>Ga0228702_1001812_pt1 | contig 12951 bp, 19 predicted proteins | sample McNCre217_Aug_MG_2_FD_178018 | JGI IMG/M metagenome (GOLD analysis project Ga0228702, IMG submission 178018) | Freshwater microbial communities from McNutts Creek, Athens, Georgia, United States - 20-17_Aug_MG | ecosystem: Environmental > Aquatic > Freshwater > Creek | place: USA: Georgia... | reverse complement strand
CACCTGTATCCCGATACCTATAAGCAACTACTCGCAGATGAGAGGAAAGCAGATGAGGAAACGGGAAAGAAATGGTTGGACATTGGTGGTGTTTCTCTCGTCAGTAATTCTAGTCATAGGAATACAGACGGCTCACTCACCCATACTCGACCCGACCAAACCAACTCAGATAGTAAAACACAAGGCGACTATGAAGGAGAAGCGTGAGAACAGATTACTCGCAAAGACCTACGCTTCGGCTGGTTGGGGATGGAGAGGAATCCAGTGGGAATGTTTACAGTCCCTTTGGTCCGCTGAGAGCAGGTTTGATAACTACGCAGACAACAAACGAAGTAGTGCTTTCGGAATTGCTCAACTCCTTGGAGAAAAGGATAGACGACCTGAACTCCAAATTCTCCACGGTCTTAAATACATTTCTCAAAGATACGGAACACCTTGTAAAGCGTGGAAGTACCACATTAGACACAACCACTACTGATGTGTTAGAGTAGGTTTAGTCAGACCCTTTCCTGACTAATAAAACCCCTGTAAGGTTTGCGCTTACGGGGGTTTCTAATTATCGGTTGAGTAAAAGCCACTCCCTTTGAAGTGAACGGGAGTGGCTGACCAATTTCTCTGGCATACCACTTGGCACTGTCCACATATAGGAGAGGAAGCCTCTGAGTGGATACTGCGCTCAACATAAATAATAGTTTTACAATTAGGGCAGAGGTACTCGTATGTCATTAGTTATACGGAGATTCTCCGCCGATATTGTTATTAAGTTTTCTAATAGCAGATGATGTTCTCCTGTCGGCGGTAGAGGTAGAGCATTCAAGGTACTCTGCTAGTTGTTGTAAGGTAATATTGTCGTTGTATCGAAGGCGTAAGATATCTTGGTCTTCCTTATCAAGTAACTGGTAAGCCTTCTTGATGTCGATAAGAATGGCAAGCAGGTTGCCACCTTCTGCTGGTGCTGATGGCTTGCGTGGTGTGCCATCGTTAATAAGGTTCTGTGCCTGTTCTAAGGCTGTGTCATTCATAATCGAGGCGATAACGTGAGGGAGAAGTTGAGCAATCGTTACGCTGTCATAGAAGGCTTCATCGTTGGGCTGATAGCCAGACTTACTAGCCTTCTCCTTGCGAGCGTATCTTTCTAACGCTCTCTTAATCTGCCACGCTATACGCTTCTCATTAAAGCCACGCTGTATTTCATTCTCCACAGATAAAGCCTCATTAAATTGCGCTGACTTACTATAAGCAAAGGCATATGCTTCTTGCTTGATATCGCCACGCTCTGTGTATGTTCTATATCTGCGGTAGGTTACAGTGACAACGCTGGCGATGATGTCATCGAGGGCTGGGTGTAATTCACTCACGAGGATATTCCTTTGTTGCGCTAATAAGATTCTCTGGTGTGAGCAGATAACCTTTACTTAAATTGGGTGGTATCTGACATTGAATTTCTTTTCCGTAGACAGCAACCGCAAAGCGAAGTACCTCAGTGGGTACGATGACGACAGAATCTTCCAAGACAAAAGCCCAGTAGCCTGCCTTAGTAATCGTCAGTCCAGAACTACCCCAAGTGTTGGTCTTAGTAAAGAAACATTCAGTCTCCACATAAATGTTTCCTGTATCTACCCATCGTCTATCACGCTTGACTTCGATAGTTCGCTTGCCTAAGAGCAGGTCGGAGACTAACTTCTCTCCGCTTACCCCATACTCAAAGTCTAAATCGAAGTCAGAAAAACTACTCATCAGGTAACTCAGGCCACGTCTTATCTAAAACCATCTGTGCGATGGCAGAATAATTCATCAGGTCTACAAAAGAATCACGCAAGGATTCATTGGATGGTTTAACACCGTTATCTAAGAGGTTATTAATGCGTGCTATCTTGTCCCACATACGCACACGCAGCCCGTTGAGAGCACCACCAGGAGAGTGCGCCACATTGAGGGGTCCGTAGTCGGAGTGCTTGCGTAGCAGGAGAGAGCCAGCAGAATCAAAGACTGCCCACATATCAGTAATAAACTTCTCGCTTACTTCTTTATCGGTATTGGTTTGGATGTAATAGTTCCTGCCTTGTAATCTATCGACACTATTACCATCCCCATATTCATCAACAATTCTGCCACTTGATTCAACTCCTTCTTGCTGGTCATACATTCTTTCCTCCTAGTAGGTTGGATAGTTGTTCTGGCCCGTTGGTCAGGTAGTAATCGTTGATGTCCATACCTGCGGGTAATTGTACTATTTGTCCGTTAACTAAATCACCTGCGACACGACGAGCGAACTCTGCTCCAGGGTTAGAGCCATCCTCTTTGATGTCATTATCACCAGCAATATAGACAGTATCAAATCCATTAAATAACTTTGAGTAATACTCTTTCCAGGAAGCAACACCAGGCACACCCACTGCTGGTATTCCTAGCACACCAGAGATAATGATTGCATCGAGTTCACCTTCGCAGATAACAATACTTGGTGCGTCAGCAAGAGTATCTATCACATTAAACAGGTGCGTTTTCTGTCCAACAGGTTGTCCATACTTAGGCTTGCCATCATCTAACCTGCGGAACTTAACGATAGTTACCTGAGCACTGGCATTAAAGTATGGAATGCATAACCATCCTTCAAAGGCTTCGTGTCCGTTAAGTGGTTCAACGATAGTTCCAAGTGAGAACTGCTCTGCTACCTGCCTAGATATCCCACGTCCTGCGAGATAACTTTCTGCCTGCTCGCTTAGATTTTGACTGTAATGTGTGACCGCTTCCAGTAGCGATTTCTTCTGCTCTGTTAACAGCATCCTTAAATCCCATTCCTTCCTTCTCCATTACTACATCTATTGCACTGCCACCCTTGCCACAGGTGTGACAGAAATATAAATTACCGTAGGTATCTATCACTGCACTGCGCCGTGTGTCTGAGTGCATACAGCACTTGACTGATACGTTACGTCCCTCTTTTACTTCCCCTCCATAGTGCGAAACAATTACTGCTATGGGGATTGCAGTTGCATCGGTCTTACCTTTGCTCTTGCGACGTACTCTGGACCAACCTTGTGTTGACATCCGCACTCCTTATCACAGCACTGATGAGTAGTCTCAGCCAGTACATAATGTCCTCGCTTGTTGTACTCACCAGCCCTGATGCAATCGTTGCAAATCATTTCTTTTCTTCTTCTGCTTTCGGTTCTTCTTTTGTTTCTTCTACTGGTTGTACCCAAGTTTGTGTGCTTGTGATATTACCTTCTGGTGTTGGCATTGCTTTCTCCTTTATCCAACTCTCTAAGTCTTGGATGACCCAAGCCTTTTCTATTCCTGCATTCCTTCTTTTCACTACAACAAAGGCTGGAGGTGAAGAGGCGAGACCTCTAGCCTTTGCGTAGTTTTCTGCTTCAGTCGTTGCTTCATCCCAAAACGTCGGAAGGGATAACGTCTTGCGATTCTTCAACTCCAAAATATAGGTCTGACCTGCGATTATGCATACTAAATCCCCTTCATCTTTGGTGCCAGCAAGGCGTAGCCTCTCTGCTGTATGACCAAGTGAGCGCAGCCACTTCATCACATCAGTCTCAAACTTTGCACCCTTTGCTTTGTTATACGCGCTCATCACGAATGGCTCTCTCGATTCCCTCTTCCAAAGTAATCTTCGGAGTGTAGAACTCAAGCAACTTAGAGTTGTCGCTGACTCTGTGCATACAACCAACAGGTTTATCTGGACGAGTAACTATCTCCGCTGTGTATCCAGCATAGTAAGTAACCATCTCTGCTAATTGAATGAATGATGTTGCTCTACCCCAACCAAGATTAGTTGGACCAGTAACATTATTTTCAACAGCAACCATCACTGCGTTGATGATATCTTCGATATGTATAAAGTCTCGTGTCTGCTGACCAGTTCCCCATACTTCAAATGGATTCTGCTTCTCTATCGCACGCTTGATGTACATAGGAAATGGATAGGTTAAGTCTTGACCTGGACCATAACCTGAGAATGGTCTAAAGATATGAACGTTATCAACAAAGGATGCTAAGAACTCACCAGTTAATTTAGACCAGCCATAGGTAGCATCAGGTTTCTTTGGACTATGAATAGACATATCCCACTCGCGTAGTTTGATATGCATATCATCTGTCTGATACATAATTGGATATGCAGCAGATGATGAGAAGTAAACTATTTTACCTGGCGTAGTCTTTAAGCACCATTGGAAAAACTCTGAATCAATAGAGAGGTTATCAGCGACCGCCAATGGTCTGCCCTCAATACTTTCACGACCGCCCACAATAGCAGCAAGATGAACAACAAGGTCAAAACTTTTATCAGATTCTTTGAAGTAATCACGGCAGTCAACTCCATCTTTTATATCTATGCCAACAACATTCCAACCTTTACCTACTAGGTAGGTAGTGAAGTGACTTCCAACAAATCCTAAGTGTCCAGTAACAAGTGCGTTCTTCATTTCATTATGGCCTTTGCCACCTTGATTGCATCATCTTTCATCTCTTCCAACGCATACCTGCGGAACTCTTCCGCGTCGTGGTTGCCTACCTCTGATGAGTTTACCTCGTGGTATTGCTCATCTGCCTCAGACTTGCCGTTCATATAATGCATATGTTCGATGATGACATCGTGATGGTAGTCGATGCAGTCCAAGATATTTCCAATAGCCATCCAGAAGTTATCCATATACAAGTGAATTAACTTTGGTGGTGCCATAAAGCCCAGCGCTTTAATGATGTTGGTGCTCATCATCACCGCTGTCGCTAAGTTCTGTCCTTGGAATAGGTCGTTGCCATAGGCAAGACCGTAGCCTCGCTTATCTATTGGCTTGTATAACTTCTCATCCCAACCAAGAGTGCGAACCATATGGTCATCGCCCATAAAGGTAATGGTCTGATACTTGTCGGCATACTTAGTAGCCAGCAGGTTAAGTGTTCCATTCATTCTCAACCGTGGATTAACCTCATACTGAACGCCTTTAATCTTATTCTCTAGGTACTTATCAACATCATCGTCATCTAAACCAAGCATCACATCAGAGATGATGGAGTTCTTGATGACAGCCTTAGCACTAGCCTTAGCCTTATCTGGTCTGCTACGCGTAGGAATAATTACCAAGTTTGTTTTCATTACCAACTCACATTCGAGTGTAGATAGGAACGACCCTGTGCATCACTGTCACCTATCTGGCAGGTGCCAAAGTTTACAAAGAGAGTGGCCCACTCTGAAGCGTCTGCGGTGTGTGGTCCGAAACGATTCTTCACAGCGGCCACTCTCAACATACCCTGCGGGTCATACCCCAGAGTAAGAATGATGGCAGGTAGTTGACTTACCTTGCCGTGGATTGAACGACGTGGCGGTGGCATAGTCGGAGAACCATACTCACTAGCCTCTGAGACGTGGTGCAATACCAGCACACACGCTTCAGTCTTTCTCGCCATATCGTGCAACTCCATCATAATCGCACGCAAACCTGCCCACTCATTATCAGATTCTGCTGCGACGTTCATCAAGTTATCAATGACAATTAACTCTGGTGATACTCCATAGAGTTCTATGTATGCCTTGACTTCTGCTTCGATATCATCAAGAGACGGAGATGAGTCAAAGACCCATTGGATATTACCTATTCCTGATAGATACTCACCGTAGTAATTGTCATCTCGTTGCAGGTTCTGCTCAACAGTTAACTGGCTATGACCAGATAGATGAGCAGATGCCCTTAATATGACAGTAGATATATCTGTGTCAGCAGAAAAGAATAGAGTTGGAACGTTTGCTTTAATGGCATAGATAAGTGCAAACATAGACTTACCAGCATTGGGTGCAGCAGCAACCATACAGACTTGTCCACGTCTAAACTTAATGTTCTTGCCTACTAAGTTCTTCCACACATCGGGCAGTGGTGACGCTTTAGTCTGCGTACCAGCCCAAGCCTTATGTATTTTAAGCAACGCCCTCTTCCCTTACCCTAATGTTTCTTTGCCTGCGAATTACACGACGCTGGGTTTCGACAAGTCCTCCCCAGATACCGTGGTGTTCATTGTAAATTCCCCATTCGGCGCATTCTGTTTGGTGTTGGCATCGACCACATATACTTTTTGGATAACGTGAGTCAATGTGATTGTCCTCTTTATCTGGGAACCACCAGTCCCCACCAACTTCTGCACATAGCGGAGCCTCGTATTCTCGTGGCTCACGCATTGAGTTATCTCACAAATATAGCGTCACACTTATTTGGAGCACCCTTCGGTGCTGGACACATCCAACCTTTCCACGGACCTTTAGCAGATACACCTTCACGGAATGTCATCGCACCGTGCGAACAGGTCGGCGCTTGACCTTCTTGTACGACTGGCTTTGGTGGGTTAACCCTGTCATCAAGTGAATTGATTCGTGGGGCTGCGCTATTTCGTACGGGCGCAGAATATGTAGAGCCTCCGAGAGATTGACTCACACTGCCGATGAGTGGAGCAAAGTCTTGCGCTGTTGTTAGTAGCGCTTCTAGTTCCTCTTTGCTTGCAGCATAGAGGTTAATAAGAGTTCCGTCGGGTGACTTGAAGTTCACCTGGAACTTTGTGTTTTCTGATGCAGCCATTATTTATCTCCTTGTAACTTCACAGAAAGCCTTGTGCTCTCTGCGCCCTGCTTTGTTGGGACATAACCAAGAAGTCTTTCTACCTCTTCTTTGTCCACTTGCTTGATACCTGCAACTGTAGTCCAACTTACTGACACACCAGTTTGTGTGATACCAGCAAACCCTTGTAGTGATTCCTTAAGAGAATCTTTTTCTTTTGTTAACTCTTTAATCTTCTCATCTAACTGAAGAAACTTTAACGCATTGTTACTTGCGTCTGGGTCTTTTATCTCTACATTTTCAGTTTTTGTACGTTCTTTTTTTAGACCAACGCATCCCATCTCACCAGATGCGTCGTAGTATTTACAATAGAACTTGCAGTAACTTTCATCTCGCTCTGGCGATGGAGCCTCGCTGGATGCCTTAATCGCTTCGAGCCAAGACAAGGCTTCGAGCGCAACCTTCTCGTCATACTCTTCAGTATGTACTTTGATGTCACGCTCGTCGCCGTCCCTCGGTATGGCTACCAGATTAACACGTTGGGGCTTCCCCTTCCCCGACTTGTCAAGCAAGTAGCCATAGACCTGAACCTGCCAACGTTGCTGCTGGCTAGGAAAGTATGACAGGTTTTGTTTCTTAACTGTCTTCCAGTCAACCACATCACCTGATGATGGAATGAACAAGTCGATATGTGCTTTCATACCGTTGTATTCCACTTCGGTTTCTATCATTAAATCTTCACGCCCGTCAAGTGCGTTTTCAATAGCGTTATGAATTGCAGTACCCATAATCGCTGCAAGTTTTAATTCATTATCGTTAGTCTCTGGTTGGTCATTGAGTCGATACCACACTTTACGAGAGCAACCACCTAACTCTGATGGTCCAATCTGTACCTGCTTTGACCTAGCCCTTGAGTTCTCTTTGTGATGGAGAGCAGTAATTAACAATTCCTTTGGGTCAGTCACGCTAACTCCTTCTCAATAGCCTGAATAGTTGGGCAAGGATATGCAGAATTGTATGCACCATCATTTGTGTATTCTTCACAGGATGAACAAGCAATATATTTATCGCCAAACCAAGGCGGCGTCGTTTCAATTGGTTTATGCAATTCCACTACTGAACGAAGGGCTTTGGTTCCCCACATTCCTTCTGCTAAACGCTCAATTTCTTTTATTCCAAAAAGCAATTCTTCGTGTGTCATTCGCAGTCCCCTTCACACTCGTGTGTTTCCTCAAATTTCTTTTCGCATCTATCGCATAGTGCGCCGTTATCTATGCACCAAACACAGTATCTATCTTTCTGAAATAAAACTTTCTGGTCATCGCATCCCATTAGAACGCCTTATCCCAGCGGGTTAGTGTGACATTAAAGAATAATAAGTTTAATTGAAATACTGTTGCTATCTTCACACCAGTATCTTCTCTGAAGACTTGATAGAAGTCAAGACCTATTGCAAAGTTTGTTAGTTGATAACGGTTAACGTAAACTGTTGACCGAGAAAAATCTTTCTGCATTAGTACACCCTTTCCTGTACAACTAATTGAACAGGTTCGTGGGTATTCACGTCAAGCACCGACGCTATTTCTATGGCGTGTTTTGCATACTTCTCTGGTTGAGAATATGCGCGGTGCAAGTTCCCAAAGAGAAAGCCCAGAGCAAACTGGCCTCCTGTACCAAGACCGTACAGCCCGTGGTCAGACTGAATAAAAGATAAATCGACAGCGATATGAAACAGATTGCCATTGAAAGAAACCAGATAGTCAAAGCCAGCGTCTTTGTCTTTTGTGGCCTCGTATGGGTCATAACCATTCTCCTTAAATGCAGCAAGTATTGACGGCAGTATCTTCTTACCCATCCATTGAATCGGGTCTGCGCCTTTGTATGCTGGCGGATTCCAGTTGTATGCAAGGATGTCACCAGGGCGCGTATCACCTACGATACCTAGCAGATACTTTCCGACGTGTACTATCTTCGGTGTCTTAGTTGAGATTGTCCGTAGATTATCTTCGGTGATTTGTGAATCAGCGGCTAAGATAACTTTATCGTCGGTCTGTATTCCGCAGAGTGTTGTCATAATCTCACTATACATTATCGGCGTGTCTTCCCTGCAGTGACACGCTGGTTAATTACAATATGAGCGTCAGCGAATATATAAGAGCCGCCATATATCGGCGGCGGCTCGAAGCGCTCGGCGAGGGCCTCGCATCAGCCGAGCAGACTGTGTTGCTCCGTCTACTCACCCTGCTGAAAAAGCGGGACAGTCTACCACCGATAACTGCTGCTGATTTACGAAGCCTTGGTCCAATCCATATCTGTTCCTGCGGATGTTCTGTCTTTAATGTATTCGCTCAGTTTGAAGATTATGAAATTTCTTGGTGGGCTTTAGATGCTACCTGTGCTAACTGTGGCAACCTGGTTCGTATCCCCTGTCCAGTAGACAAAGATGCATAAACTGTCCAACATTGATACAGAAAACAGAACAGCAAGTTGCGCTGTCTGCGGAGATGTACTCATCCGCTATCGTGAGAAAAATAAGAATACAGGCAAGATAACTTGGCGCTGTGCCAATGTAGTCAACCGCCGTCAGAACGCTCTCTATTGGCCTTACAGGCTCTTTAAGAAAGCATCCTGTGAGAAGTGTGGCTTTGTCCCAGAGCACTCTGCTCAGTTAGATGTGGACCATATAGACGGCAACAGTAAGAACCACGACCAGTCTAACCTGCAGACCTTGTGTGCTAACTGCCATCGCTTAAAGACTATACAAAATAAAGACCATATGAAAACAAAAAAGAACCCCCACCCAGTTACGGGTAGGGGTTTATTGCCTCGCAGTTAGCGGTTAATTACTTAGAACCGCGTCCAAATTCTTTTGCGTGTGGGTCAAGCCACTTGAGTAATGGACCAGCAAAACCTGCTAGTGCTGCTGCTCCAAGTTTCTTTGGGTCTGTTTCGCCAGCAAGGTAAAGTGCTACAGCAGATGCTGCTGCTGCACGAAACCAAGTAACGCTTACTGCTTTGAACTTTGCGTTCATTTGCTCTCCTTCTTTTTTGGTAAAGGTTTGGGGATAAGTGTCTTTACCTTTGGTACTTCACCCATCCAGGAAAACCAGTTGGATGTATCCTCACCGCAGCCTGGCTTAATGGATATATGAAGATGATGGTGGTGCTTATTTGGACCTGTGTAATCGTGTTCGTGTCCATCCTGCCAGATTCTTCCAGCGTGGATGAGATACTTCACTCGCGGGTCAGCCTGTAATCTTTTGTAAATATCTTTGCAGTCAACACCATTTGCTGGGTCTGTTGTTAAATCAACAGCAAAGCCTGAGTTGTGGTCAGAGTTTGGATTCTGTTTCTGATGGGCCGCAGATGGTAATAATCCATCGGCTGTCTTGTTCCTCTTCGGCCAGAATGCTGTCGCTTGGCGAAGCACAGCAATCGCAGCAGGCGTTGCTTTCTTTGCTAATGGAATCATTTACTGTGTTCCTCGATATGTTGTTCAAATTTTCCCTCTAATCTGGCAAGCATTACCTTGATAGCAGTAATGTCATCGCGCATAGAACTGCCACCATTAGGTTTCATTTCAGATAAGTAGTTCTTAATTAGCCAACGGAATACTCCGCCGACGGCAAGAAGGACTGCTAGGAATCCTGATACTGTGGTAGCCCAGTCTGCGATGGACATTATGTTCTCCTATACTGAACGGATGGTACACATCAGCACTCCACCAAAACCAGTGAAGCGCTTATCTGTAGGTGTGCGGTTGACAAAGTCAAGTTCTTCAATGATACCTAGGTAAGATTCCCCAGTTCTGAAGTCTTGAATACGGATGGTATCGCCAATGTTTTCTGTTGCTTGGAGTTGACTCATACGGTCCCAGGCTCGTCCTTCATAACCAACCTGTACACCGAACTTATCCATCTCAAAGTCATAGCAAGATAGCGGGTACTGAATCAAACGCTGACGTGGTACAGAAGGCAGAGCCTTAATCTGATAACCAGTAAATAGCGGTGATGCGGACTGGTCAGTTCCGCGAAGTATTGTGAACTTAAACGCTAGGTATTGCTGCGGAGCATTTGGATAGGAGACAGCAAGTTCATTGATTGTAGAATCCTCGGCGTATGAGCCAAGTGAGTACTCCACATTCGATGCGTCAATAGATGAAACCTGCAGGCCACCATTTGTTGTATCAAACTTAGGCAGAACAAACTTAAAGATTTTATTTTCAAGTGTATTAAACCGAATGAAACCTGTTTGTAGGTATCCCTGGTAGACAAGGCGAGTATCTGATTCGATGTAGACAGAACCATTTCCTGCGCTTGTAGCAGCAGTAGTAAATGCCATTCTGTCTGTACCGTCAATAAATGCTACGGCAGTTGTGTAATGACCAGTGACTCTGCTACCTGCAGTCTCTGGGTAGTAGTAAGTATCATAAGCATAAGGAAATACCAACGGAGTAATCTGTGTGCCAAGGTCAAAGCGAATAGTTCCTGGTGCATTCTCTACGCCAGTTGCTGCCCATACATAGGTATCGCGTGCAGCAAAGTCATAGACGGGCTGACCGTTCTCCCAGATAAGAGGACCGTATGAAAGAGAACCATCGGTATCTGATACTGCAGCAGCACGAACACCTTTGGTAGTTCCAATAACCATAAAGCCAAGATAGTAATAAATCTTGTAAATCAATTCACCGTTTGGCATTTCAGCAGCAGTGATAGCGCTAGATAGTGTAGGCATAGCGCCAGCAGTTGTCAGCGTAAACTTCTGTACGTTGGACTGGCTTCCTGAGTAACCAGCGCAGTAGATTGCAGCACCGCTAGATGTGATAGAGGTGTAGGTAAAGTTATCTACTGGATGGGTGTACACAGGAGTTGGCAGAGCAGTTGCCGCTGGAGTTATTTCATAAACCTTGTTATTGATACAAGCAACGATACGTTCTTTGGTAAACTCTAGTACTACGTTGGTTGCTGTCAAACCAGTAACATCAAACATCTTGGTTTCTGCAGTAGAACCATTGCCAGTTAATGGCTTCTTGTACATCGTTAACTTGGTTGCTCCACCAGATGTTACGTTAGTAATCCAGTAGACATAGACTCCGTCATCGCACATTGCGTAGACTTTGTCAGCAGAGCCAGAGTTGTAATCAACAAAGTGGCAGACATTTGATGTGATAGTACCTGTCGATGCAGTCGATGTGACATTCGATGCGGTCTTGGCATAGGTCAACGTGGTAGCAGTAGGGATAGATGCGATGGTGTGGGTACCGTTGAAGGTAGCATCTACGCCAGTAACAACAATCTCCATACCCACATCAAATCCGTGAGCAGCAGATGTAGTAAGGGTTGCTACGTTAGATGTCAGCGCCTTGTTAGTGACAGTTGCTGTGATGGTTGGGAAGATTTTGTCGATGTCGTAATCGTCAAGGAGTAAGCAACCGTTGAACTGGTTATAGGTTGTAGCACCTGTATACGCCAGGTTCTTCCAAGTAATAGAGCGAAGGAACTGACGTGGTCTTAGGTTTGTTGAATCTACCTGACCTGTTGTGGTATGCGTAGCATCAACATCAAGGATAAGAGTTGCTTGTCCCTTAGTCCAGACATCTAAGCCTTTAGATTCTGTGTACTGAAAGCGCAGTGATTCATCTTGGATAGGCTCAAAGTATTTGATGCCTTGCCCAAAGTGGAATGATGACTGGCTTCTAAACCACCAACCAAGCAGTGACTGCTCACCTGCTTCGCGGGTAAGGTCTAACTGTTGACGGCGATACTGAGCAGTAACTCGACGATAAGGAGAGTCGTCGGAAGTATCAAGGAAGAATGGGTAACCACTGATTGCTACATCGTAGGCTTCAGCGGTAGCGTTATATGACGTATTACCTGCAGGATTTGACAGGTTATACGGAATCGGGTCAGTGATATCACTGCCATAAGCCATTGATTATCTCCCATACTTTGCCCAGATGAAACCTACTACTGCACCGCAAATGAAACTAATAACAAGAATCATATGCTCCACCAACCATCAGACTTAGCGTTGGGGTTATCTATCTTCCACTGCTCATTAAGTTTGTTCTGGTATTCCCAGTCAACATCGTGATTGTGGTTTGGGTCATCACACATTAGGCAAGAAGTAACTTAGCCTCATCCTCGGTGATACCTAATTTAGCAAGAAGTTCTGCTTTAGCAGCAGCCTTTGCTACAGCCTCTGCTTCTTTTGCTGCTTGCTCTTCAGCGAATTTTGCTGCGTCTGCCTCCATCTGTAATACCTCTTCTGGTGTTAACTCCACCTCAGTTGAGATTCCAGTAGAGCAATCGACTACGATTTTTGTTGGCATTATTTCTCCTTATGATTTCTTGATTCCGTAAAGTGTTGCGGTTGTGTATTGAACAAA
>Ga0228702_1001809_pt1 | contig 12983 bp, 9 predicted proteins | sample McNCre217_Aug_MG_2_FD_178018 | JGI IMG/M metagenome (GOLD analysis project Ga0228702, IMG submission 178018) | Freshwater microbial communities from McNutts Creek, Athens, Georgia, United States - 20-17_Aug_MG | ecosystem: Environmental > Aquatic > Freshwater > Creek | place: USA: Georgia... | reverse complement strand
CTTCGACCACGAACAGGCCGCCGACGATGGCCAGAACGATTTCATGCTTGGTGCAAACGGCAATCGCGCCCAAAGCGCCGCCTAGTGCAAGGCTGCCGGTATCGCCCATGAACACGGCGGCGGGGGGCGCATTGTACCACAAAAAGCCAAGCCCCGCGCCAAACAGCGCCGAGGTGAACACCAAAAGCTCGCCGGTGCCGGGGACGAAATGCACGCCGAGATATTCGGAAAAGTTGAAGTTGCCGACGACATAGGCAATCACGCCAAGCGTGCCGGCGGCGATCATCACCGGCATGATGGCAAGGCCGTCAAGCCCATCGGTGAGATTGACGGCATTGGCGGCGCCGACGATGACGATCATCCCGAAGGGGATGAAGAACAGGCCAAGGTTCAGCAGGGTGTTTTTCAGCAGCGGCACGGCCAAGGCGTTGGTCAGTTCGGTCGGGTGGAAGCTGGAGGCGGCGTAGGTGGCAAGGGCCGCGATCACCAGACCCGCCAGCATGCGGACGCGGCTTGAAACGCCTTTGGTGTTTTGCTTGGTGACTTTGGCGTAATCATCGGCAAAGCCGATCAGGCCAAAGGCCAGCGTGACCAGCACCACGATCCAGACATAGGGGTTGTCCAGACGCGCCCACATCAGCGTGGAGACCATCAGCGCCGACAAGATCAGCAGGCCACCCATGGTGGGGGTGCCTGCCTTGACGAAGTGGGTTTGTGGGCCATCGTCGCGGATCGGCTGACCTTTGCCCTGCTTGCGGCGCAGCAGGTCGATCAGCGGGCGACCGAAGATGAAGCCGAAGATCAGCGCGGTGACAAAGGCCATACCGGCGCGGAAGGTGATATAGCGGAACAGGTTGAAAATGTCGCCGCCATCAGAAAATTCACTGAGCCAATACAACATTATAATTCTCCCTGCTTCGCGCCCGACTTAACAAAGTCCGCTCGTTGCCCCAATTTGCGCAGGGCGTCAACGACGAGGCTGACTTTTATCCCCTTCGACCCCTTCACCAGCAAGATATCTCCGGCATCGAGCAGGCTGCGGGCGCGGGAGGCAAGATCTGCGGCGGCTTCGACCCATTCGCCGCGCTGACCGCGTGGCAGGATTTCCCAAAGCGCCTTCATCCGGGGACCGACGCAGTGGATGGTATCAATGGCGGCAAGGCCGGGGTGATGCGCAATGGCCTGATGCAGCGCGCGTTCGGTGCTGCCCAGTTCCAGCATGTCGCCCAAGATCGCGATGCGGCGGCCACGGCCAACACGACCAACGCCGTCTTGCGGTTGCGCCGCGATCAGCACATCAAGCGCCGCGGCCATCGAGGCAGGGTTGGCGTTGAAGGCATCGTCGATCAGATCGAAGCTGGTCTCTTCGACCACATCCAGCGCGATCTTGTCGCGGGTGCCGCGGCCGGCGGGCGGCGCCCAGCGGCCCAGATCGGTGGCAGCAATCATCGGATCAAGCCCAAGCGCATCGGCAACCGCCAAAGCGCCAAGGCCGTTGGCGGCAAAATGGCGACCGGGCGACAGCACTTTGAACAGGGTCGCCGCGCCCTGACGGCTGGCTTTGACGATGGTGGCGGTGTCGCAAAGCTGCACCTGCGTCAGGCGGTAATCGGCACTGTCCGCCGCCCCGAAGGTCAGGGTTTTCGCCCCGACTTCGGCGGCTTTGGCCAGCAAGATCGGCGTCACGCTTTGATCGGCGGGCAGAATTGCGGTGCCGCCGGGGCGCAGACCGTCAAGGATCGCAGCCTTTTCCTGCGCAATACCGGCCAGATCATGGAACGCTTCCAGATGCGCCGGGGCGACGATGGTGATCATGGCGACATCCAGATCGGCCATGCGCGCCAGCGGCGCAATTTCGCCGGGGTGGTTCATGCCAATTTCGATGACGGCGAAATCGGCATCCACCGGCATCCGCGCAAGCGTCAGCGGCACGCCCCAGTGGTTGTTATAGCTGGCTTCGGCGGCGTGAACGCGGCCCTGCCCCGCCAACAACGTGCGCAGCATTTCCTTGGTCGAGGTTTTACCAACTGACCCTGTCACCCCGATTACCTTGGCGCGAGTGCGGGCGCGGGCAAAGCGGCCCAGCTGTTCCAACGCCTGCAGCACATCGGGCACGATCAGCAACGGCGCTTCTTTTGCCACGCCATCGGGCACATGGCTGACCAAAGCGGCGGCAGCGCCTTTTGCCAAGGCTTGCGCCACAAAATCATGGCCGTCGCGCAGGTCTTTCAACGCCACGAACAGATCGCCCGGTTGCAGGGTGCGGGTGTCGATTGACACGCCATTCGCCTGCCAATCGGCGGTGCTATGACCGCCAGTGGCAAGAACGGCGTCGGCAGAGGTCCAAAGCGTCATATCACACCATCCAGCGCCGCGACGGCGACGCTTGCCTGTTCGACATCGTCAAAGGGATAGATATCGCCCTTGATCACTTGTCCGGTTTCATGGCCCTTGCCCGCGATCAGCAGCGCATCGCCCGGTTGCAGCGCATCGACACCGCGCAGAATGGCTTCGGCGCGGTCGCCGACCTGATATGCGTCGGGGCATTCGGCCATGATCGCGGCACGGATCAGCGCCGGGTCTTCCGAGCGCGGGTTGTCATCGGTGACAAACAGCACATCGGCATGGGCGCGGGCCGCCGCCCCCATCAGCGGGCGCTTGGTGGTGTCGCGGTCGCCGCCTGCGCCGAACACGATGATCACGCGGCCCATCACATGCGGGCGCAGGGCCTGCAGGGCGGTGGCGATCGCGTCGGGCGTATGGGCGTAATCGACAAACACTGACGCACCATTCTTGCGGGTGCCGGCAAGCTGCATCCGGCCGCGCACACCGGTCAGCTTCGGCAGCACCGCAAAGACATCGGCAGGGGCCTCGCCAGCCGCAATCGCCAAGCCTGCGGCAAGGGTGACGTTTTCGGCCTGAAAGCCGCCGATCAGGTTGAGGCGGATCTGATGCGGTTGGCCTTGCCACGACAGACGCAAATCTTGCCCGGTGGCATCGAAGCGCTGGCCAAGAATGCGCAGATCGCAGGCCGCGTCATGGCCGACGGTGATCACCGATTGGCCGCGCGCCTGCGCCATGGCAACCAAGACCGCGCCCTTGGCGTCGTTCATGTTGATCACGGCGGTGCCATCTTCGGGCAGCACCCGATCAAACAGCGCGGCCTTGGCGGCAAAATAGGCGTCGAAGGTCTTGTGATAATCCAGGTGGTCTTGGGTGAAGTTGGTGAAACCGGCGGCTTTCAGGCGAACGCCATCCATGCGGCGTTGATCAAGCCCGTGGCTTGACGCCTCCATCGCGGCGTGGCTGACGCCTTCGGAGGCCGCCAAAGACAGCATGCGGTGCAGGGTGATCGGGTCGGGCGTGGTGTGCGACGAGGGCGCAGACCACGCGCCTTCGACGCCGGTGGTGCCGATGTTGATCGCGGCATGGCCCAAGGCCATCCAGATCTGGCGGGTAAAGGTGGCAACCGAGGTTTTGCCATTGGTGCCGGTGACGGCGACCATGGTTGCGGGCTGGGCGCCAAACCACAACGCGGCGGCGCGGGCCAAAGCCTCGCGCGGGTCTTCGGCAACGATCAGGGCGACGGGATGGGCGGCCAAGGCTTCGGCGGCAAGGCGCGCGCCGGTGGCATCGGTCAGCACGGCGGCGGCACCTTGGGCCAAGGCTTTGGCGACAAAGCTTGCGCCATGCACGGTGACGCCCGGCATCGCGGCAAACAGAAAGCCGGGCTGCACGGCCCGGCTGTCTACGGTCAGACCTGCCAGCGCCGGGTTAAGGCCGTTGCGCGCGGTGAGGCCAAGGTCTGCGACTGTTTTGGGCCGATCTGTCATCATGCCACCCCATGTTATTGCTTGACGGCTGTTAGCCCATCCAGCGGCTGGGGTTCAACCTGTGGCCGCAGGCCAAGCAGCGGTGCGGCGCGGCGAATGATTTCAGCAGCGACGGGCACGGCTGTCCAACCGGCGGTGCGACGCGGCTTTGGCCCAGTGGTTTCAACTGGTTCATCCAGCGTGACGACCAGCACATATTTCGGATCGTTGGCCGGGAACACCGAGGCAAAGGTGTTGACCACTTTTTCGTGATCATAGCCGCCGCCGCGTTTGGGCTTTTCGGCGGTGCCGGTCTTGCCTGCCACGGCATAGCCCGGAACATCGGCCAAGCTGGCGGTGCCTTCGGTGACGACGCGGCGCATCATGCTGACGGCCATCAGCGCGGTTTCTTTTTTCATCACCCGCGCGCCCTTCATCGGTTCGGTGCGCTTCAGCAGCGTCGGCGTCACCTTGATACCGCCATTGGCGATGGTGGCATAGGCGGTGGCAAGGTTCAGCGGGCTGCCCGACACGCCGTGGCCGTAAGCGGCGGTGATGGTGACGATTTCGGGCCAACGCGTCGGGCGCAACGGTTTTGCACCCTTGGCTTCGACCAGTTCGACCGGCGAGGCATCAAACAGCCCCAACGATTTCAGGAAGGCCTGCTGGCGTTCGCCTCCAATCATCATGGCGATATGGGCGGTGCCGACGTTGGACGATTTCGCGATGATGTCGGCCACGGTCGCCATCGGGCCGTAGTTGTGGTTTTCGAATTCCTTGATGGTGAACTTGCCGTAACGCATCGGCGCATTGGCGTCGACCAGCGTTTCGGGCGTGACCAGCCCAAGGTCAATGGCCTGTGCGGCGGCAAAGATCTTGAAGGTCGACCCAAGTTCGTAAATCCCCTGCACCGCGCGGTTGAACAGCGGGCTGTCAGACGGTTCGCCCGAGGTGGGGTTGTTGGGGCGGTCGTTCGGGTCAAAGGTGGGACCAGCGGCCAGCGCCAGAATCTCGCCGGTTTTGACATCCATCAAGATCGCAGCGCCGCCCTTGGCGTTCATCATGGTGATGCCAGAGGCCAACACATCCTCGACCGAGGCTTGCACCGTCAGATCCAGCGAGGTGACAAGCGGCGTGCCCGCCTGAGCCGGATCGCGCAGGCGCTGATCCATGAATTTTTCCAGACCCGCAGTGCCGATGACTTCGGCGGAATCGACGCCTTCGGCACCAAAGGATGCGCCGCCCAGAACATGCGCGGCCAGCGTGCCGTTGGGGTAAAGCCGCATTTCGCGCGGGCCGAACAGCAGGCCGGGGTCGCCGATTTCGTGCACTTTTTGCATCTGTTCGGGCGACAGCACCTTGCGCACCCACAAGAAGCTGCGGCCATCGGTAAAGCGGCGCAGCAAGGTGGCTTCGTCAAGTTCGGGGAAGATTGCAGCCAATTCCTTGGCAACCCGTGCCGGATCAACCAGATCGCGGGTCTGCACGTAAAGCGCGTGGGTGGTCATATTGGTGGCCAAAATCCGGCCATGACGATCCAGAATATCGGCGCGCGATGCTTCGATTTCGGTGCCAGCCGAGGCGGTGCGCGGCTCTTCGGGAACCGAGGCTGCCATCGTGCCCATCCGCGCCCCGATCACGGTGAAGGCAGAAAAGAAGCACAGCGCCAGAACCACCAGACGCAATTGCGCGCGGCCACGCGCCTTGTCGCGCATCACTTCGTGGCGCAGGCGGAGGTTTTCGCGTTCGATGCTGTCGGGGTTTTCACCAGTGCTGCGGGCGTGAAGAATACGCGCCAAGGGGCGCAGCGGGGTGCGGGTCATGGCGTTTGCTCGGCTGCGGCAACGTCAAGGCTGCCGGAGACCGACTGCGGCGACGCGATATCAAGGTTGGAGATGATGGGCGCGGGCGGGAAAGCCACCTGCTGCGCCGAGCCAAACTGCGCCGGTTCCATCGGCAACAGGCCCAGACGGTCGAAATTGAGCGTCGCAAGATCGCGCAGCCGTTCAGGACGGTTCAGATAGGCCCATTCGGCGCGCTGCACCGCAAGGCTTTCCCGGATGCCCGCAATTTCGTCTTGCAATGCGGTCACGTCGCGCAGCGCCGCCTGCGTGGTGTAATTTTCGCGATATGCCCAAAACCCAAGCGCCAACACGGCAAGAAACGAAAGAACATAAAGCACAGGGCGCATGGTCAGCGGCGTCCTTTTCTGGATTGGGTCTGCGGCAGGTCGGGGGCATCAATCGCCGCCCCTTCTACGGATTTGGCGGGGGCTGCGGTGCGGCGCGCCACCCGCAGCTTGGCCGACCGTGCGCGCGGGTTTTCTGCCAGTTCTTCATCATCGGGGCCAACGGCCTTGCGCGTTACCAGTTCAAACCGCGCGGTGTTGCTGGATTTGACCGGCGCATAGCGGTTGGCGTTGGGCTCATCACCCGAAGCCTGCTGGAAATAGCGTTTGACCACGCGGTCTTCCAGCGAATGGAAGGTTACTACCGCCAGAAGCCCGCCGGGTTTCAGCGCGCGCTCGGCAGCGGCAAGCCCCTGCACGAGTTCAGAAAACTCGGCATTGACGGCAATGCGCAGGGCCTGAAACGACCGTGTCGCAGGGTGGCTTTGCCCCGGTTTCGGACGCGGCAGGCATTTCGAGATGATATCGGCCAAGCGCAGCGTCGTGGTGATTGGCTCTGCGCTGCGCGCTTCGACAATGGCGCGCGCAATGCGGCGCGAGGCGCGTTCTTCGCCGTAGTGGTAAAGAATGTTGGCAAGATGCTCTTCTGACCCGGTGTTGACCAGATCGGCGGCGCTTTCGCCAGATTGGCTCATCCGCATGTCAAGCGGGCCGTCTTTTTGGAAGGAGAAGCCGCGCTCTGGCATGTCGATCTGCATCGACGACACGCCCAGATCCAGCACGACGCCATCCAAGGGTGCGCCCGCATGCTGATCAAGATCGGAAAAATTGCCCGCAACCAGCCGCAGCCGATCGCCATAGTCGCCCGCCCAAGCAGCGGCCATTTGCAGCGCCAGCGGGTCACGGTCGACGCCGATCACACAATCGGCCCCCGCCGCCAGCAGGCCCTTGGTGTAGCCGCCTGCCCCAAAGGTGCCATCCAGCCACAGCCCCCGCACCGGGGCCACGGCCGCAAGCAACGGACGCAGCAGCACGGGAATGTGAGGCGCGCGACCGGAATTCTGATCGCTTGTCGAAGTCATCTCATCCTGCCCTTGCCGCGCGGCCGACCAAGGCCAGCGGATCGACGCCATCGTCATCATCGTCTGCGTTTTCGGCGTCATACACTTCGCGACGATATAGCTTGAAGCGGTTGGTGAAGCCGGCAAAGGCCGCCTCGCCCGCGACTTCGTCCACGTCAAAGCCCATCTTTGCGCGCACCTTGGCGGGCAAAACGATGCGGCCATCGGGTTCGATTTCAACCATGACCGACCGGCTGATCAGATCACGTTCGGCGCGGTCACGCTCGGGGCTGCCAAGCTCCATCGCTTCGATCTTTTCGGCCAGGGCATCGGCCCCGGCGCGCGAATAGCATTCAACGAAAGTGCGGCTTTTGCCACCGTAGACCATATAGACGCGGTGGCGCGCGCCTTCGATGGCCTGAGGATCTTCGGCTTCCAGAATACGGCGGAAGGCTGCCGGGATCGAAACCCGCGCCTTGCTGTCTACCTTTTGGTAGAACTCGCCTCTGAACGCCTCTTTCACGGCCCTGCCGCTCCTCTTTGGGCCAAGCTGGCCCGAAAATAGAAAAGGCGGATCGAGCTGCTGCCACTGCTCGATCCGCCGTCTGTCCCATCGCTGGGCGTCCAGCTGCGCTTGCCACCTGGGGGAGATGTCTGCTCGCTTGCGCGCCGGATCTCTGTGTTTGTGATGAGGCGGGTGCCTGTATGAAGCCTGTCTTTATCGCCTTGTTCGGGGTCTTGAGCTGCCCCTGCTTTTTTGATCCCGTCTCATCGTCGTGAGAAAAGGGATGCCATGGGATTTCATGGGAAGCAATGGAAATTTTTGGGCGAAACCGGGCCAAATCTTGATTTAGACCGGGCAGAGAATCAGCATGTTGTAGGCGGGGTTGCTATAACTAGCTGAAAACCGGACGATCACGGCGGCGTTACCACTATATATAGCGTGAAATTGCTTTCGAACCGCCGCCCATGAAATCCCAAAAATTTTACAGACATATGGCGCGCAGAACTGCAAGTGGCGATGCGTCTGGCGACAAAAGTGACAGATTGGTGGAAAAATGGGGAGAAATCCCAGCGCCGCCCATGAATTCCCAGAAAGGTGATTCGGGGCTGAAGCGGTCATTCCCATGCCATCCCAGCCCACTTGGGCGAAATTTGCGGCAAATGGGGGTATAAACAGGCTTACGCACAGGAAATGCCGCATTTCATATACGAACGTGCACTTCACATATCCCAATACCGCAAAGCTGGGCTTCGCGGTATTGGCAGGACGGTCAGCGTTTTTGCAGCGCTACGGGCCAGATCAGGCCATGCCGCCTTCGATCAAACGATGCGCCAGACGGGCGTAGGCCTGCGCCTGCGCGCTGTCGCCTGCGGCAATCGGGGTGCCCGCGTCACCAGCCACGCGCACATCCAGTGACAGCGGCAGCTCGCCCAGGAACGGCAGACCCAGACGCGCCGCTTCGGCGGCGACGCCACCATGGCCGAACAGGTGTTCTTCGTGGCCGCAGTTCGGGCACACATAGGTCGACATGTTTTCGATCAGGCCCAGCACCGGGGTTTTCAGCTTTTGGAACATATCCAGCGCCTTGCGGGCATCCAGCAGCGCCACGTCTTGCGGGGTGGATACCACGATGGCCCCGGTCAGATGGGTGCGCTGGCAGAGGGTCAGCTGCACATCGCCAGTGCCCGGCGGCAGGTCGATGATCAGCACATCCAGATCGCCCCAAGCCACCTGCGTCAGCAGTTGTTGCAGCGCACCCATCAGCATCGGGCCGCGCCAGATCACCGCTTCGTCTTCTTTCAGCATCAGGCCAATCGACATCACCGTGACACCGTGCGCGTGCAAGGGTTCGATGGTTTTGCCGTCGGGCGAGGCTGGGCGCTTTGAAACGCCCATCATACGCGGCTGGCTGGGGCCATAGATGTCAGCATCCAGCAGACCGACGCGGCGGCCTTGTTTGGCCAAGGCAACAGCAAGGTTGGACGACACGGTAGATTTGCCCACCCCGCCCTTGCCCGAGCCAACCGCGATGATGCGGTCGATGCCGGCGATGCGGGCCGGGCCACCTTGATGCGGGGTTGGGTGCTGGCCGATCTTCACGCCACCGCCAAGGTTGGGCGGGGCTGCGGTGGCGGCTTTCGGCGCCGGGCCATGCGCCGTCATCACCGCCTGCACTGAAGTCACCCCCGGCAGCGCCTTCAGCGCGAGTTCGGCGGCGATTTGGGCCGGGGCCAGCGCGCGCGCCTCTTCCGGCGTTGCCGCTTCGATCACGAATCGGATCTGGCTGCCATCGACCATCAGGGCGCGCACAAGATCGCGCGAAACCAGCGTGCCGCCCGGCACCGTCACTTTCGCCAGAACCGCCAAAACCTCGTCGCGCCCGATGCTCATGGTTTTCCCCTTGCCCATGGTTTCCTATTGAGTGCTGCAAACTTGGCCGCTTTATACCAAAGGGCAATACCCTGTTGACCAAATGCTCAAATTTTCAGCGAAGAGTATGTTTCGTATGAACTTTTTGTGATCCTAAGCCATGCACATGCTGCATGGCAGCAATGCCAAGACCCCGTATTGTGCAGTTGCAGCATTTGCCTCATGTTTGCCCTAACAGCGGAAAGACAGGCTTGGACATCCGGTTCACCCCACCCGCTAGCAGAAAAATGAGTGAGGCTATCATGGCATATGTAAACACGACCCGCGCAGCGCAATCTTCGGCCTCTGACCGTTTCTCAGGCCTGTTCGCCGGTCTTTCGGCAGCGATCCAGCGCCGCCGCGTCTACACCCAGACCATCGACGAGCTGCGTTCGCTGTCGGACCGCGACCTGAACGATCTTGGCATTCACCGTTCGCTGATCGCTTCAGTGGCGCGTGAGGCAGCTTACGGCAAGTAATCCCTGAACCGGGCTTCAACCTCCTCCCTGGAGTTCGGTTTCACGGCGCGGCGGCGCGCTCCTCCTCCCTTGCGCCGTCGCCTTTTTATTCTCTTCGCTGGGCTTTCCTCCTCCCTTAAGCCCGGCGTGCGGCGACGATCCACTCCTCCTCCATTGGATCGCCGCCACCCTCTAGACTTCGACGGCCCCCTCCTCCTCCCTGGGGCTATCGGATCGGCGGCAACCCGTTCCTCCTCCCTCGGGTTGCTGCCCAGCTATTCGAATGGCCCACCTCCTCCCGGGCCAGACGATCAGGCGGCGGCCCTTACCTCCTCCCAAGGGTCGCTGCCGCTTAGATCCACCGGCCTACCTCCTCCCGGGCCGGAGATGACTGCAAATCTGCCCTCCTCCTCCCTGGTGGATTTGCACCTGTTCGACCGGCCCTCCTCCTCCCTGGCCGGAAGATTGCGCGGCACCCCTTTCCTCCTCCCTTGGGGTGCCGCCCCTTCCCTTTCCAGCCTGGCGCTTGCATCCCCGCCGATCCGCCGCGATAGTCGCGCGGCAGTTTTGATGGCGGTCTGATGCGACTTTCCCTGATGTCTTCGGCCCTTGTGGCCGCCCTTGTTGGCTATGGCTCAACGATTGCGCTGGTGCTGTCGGCCGCAGCAGCGGTCGGGGCCACAGCGCCGCAAACCGCCTCTTGGGTGTTTGCGATCTGCATCGCCAAAGCGATCGGGTCGGCGCTGCTCAGCACATCGCACCGGATTCCGGTGGTGTTGGCATGGTCGACGCCGGGGGCGGCGCTGATTGCGGCCAGCACCGGGGTTGCGATGCCCGAAGCCGTGGCAGCCTTTGTGCTGGCGGGGGTTTTGGTGATGCTGACTGGCGCGGTGCGGCCGCTGGGCCGTGCGGTTGCGATGATCCCCGACGGGGTTGCGGCGGGGATGTTGGGCGGGGTGTTGTTGCCGTTTTGCCTGAAAGGCACGGCGGCAGCGCAGGCCCTGCCCGCGCTGATCTTTCCGATGGTGGCGGTGTTCTTGCTGGTGCGGCTGAAAAATCCCGCGCTGGCGGTGCTGGCCGCCTTGGCAACGGGGCTGATTTTGGCCTTTGTAAGCGGGGTGGCGCATCTGCCGGTGCTGCGCCTGCCGCTGCCAACGCTGACGTTCATTCTGCCGGTATTTCGCGTCGATGTTTTGCTGGGGCTGGGGGTGCCGCTGTATCTGGTGACAATGGCGTCGCAGAACCTTCCCGGCTTTGCCACGCTGCGTGCGGCGGGATACGAACCGCCAGTGCGGGCGGCGCTGACGGTGACGGGTGGGCTGTCGGCGGTTTCGGCGCTGTTTGGCGCCCATACCATCAGCATGGCAGCGATCACGGCGGCGATTTGTTTGGGCGACGACACCCACCCAGACCGTAAGCAACGCTGGAAAGTCGGGCTGGTCTATGCCGGATTTTGGGCGGGTTTGGGCCTGCTTGGGCCGGTGATCTTGCCGATTCTGGCCGCTTTGCCGCCCGCGTTGATGACCGCGCTGGTGGCGCTTGCGCTGCTGGGGCCGCTGATGGGGGCATTAACCGCCGCGTTTAATGCAGCACCGACCCGCTTTGCCGCAACTGTGACGCTGGTGGTGACGGCATCGGGGGTCACAGCCTTTGGCATAGGTGCGGCGTTTTGGGGCTTGCTGGCCGGGTTGCTGGTGCATGCCATCGAATCGCAAAAGCGCAGCTAGGCGCTTTTGCCGTTAGAACGGCACGTCATCGACCTGATGTGCCGGCACCACCCAACGCGCAACGATCATCTTTGATCCGGCATGATCGAATTCGATGCTGAGCTTATCGCCTTCGATGCCGATGATTTCGCCATAACCGAATTTCTGGTGAAACACCCGGTCGCCAGTGACGTAGGACGACACCGCTTCGGCATCGATGGTGACGTTGCGGCTTTCGCGCGGTTGCGCCACCGGGCGGGCATTGCTGCGGTCTTGCATCCGCTTCCACCCTGGCGAGTTGTAGACATCGGCCTTGGTCGCGCGATCATCCAGCGCAGCGCCATAATTGGGCGCAGCCGCACCATAGCCACCGCCGTAAAGGCCGGGAGGCGTTAACACTTCGACATGGGCTTCGGGCAATTCATCGATAAAACGGCTGGGCAACTGGCTTTGCCATTGGCCATAAACCCGGCGATTCGACGCGAAAGAGATCGTGCACAGCCGTTCGGCGCGGGTAATGCCGACATAGGCAAGGCGGCGTTCTTCTTCGAGCCCCTTTTTGCCCGATTCGTCCATGCTGCGCTGGCTGGGGAACAGACCGTCTTCCCAACCGGGCAAGAACACTACCGGAAATTCCAAGCCTTTGGCGGCGTGCAGCGTCATGATCGACACTTTTTCGACCGCTTCTTCGGTGTCATTTTCCATGATCAGCGAAACGTGTTCCAAAAAGCCCTGCAGGCTGTCGAACTGTTCCAGAGCCTTGACCAATTCTTTCAGGTTTTCCAGCCGCCCCGGTGCTTCGGGGGTTTTGTCGTTCTGCCACATTTCGGTGTAGCCGGATTCTTCCAAAATTGTTTCGGCCAGTTCGATATGGTTGTGGCCGGGCGCGATCACCTGCGCGTGCCAGCGGTCAACGCCGTCACAAAAGCCGCGCAACTGCCCTGCGCCTTTGCCGCCAATACCGCCGCGCGCCAAAAGCCCGCGCGCGCCTTGCAACAGCGGCAGACCGGCCGCCCGTGCTTCGCGTTGGATTTCCGACTGCGCCTTGTCGCCCAGCCCGCGTTTGGGCAGGTTGACCACGCGTTCGAAGGCCAGATCGTTTTCCGGCGACACCGCCAGCCGGAAATAGGCCATGGCATCGCGGATTTCTTGCCGCTCGTAAAACCGCGGGCCGCCGATGACGCGATAGGGCAGACCAATGGTCAGAAAGCGGTCTTCAAAGGCGCGCATCTGGTGGCTGGCGCGGACCAAAATCGCGATGTCATTCAGGCTGACAGGATCAATGCCGCGACGGCCACGCTGCGCGGCTTCAACCTCTTCGCCGATCCAGCGGGCTTCCTCTTCGCCATCCCAATGGCCAATCAGCCGGACCTTTTCGCCACCCTCGGCCTCGGTCCACAGGGTT
>Ga0228702_1001806_pt1 | contig 13007 bp, 11 predicted proteins | sample McNCre217_Aug_MG_2_FD_178018 | JGI IMG/M metagenome (GOLD analysis project Ga0228702, IMG submission 178018) | Freshwater microbial communities from McNutts Creek, Athens, Georgia, United States - 20-17_Aug_MG | ecosystem: Environmental > Aquatic > Freshwater > Creek | place: USA: Georgia... | reverse complement strand
GATCGCCATCATCTGCGTATTCGCAGCACCGGAAAAGCGCGGGCCAGCACTTCGCATCTATGGCTTGCTTGCCTTGGCGGTAATCATTATTCGCTTAGCATTCCGCGTGGTTTTCAACAATGCGGACTCCTCTTTGGAAACGGCCTTAACGCTGCCGCAGGTAAACATCACAATCCTCGGCCAGACGACCCACTACTTTGGCGCTGTGCCGCAGCTGAGCCTCATTGAAGGGCTCACCGATGGCTTGCGTCTAGCCGCAATCATCCTCGGAGTGGCAATGGCCAACACCGTTGCAAACCCGCGCAAGCTGCTTCGCTCAACCCCATCGGCGCTTTACGAGGTTGCAACTGCGGCTGCCGTCGCAATCAACCTTGCCCCACAACTTCTGGTTAGCCTGCAGCGCGTGCGCAAGGCCCGTGCGCTTCGAGGCACCTCAACTTCGCTGCGCAATCTTGGCGGCCTACTCATTCCGGTCTTGGAAGACAGCATCCAGCGTTCGCTCGATCTCGCCGCGAGCATGGACTCGCGCGGTTTCGGTCGTCGCGGAGTGATGAGCCGCCGAACCGCAGCAATGTCTCGCCTCGCTTCGCTGTTTGGCATCGTCGGGCTCGCCATCGCCGGATACCTGCTTTTGGCCACAGCCGTTGCCGCCTGGATCACCGTTTTGCTTCTTGTACTGGCGCTTGGGCTTTTCTATACGAGCGTGCGCCTTTCGGCGATCCACAGCATTCGCACCCGCCTAACCATTGAGAAGCGCAGGCTCGCGGACTATCTGGTGCTCCTTGCCAGCACTCTCGTGGTGATTGTCCTCGCCGTGAACCAAATTCCCGGAGTTGGCACAAACGGGTGGTTGAAGTGATTTCCATCCGCGACCTGAGTTTTAGTTTCACCGATGCCGAGAGTCCAGTCCTACGCCGCCTAAACCTCGATTACGAGCAGGGCAAATTCGCGCTCGTTTGCGGACCGACGGGCAGCGGCAAGAGCACATTGCTTCGTGCGCTCAACGGGCTAATCCCCCACCACTCTTCGGGTCTGCTCACCGGCGAAGTTTTCATCGACGGAGTTCAGTTTGCGGGCAAACAGCCACACGAGGTGGCCCACTTGGTTGGTTTTGTGAACCAACAACCAGAGGGCGCTTTCGTCACAGACACCGTGCTTGAAGAGCTTGCCTACGGCATGGAGCAGCTTGGGATTTCCGAGACGCAGATGCGTGAGCGCATCTCGAGGTTCGCCGCCTTGTTCGGGCTATCCGAGCTGCTCGAGAAGCCACTCGATTCACTGAGCGGTGGCCAACAGCAGCGAGTTGCGATCGCCTCCGCTCTCATCGCCGGGCAGCAGATTTTGCTGCTGGACGAACCGACCAGCGCACTAGACGTGGAGAGTGCTCACCAGCTTCTGTTGCTGCTCAAGGACCTATCGCGCAAGCAGGGAATCACCGTTCTGCTGGCCGAACACCGAATCGAGCGCGTTCTCGACCTGGTCGACTCCGTGACAGTGGTTCACGGCGATGGCAGCGCATCCAAGGCGATGACCGCGACCGGACTGGACGCCGTGCTGCGCAACTACAAGATGGTGCCGCCAGTTATTGAACTTGGCCAGAGGATGGGTTGGCAGCCGCTCCCTCTCAATGTTGCTGGCGCAAAGGCCGCGTGGGATGGCAAGCCTGGAAGCGTCCAACCTCGAGTTTCAAACCCAACCGGCGAGCGCCTCCTCCAAGCCGCTGGCGTGTGCGTTAGCTACGGCAACACCCTGGCCGTGTCTGATGTCTCGCTCGAACTTGCCGCTGGCTCAATCACCGCTGTCGTCGGGCCTAACGGTTCGGGCAAGAGCAGCCTGCTTTGGGCACTTCAGGGCAGTCTTGGTTTCTCGGGTTCGGTAAACCTCGCCGATGGGAGCACTCCCGGCAGCCACTCCCCACAGCTCCGCTTGAAGCACATCGCGTTGGTCCCACAGAATGCCTCGGACCTGCTGGTTCTCGGAAGCATCGCACAGGAACTTGCCGATTCCGATGAGTTTGCAGGGGCAGCTCGCGGAACCACTGCGGAGATCTTCCGCAGCTTGGCGGGGCGAATCGACCCGAGCCGCCATCCTCGAGATTTGTCATCTGGGCAGCAACTTGCCCTCGTGCTTGCCATTCAGTTGGCGAAGGGCGCCGCTGTGGTCTTGCTCGACGAACCGACCCGTGGTCTCGATTACGAGGCTAAGCGCAAGCTCGCAGTGCAGCTTGCTGAACTCAAGGCCTTTGGCAAGGCGATCCTCATCGCGAGCCACGATGTCGAGTTTGTTGCAGCCGTCGCAGATATTGTGATGCTGCTTCGAAAGGGATCGGTTGCGGCGAGCGGTAGCGCAACGGAGGTTTTGCCGACTCTTGCCGACCACTCCCCTCAGGTTTGGCAGGTAACCCACAGCGCTCTAACCGTTAGCGAGGTGCTGGCATGAGGTTGACCGCACGGTTCACGATATTTGGCGTCGCTCTGCTTTCGCTCGGTATGTTCTGCTGGCCGCTATTCATTTCGGCTGCGAACGCGCATCAGAGCAATCTCGCTCAGACACTGTTTATGGTGTTGATGCCTGTACTTATCGGCCTCGTGCTAGTTGAGTTCAACAGCGGCGAACTGCAGTCGCGCCAGATTGCTGTGCTCGGAGTGCTGATCGCTCTAAACAGCGTGATTCGAATGCTTGGCGCCGGCGCCGGTGGTGTTGAAACCGCATTCTTCTTGATTCTGATTTCCGCATACGTATTCGGCCCGTCGTTCGGATACCTGATGGGCACCGGCTCGCTCTTGGTGAGCGCACTGCTAACCGGCGGTGTAGGCCCCTGGCTTCCATTCCAGATGATGGCTGCCGGCCTCATCGGCTTCGGTGCCGGCTTCCTGCCGCATCCGCGGGCCAAGCGCCTGCAACTAACGGTGTTGAGCGTCGCCGCCGTCATCGGTGCCTTTGCCTATGGCGCACTGATGACCATGTGGAACTGGCCGTTCCTTGCCGGCAGCGGTACGAGCATCTCCTACGTGGCGGGCGCTCCGCTTTTTACTAATCTTGCCCGCTTCATCGAGTTTGAAGTGGTCACCGGAGGCTTGCTCTGGGACTTTGGACGCGCGGTGACCACAGTGATTTTGGTCCTGTTAACGGCACCAGCCCTGCAAGCCACTCTCTCCAGAGTTGCCCGCAGGGCTGGTTACGAAACGAAGATTTAGGCGAACAGTGGTGCACCTGCAACTGCTAGAAGCACGGTAAGCGCAACCGAAGCCACGATGACGGCGCTGTTGATCTTCCAGGTGTACTTGAACTCGCCGCGGACGATGTGCATGATTGCACCAACGATCATGGTCAGCGCGAGGCCAGCTGCTGCTGCAACACCCCAAGGCTGTGCCCAGCCGAAGCCGAGGAACTCACTTGCGATTGGTGCAAGGATGATGCCGGCGGCACCGAGAAGCTCAAGAGCAGCGATTAGACGAACTAGGCCTGCTGGAATCTGTGCTGCCCAAGCCATGCCTGCGCCAACGAGGGTGTCGATTGGAGCGGTTAGCTTGAAGCGGCCAGCCTTTAGGAATACGCCTGCAAGGAAGATGGTGAGTGCCCAGGCAACTACAACTGCGAAGATGTTCATTTTTGGTCCTTTCTGAACCGAAGCTATTGTCTAAATCGCGATTAGCGTTTACAGTGAATAAGTAAAGCACCCCTTGATAACTTAAGTCAAGTGGGGCTTGATAGATTTTTTCGAATACGCTTTATCCAAGGCTAGTTGCAGAACTTGCCAGAAGACTTAGGCCAACGGCAGGAGGTGTCATGGAGATCAAGGCTCAGGCTTCACGTCAGGACGACGTGTGGGTTGTCGATTGCCCAACCCTAGACAACTTCCAGACCACCACCAAGCGTCTAGACAAGGCCGAGGAACTAATCAAGGCCCTCGCCAGCAAGCAGACCGGCGACTCTATCTGCGACATCGTTGTGACCATCGATGCAGTTATGCCGGGCATTGTTTGCGACATCACCAGCGCTCAGGAAAAGATGGCGATGGCTGCGCGACTTCAGGATGAGGCTTCGCGCGAGATTCGCGATGTGGTCCGCCGCGCTCGCGAACAGGGTTTGACCATGCGCGACATCGCGGTGCTTCTAAACGTCACCCCGCAGCGCGTAGCGCAGCTCTGCGACTAAACGCGCCAAACCGGCAAACGCCAACCAAATACCATCGCAGCGATTCGCATCGCGATGATTGTTAGCGCACAGAGCCAAAGCGAAACGAAGTTTGGCCAAGCCAGCGCATCGCCAATCACGACAATCCAGCAGCCGGTGAAGGCAAGAACGGCGTACGGCTGGTGATCGATGAACGCCTTTGGGATTTCATTCACGGCGATGTCACGAGCAATACCGCCGACGATGGCGGTCATAGTACCCATGATCACTGCGACGATTGGTGGCATGTGTGAGGACAGCGCAATCTGGGTTCCGCCGGCCGAGAAGATTCCGAGACCAATCGCATCAGGCCAAGCCACTGCACGCTCGGTTAGCTCGAGGTGACGGGCCTTCACGGTGAAAAGTGCCACAACGCAAAGCGCGATAATCACGTAGATCCATACCAAGTTTTGCACCCAGAAGAACGGGCGACGGTCTAGCAGGATGTCGCGGAGGGTTCCGCCACCGAATGCCGCGAGACCCGAAACCATGATCATGCCAACTAGGTCCAGCTTCTTTCGAGCTGCTTCAAGCAGACCGCTAAGCGCAAACGCGAGAATGCCAAGCGACTCAAAGAGAATGCTTCCGTTAGAGAAGACCCACTCGAGCGGCGCAGCAGTTTCGGACATAGTTCAATATTGCCCTATTTGCACGCGGTCGAATACCGTGTGGTTCTCCAACTACTCGCCTAGTAGCGAGGACGCAGCTCTGCCACCATCGGGCAGACAAACGGGTCGGTGTTGTTGCTCAGACCAACCTTGTTTAGGTACTTGATGACCACGCCGTAGCTGGCGAGAAGGTTCATCTCAACCAAAGTAATTCCGCGTTCCTTGCAGTACTCCACGACAATCTCGTGTGCCGCACGCAGGTTTGGTCGAGCCATCGATGGGAAGAGGTGGTGCTCAACCTGGTAGTTGAGGCCGCCCATTAGGTTGTCGGTGAGCCAGCTGCCCTTGATGTTGCGGCTGGTAACAACCTGACGCTCAAAGAAGTCGATCTTCAGGTCGCGTGGCACCAACGGCATGCCCTTGTGGTTTGGCGCAAAGGCCGCACCCATGAATAGGCCGAACATCAGCATCATGAATACCCAGAGCGCAATTGCCCAGAGCCAGCCGAAGAACAGCGCCATCAGAAGGTAAGGACCTACCTGGCGAACCATCATCAGCGAGAACTCCAGAGCACGCATTCCTAACTTCTTGTCCTTGCGACGAAGAGCCAAGAGGCTATCTAGCAAGAGGTCGAAACCGGTGAACATAAGAAGGATTGGGAACAGGTAGCCCTGACGCTTGCTGAACCACTTCTCAACGCCGCGCTTTTCTTCGAGCGATTCAGGAGTGAAGCTCAGCACGCGAATGTCGATATCTGGGTCTTCGCCAATCTGGTTTGGCTTCTGGTGGTGCTTGTTGTGCTTGCGCAACCAGAAACCGTAGCTAAGGCCTGCGAACAGGTTGGCCAGAAATAGGCCAGCCCAGTCGTTTGCCTTGTTGTTGCGGAAAATCTGTCGGTGCGCAGCCTCGTGCGCGATGAAGCCGTACTGAGCGGCAAGAATGCCGAGTAGGCCAGCAAATGCGAAGCCTGCGAAGATCCAGGCCCAGTGCGAGTTCATAGCCGCGCCGATGAATCCGCCAGCGACCCAGAGGCCGGTGGCAGCAATTGAAATGTAAACGAGCCTCAGCACATAAAAACTGGGCTTCTTAGCGAGCAAGCCAGCTGACTTCACACGAGCCAGCAGTTCTGTGTAACTTGAGACCGCCCTAGTTTTGAGGATGGCAGTCATGGTCTAAGACTACGTCTTTATCTAGCCCCGATGGGGAACTCGCAGAGAAGAGTCAGGAATCGTTGCAAGGTTGAGATAGCGTGGACTGGAAAGCCCGAGGAAACACGCAATGCCAAAGAATGACAAGCCCACATCAGAGTCTGTAAAACACGGATGGATGGATGACATCACCGGCCTTGGCACAGGAATCTTCCTCGCCGCATTCGGCATCTTTATGCTCAAGTCTGCGCACCTCGTAACCGGTGGAACCGCAGGCCTCGCGCTTCTCATCAGCTACCTTGTGCCAGTGCAGTTCGGCGTACTTTACTCGAGCATTTCGGTACCGTTTTTGGCCCTTGCAGTATGGAAAAAGGGCTGGAACTTCGCACTTCGAAGCGCACTTTGCGTCGGCTTGGTTTCGCTCGCCGAGGCGCTCGTGTCACAAAATCTAAGCCTTGCGATGATCAATCCGCTGTTTGCCTCACTGGCCGGAAACTTGATTGTGAGCGTGGGACTCTTGATTCTGTTCCGCCACAAGTCGAGCCTGGGTGGCATCAACGTAATTGCTCTACTAGCCCAAGAAAAACTTGGTTGGCGTGCAGGCTACGTTCAGATGGCGTTCGACATCGCCATCGTATGCAGTTCGTTTGCGATTGCGGGTCCGCTCGTGGTCGCCTTCTCGGCGGCTGGCGCGATTTTGTTGAACTACACGCTGGCGCTAAACCACAAGCCGGGAAGGTATCAGGGCTTCTAGAAACTTGGGCTTTGGCCTGGGCCGGCGCCCGGTTTGGGTTAGCCCTGCTCTGCAGCCTGGCGCTTTACCGCAGCGCGGATGGCGATGCGACTGCCGGTGAATCCAGCAAGGTAAGCGAATGTCGGGACAGCTGCCAGCGTATAGAGGGCGAGCACGCTCAAGATTGGGTTAGCCGACTGATCCTTGCCCGAAACCTGAGCCGCCGGCAATAGTGCCACGGTCACAACCACACCGATGATGCCTGCGACGAGCACGAGTGGAACTACCACCATCCACGCCTTTAGGCCGCGGGTTGGGTTTGCCATGAAACGGAACTCAGAAACCCAGATTCCAACAAGGGCAATGCCGATGTAGATGATGAATGGGTCGGCCAGAGCTAGCGAGATGATGGCGACTGCGATCAACGCCCAGATAAACCAGCGGTTCTTGGATACGTACGCAAACTTGAGTTCTTCAGCCATGAGCCAATATTCTCACAGTTGGTCGGAGTTGGACCGCGCAGCCTTAGAAGGTCAACTTGGCTAGAGGCTTTACCTGGGCCCCACGACCAGGTAGCGAATAACCCATCAGATTGGTGTTTTGCTCATCAATAACGCGGGCGGCATCAACCACGTATCCGTTCCATTCGAAACCGGTGGTCGTGTGGGCGTCCTCGATGAGTGTGATGTCGTAGCCGAGTTCGAGCGCAGTGTGGCAGGTGTGACGAACGCAGTTGTTGGTCTCTGCGCCACAAACTATCAAGTGACCAAACTCCCCCGCGGCAAGAACATCGGAGAGCTCGGTCTCAACGAACGAACTGCGGAATGTCTTGCGAATGATCTGTTCGCCGTCAGCCGGAACTAAATCCGGAACAATCTCCCATTGCGGCGAACCGATTGGCATTTCTTCCTCGGAGTGCTGCACCCAGATGACCTGAACCCCAGCGGTGCGTGCCTTTTCGACCGCCGACTTGATGTTGGCAATAACCTCGTTGCGCTTGAACGCCTCGGCTACAACGCCAACCTGCACGTCGATTACTAACAGTGCCGACTTGGTTCGATTCAGTGTTGTCACGATGCCTCGATTAGACGGTGATGTAAAGGGCGCCGGCCTTGATGGTCAGCGGGTACTTCTTGAGACCGGTTGGTGCTGGGCCACCGGTAACCTTGCCAGTTGTGGTGTCGAAGGTTGATCCGTGCTCAGCACACACCAGGTTTGAACCGCTGATGTTGGTGAGGTTTACGGTCTGGTGGGTGCAGACACCACTGAATGCCTTATAGACACCCTTGGCAGGCTGGGTGACCAGAATGTACTGGATGCCAACATAGTAAGACTTTGCGCTCTTCAGCGGCACATCGGCGGCGTTGCCCAGCTTGACGGTCTTGGCGGCAGCCTGGGCCGCAGAAGCAGCCGAGGTAAGTCCGAGAGTACCCAAAACACTTGCGACACCCGCCAACCAGGCGCGGCGGCTAAGTGCAGGGTTTAGGTCGATTGCGCCGGGACGAGGCCCCGATGCGGTCGAGTTGAGCGCGGATACACCGCAGGCGTTGTTTGGCTCGCAACTGTTCATGGTCATAACTAAAGCCTAAAAGGATTCAGACCGAGCAGAGGGGTTATTCACAGTCGTTTGGCTGTGAGAATCCTGAATCGGCTTTTACTACTTAGCTAGATCGAAGCGGTTGGTTCCCGAAGTTCCGCGCTTGACCAACTGGACTAGCAGGATGATCCATCCAACGATTGGAAGAAGGATCCAGAAGAAGAATCCACCCGACTTCTCCACATCGTGGAGGCGACGCCAGGTAATTGCAAGGCTAGGAACCAGGGTGGCCAGCGACCACAGGTTTGACAGTGCTGAGGAGCCATAAGACTGCCACTCGCCCATTACCCAGTGACCGCCGCTTGGCGAAACGATGTCAATCGCCGCGCTAACTAGTGAAGTGAAAAGCGCTGCGTACCAGAACTCGCTGCGGCTTGCTCGCCCGCTGAAAGTGGCATAGTTCTTGAAATAACTTCGGATTGCCTGGGTGAAATTCATGTTTGACTCCTTGGCCTAAGAGTAACACCGAGCCCCCTAACGAAAGATTTTCGAAGTTGAAGTTTCGGCAAACTCACGTGCAAACAAAGTGCATGGCCGGTTAAACGAAAAGGCCCCTGACGAATCAGAGGCCTTTTTGTTATGGGATGGTGGAGATGGGGGGAATTGAACCCCCGTCCAAAGCTCAGAAGCCAGTCCTTCTACGTGCGTAGCTTTACTAAAGTTCTACTTGGCCCCGGTCACAGCGTAAAGCGACCAAACCGACAGGCCCAGCCATAGTTAAAGTCCCAAATAGCCCTAAGGCGTAACTATTCAGCAAGATTTCTAGATGACGCCAAGACCCACAACGAAATCAAATGTGGCTTGACGGACTTCGGGCTCGCTAGCGCTTAGGCAGCGAGGGCAAAGTCTGCGCGATTAGTATCGGCAGTTATTTTTTTGCAACGGACATTTACGAGTTGACGTTACATTCTCGGCACGCTTCTTCAGGCAACAATAAACCCTGTCGAAACCGATCATCCCCATATTTAGTTACCAAACCAAGATGCATCTATTCATCTTGGAGCCTTATAAGGATACCCCGATGATGGGGCCCGAATGCTGTGAGAAGTCTATGACTTTGAAAAGGAGCCGCACACGGATGCAGCAGACGAGCGTTGAGACGCTAGTTAGCCTCTGGGTCTGGCGGCAGGTCGCCGAACATGTCGGTCGGCGGCTCCGGTAGGTCGATCTCCCCGGTGTCTCCAGGCAGGTCAACTTCGTTAGGCACGGCGCTGAGAGCGGCACGGCCAAGCAGAACCTTGAGTTCGCCATAAAGTTCGGTGGAAACCTTCACCTTGCTAGGCAGCGCAAAGAGCTGATCCTCGCCTTGTCCGGTCAAAGTCACGTAAACCTCGGTGTGACCCTTGTACATGCGCAGAATGCGGTCCAGCTCGACAAGGGTTTCGCGGGTGGCTTCAACCGCTGGGATGCGAATCTGCACCGGAGCGGCGGTCACTTCGGAACCAGCCTCGAGCACCTCAATGTTGAAGGCGCTGATGCTGAATGCGTCGTCGCGCTCGCGCAGACGTCCGCGAACCACGACAACTTGGTCTGGCTGCAGGATGGCCGAGAACTCACCGTAAGACTTGCCCATCAGGGTCACCTGGATTTCGCCGGTGAAGTCTTCGAGGGCAACCGCGGCCCAAGGGTTTCCGCTCGCGCGGGCAATCTTGTGCTGCACCGAAGTGATTAGGCCCGCGACGACGACAGTGTCGCCATCCTTGTAACCGCGCGAAACCTGCGCTTCGGAACCTTCTTCAACAGGTTCTGGCGGACGAATCTCGGAAATGGTTTTCTCGGCATAGCGAGCAAGCTGCTCTTCGCGGCCGGCCAGTGGGTGGTCGGAAACATAGAGGCCGAGCATGTCTCGCTCGTAGGCAAGCTTTTCGCGCTTTGGCCACTCGGCAATTTCAGGAACGACAACGCCCGCGTCAATCTCATCGAAGAAGTCGCCGAAGAGGTCTACTTGGCCCTGAGCCTCATTCTTCTTAACGGCAATCTCTGTGTCCACCGCTTCTTCAAAGATCTCGAATAGCGCGCGACGCGAGTGACCCAGTGAGTCGAATGCGCCGGCCTTGATGAGCGATTCGATTGTTCGCTTGTTGCAAACAACCGCCGGAACCTTCTTGAGGAAGTCGGAGAACGAGGTGTAGGCGCCCTTTTCCTTGCGGGCGGCAACAATGCCTTCGACCACGTTTAGGCCAACGTTGCGAACTGCTCCGAGGCCGAAGCGAACATCCTCGCCGGCAGCAGCAAAGGCCGCGAACGATTCGTTTACGTCTGGCGCGAGAACCTGAATGCCCATGCGGCGACACTCGTTTAGGTACTGCCCCAGCTTGTCCTTTGAATCGCGAACCGAGGTGAGCAACGCAGCCATGTATTCGGCCGGGTAGTTCGCCTTGAGGTATGCGGTCCAGTAACTGAGAACACCGTAACCAGCCGAGTGTGCCTTGTTGAAGGCGTAGTCGGCGAACGGAAGCAAAGTGTCCCAGAGAACCTTGATTGCACCCTCGGAATAGCCGTTTTCAACCATGCCGGCACTGAAGTCGGCGTACTGCTTGTCTAGCTCTTCCTTCTTCTTCTTACCCATTGCACGACGAAGAACGTCTGCTTGACCAAGTGTGAAGTTTGCGACCTTCTGTGCCACCGCCATTACCTGTTCCTGGTAGACGATTAGACCGTAGGTTGGGCCGAGAACCTCGGCCAGCGGAGCTTCAAGTTCTGGATGAATCGCGTCGATGGCCTGCAGGCCGTTCTTGCGCTGAGCGTAATTGGTGTGCGAGTTCATACCCATCGGACCCGGGCGATACAGCGCGATAACAGCCGAGATGTGTTCGAACTCGGTTGGGCGCAGCATTCGCAGTAGCGAACGCATCGCTTCACCATCGAGCTGGAATACGCCCAGGGTGTCGCCGCGAGACAGCAGGTCGTAGGTGTTTTTGTCGGAGTCGAGGTCGAGGTCTTCAAGAACAACGACTTCGTTGCGGTTGTTCTTGATCTCGACGAGGGTGTCGTCCAAAACGGTCAGGTTTCGAAGACCGAGGAAGTCCATCTTCAGAAGACCAAGGTCGTCACAAGGCGGCTGGTCGAACTGGGTGATGATGGCGCCGTCGTCTTCGCGCTTCATGATTGGAATGACATCGATGAGCGGCTCGGCCGACATGATGACACCGGCGGCGTGAACACCCCATTGGCGCTTTAGACCTTCGAGGCCCATCGCAAGTTCAAGGGTCTTTGCCGACTCCTCATCGGAGGCAACGATGTCGCGGAATTCCTGAGCCTCTTTGTAACGGCTCTTCTCTTCTTCTTCCTTGGTGGCCGGCTTATTCATGATCTCGCCGAGCGAGACATCCTTGCCGAGCACCATCGGAGGCATGGCCTTGGTTAGCTTCTCGCCCACCGAGTAAGGCATGCCAAGAACGCGGGCGGCATCCTTGAGCGACTGCTTGGCCTTAATGGTGCCGTAGGTGACAATCTGAGCAACACGGTCCGAGCCGTACTTCTCAGATACGTAGCGGATAACTTCGCCGCGACGACGGTCGTCGAAGTCGACATCGATATCAGGCATCGAAACGCGCTCTGGGTTGAGGAAGCGCTCGAAGATTAGGCCGTGGTGAACCGGGTCTAGCTCGGTGATGCCCATGGCGTAGGCCACGATGGAACCCGCGGCCGAACCACGGCCCGGACCAACGCGGATGCCCTGTGAGCGAGCCCAAGCGATGAAGTCGGCAACAACGAGGAAGTAACCAGGGAAGCCCATCTTGATGATGACCTCAACCTCGTAACGAGCCTGAGCTGCCTGAACCTCAGGAACCTTGCCGTTGAAGCGGCGTTCCATACCGGCCATAACCTCGGCCTCGAACCAGCTGTCCTCGGTGTAACCCTCAGGAACCGGGAAGCGAGGCATAAGGTCGCGCTTGGCGAATGAAACATCGCAGCGCTCGGCAATAAGAAGAGTGTTGTCGCAAGCCTCTGGGTGGTCCTTAAAAATGCGGCGCATTTCTTCAGGCGACTTCAGGTAGTACTCCTGGCCGTCGAACTTGAAGCGGTTAGGGTCGAGCAGGTTGCTGCCCGACTGCACGCAAAGCAGCGCCTCGTGCGCGGTTGAATCGTGCGCGTGGGTGTAGTGCAAGTCGTTGGTTGCCAGCAGCGGCAGCTTGAGGTCTTTAGCGAGGTCGATTAGGTCGCCCATGACACGACGCTCCACGCCGATGTTGTGGTCCATAATCTCGCAGAAGAAGTTTTCGGCACCGAAGATGTCGCGGAATTCCGCGGCGGCTTCCTTGGCTTCCTTTACCTGCCCCAAACGAAGACGGGTCTGAATCTCGCCACCGGCACAGCCCGTGGTTGCGATGATGCCCTTGGAGTACTTTGAGAGAAGTTCGCGGTCCATACGCGGCTTATAGAAGTAGCCCTCGATGGATGCCAGCGACGAAAGTCGGAACAGATTGTGCATGCCCTCGGTGTCTTGGGCGAGCATGGTCATGTGGGTGTAAGCGCCACCACCCGATACGTCGTCTTCGCCGCCGTCTCCCCAGCGAACACGAGTGCGGTCACCGCGCGCAGTGCCCGGGGTTAGGTAGGCCTCGATGCCGATGATTGGCTTTACGCCAGCGTTCTTGGCGGCCATATAGAACTCATACGAGCCGAAATTATTGCCGTGGTCGGTGATTGCGATTGCCGGCATGCCCATCTTGGCAACTTCCGAAACCAGCGGCTTGATCTTGGCCGCTCCATCGAGCATTGAGTACTCGGTATGCACGTGT
>Ga0228702_1001802_pt1 | contig 13023 bp, 12 predicted proteins | sample McNCre217_Aug_MG_2_FD_178018 | JGI IMG/M metagenome (GOLD analysis project Ga0228702, IMG submission 178018) | Freshwater microbial communities from McNutts Creek, Athens, Georgia, United States - 20-17_Aug_MG | ecosystem: Environmental > Aquatic > Freshwater > Creek | place: USA: Georgia... | reverse complement strand
TACATTAGTCAAATTTGGCTTTTATCGCCCCTTCAAAATTCTTAAGCGCTATCTGTAAATCAACGATCTCTTTGGCAAAATGAGTGAAATCACAGACTTTAGCCTTTAATTCAATCTTTTCGCAGATGGAATGCACTTGTGATGCCCCTAAGGTTCCTGAATTCCCTTTTAAAGTATGGAGTTCCGATTGAACTCCCTTGCAGTTTCCGGCCCCATGTGCCGTAATGGCATCGGCAATCTGATCTTTGGCCTCCGCAATAAACTCTTCTAACATGCTTTTAACAAAGGTAGGATCTCCTCCCACGGCATCTGACAGGGAGGCTAAAACCTCTTCATCCACCACAAAATTATTGCTTTGCTCGACTTCTTGAATCGTACCATGTCCATCAGACACCCAGCGTGAAACCATTTGAATGATTTGCTGTGCACGGATCGGCTTAGCTAAATAATCATCCATCCCAGCAGCAAGGAATCGCTCCCGATCTTCCTTCATGGCATAGGCAGTCATGGCTACGATAGGTGGCAAAAAAGCTAAATTTAACGCCTTTAAACGACGTGTAGTCTCCATTCCATCCATTTCTGGCATTTGGATATCCATTAACACTAAATCAAAATGGGCATCTTTTTGCAAGAACGAAATGGCTTCCTGACCGCTAGAGGCCATCAATACCTCGCAACCTGCTTTTATCAAAATTTGACTGGCAACTTTTCGATTCGTGGCATTATCATCTACTAATAAGATCCGTGCATGCACTTCGTGTAGACTTCCACTGATTCCTTGATTTTCGTCTTTTTTCGTTTTCGCAGCTAAAGCAGCATCCCCTATCGCGAGTTTGATCCTAAACCAAAACGTACTACCCTTTCCTTCCTCTGACTCTACCCCAATATCCCCATCCATCATCTTACAGAATTCACGAGAGATCGCTAAACCTAATCCGGTACCTCCGTAATTTTTGGAAGTAGAATTATCTACTTGCTGGAAGGCATTGAAGAGTTTTTGGAGGTTAGCTGGACTAATACCAATACCCGTGTCACTCACACACACTTCTAATTCTGTGCTCTCCTGAGTTACGGAAATAGCTTTCACGGAAATCTTCACGGAACCATTCTCCGTAAACTTCAATGCATTCGAAGTTAAATTCGACAGAATCTGCAATAATCGAGTTTCATCCGCCTTTACGTAGGTAGGCACTTTTTCATCCAACACGTAGGAAACTTTATTCCCTTTTTGATGTGCAAGCGGAGTAAACAAAGCCATTAAACGATCGAACACGTCTTCTAACAGGATATCGCTCGGATGTAAAACCATCTTACCTGCTTCGATCTTCGCTAGATCAAGAATATCATTTAAAATATGCAGTAAAGTCTCTGAGGACTTCCGTATCGTTTGCAAATAATCCCTTTGGTCTTCATCTAAAGGTGTATCACACAATAGATCGACCATCCCAATGACCCCATTCATAGGTGTCCGGATTTCGTGGGACATATTCGCCAAAAACTGTTCCTTCACCTTCAGTGAGTGCTCCGCTTGTTCACGCGCTTCGACTAGTTCACTTTGGTACTTCTTCAAATCCGTAATATCCCGAGCAATACCCGAAACTTCCGAAATAATCCCCTGATCTAAAATGGGATTCAAATAAATTTCTAGCCAGCGATCCGTTCCATCTTTCTTCCGTAAACATAGCTCAAAATGCTGCTTCGAACCCCTAAACGCCAGTTTATAATGCTCCTCCATCTCCTTGCGTTCCTCTGGCGCCATCATCTTGAATCCCATTGTCTCGGAACTAAAATTCAATTGCGGCGTAATCCCTAGTTCTTGTTCTAATAAATCAGCATAATCATGGTTAAAACTCTGTAGCATCAATCGCTTATTCACTGACCACATTAAGTGAGACGAACTCTCAAAAATGGAATTCAAACGAGCCGTTTCTCTTGCCAATGCCTCTTCCGCCTGCTTTCTTGAAATCGCGATGGCTACTTGACCTGAGATAAAGTCCAATAACTCTAGATCCCGATTCTCGTATTTGTTCGCCCGTTCATAGGACTTCACCCCGATGATACCCGTCACGCGATCACCTATGCGGAGGGGAACACAGAGCATCACTTTGGGAACGACCCCATATAAGTAAATCTTCTTCTCTGCCGCTAATTGATGAATATCATCATCATGTAAGATAAGGGGCTTGTTTGCCATTAAAGCATACTCTGTCAAACCATTCCCTAAGCGCCGCTTCGTGAAGTGTACGCGGGAATTAAAGTATTCATCGATGTAATAAGGGAAATAGATATAACTCTTTCCAGGATCATATTGCGCAATGAAGAAATTCTTCACATCGATTACCTCGCCTAATTGCTTGTGAATATTCACAAATAAATCATCTAGGTTGGAGGAATTAATTGCCACTTGGGAGATAGAAGAGAACAATTTATTCGCACGTTCTGCTCGAACTTTCGCCGTAGAATTATGCAAAATACAACGATAGGCCGTAGGTACACCACGTTCGAAACGACAAGTCGCAGATCCAGATACATACAAACGTCGTCCATCCTTTCGTCTAAAGACAGCCGTAAATTCGGGAATCTCTTCGCCCTTTGCCAAAGCATCAAATTGCGACTGCGTCTGGTGGGCAAATTCCGGATGGAGCACATCCTGCATTTTTAAATCCTTCGCCTCTTCCTCGGTATAGCCCATGGTTTCTAACCAGGCACGATTAACGAATAAGAATCGACCCGTGACCCCAGTAATTTGAATCAGGTCAGTGGTATTGTTAATTAAGTCTTGTAATTGGGCATTAGAGCGCGATAAGGCCTCTGACACCTTCTTCTTCTCACTGACATCCTCTCCTATTATACTTAGGAAATGATCACTCACCACGGTAGAAGCGACTTCTACCCACTTGATGGCCCCTGATTTTGTTTTGTAGTTTCGTTCTCGCTCTTCGAAAAGACCACCTGTTTGGATCGCTTTATCGAAGGAAGTTCTACGAATTTCACTTTCTCCATCTGGAACAAGGGTAGTAAAGAAATCTTTTCCATTCAATTCCCCAGGTTTATAGCCTAGCAATTGGTGCGTGTAGGCATTCGCATGCACGATCGTTCCATCGAGCGACATAATGATGCCAAAAAGCTTCAAGGAATCCAATGTTTTAATCAGGGCCCGCTTGTCCTCCATGCCTTAAATCGAAAATTTTGTTTAAATGTACAAAAAAGGGCTTAATTTTACTCCTTAAACCCCAGAGACCCGGTGCAAGTAAGAGCAAAAAAGAGTTTAGGACAACATTTTTTAAATGATTTAGACGCAGCAAAGCGCATCGTAGATGGCTTGCAGCCAGCGGGAGCCTATACGAAAGTATTGGAGATAGGACCGGGAATGGGTGTATTGACACAGTTTTTGGTCAAAAAAACGGAATACGAAACCTCCCTCATCGAAATCGACAAGGAGTCTGTGGACTACTTACGTAAAAACTACCTTGAATTCACGGGACCACGTTTAATTGATGGTGATTTTTTGCGTTACCCATTGGAAAACATTTTTGGGGAGGAGAAATTCGCGATTGTGGGCAATTTCCCTTATTTTATTTCTACCCAAATCTTCTTCCGCATTTTGGAATACAAAGACCAATGCATCGAAGTGGTAGGTATGTTGCAGAAAGAAGTGGCGGTCCGCCTTGCGGCGAAACCCGGCAATAAAGATTACGGCATTTTAAGCGTCCTTTTACAGGCCTTTTATGATATCGAATACCTATTTAGCTTAGGACCAGAGGTATTCACCCCTCCCCCTAAAGTAAATTCAGGCGTCATCCGCCTGGTAAGAAACTGGGACAAAAAACTGGAATGTGATCCCGCAAAATTCAAGTCTCTGGTCAAAATGGCCTTTAATCAGCGACGTAAAACATTGCGCAATGCCTTAAGAGCTTTGCAATTACCCGACCACCCACTTTTAAACAAAAGAGCAGAGCAATTAGGCGTAGCTGAATTCACTGAATTAACGATTTTATGGAAAGATAATGGTTACCTAGGCGCTTAATCGATCTAATTTTACTAATTTACATTGTTTCATCTAAAACCCTCAAACTATGGAAGTAGTCAACCCAAATCACCTTCCGTTTGAACTTACTAAAGAATTTATAGCAGACATTCGCTTATTGATCGAAAATCAGGCGAATGAAGAATTGCTATTGAAATTAGATGAACTATTTCCTGCGGATATCACTCAAATTTTAATTGAGTTAAGTACAGAGGAAGCGAAATATTTAGTGTTACTCATTGATACAAAAATTGCCGCTGAAATCATCTCTACGCTCGATTCCGATGACCGTAAAAAATTCTTAAAGAACTTCACTTCTAAGGAAATTGCCGCCTACATCAATGTCATTGATTCCGATGATGCGGTAGATATTTTAAATGAACAACCGGTCAAAGTCCGTGAAGAAGTGATTGCACTGCTTAAAGACCGCGAACAGGCTCGTTTCATTATTGATTTAATGCATTACGATGAGGATTGTGCCGGCGGTCTAATGCAGAAAGAATTAATCAAAATCAACATTTCGCAAACCGTTACTGAATGCGTGGAGGAAATCCGAAAGCAGGCAGAGGACGTGGAGAAAGTATATTCGGTCTATGTGATAGACGATGATGGCAAATTATTAGGTACCGTTTCTTTAAAGAAAATCATCTTAGCTAAGCGTGGTTCTAAGATCGCGGATGTCTACGAAGACGATGAAATCGTATCGGTTCAGACGTATGCTTCTGGCGAAGAAGTAGCGGATTTGATGCAGAAATACGATTTAGAAGCGATCCCTGTCATTAATATCCAAGGACGTCTTTTAGGTCGAATCACTATTGATGACGTAGTCGATTTCATTACCGAGTCTGCCCAAGAGGACATACAAGTCATGGCCGGTATCTCTGAAGACGTGGAGGAAGATGACTCCGTTTGGTTATTAGTACGTTCCCGTTTGCCTTGGTTAATTGGTGGCATGGTGGGTAGTTTTTTAGCCGCTAAAATCATTGACCGCTTCGACGATACCATCGCGATCTTACCCGCCATTTCAGCCTTTATCCCGCTTATTGGATCCACAGGAGGAAATGTAGGCATCCAATCTTCGTCTTTGATTGTACAATCCCTCGCGGACAAAAGTGGTTTAGACACTACCTTGTGGAAACGTCTACAAAAAGTACTCTTGGTTGCACTCATCAACGCGTTAATCGCGGCCATTTTTGCCTTTGGATGTTCTTTATTAGTCGATTCAGGCCAAATCATGTTATCCATGACGGTTTCCCTATCCCTGTTTGCAGTGGTTATGTTAGCTAGTTTAATGGGTACGATAACGCCATTGGTCTTAAATCAATTAAAGATCAATCCTGCCGTAGCGAGTGGCCCCTTCATTACAACCACGAACGACATTTTAGGCTATGGAGTCTATTTCATGATCGTTTACCTTCTATTGTAATATGGTTGCCCTTATTCAACGCGTTACTCAAGCGAGTCTTCACATCGAAGGAGAATGCCGGGCTTCCATTCCCCAAGGCTTTGTCGTATTGCTCGGTATTCATGTAGATGACAACCAGGAGGATGTTGCTTATTTAGCTAGTAAAATCGCTGGATTACGTATTTTTTCGGACGAAGAAGGAAAAATGAATTTGGATTTACAGACTATCAATGGGGAGCTATTATTAGTCAGTCAGTTTACACTCTATGCGGCGACACGCAAAGGAAATCGACCTAGCTTTTTAGAATCGGCAAGACCTGAACAGGCCATTCCGCTCTATGAACTGATGATTTCTACTTTGGAAACTAAACTAGGCAAAAAAATACAGACTGGCGTTTTCGGTGCAGACATGCAAATTAACTTAACAAATGATGGGCCTGTCACGATCATCATCGACTCTAAAAAACCCTAATTATGACGATTTCACAAGCACAGCAACGAGTAGACGAATGGATTAAGACGGTAGGTGTTCGCTATTTCAGCGAGTTAACCAATATGGCCATGCTAACGGAAGAGGTAGGTGAAGTAGCGCGCATCATGGCGCGTCGTTATGGGGAACAATCTGAGAAAGAGTCCGATAAAAACAAGGATTTAGGCGATGAGATGGCAGATGTGCTATTTGTATTAATATGTCTAGCGAACCAAACCGGTATTAACCTAGAAGAGGCTCTGAAACAGAACCTCTTAAAGAAGACGGAACGCGATGCGGACCGCCACAAGAATAACCCTAAATTAGCCTAACGAACCGGAATCTGACTAGATTCAATCTTCTTCGCGATGCCTTTCCCCTCTTCTTTCGTAGGAATGTAAGGTTTCAAAATCGTAATTTGTTCTAGCACAGGATTCATTTGTTGTATCGCTGGATGGCGTACATCAAATTCTGCTTCTCCCGATACTTTATTGAATTCTTCTACCGAAATATTCTGACGTTTATTGCGGAAAGAAACCAGGTGAGTTAAGGTACTATCTCCAGCTAATTTACCTCCCTCCCAGGATACCACCGAGCCACCATGTGCCCAACCAAAACCAGAAATGGTAAAGTTTTTTGCATTTAATTTCTCCACCTCTTGAAGGGGCAAACCTAAATACAAACCAGATGAAGTCTTCCAAGCTGAACTTTCTCCCTGAATGCTTACATCAGAAATTTGACCATCGTGAAAGAAGATGTTCGCTTGCTTAGCCGTTCCAGGAAAAATAATGGCTCCTTTCAAGGTGTCATCTCCTGAAATAATGGAAGTATCCAAAATGACGGATTTAGCGCCGTATTTAGCGATTAATCCTTTCGCATCGAGGCAAGACAATACCTCATTTAAGTTTTCAGTGGGAGCGCTCACTTCTGAATGGGATCCACAAGAAGCCAAAGCAAGCCAAGCCATAAAAAGAATCGATTTTCTCATAAATTAAAATTACTATTCCTTCCGGATAGATGCAAGTTAGAAATATTCCAAATTAGTCTCGCAAAATAAATAGAAGCTTCTAGCGTTTATTGAATTATGAGTATATTTGTTTTTGACGTTAAAAAATTCCGTACCCTATGTTACGATTAAGTTCTATCCTACTTTTTATTCTATTCGCATTTAGTTCTGCCACGCAGGCACAATTTTGGAAAATTGGTAAAAAAGGAGGTACTGGTTTCAAAAGATCCACATTTAATCCGCACACATCCATTGGTTTCGGGGCAGGCAGTTCGCATTACTACAGCTTAACGGATGAATTAACGATGTTTAATCGTTTAGTCAATGACCAAAGTCGCTTTAATGTGGGAGCTCATTTAACGCGTCACATTAGCAAGAACTTCAGTGTTAAAGGCCAGTTGAACTACATCCGTTTAGCAGGGAATGATTATACCTTTGATAATACGGCCCTATTGCCTAAAACACCAGATTTGCGTTTCCGTTTTAGAAATGATATTGTGGAATTTGGTCTTTCTGGGCTTTTGGAATTAAACGGGAATCAACAAAATTACCTAAAACGTAACCGTTTCTCACCCTATTTATCAGCAGGAATTGCTTTAGTTTCAACTAATCCTGAGCTGTACCAGCTGGATTCCTTGAAAGGAGCAGGTATTCCCAATGCTAGCTGGAGAAATTACTCGGATGTCATTGCTAGTGATTATCCTACTAATCCTATTCGTAACTTTAATGAAACGGTTCCTTCGATTGGGTTTGCGATTCCAGTGGGTGTTGGATTTCGGTATCGATTAAATGACTTTATGGACTTTGGTTTTGAAGCAAGTTTAAGAACCCAATTAGGAAACCTTTTTTCAGCTCCTAAAAATCAACCTGCTAAAACAGAACTAACCACAAAACTATTGATTCCCTCAGAATACTCGACGAACTTAGTCGATCACTATTTTGTTACCCAATTTCAATTAATCTTCCATTTAGACAGAAACATTGATTGTCCACCTATCAAAAGGTAAAATAAACACACATACTTTGACATTTGAAGAACTCGGGCTCAGCCCACAACTATTAGACGGAATCAGTTCCATGGGATACAAGACCGCTACACCGGTTCAGTCCCAAGTTATCCAACCCATTTTAGCAGGCCGTGACATATTAGCCTCAGCCCAAACCGGAACCGGCAAAACGGCCGCCTTCCTTTTGCCCATTATTCACAAATTAATCACAGAACCTCATCCTGAGGATCACATCAACGCCCTCATTATTGTCCCTACACGGGAACTTGCGATTCAAATCGCGGGGAACATGGAAGGCTTAGGTTATTTCACGAACGTGAGCACGATCGCCATTTATGGTGGAGGGGATGGAAACTCCTTTACGACAGAGAAAACCGCTTTGACGAATGGGGTTGATATGGTGGTATGTACACCCGGTCGAATGATCGCCCACTTAAATATGGGCTATGTAAATCTAAAACACTGCAGTTATTTAGTTTTGGATGAAGCGGATCGCATGCTAGACATGGGATTCTCAGATGATTTGATGAAGATCATTTCCTTCTTGCCTGAAAAACGCCAAAACTTATTGTTTTCAGCGACATTTGCGCCTAAGATGAAGGCATTGGCACAGAAATTATTGCAAAATCCTGTCGAGATCAATATCGCCGTTTCGAAACCCCCAGAGCAAATTATTCAAGAAGCATTTGTGGTCTATGAGAAGCAAAAAAGTCCTTTGGTCAAACATCTATTGAAGCTTCAAGATTATACCCGCGTGATTGTTTTCTGTTCCAAAAAGCAAAATGTCAAATCCCTCACTTCGGATTTGAAACGCGCGCGATTCTCCGTAGCAGAAATTCACTCGGATTTGGAACAAGACGTTCGCGAACAAGTTTTGCAGGATTTCAGAAACAAAAAAACCAAGATTTTAGTAGCGACCGATATATTAAGCCGGGGCATTGACATCGATGAAATTGAATTAGTGATTAATTACGACGTGCCCAATGACGGAGAAGATTACATTCACCGCATCGGTCGTACAGCCCGTGCACAGACGAAAGGAACCGCTTATACTTTCATAACAGAGTCTGAACAGCGCAAATTCAAGACAATCGAAGACCTTTTAGAAAAAGAAGTAACCAAAGCGGCCGTTCCGGAGGAATTCGGTGAGACGCCTGCTTATAATCCCGCAGCACAAAAAAGCCATTTTCGATTTAAAGGTAAGTCTGGCGGAGGAAAGTCTGGTGGCGGTAAATTTTGGAAAAAGAAATCATGAGACACATTGCCTTTTTGTTGTTTTTAAGCCTGTCTGTTTGGGCGCAAGATACCACCCAGCACATCATTGCTGGCAGATCGAATGCGAAAATTCAGCAAGAGAAGCCCTACGTTATTTTGATTTCAGCGGATGGATTCCGTTCTGATTTTTCCCATAAATACGAGGCAAAATTTCTGCAAGCTAAGGAATCCCTAGGTGTGAAAGCGAGCTATATGCAGCCCTCTTACCCCTCCTTAACTTTCCCTAATCATTATACCATTGCCACGGGATTGTACCCAGCACACCATGGATTAGTGGACAATACCTATCTAGATGTAAATTCTGGTCAAGAATACCGAATGTCTAACAAGAAAATGGTGGGCGAAGGAAAATGGTATGGTGGAACGCCACTCTGGGTATTGGCTGAAAAACAGCAAATGATGGCGGCTAGTTTCTACTGGGTCGCATCTGATGCAAATATCCAAGACACCTACCCTTCCTACTATTATGTGTACAATGAAGTCATCGACATCAAAACACGAATTGCGCAAGTCAAACAGTGGCTTTCGCTGCCGGCAGATAAGCGTCCGCACTTAATCACCTTCTACTTCCCTGAAGTGGATCATGATGCGCACGAATTTGGTCCTGAAGATGAGCGGGTTAAAAACTCCGTACAATTTGTCGATCAAGCGATTGCTGATTTAGAAACAGCTTTAGCTCCCTTAGGGCTTCCCATTAATTTCGTTTTTGTGTCTGATCATGGCATGAAGGAAGTGGACAATGTGAACACGATAGGCAAGCCTGCACCATTGAATACGACGGCCTTCCAAGTTCCTTGGGGCGATGCCTTATTGCATGTGTATGCAAAGGACAAATCGAAAATAGACTCTACTTACCAAGAATTAAAAAAGGATACTCGTTTCACTACGTATAAAATGGATGAAACGCCAGCCTATTGGCACTATCGTAAATTCGATGACCGCTACAATCGCTTAGGGGATCTTTTATTAGTACCCAAACTTCCACAAGTATTTAACCTTTCTACGCGAAAAACGTCGAAAGGAAAACATGGTTTCGATACCGCATTGCCGGAAATGCGCGCTAGCTTCCAGGCTTGGGGCCCCGCGATTAAAGCAGGACTTCAAGTGGATGGATTTGAGAATGTGAATGTCTATCCTTTGGTGGCCAAAATCCTTGGATTAACGTATGATCCCAAAGCCATCGATGGAAACATCAACGTACTACAGAAAGTGTTGAAATAGCTATTTCTTAAAGCTAATTCGCCAGATACTTCCATTCAAATCATCACATACAAACAAAGAGCCATCCGGCCCTTGGGCTAGAGCACAATGCCCTTCCCTTCTTTTAATTTAGACAATTTCGCATAGATATCGCCTTGTTTCGAAACAGCTAAATGGCGTGTAGCTCCCAGGTTTTGGGCGATTTCAGTCACCTGAAAGCCAGCGGGCACTTTAATTTCTTGCGCAAAAATAAGGGAGGGTGCTAGTAAGCACAGAGAAAGGATTTTTTTCATCGTTATTCAATAGGTTAGATAAAGATAGAGGAAAAAAGGTGACTCTGAATAATAGTCGTGAAACATTTCTCCTCGTTTTAAGTTATTAGTGGCGGTATTTAAAATAGGTATTGTCAGAATACGTGGTAAAACTCAAACAACAAATGAAAGATGGAAAAAGCTATGTAATAGGATAAATAAAAGATAAAACATCCTCATCACTTGAATTAGAAAAGACTTTGGTTAATTTTGAATACCCAAATTTTAACCACTAATAGACCTAATACATGTGTATCTCCATTACATAAATAAAAAATAGCCCGGTTTTCTAGCATTCATAGGCTAATTTTCCCTCGACCCTCTTTTTTAGTCATATATGACATTGTGGCATCTATGGCAAAAAATAAACTTTAATGAATGAAGTTTAATAAAAAAGATTTTGCTATCGTATTAGGCAAGCGAGTGAGGGAATTGAGAATAAGAAGAGGCCTAACATTAGAAGCATTAGCCTTAGAAGCAGGAATAGAAATTAAACAATTGTCAAGGATTGAATATGGAGAAATTAATACGACTGTTTATCAAATATATAATTTGTCCCAATGTTTAGAAATTAACTTAAACGAGGTATTTGAATTAATAAAATAAGATTTATGTTTATCTATTTATTGTACATTATCATTGGTTTTTTGGTTTTAACGAGTACCATAGTGATGACCCTTTGGTTTAAAACGAACCGGATTTTAAATAGTTATTTAGTTTTTATCTCCTCTGTGCTGTGCTTTTACTTGATATCCCATGGATTAACGAAATGGTATCTTGCTCAGGGAGAAGAACTTGCACTGGGACAGGTGACCTTTAATCAAACCGTATTTTTGTTAGCTCCTGCGGTCTACCTTTTTTTCAAACATTTATTAATAGACTCTAAATTTCCCATCAAACAGGATTTTATCTACTTTATCTCCCCTATTGCCTTTTGGGAATATTTAGGAAGTGAACCATTTTTAGCGAATACAAAAGAACATATCGTATTTTTTATGCTATTCATGGCCTATATGCTGTTTTTTGTATGGAAATCGTATGGCTATTTAAAACCACGTATCTGGAAAGTGAAAGCGAATGAAATCACTGTTGATCCCATTGTGAAGAACTTAGCTGAATATATTTTCATCTTATTGCTATTGTTCTTTGTTCATTTATTTATCTACAATTTTGCCTCGTTTTACCAGCTTAGTCAGACGGGAATTTTATTGATTGAAGCCAGCTTATTAGGGATATTCTTACTGGGCTATTTTAAGATCATTTTCTCCCCCATTTTATTTTATGGCAGTTTCCGCTTAAACAAAATGCGCTATGTATCTAATTCTTCACAAAATTTAGTGATCCATCATATTTGGGAAACAAACAATAACCCCACTTATTCCACTCCAAAGGATAGTCAAATCGCGTCGCTCATTCAAGATAAAATCAATCTATATATAGAGAAAATCGAACATTTAGCCTTACAGAAGCATGTCTTTAGGAACGCAGAATATTCCATCAGCGATTTTTCGAAAGATTTAAATTTGCCTAAATACTATGTAGAATTCCTATTCAAGTATTACAGCGCCGTTTCATTCAATGAATACAAAAAAATCATTCGCGTATATGATGCAGCTCAGCTATTACAAGAAAACTATTTATCTACGAATACCTTAGAGTCCCTCTCTAAGTTTGTAGGTTTCGCCTCTTACAATCCCTTTCTTACGAACTTTAAAGAAATCATAGGAAATACCCCTATTGAATACCACAAAAAAAACGCCCATCTTACCCAATAGTAGTTGCAAATTCATTTCACTATTTCCCACAACTCAGTCACTGATTTTAATTTAGGACATTTTTTTGTTTAACTAATTCTTTAAAATCATTGACTGATTCCCTGTAATGCCCTCATTCAGGCACTGATTAGTTTCTGCCATTCTAGTAGTATTGCATCGTCATTCTGGCTAATGAATTGGAATGACTATGTAATGATGAACGTAAAATACTTTCTTCTTATTGTTGTGTGCGCGACACTTAGTCTGCCGTTAAAATGCCAGACGCTGCATCATCAGATGCTCAGTGCCCAAGGTGCTTCAGTACAATTACCTAGCGGCATGCGCATTTCCCAGACAGTGGGCCAAGTGGCCTCTATTGGTACATTAAGTGATTATTATTCTAAAAACAAAGGTATACAAGGATTTCAGCAACCTATGTATTGGAATATACAGAATGGGGCTGAACTGGATGTAATAAAAATGGTTGTTTACCCTAACCCCTTTGTGAATACCATTCAATTCAAAATACCTAACTACTCTGAAAACACGGATTATCAATTAACGATTAA
>Ga0228702_1001799_pt1 | contig 13049 bp, 11 predicted proteins | sample McNCre217_Aug_MG_2_FD_178018 | JGI IMG/M metagenome (GOLD analysis project Ga0228702, IMG submission 178018) | Freshwater microbial communities from McNutts Creek, Athens, Georgia, United States - 20-17_Aug_MG | ecosystem: Environmental > Aquatic > Freshwater > Creek | place: USA: Georgia... | reverse complement strand
ATTCTGGATCGGGGAGGCGTGCAGCAGTGTTACTTCACGCGGGATGCACTGACCGATCGCTACGATACGCATTTCAAGAAACTAGTCGACCTCGGTGATTTTGTAGGAGTGCGCGGTAAACTTTTTCGTACCAAGACTGGAGAGGTAACCGTACGGGCTGCCGACTATCAACTGCTCGCCAAAGCTCTACGTCCCTTGCCTGAAAAGTGGGCTGGGCTTACCGATGCTGAAAAAATTTACCGTCAGCGCTATTTAGATTTAATCGTTAATGAGGATTCTCGTCGTCGCCTGATGATTCGCAGTCGAGTCGTTGAATCGATCCGCAAGTTTTTCTGGAGTCGTCAATTTGTTGAAGTAGAAACCCCGGTTTTACATACGATTGCTGGGGGTGCGGCTGCACGTCCTTTTGAAACCCACTCCAATGCTCTCGATTGTGATTTTTATTTGCGTATCGCACTAGAGTTGCACCTCAAGCGTTGCTTAGTCGGAGGAATGGATCGTGTTTTTGAAATCGGTCGAGTCTTCCGTAATGAAGGTGTTTCGGTGAAACATAGTCCTGAATTTACGATGCTTGAGGCTTATCAGGCTTACTCGGATTACCGCGGAATGATGGAGTTGGTGCGTTCTTTAATTCAGACCGTATGTCGTGAAGTATTGGGATCGACCACCGTCACTCGCCACGATGGCGTCGCGATTGAATTGGGCGGCAACTGGCGTGAAGTGAAGTACAAGGATTTGATTATCGAAAAAACGGGTGACTCTCAGTGGTTCTCGCGAAGCAAAGAAGAGAAAATTGCTGCCTGCAAAAAGATGGATTTACACGAACCGCGTTCGGACTGGGAAGATTATGAAGTAACCAATGAAGTTTTTGGTAAATTGATTGAGCCTACACTCATTCAGCCGACTTTCGTTACGCATATTCCTAAAGAACTCTGTCCTCTGGCTAAAGTGACGGTGGGTGATGAAAGCACCATCGATGTTTTTGAGCTGTGTATCAATGGACAAGAAATCGCTCCTGCTTATTCGGAACAGAATGACCCTGGGGTGCAGCGAAAGATGCTGGAAATTCAAGCGGGCGCTGAGCAACACAAGATTGATGAAGATTTCTTGCTCGCTCTCGAGCATGGTATGCCTCCTGCAGGTGGTTTAGGTATCGGCATTGATCGCTTGGTTATCTTGTTAACGGGTGCTGCCAATATTCGGGATGTCATTTTATTCCCTACTTTAGGACCTGATAATAATCCTGCGTAATACTACCTTTGGCCTGGTTTTTCCATCTCGCACTGCGTCAACTCTTTCCTCCCGGAAAGCGTTTCCCAGCCTTTGCGATTGTTTCCATCTTAGGGGTAGGCTTGGGCGTGGCGTCACTCTTAGTCGTCCAGACGGTCATGAATGGTTTTGGTGAGGAGCATCGACTGCGCATCCGTGAATCCTTTGGCGAGTGTGTGGTGATTGCTAACCGACCAATCTCAAATGTGGATGAGTTAGTCTCCTCTTTGAATGTGGAGGAGGAGGTGCTTTCGATCAGTCCCTACGCTGAAGGTCCGGCTTTAACTCGCCGAGGTTCTTTCGCGGGCGTTGCTTTTGTTCGTGGGATTGTGCCGACCGATGAAGATTTGCCTGCCCGTGGCTATGTCATCGCAGGAGATTTTAATGATCTCGACGATGGACGCGTTGTTCTTGGAATAGGGTTGGCGCGCGATTTGCGTGTGAAGGTTGGAGACAAGATTGATTTATGGTCCCCTGTGATGGTGGATCAGGCTGAAAAAGGTAAAGCTCCTTTACCCGCTGAACTGGAAGTTTGTGCCATTGTACGTACTGGATTTTCCGAGGTGGATAATCGTGCAGCGATGATTTCCCTGCGTCGCTTTCGTGAACTTTGGTCTCTCGGCAACAAAGTCCATGGAGTCATTCTCCGTTTAGATGATCCCAATCAAGCACCAGTGATTGCGGCACGTTTAAATCAGGGTAAGCCTGATTTGCGATTTGTACCTTGGCAGGAAATTAAGAAGAACTTTCTCGAAGCGATTCGCTTTGAGAAGACGATGCTTTTCTTCTTAATGTTTATTATCACTTTGGTCGCCTCATTTTCAATTGGTAGCACCTTGTTTTCAGCCGTTATTCGACGCACTCGCGAAGTCGGTGTTCTGGTTGCCTTAGGAGCTAAGCCTTGGCAACTCGTTGGGCTCTTTGGTTTACAAGGTCTCTGGATTGGCGCCTTGGGGACTTCGTTGGGCTTTATTCTTACATGGACGATTCTCTCCTTCCGCGATAGTATTTTGGGCACCATTAATTCACTTTTTGGTGATGGCGACATGGTGGCTAACGTTTATCAATTTTCACGTGTCCCGCTCCACTACGACCCGATGGACTTTTTGATTGCAGCAGTGTTCACTCTTCTCGTCACCACACTGGCGGGATTGGTACCTGCAATATGGGCCGCAAGCCGTAAACCTTCGGAGGCAATGCGCGATGTCTGAAATCGTTTTACAGGCCAAAGGATTAAAAAAATCCTTCAAGTCTCCCGCAGGTTCGTTAGCCGTATTGCGTAGCGTTGATTTGGAGGTTCGCGCAGGAGAGTCTCTGTCGATTCGGGGTTCCTCGGGTTCCGGAAAAACAACGCTCCTTCAACTTTTAGGTGGACTCGACATCCCTGACGCTGGCGAGGTCAGGTTACAGCTAGGTTCGCGCAGTTTCGTTGCTCCTCATCGGTGTCTTGGACAGGGAGTAGGTTTTGTTTTTCAAAACTACCAATTGATGGCCGAGCTCAATGCATGGGAAAATGTTGCGCTTGCCGCAGAAATTGCTGGGCGAGGAAAAAGTGAAAAAGAAGCACAAGAACTTCTGACTTTAGTGGGCTTGGGGCACCGCATTCATCATATGCCTGCTCAATTATCGGGCGGAGAGTCTCAGCGGGTCGCGATTGCTCGAGCCCTAATTAATCAGCCAGCGGTCATTCTCGCTGATGAGCCGACGGGTAATTTGGACGAAACGACGGGACAAGAGATTATGAAGTTATTGTTGGAGGTTGTTGCGCAACAGCAAGCCGCCCTTGTCTTAGTGACTCACAGTAAGGAATTTGCTGAGCGAACCCAACGACGGCTATTGCTTTCAGGCGGAGTGCTTTCACCAGCCTAGTTTGACAATGCTAGTGGCGGTTTTAGATTCCTCAAATCTATGCAACCAGCGACTACAGCTTCTCAATTGGTCAATGCCCTTGAATGGCGTTACGCGACCAAAGTTTTCTCGACGCAGAAAATCCCTGCTGAGACTTGGCAGGCAATCGAGAAGTCATTACAGCTCGCTCCTTCGTCATACGGTTTGCAACCATGGAAGTTTTTCATCGTTTCAGATCCAGCCGTGCGGGAGAAGTTAAAGCCCGTTTCTTGGAATCAAACTCAAGTCACGGATGCTTCACATTTAGTGGTTTTTGCTCGTCGGACTGAAATGACTGAAGTCGATGTTAACGATTTCTTTAATTTGATGATTACCGAGCGTAATGCCAACGCAACGACATTGGAACCCTATCGACAAATGATGTTGGGTGGGGTGGTGAAAGGAAAAGATGCTGTTGGTCAAAAGGATTGGGCGGCTCGCCAAGTCTACATCGCACTCGGTCAGTTAATGGCTTGTGCCGCGATGGTTGGAGTCGATACCTGTGCGTTGGAGGGGATTGACCCTGCTCAATACGATCAGATTTTAGGGCTGAAGGGTTCGGGCTATGAAACCTTGGTTGCCTGTGCCGTTGGATATCGATCGCCCGAAGATAAATACGCTAATCTTAAGAAAGTTCGTTTTCCCGCTACGCGCGTCTTTGGACGAATTTAACTGTGTAGTATCCAGCGACGAAAATCATCGTCATCCGCTAAAACCTCCGGTTCGCCGTATTCGGCGGATAAAAGGTTTTTGTAACTTTCATCAGCAAATCGTCGGCAGTGTAAAAGCACCCGAGCCGTGTGCCCTGGGGCACGGACTAATCGACCGAGGGCCTGATTGACTTTGCGCATTCCGGGACGGATGTAAGCCAAAGCAAAAGCGTCTTCGATTCCCTCTTCCTGAAACATTTTTCGTCGGGCTTCTTGCAGAGCATTGACTTCAGGTAAGGCAGGGCCGATGACAACAGCTGAGCGAATTCGTCCTCCCAAAAGATCAACGCCTTCACCGAGCGACCCGCCAAGGATTAAACAGACAATGGCAGAAGGTTTAACGGCATCTTCGACAAATCGCGCCGTTCCCTCTGGACCGAGGCCACGGGGTTGTAGAGCCACATCGGCTTCAGGGTGTAATCGCTTGATTTCAGCGACAATTGTTTCGGCGTATTTGTAGGAAGGGAAGAAGGCTGCAACCGCACCCTCATGGGAAAGTTTGATGAGAGAAATTGCCGTTTTGTTGTGATGCGTTTCCCGGGCTTTTAAGCGGGTATCAACTCGGCCATCGATGGCTACGGTATAGGCACCATGGCGCCAAGGTGCGTGGGCATCGATACGATAAAGCGAATCCGATTCCAGTCCGCAGTCATTCGCCAAAGCACCTTTGGGCCCAGGAGTGGCCGTCATGAGGAGTACATGGGAAAACGCTGTCAGTCTTTCTCCGATGGATTTCGCTGCCGATAGGCAATCAAGATTCAGCAGGCCAGCTTTGGGTGACCAAAGAAGCCAGCCGAGATCGGCTTCTTCGAGTCGATTCGACCACAGTGAGGCTTGCCAAACCGCAGCACGGGCCTCTTCAGGAAGTTTATCTGTATCAATGGGGAAGGAGATGCCGAGTAAAGAGAGTCTCTCGGCCAAAACCATGGCCTCAATACGATCATCAGGAGAAAGATTATCCGCTGGAGGTAAGCGTGTCAAAAAATCCGCCCAAAGTTGATAAGTTTGAACCCAAGGGGAGGGTGCTCCTGTTTGCGATAGGGTATCGATAAAACGAGTCGCGGAGAAATAATCGTCGCGCAAAGAAAGACATTCAGCAGCACGTTCAGGCAGGTTGTGAGCCTCATCAACGATGAGCATCGTATCACTTTCATTCCAACCGGGAATGGTTTCGAGCGCTGAGCGATTACGCGGAGAGAAAACATAATTATAATCGCAAACAATGACTTCAGCCTGAGCGAGCATAGCCTTGGTAATATCCCAAGGTGGCACGCCAGCGAGACGACCTAGGTCGCGAATTTTTTGTAATTCAGCTCCTTCGGCTAAGAGAGAAGAGGGGTCGATGAAGGCTCGAGCCCAGTTTTTACGAATCTCCTCGGGATCATCGGGTAAACCATCCATCTCGTGTTCGGCTCGGGGTCGTAAGACCATGGCTCGCAATTCTTGTGCATTCGCTAAGCGTCTTAGTTCAGAAAGCACTTGGAGTTGTCCGGATCCTTTTCCAGTAACGTAGATGAGTCGACCGACCTTGCCGCTTCGTAATAAATCGAGGGCATGGCGAAGAGCAGCGGAGGTTTTTCCAAAACCGGTGGGTGCAACGAGCAATCGGAGTCGAGAGAGAGTGGAGGCTTCCTTGAGTTCGTCGCCAACCTGTAACCATTCTGGCCTTGGTTCAGCGAAAGGCAGTCGATTAGGCAGGTTTAAGAGACGGGCATGGCTGGCGCGTCTATTTTCAGCGTGAGCAGCGAGGACCTCAGCCTGTTTTAATAAATCGGCTTCAGCCGAATGAGGTAGAGGTAAGATTTGTTTAGATCCATCGGTTGGGTCGATGAATACCAATTCTCCTTTTACTTCACGAAGGTTGGGGAGGAATCGAGCAGCATGGCAGTAAACACTTAATTGTAAGAAGTGATGGGCATAGCGTTGATAGAGAAAGTCAGGCCGACGTGGCAGGCTGGTCATGACCGTTTTAATCTCTCGGATGTAAAGTGTACCATCGACTTCTCGCTGTTGATCAGTTCGCCCTGAGATAGCAATCGTCCAACCCAAGGTTTTGATTTCACAAGTCATTACTTGTTCAAACACCCAAGACTGTTTCTCTGCTTCGGCTTGCTGACGGAGGGTCTCATGCCACTGCCTTCCCGTTTCGGCTCGCCACGGTGAGGCGGAGACTCCGGCTCCTGGTCCAGGGCGAAATGTCGCAAATTCCTGAGCGCTCAACTCAATCCGTTTCGATTTAATATCGATGAGCATTAAGGAAGAACAAAATGAATTTCTCCTGCCGTCCAGCGTTCTAAGTCGGCGGTTAAAAGGCTGACCGTTTCTTCATCCGTTGTTTGGGCATCGAGAGGTTGCGAGAGAATGGCAGCGACATCGCTTTGACGGGGGCCGAGTCGGTTAAACCAGTGTTCATGAACGGGCCACCCTCCATCTTTAATCATTAGCCAAAGTCCTTTAAAGTAAGCACAATCAGCACGAGGACGTTCGGCCATGGCACGGAAAGTTTCTAAGGCGATACGATAGCAGACTGGTGCTGATTCCGGTGGTGGTGGATTTTTTCGTATGATGGCCGCCCAGCGACAAGCTCGCTCCAAGGTGCGATGGTTTTTGGCAATGCCAGCCTGTCGGGCAATCAGACGATAATCTCGAGCAAAACGATTTCCGCCTTCTTTTGATTTTTCTAAAACCACTTCACATTCGTCGAATAAATCGGGTGATGTGGTTTTGGGGTTGCGAGTTTGTCGAATCAAACACCGTTCCAATCCAGTATTTTCTTCCAAAAGAGTTAGTAGCCAATGCGATTCACCTGATGGGTCACGACCGAGAACAATAGCACGCAGGGCAGTGGACGACATGCGTCTTTACTTTTTGACTTTGGGGGTAGGTAAAACCGACCCAAAACTCATCAGTAAAGTGATAGCGTCGGGTACGGTTAATGAAGTTTCCCGAATCTCTTTTTCTGGAACTTGTAAAATAAATCCTGCGGTGGGGGCGGGGGCGTTGGGCACGAAAACATTAACCATTCTTTCTTGCAGTAGTTCGGAAAAAATTTCGGGTTGTTCGTGAGTCACGAAAGCAATACTCCAGCAATGAGGGCGGGGGAATTGCACCAAAACGACTCGGCGAAAGGTGTCTTTATTTCTTCCACTCAAGGCATCGACCATTTGGCGAATCGTGTTGTAGATGGCACCCAGTCCAGGCATGCGCTCCACTTTTTCGGCAAACCAACGATGGATAATTTTGCCAAAAATTCTCTTCGAAAGCCACCCGAGCGTAACTAAGATCATCGCCATAATGAGGGCGGAGATAATCACGAGAGCGGTATGGAGGGGGCCACTTTCGAAATTAATGACTTTGTCGGGATTATTGAAAACGAGTGGGAGGACTGCTTGCAGGATGCCTTGCACTGGTGCACCAATCAGTCCGACTAAAATGGTGACCACGTAAAAGGTCAGACCAAGAGGCATAACCAAAAACAAACCGGTCAAAAAATTGTGACCGACACGGGAAAGAAACGTCGTTTTTTCTGGAAGGTCGGACATTCCATTACAAAAGGCCTTTTTGGTGAGGAGGCAAGAGGTCTATCGCAGGCAAAAGTTTGCTATTCTTTCTATCCCGCATAGACTGAAACGAATGAAATTAGCCATTTTTTTGGTATTTATGTCCGCCTTTTTCCCAACATTTGCGAACGCCGTGGAGGATGCCTATCTGCGAACGGCACCAGGAGTTATCGAAATCAAGCAACTTCCAGCTGCACGTTTACTTTTAGCCGAATCCTCGAATCGATACTTTTCAAGTAACAATCAGTTATTTGGAAAACTTTTTCGTTACATCAGTTCAAATCAAATCCCCATGACAGCACCAGTAGAGGCTCGTATGGATCCTGGGGTGATGGTTTTTTACATGGACTCGCAATCTCAGCAGCGAGCGGACGTCCAGCCTTCGGCTGAAGTTAAATTTCAAGATTTACCCGTTCGACTCGTTGCGGCGATTGGTATTCGCGGTTCTTACAGTGAGGAAAATTACACCGAAGCTTTGACTAAACTTCAAACATGGTTGGCAGTTCAGGCCGACTATGAAGTTACGGGCGAGGCTTATGGGGTTTATTGGAACAGTCCGTTTGTCCCCTTTTTCCTGAAGCAATCAGAGGTACATATTCCCGTGCAGTTAAAGAAGTCCCCTGGGGCTCCTTAATAACTACTTCACTTTTTTTCGGTACTTTCGGACTGCTTTTCTAGTTCGATTTGGTCGGCGAGAATTTTACTCGGCTTATTTAATTTTTGGACTAACTCGGGTTTTAATTGATAAAGAGCAGCTCCTTCACCCTGAATGGTAACATAAATTCCATTCATTACTGGGAAAGACGCCCCAAGAAGTGAGCCATCCCGGCGAGAACCTATTTCTCTTTGTGAGAAGTTGCCCACGAATTCCTGAAATTCTTCAAGGGGCATTAAGACAATAATTTTCCCGCCTACTTCATCTTTTTGATTTCCAGTTAGGATACGAACCGCAGCGACCGGTGCATCACTACTGACAAACCCAGGAGGATCCAAACTGATGACGGCTGTCTTAATGGCTTTGGCTTCAAATTGTTTCGGGTTTGCTCGCCATGTATCTGCAACCATGGTGTCGCCTTTTTTAGCCACGGGGCGATTCGCAGCTAAAACAGTACCGCTCATGATTAAGCAATAAAGTAGAGTTTTTAGGCCCATGTGCGTTGATGCCATGCAAGGGCTTCACTGATTTCGCGAGCGAGACTGGGGCCACGGAAAACTAAGCCGGAGTAGACTTGTACGAGCGAGGCTCCCTCATCCATGAATCGGCCTGCATCTTTAGCCTGAGTGATTCCTCCGCAGCCAATAATGGGGATGCGACCTCCTGAAGCTTTATGAAGAAAGCGTACGACCTGCAGAGACTTTTCGAGTAATGGTTTGCCACTCAATCCTCCTTTGGTTTCACAGATTTCAGTGCCAGGTGGACGACTAATCGTGGTGTTGGTGGCAATGATGCCAGAGAACCCAACTTCATCAACGACTTGAACAATATCTTCGAGTTGTTTCGGATTTAAATCAGGTGCTACTTTGAGTAAAAGTGGCACTGGCCCACCCGCCGTTTGGAGATTTTCCTTTTTCAAGGTTGTTAGAAGTTGAATGAGTGGAGCACGATCTTGCAGTGCACGTAGTCCTGGCGTGTTTGGACTGCTGATATTGACAACAAGGTAGTCAGCGAAAGGTGCCAGAAGCTTGAATGAATAGAGGTAATCTTCGTGTGCTAATTCCAAGGGAGTGATTTTAGATTTTCCAATATTGATTCCGAGAGGGTAGGGTCTTTTACCGCGACCTGGTTGACTCAGTAAGCGAGCACGCAAGGCATCAGCGCCAGCATTGGGAAACCCATAAGAGTTAACGACCGCTTTAAGGTGAGGGTAACGAAAGACGCGAGGCTTCTCATTGCCAGCTTGGGGGTGACGCGTCACTGTCCCGATTTCCACGTGGCCAAAGCCTAAAGCCCCCGCTCCGCGCCAACCGATTCCATCTTTATCGAATCCTGCTGCTAGCCCGATGTGATTGGGAAACTTGAGTCCAAAGAGTTCGATGGGTTTTGCATCTTTTGGTAAAAGTCGACGCTCGAGTAATACTCGCAGCGGGGTAATTGAGCCTAGAACTCCCATGCCACGCAGGCCCACTTGGTGAGCGGTTTCGGGGTCCATCGCATAAAGTGCCTTGGCCAAGACTTTTTCGTAAAGAAAGGACATAGCACCTTATTAAGGGGGATTTTTTAGAAGGAAAGCGGAGAAGGAGTCTTCGAGAGGGTGAAAAAAGCCGAAGAGCACGACCGCCTCTTGACTCTCTCCTAAACTTGGTCAAACCAGCCAACATGGCTGTAACGACATCTAAACTGCTCTGGTGTACTATTCGTTATAAAAAAGAAACTGGTAACTGGTGGGTTAAGGAAAACTCTGATCCTAAGCATTACGACCCCGATGGTTTGGGTATCCTAGACCCTTATCAATTTCCTTGGGTCTTGGACATGATGGACCCATTGCGTGAGTATGGATTATCCAATGAAATCCTCGAAGCCGCCTTTGTGCCATTTCAGGTCCACTCCATTGATAAAGATGAAGTGGTGCGCTTAGCCCGCGTTGCCGAACATATTCTTGATTCCGAAGAACAACTTTTCGCTCTCCCTAATATCAAAGACGGTGATAAAGGATCGTACGCCGACTTTTTAGAGCATATCATGCGTCTGCGGGTAAAATTGATTAACGATACGATTAAGTTGGAGCAGAAGTTGACGGTTGAGGATGTTGATGAACAACTCAGTGAGTTGCGTAATCAGGCGATGATTGAAGGTCGCGATATTCATCCCTTCGAGGAAATTACCGATATTTTAGAGTTCGTCCCTGCAGGCCATGAAGTTCCTGGTGAGGATGACGACGACGATAAGCCTTCTCGCACTGTATCTCCTGAAGAAGAGATTGGTGACTTACCTGAAGTTGAAGATGACGAAAAATTAGATAAAGAATTTGAAGGTAAGTTAAAGTGGGATGAAGACGAAGAGCGTCCCGAGGAAAGTGAAGAGGGAGAAGAAGGCGGAAATTCGAGTCGTCGCCGTTAATCTTTTCACCCACTATGATAGTCCAAAGGCTGAATTTTAATTCAGCTTTAGGACTTTTGTTGACGACGCCAAAAAGCCGTGAGGGCAAAAAAGAGTCCGCCTAAGGCGATGGCAAAATCTCCCTGTTTAACCCAGAAGGTTGGCGGAGTGTTTTCTCCTTTAACCGCCACAGGTCCAATCCTTCCCGAGCCTGAAAAATAGATAGTGGGATCTTCCCCTTGAGTCAGGGCAGTCATGCGTCCACGAGAATCGATAAATCCGCTCCAACCTGCATTACCACAGCGTAAAATGGGGATTCCTGTGGCCGCAGCCAGTAACACGGAGTGCGCATTGTGTTGGTAGGCACCAGCTTCACGTCCATACCAAGCATCGTTGGTTACGACAATCATGAGTTGTGCTCCAGCTAAAGCATGCTCACGTCCCAAAGAAGGGAAGACATCTTCATAGCATACCAGAGCGCCGGCTCTAATTTTTTCTCCACGCTGGGTGGTCAGATTAAGGTGGGCAATATCCTGACCGGCCACGCAATCCTCTTGGATGGGGACGACTTTTCTCAGGGGGAGGTAGTTTGCGAAGGGGACATACTCGCCAAAAGGAACCAGGTGTCTCTTAGCGTAAATGGGCGACTGCAGCCCCTCTGGTGTGATTACTGCAACTCCGTTGGCGTAGCCTGTTCCGCGTTTATCGATTACACCAATAATGAGGGTGGTTTGTGTAGTCTTAGCGAGTTGGGTAAGGATTTGCAGATAGATTTTATTTTCTAGGGAAATCGGTAGAGCTGCTTCGGGCCAAAGAACGAAATCGGGCCTTTGACCTTGGCTACTGGGCTTAGCTGCCTCGATGGTGTGCAAAGTGATTTGGTGAAGATGACTGTTTAAGCGGTGTGCATCCCATTTAGCATTTGGGTCAAAATCGGTTTGTACGATACCACTGGAAAAACGGGTTATGGACGGAAGGGTGGAGGCTGACTGACTAAAACTGTTAGCATAAAGTATGAAACTTAATCCCAAGGGTGCGAGACCTAGGTAAAGTTCTGGAGTGATTCGTGAAAACCAAGTCATGGGTGTTGCAGGGCCAACCTCATGCAACTCTTTGCGAAAATGAATCAATCGGTTGATCCAACGAGCGAAGCCCAAGTTAACCAAAACAATCAAAGCCGATAAACCATAGGGACCGACCCAAGCACATAAACTTAAGATGACAGGGTTGGTTTCCTGTGTTGCAGCCAAGGGTAGCCATCCGAAGCCAGTAAGAATGTTACCGCGAATCCATTCCCCTACACCCCAAGCACCTGCTAAACCAAGAATGACTAGACAACGAGCCCAGAGAGGCGACTGATTGATTGATGGGTAAATCCAGCGAAGAGCCGCTAACCATCCAAATAAATAAAGTGCACAGTAAGCCGTTAAGAAAACTAATCCAACATAGCCAAGGGGTGGGTAGACGTGTCTTAGCCAGATAAGCAGTGCAATCCAAAGCAACCAACTGACAGTGAATGAAGCACGTAGCCACGTTTTCCATTCCGGTTGTAAGTGGCTGAGCAGGATAGCAGGAAGGAGAGCGAAAAACGCTAAAAAAGGATGACCAATCGGCCCGAAAGAGAAAAATAAAAGAACCGCGGATAAACTGAGGCCAGCCCACGTTAAGAAGGAGTGAGATCTAAAAAACGAAAGAGGAGATTCGTTCATTCGGAAAGGGTTTCCACAACTTCCCAGCCTTCATCGCGCACCAAGGCTTCTGCTTTTTTCCATTTCAAATCCTGGACCTGCTCTCCCTTGCGGATGCGAACCACCGCATTGCGACCAATTTTAGGTACACTTCGACGGTAGGGTTCTAATTTTGGGCGATTGGCTGGCGCAGAGATTCCTGCCGTGTCTTCGGGTGTGCCAGGTTCAGCTGGACCTGTCGCTACGGCTTTTTCTTGAGCAGCACGCAAGAGTGACTCCAAGGCTTCCATACTGGAAGCGGTTCGGAATAGACCCGAGCAAACCTCGGTGCGTAGCTGACGCATTAACTGCTCAAAGGCTTTATAGGCTTCAGTCTTGTATTCATTGAGCGGATCTTTCTGGGCATAACCTCGCAGGCCTACGGCTCGACGTAATTCCTCCATTTCAGTGAGGTGATTTTGCCAATGACGATCAATCGCACGTAGTAGAATATGCCGTTCGAGGTGTTGCAGTATCTCTTTAGATTCGTGTTGCTCGCGACTGGTTTGTAACTCGGTGATTTTTTTCATCACCAAAGCGACTGCTAAATCGCGATTGAGAGGTAATAAGTCATCGATGGTCAGGCGAATAGGGAAAGTACCAACAAACCAAGAGACAAAAGCCTCTGCACCAGTCCGCTCTGCGTTCGACTCGAAATCACGATAGGCGGTGTCTAAGCGGTCCTCAATTTCATCAGCAATTACCTCAAGAAGAATGGTTCGAGAGTTTTCCTCGGTGAGGACGCGATTACGCAAACCGTAAACGATTTGGCGCTGATGATTGAGAACGTCGTCGTACTGTAAAAGACGTTTTCGTTGAGAATAATTCTGACCTTCAACGCGTTTTTGCGCCGTACCAA
>Ga0228702_1001796_pt1 | contig 13057 bp, 5 predicted proteins | sample McNCre217_Aug_MG_2_FD_178018 | JGI IMG/M metagenome (GOLD analysis project Ga0228702, IMG submission 178018) | Freshwater microbial communities from McNutts Creek, Athens, Georgia, United States - 20-17_Aug_MG | ecosystem: Environmental > Aquatic > Freshwater > Creek | place: USA: Georgia... | reverse complement strand
TCCGGCCAAGGCGGCTTCGCTGATCACATCATTCAGGCTGTCGACGATGTAAACATCATCGCCCATGCCACCCGACAGCACGTCGTTGCCGGTGCCGCCATCCAGCGTATCGTTGCCGCCGCCGCCATTCAAAGTGTCAGCACCCGACATGCCCGACAGCAGGTTGTTGGCCCCGTTGCCGGTGATCAGGTTGAGTGCAGAGTTGCCGATGCCGTTGATTGCAGCCGCCCCGGTCAGCGTCAGATTTTCAACAAAGGAACTCAGCGCGAAGCTGACCGACGCCTGAACTGCGTCAAGGCCCGCGTCGATGGCTTCGGTCACCACATCGGTGCTGCTGTCAATGATATACAAGTCGTCACCGGTGCCGCCAAGAAGACTATCATTCCCCGCGCCACCATCCAGCGTGTCATTGCCCGCGCCTGCCTGAATCGTGTCGTTGCCCAAGGCCGCCGACAACAGGTTATCGCCAGCGTTGCCAAACATCAGGTTGTTATAGGCATTGCCGGTGCCGGTCAGATTGGCGGTGCCGGTCAGCGTCAGGTTTTCGAAATTCGCCAGCAGGGTATAGTTATAGGCCGCCTGCACGGTGTCGATGCCTTCATCAAGGGCTTCGACCAGAATGTCGCTGGCAACATCGGTGACGAAGACATCGTTGCCGGTCCCGCCGACCAGACTATCGGTGCCAGTGCCGCCATCCAGCCTGTCGGCCCCTGCCCCAGCCAAAATTGTGTCATTGCCGGCAAGACCCAGCAAGGCGTTGCCGCCAGCGTTGCCGGTAAGGCTGTTGTTCAGCGCGTTGCCCGTGGCGCTGATGCTGCTGGTGCCGGTTTGCACCAAGGCTTCGACATTATCGCTCATGACCCAGCTGGCGCCCGCATAGACCAGATCGTAGCCTTCGCTGGCCAGTTCGACCACCACGTCGGCGGCAGCGCTGATGGTGTAAACGTCATTGCCGGTGCCGCCCACCGCCACGTCGTTGCCGGTGCCGCCATCCAGCGTATCGTTGCCCGCACCGCCATAAAGCGTGTCATTGGCTGTGCTGCTGCCGCCATTGATCAGGTTGTTGCCTGCGTTGCCAGTGATGACGTTGGCTTCGGCATTGCCGAAGACCGTGAGATTACCGACGCCTGCCATGATCAGGTTTTCGACATAGGACGCCATGGTCAGATTGACCTGAGTTTCAATGGTGTCGGTGCCCGCGGCGATGCCTTCGACGATGGTTTCACCGATGACATCGACAGAGTAATAATCGTCGCCCAAGCCGCCCGCCATGGAATCGGCCCCGGCGCCGCCATTCAACGTGTCATTGCCTGCACCGCCGACCAGCGTATCTATCCCCGCAAGACCCGACAGCAGGTTGTTGCCGTCATTGCCCGTGATGCGGTTGGCGGCGGCGTTGCCGGTGCCGGTCAGGTTCGCGGCGCCGGTCAGGGTCAGATATTCCAACGTGTCGCCCAGCGTGTAGTTGATCGAGGTTTGCACCGTATCGGTGCCTTCGCTGGCCAATTCGACGATCACGTCGTTCACACTGTCAACGACGTAAAGGTCGCCACCGATGCCGCCGATCATGCTGTCATTGCCGGTGCCGCCATCCAGCACGTCACCGCCGCCCATGCCATAAAGCGTGTCGTTGCCCGCCATGCCAAGCAAGGTGTTGGCCCCGCGCGCGCCAAGCATGGTGCCGCCGGTATTGCCGGTTAACACGTTGTCCAATTCGTTGCCGGTGCCGGTAAGATCCAACTGCCCGGTCAGCGTCAGACGTTCGACATTGGCCGCCAAAGTTGTGGCGACCGCGCTGACCAGCAAGTCGTTGCCCTGCCCGGCAAGTTCGGTGATCACTTCGTCGGCAGAGTCGATGTAATAGGTATCGTCGCCAGTGCCGCCGATCAGGGTGTCATTCTGTTCGCCGCCATCCAACAGGTCGTTGCCAGCGTTGCCGATCAACAAGTTAGTGCCAACATCGCCGGTCAGCGTATCATTGAAGCCAGACCCGATCAGGTTTTGGATGCCAAACAGCCGGTCGCCTTGTGCATCCCCCCCCGAGGTCAGCCCAGCGCGGAGTGACACCAGGATCGCGGCGGCAGAGCCGGAATAATCGACCGTATCGACGCCCGTGCCGCCATCCAGCGTATCGGCGCCAAGGCCGCCGATCAGGGTATTGTCGCCGGTATCGCCGGTCAGAGAATCGGCAAAGTCAGAGCCTTGAACGATTTCAAAGCCAGACAGCACGTCGCCTTCGGCATCGCCGCCAAGGCCGGTGCCCGCAGACAGGTTGACGGTGACGCCCACCGCGGAGGCTTTGTAATCGACCGTGTCGATGCCGGTGCCGCCTGCAAGGCTATCGGCCCCCGCGCCGCCGGCGATGACGTTATCGGTGGCATCGCCGGTCAGCGTATCGGCGTAAATGCCGCCGATGATGTTTTCGACGCCCAGAATGGTATCGGACCCATCGCCACCGGTCGAGTTGCCCGCGCCCGCCAGCAGTGTCAGCACCACACCCGAAGTGGCAGAGGCGAAGGAGACGGTATCAATGCCCGCGCCGCCTTCGATGCGGTCGTTGTTCAAGCCGCCCGCCAGCGTGTCATTGCCCAGACCGCCATAAAGGCTATCGTTGCCCAAGCCGCCATAAAGCGCGTTGTTGCCGCCATCGCCCGTCAGCGCGTCGGCCGAGTTCGAACCGATGACGTTTTCAATCGAGATAAACGTATCGCCCAAGGCATCGCCACCAACGCCAACAGCGCCCAAAGTGACGGTGACCCCGGCGCCAGAGGCAGCAAAGGTGACGGTATCGGTGCCGCCGCCGCCGTTCAGCGTATCAGCGCCGCCCAGACCGGCCAGCGTATCGTCGCCCAGATCGCCAAACAGCGAGTCGTTGATTGTGCCTGCGGTGGCGGTGACGGTGTCATTGCCGGTGGTGCCAAGAAATGTACTCATGCCAATCTCCAAAATCACGCCGCCGTGGGACCGAACCGAAGGGGCTTTGAGATAAGAAATAGGCGAGAGTTTCGACCAAATTTGGACGCGGCGGCGGGAAAACCTACCCGTTTGCGGCAAAACCGTGGCAAAGGATAGCGCACCGGGAACCAATGCGCCGCAAAGCGCACTTTTGTATATAAGCGCCGTTAACGATGATTCTGGCGGGCAGCGGGTGTGGCGGCCTAACTGGGCGTCTTGCCGATCAAGCCAAGAAACTGCGCGGCGGCAGCCTCGGGCGGCAACCGACCAGCGGCCACATCTGCGCCCAAGGACTGCAGGATGCCACGGGCCGGTTCACGTTCCAGCACAGAAAGCAAACCGCGCCGGACCTCTTCGCCAAACCAGTGCTGCGCCTGCGCCCCGCGCCGGGCCGCCCAATGGCCGTGATCTTGCCGCCACGTCACAAGGCTTTGCATTTCGGCCCAAGCAGTGGCCAAGCCCGCGTCCTCCAGCGCCGAAACCGTCATGGCTTTGGGAAAACCGTCGGGGTCTTGCGACCGGCGGCGCAGCAAGCGCAAGGCACCAGCATAATCTGCACAGGTGCGCATCGCGGCAGGTTTCAGATCGCCGTCGGCCTTGTTGACAAGGATCAGATCGGCCATTTCCATGATGCCGCGCTTGACGCCCTGCAACTCATCGCCGCCTGCGGGGGCCAGCAGCAAGATGAAAAGATCGCTTAGCTCTGCCACCACGGTTTCGCTTTGGCCAACGCCCACGGTTTCGATCAGCACAACGTCAAACCCCGCCGCCTCGCACAGCGCCACTGCCTCACGGGTGCGGCGGGCCACACCGCCCATCTGCGCCTGACTGGGCGAAGGGCGGATGAAGGCGTTGCGATCGCGCGACAAGCGCTCCATCCGGGTCTTGTCGCCCAAGATCGACCCACCCGAGCGCGCCGATGACGGATCAACCGCCAGCACCGCCACCTTCAGCCCCTGCGCGGTCAGCATCAGACCAAAGCTTTCGATGAAAGTCGATTTGCCCACACCCGGCGTGCCGGAAAGCCCGATGCGCAGCGCCTGCTTGTCCTGGCCCAAAGCCTGCAACAACTGCAACGCCTGAGCGCGATGATCGGCCCGCCCACTTTCCACCAAAGTGATCGAGCGCGCCAAGGCACGCCGGTCACCGGATTTCACACCTTCGGCAAGCGCAACAAGATCCATGGCATCTCCTCTTTCATCCGTTTTGCCCGAAGCGACCGGCGATTGCCAGAGCCACAATCTGCGACACAAAGCGGCCGCGACCGCCATCGAGGCGGCGCTTGGCCGCGCTGCGCGCACAGTATCAGAGGCGCGACAGGTAAATCTGTCGGCCGCTCCGCGGGGAGTATTTTCAAAAGAGCAATGGACCAGGAATTGCTCTTTTCCAAATACTCCCGCGCGGAGCGCACATCCCGAGCCAAGCGGCCGTGGCCGCGCGGGCGAGACGAAAGGCTTGCGCCGCAAGGCGCGCATTATGGCAGGTGCTGGCAAAGCGCGCGGGCTTGGGCGATAAGGCGGCATGACACGTTTGCCGATTGAAGATGCCCTGCCCGACCTGCGTGCGGCCCTTGCCACGCGCGGGATGGCAGTGTTGCAGGCACCGCCGGGGGCGGGCAAGACCACGCGGGTGCCGCTGGATTTGCTGGCATCTGGATTGGTCACCGGGCGCATCGTGATGCTGGAGCCACGCCGGTTGGCCGCACGGGCCGCCGCCGAGCGGATGGCGGAAACCTTGGGCGAGGCGGTGGGCGCCACCGTTGGTTACCGCATTCGCGGCGAGGCGAAGGTGGGGCGGGCCACCCGGATTGAAGTGGTCACCGAGGGTATCTTGACCCGGATGATCCAGTCAGACCCGGAACTGACCGGCATCGGTGCGCTGATTTTCGACGAATTCCACGAACGCAGCTTGAATGCCGATTTGGGGCTGGCGCTGGCCTTGGAAATTCGCGGCGCGCTGCGTGACGATCTGATCTTGCTGGTGATGTCGGCGACGCTGGACGCTGCCCCTGTTGCCGCGTTGATGGGCGATGCGCCGATGGTGACATCGCAGGGCCGGGCGTTTCCGGTGGAAACCCGCTGGCTGGGCCGCAGCCCGGATGCCACGCTGCGCTATGAGGCGGGCATGGCGGGGCTGGTGTTGCAGGCGGTCGAAGACTGTCCCGAGGGCGGAGTTTTGGTGTTTCTGCCCGGCGAAGGTGAAATCCGGCGGGTCGAAGCCGCATTGCAGGGGCGCTTGCCCGCGGGCTGCGAGCTGCGCCCGCTGTTCGGCGCGATGGATTTTGCCGCCCAGCGCGCGGCTTTGGCGCCTGCGGTGGGGCGCAAGGTGGTGCTGGCGACCTCGATCGCCGAAACCTCGCTTACCATCCCCGATGTGCGGGTGGTGGTGGATGGAGGCCGGGCGCGGCGGGCGCGGTTTGACCCAAATTCGGGGATGGCGCGGCTGGTAACCGAGCGGGTGACCAAGGCCGAGGCCGAGCAGCGACGGGGCCGCGCCGGACGGGTCGCGGCGGGGGTGTGCTACCGCTACTGGACCAAGGGCGAAGAAGGCGGCCTTGCGGCGTTTCCGCCCGCCGAGATCGAAGCGGCGGATCTGACCGGGCTGGCCTTGGAACTGGCGCTGTGGGGCGGCGACAGCCTGCCGTTTCTGACCGCGCCCAACCCCGGCGCAATGGCCGAGGCAAAGGCGCTGCTGGACGGTTTGGGCGCTTTGGAAAACGGCCAGATTACCAGACATGGCAAAGCCTTGGCGGCGCTGCCACTGCATCCACGTCTGGCACATATGCTGGCCGTGGCGGGGCCAGAGGCCGCGACACTGGCGGCGCTGATGGCCGAACGCGACCCGCTGAAAGGCGCGCCGCCCGATCTGGCGCTGCGGCTGGCGGCGATTGCCGACCCGCGACGGTTCGAGGCGGCACACCCCTGGCCGGTGTCGCGCCCGGTGGTGGAGCGCATCAAGGATGAGGCGCGGCGGCTGGCACGATCTGTCAGCGCCATGCCGGGGCTAAGCCTTGGCCAGATGGCCGCCTTGGCCTATCCCGACAGGGTTGGCCTGCGCCGTAAGGGCGATGCGCCGCGCTGGGTGCTGTCGGGTGGCAAGGGCGCGGCGATGGCAGCGGGCACACCGTTGGCAGGCGCGCGGCTGATTGTGGCGACCGATCTGGACGGTGACGCGCGCGAAGCGGCGGTGCGGCAGGCCGTCGCACTATCAGAATCCGAACTGCGGGCGGTGCATGGCGATCATATCCGCTGGCAAGATGTCTGCGAATGGTCAAAGCGCGATGGTAGAGTGCTGGCACGGCGGCAGGAACGCTTTGGCGCGCTGGTGCTGGCCGATCAGGCTTGGCCCGATGCGCCGCCCGAGGCACTGGCGCGGGCAGCTTTGGATGGCATGCGGTTGAACGGGCTGCACTTTTCCCCGGCGGCACGGCGGCTGCGGGCGCGCATCGAACTGGCGCGCGGTGGAGGCAGCGATTGGCCGGATTGTTCTGACCAGGGCCTGCTGGACAGTGCCGAAGACTGGCTGCTGCCGCATCTGGGCAAATGCCGCACCGAAGCCGACCTGCGGGCGCTGGACCTGACCGAACCGTTGCGCGCAAGATTGACATGGGAACAAAGCCAAAGCCTTGACCGGCTGGTGCCGGCGCATTTCGAAACACCCTTGGGCCGCAAAGTGCCGATCGACTATGATGGCGAGGCGCCGGGGATAGAAATCCGCCTGCAAGAACTGTTTGGTGTCACCCAGCATCCGGTAGTGGGGGCCAAGTGCCTGCCGCTGCGGGTGACGCTGACCTCACCCGGGCACAAGACCATACAGGTGACGATGGATATTCCGGGGTTCTGGAAATCCTCCTATGCCGATGTGCGCAAAGACATGCGCGGCCAATATCCACGCCACCCGTGGCCAGAAGACCCGACCGAGGCCGAACCGACCCTGCGGGCAAAACCGCGCGGCACCTGACCCAACATTTTTACGCTGCCCGTTTCACATTGGCCTAAATATCCCCGCCGGAGGCTCTTTCTGATCTGTCCTACGCCTCCGGCGGGAGTATTTAGACGAATTAATGCACACCTAGTGCATTGTTTTACAATGATTTTGTATGATATTTTTCTTGCTAAGGACCTACTTTTGCGAGATTCTGCACACGGATTGCACAGCGGTGCTTCCAGATTGCGGTCAACTTGCACAGGTACCCGCGGCATCGGTTGCGCGACTTCATGCACTGCACAGACTCCAATATTGCGCATCACGAGACCACCGCCAAAAATCTTCATGTTGGCGGCGACAAGATCATAACGAAGATCGCCAAGCCTACCTGCTTCCGTTGCTGGCGAAGGACAGTGGCCTTTAGGCCGTCACCCTGTTGCGCCATCTGCAAAGTCTGTACCCGCTCGCTTTCCCAGATGATCGCATCAGGCGGACACTGGAGCGGCGGATACGGCAGTGGCGGGCGCTGAACGGCCCAGAGCGCGACATCATCTTCCGTCAGTCGCCGGAGCCCGGCTATATGGCACAGTCAGACTTTACCCATGCCGACGACTTAGGCGTAATGATCGCAGGTAAGGCGTTTCCGCATCTGCTCTATCACTTCGTCATGGTCTACAGCCGCTGGGAACATGTCGGCGTGGTTCTGGGCGGGGAGAGCTTCAAGGCTTTGGCCGAGAACATACAACAGGCCCTTTGGTCGCTGGGTGGCGTGCCGCGCAACCACCGCACCGACAGCCTGTCCGCCGCTTTCCGCAACCTGACCGCTGACCAGCGTGAGGATATTACCCTACGTTATGAAGCGTTTGTCGGGCACTACGGCATGGAAGCGAGCCGCAACAACCGGGGCGAGGCTCATGAGAACGGTGCAGTGGAATCGCAGAACCGGCACCTCAAGGCCGCCATTGCACAGGCACTGATCCTGCGCGGCAACCGTGACTTCGCGTCCCTCGCAGATTACCGCCGCTTCGTGAATCTGTTGGTGGCCCGGCGCAACCGACAGCGGGCCGACGCGGTTCTGGCAGAGCGAGCGCATCTGGGGGTCCTGCCGGCACGTCGCACCACCGACTTCACCGAGACCGTTGTTCCCGTCACCCGCACCGGTGGCTTCCTGGTCAAGCGCGTCTTTTACAGCGCGCCCTCACAGTTGATTGGTCAGCTTCTGCGGGTGCATGTCTATGACGACCGCATCGAAGCCTTTCTGGGCACCACCCTCGTCGTCCACCATCCTAGGGCACGCGGACGGGACGATGGGCACCGCGTCCATGTCGTCAACTACCACCACGTCATCCATGCTTTGCGCCGCAAATCGCAGGCCCTGTACAACTCGGTCTACCGCGACAACCAGTTCCCCCGCACAGAATATGCAGAAACGTGGAAGGTTCTGCAACGCGACCTGCCGCACCACCATGTCCCCGCCCAGTTCCACTGTCATGATGCCTGCCGTATCCGGGGATACATCAGCCGACGTCACAGAAACGGATGCCGGCTCCGGGGCGGACATGACCGTCAAAGGGACAAACATCGGCTCAGGGATCTTGAGGGCTGCACTGCCCGCCAAGACCTCGGGGGGCAGCGCCAGCAGACCCTGACGAGCATGACGGCGCCAGTCGGAAAGCTGGTGTGCAACAAGACCATGGCGGCGGGCGACATCCACAACCCGGGCTCCCGCCTGAAAGCTTTCCGCCACAATCCGTGACTTCACATCATCAGGCCACCGCCGGTTCCCACGCCGAGGTTGCACAACCTCGCAACGACCAACAAACCCATCCACACCGTCCGCCATGCGACCCCTCCATCTGCCAACGCAGATCTTCTCGCAGCCGCATCACACAACAAAAATATGCAAAATCAATAGGTCAGGGACCCCGCATACGCTCTTTCCCTCCTGAGTAATTCTGTATTGGAACCGTTCCCAGCCACGCGGCAAAGTTGCACCCAGAACGGAACTCCTGAAGGTTTGTAGCGAATGCTTCAACGGCGAGAGCCGTCAACGCGAAGCCTCGGCTTGGCGGTTCGCTTTAGTTCAGTTCCTTTGGGCTCGCCCCGAAAGCCTTGCGAAAGCAACGCTGGAAATAGCTTAGGTCTGAAAATCCTGCCTCATAGGCAATCGTTGAAATCAGCCCGCCACGCTGACCCGATTGCCGCGCTTCAAGTTCGCGCCGTGCATGTTCAAGGCGTTTGACCAAGAGGTAGCGGGTAGGTGTTTCTCCCATGGCAGCAAAAGCGCGCTGTAATTGGCGCGGGGACATACCTAGATCACAGGCCATATCTTGGATGGTCAAATCTGGGTTGCGATAATGCGCGTCTATATAGGCTTGCCCCGCAGCCAAGGCCCTGGCACCAGAAAGATCGCTGTCAATGCCTGCAAACCCCTCGGACCCCGAACGTTCATGCAGCATGGCGCCGATCAAGCCAAACACCGCCTCGCGCAGGTAGACGCTGGACGCTGGATTGGGAGTCACCGGCCCGATAACCTTACCCAGCACGGCGCAAAGCGCCATTGTCGTGGGGTCTGTACGCGGCAGGCTGATGCCTCCACGGATCAGATCATAGCCAAACCGGGCGTGCATTTCGGCGCGTGGCAAATGCAGCGACAATTGCCGCGAATAGCTGCCAAAAAAAGTGAACTGCGAAGGGCAGGCACTGTCGATCAGCATCATATCGCCGGGGTGCAACATAGTGGAACCGTCGTTCTGGCTCATCATGGCGCGCCCCTCTTCCTGCAAGATCAGGAAGTAGTTTTCCGAGGCATCTTTGCGGATGCACTGCTTGTTGCGCACCACTTGCTGCACGTCTTGACCCACATGGGCAAACTCGATCCCTGCGCAGGTTTCCAGATGGATATGACCACGCATATGGCGCTGACCGCCACTTGGGCGCACATCAAAACTACCGCAAATCCGATGCAGATCGGATGCGAATTGTTCCACTTCTAGATTTTCAGCGCGAATACGGGTCAGCATTTAGATATTTTGCGACACCACTTTCCAATGCTGCAAATGAAAATTTATCCGCATGACCGCTGTGTCGCGCCAGTCCGCTTTTTTCGTCGCTGTGGTCCAAGAACCCGCGCCCTTTCGTCCTCTAGCCTAGCCTCAGGGATTATCAGGGAGGAGACCATGCTGGAATTCAGCATGACCGTCGGCGGCCGTAAGGTTGCTGGCCAAGAAAGATTTGCCATAACCAACCCCGCCACAGGTGTGATGGTTGGTTACGCGCCCAATGCCTCACTTGACGATTTAGAGGCCGCGGTAGCTGCGGCGAAATCTGCATTCCCCACATGGGCAGCGCTTCCCGATGATCAGCGCCAAGCAGCCTGTACGGCCTTGGCCGGGCGGTTGAACGAGCGTGCAGAAGCAATTGCGCAGGTCTTGACGCAAGAGCAGGGAAAGCCGTTGAATGGGCTTGGAAGCCGGTTCGAAATGGGCGGTGCGCAGGCTTGGGCCGGCTACACCGCCAGCCTTTCGCTACCAGTGAAGGTCCTGCAAGACGACAATACCGGCCGGATCGAGCTGCACCGCAAGCCAATTGGCGTGGTGGGGTCGATCACGCCGTGGAATTGGCCAGTGATGATTGCGATCTGGCACATTCTGCCGGCCCTTCGGGCGGGCAATTGCGTAGTGATCAAGCCCTCGCCCTATACGCCGCTTTCAACCCTGATGGCGGTCGACGCGATGGCGGAACTGCTGCCTGCGGGGGTCCTGAACGTGGTTTCCTCGGATGACAAGCTGGCCAATATTGGCGCGGCAATGGCGGCGCATCCTGACATCCGCAAGCTGGTTTTCACCGGCTCTTGTGCGACGGGCGAGCGGATTATGGCGACAGCCTCGCAGACGATGAAGCGGCTTACGCTTGAAATGGGCGGCAACGATGCGGGCATTGTGCTGCCCGATTGCGACCCAAAAGCGATTGCCGAAGGCCTGTTCTGGGGCGCATTTATCAACAATGGCCAGACCTGTGCGGCGATGAAACGGCTTTATGTGCATGACGCCATTCACGATGCGGTTTGCGATGAAATGGTGGCCTTTGCGCGCAAAATTCCGGTGGGCAACGGCATGGACGAGGCCTCGATCCTTGGCCCGATCGCCAATCAGATGCAATTCGACAAGGTCAGCCGTTTGGTCGCGGATGCCGCACAAACCGGGCGCGTTTTGTTGGGCGGTGCGCCGGATGAAGGGCTGTTCTTCCCGATAACGCTGGTGGCCGATCTACCCGACGATGCCCCCCTGATTGTTGAAGAACAATTCGGCCCGGCTCTCCCGATCATCCGTTTTACCGATCTGGATCAAGCAATTGCGGCGGCGAACAATAGCGACAACGGCCTTGGTGGCTCGGTTTGGTCTGCTGACCGCGCCCGCGCCCGTGACATCGCGCTGCAGCTTGATTGCGGCTCGGCTTGGGTCAATCGCCACGGGGCAATCCAACCGAATGCACCCTTTGGCGGCACAAAGCGGTCGGGCATGGGGCGTGAATTTGGCGAAGAGGGTCTGTTCGAGATGACCGAAATGCAAACTCTGTTCTGTTGAGGCAGCCATGAACAACGAATTTGATTACATCGTGGTTGGTGGCGGGTCTTCGGGCTGCGTGCTGGCCTCGCGGCTTTCCGAAAACCCAAACACCCGCGTGCTGTTGATCGAAAGCGGCAAGCGCGATAGCCACCCCTACATCCACATCCCCGCGACCTTCTTTAAGGTCATCGAAAAGGGCCCCGATGTCGTCGCCTATGTCGGTGAGAAATCCGATGGTGTGAACGGGCGCGATTCTATCGTGCTGCAAGGCCATGTCATCGGGGGCGGGTCATCGGTGAACGCGATGCTTTACATTCGCGGCCATGCCAACGACTACAACCATTGGGCACAACTGGGCAACAAGGGTTGGTCCTATGAAGACGTGCTTCCGGTGTTCCGCGATCTGGAAACTAACGAGACTTTGGCTGGCGAATATCACGGCCAGGATGGTGAGCTGAAGGTTTCCGAGCCTCGGTTCAAACATCCCTTGTGTCAGGCGTTTGTAAAGGCGGCGCAGGAAACTGGTCTGCCCTATAACCCCGATTTCAATGGCAAGATCCAAGAGGGCGTTGGCTTTTACCAGACAACCACCCACAACGGCCGCCGCATGTCTTCGGCGCAGGCGTTTTTGCGTCAGGCCGAGGGCCGCGCAAATCTGACCATTATGACCGAAACGCGCGTGGCGAAAGTGACCTTTGACGGCACTCGGGCGACCGGAGTTCTGCTGGAAGACGGTCGCCAGATGACCGCGCAGGCCGAAGTGGTGCTGTGCGCAGGCGCGATTGAAACACCGCGTCTGTTGCAGCTTTCGGGCGTTGGTCCAGCCGGGCATTTGCAAAGCCACGGCATTGAAGTGATCAGTGATCTGCCCGGCGTGGGCGAGAATTACCAAGACCATCTGGAATCCACCGTTCAGGGCGAAACCCGCCATCCGATCAGCTTTTACCGCGAAGATAAGGGACTGAAAGCCGCCCTGCACATGGCGCATTATCTGGCAACGCGGCGGGGGATCTTAACCTCGAATGTGGTGGAGGCAGGTGGATTTGCCGATCTGGGCGGAATGGGCCAGCCCGATGTGCAGTTTCACGTCCTGCCCTTCATGGTCGGCTGGGCTGATCGCCCGCCGATCGAGGCGCACGGCATTGCGATTGGCCCCTGTTTCCTGCGCCCGAAATCGCGCGGCACGGTGCGGCTGCGTTCGGCCAGCCCGAAAGACCGCGCGCTGTTTGATGCCGGGGCCTTCCGCGACAGCGACGATCTGGAGGTGCTGACGCGTGGTGTGCTGAAAGGCATCGAAATCCTTGAGGCACCTGCGCTGGCAAAACTTGTCAAGCGCCGTCATCTGCCCGAACCGGGGTTGGAGCGCGACCCTGAAGGTCTGCGCGCCTTTGTGCGGCAATCGGCAAAGACCGTGTTCCACCCAGTCGGCACCGCCAAGATGGGGCCGGATACCGACCGCATGGCGGTGGTGGACAGCGAACTGCGGGTGCGTGGCGTCACCGGCCTGCGGGTGGGGGACAATTCGATCATGCCGACACTTGTGTCGGGCAACACCAATGCGCCCGCCATGATGATTGGCGAACGCTGCGCCCGTTTCATCACGGGAA
>Ga0228702_1001795_pt1 | contig 13063 bp, 9 predicted proteins | sample McNCre217_Aug_MG_2_FD_178018 | JGI IMG/M metagenome (GOLD analysis project Ga0228702, IMG submission 178018) | Freshwater microbial communities from McNutts Creek, Athens, Georgia, United States - 20-17_Aug_MG | ecosystem: Environmental > Aquatic > Freshwater > Creek | place: USA: Georgia... | reverse complement strand
ACGAAGAAGCAGCAGGTGTGGAAGTGGAAGAGGTTGTAGCTGAAGCTCCCGTAGCTGAAGAGGCTCCTGCAGTGGAGGAAGCTCCAGCGGCTGAAGAAGTTGCTACTGAAGAAGCTCCTGCAACAGAAGAGGCTCCTGCTGCTGAAGCAGGTGAAGAAGCTGCTGCTGAATAATTATTGAATCATTTAAAGAATCATACAAATTTGTTTTTCAAGTTTGTATGATTTTTTTTTGTACCTATGGCAAAGACAGAATATTTTGAATTGGGATACCTTGCGAAGCCGCATGGATTAAAAGGAGCTTTTCATGTTTTTATGGATGTGGATGATCCTTATGAATACGAAGAATTGGATGCGGTTTTCGTCCAACAGGGAAATGAGATGGTTCCTTATTTTATCGAGGATTTACAGATTCGTGATAATCTAAACCTGATGACCTTAGAAGGAATTACGAATGTGGATGCTGCGAAGGAATTGGTGGGATCGCGTTTGTATTTGCCCATTGCGATGTTACCCAAATTAAATGATGATCAATTTTATTACCATGAAATTGTTGATTACCAAGTAAATGATCGCAACCTAGGGCCTTTAGGAATGGTAAAGGAAGTTTATTCGACGGGAGCACAAGACGTTATCATTATGATGTATAAAGGCGTTGAGGTTTTAATTCCGTTGACGGATGAGATTGTTCCGCAAGTGGATAAGAAAAATAAGGTAGTAATTACCCAATTACCCGAGGGTTTAGTGGATGTTTATTTGAATGAATCCTATGATGCGGATTGATATTATTTCGGTAGTTCCCAATTTGATGTCGAGCTTTTTTGAGCATTCCATCTGTGCGCGCGCGGCGAAAGCGGGATTGGTTGAAGTGGTTCTACATGATTTACATGATTTCTCCACGAAGAAACACAAACAAGTAGATGACTATCCATTTGGAGGTGGGGCAGGTATGGTGATTGCAATTGAGCCTTTGACGCGTTGCTTGGATCAATTGATGTCGGAAAGGACCTACGAAGAAATTATTTTCTTTTCACCCGATGGATTGGTTTTGAAACAAGGCTTGGCGAATCAATTAAGCCTTTGTGAAAATATGATTTTTATTTGTGGGCACTACAAGGGCATTGATGAACGTGTTCGCGAAAAATATGTAACCAAAGAGGTATCCATTGGAGATTATGTCTTGTCGGGTGGCGAGTTGGCAGCAGCGGTTACGGCGGATGCGATTATTCGTTTAATTCCTGGTGCTATTGGGGATGAGAGTTCCGCACTAACGGATTCGTTTCAAGATGGATTATTGGCTCCTCCTGTCTATACGCGTCCTGCCTCATTTGATGGCATGGATGTCCCTGAAGTATTGCGTTCGGGAAATGATAAATTAATTGAGGCTTGGCGTCATGATCAAGCTGTAAAAAGAACCATGGCTCGTCGGCCGGATTTATTAAATGAGTAACTCAAAAGCCATCAGCCCCCGTGTCATAATCTCCTTGGGATTATTGTATCTGATTTGGGGTTCTACGTTTTTGAGTGTTCGAATTTTATTGGAATATCTTCCGCCTTTGGTCATTACCTATTCCCGGAATTTTACGGCGGGTTTTCTACTTTTGATCTGGTCGATATGGGGAGGGCATTGGAAAAAAATGTCTTTCAAACATTGGCGTGTGCATTTACAAGCGGGTGTTTTTCTAATTTCTCTCGGGAACGGCTTTATGTCATTGGCAGGTTCGATTGTGCCGTCTGGATTTTCATCTGTTTTTATGGCCTTGGGGCCAAGTCTTTTAGTCTTATTCTTTTGGCTGGATGGACGTAAACCTTCATTACGAAAATTGACGGGAACCATTTTAGGACTTCTGGGTATTCTTGTTTTGATGTCTCAAAAGTCATTAGCGATTGAAGGACATGAACAAGATTTTTTGGTGGGTATTGGTTATTTATCGGTTGCGGTTATCGCTTGGAATATTGGTGTTTTTCGTGTTCAAGTTACCTCCGCGAATACCTATCATTTTACACAGGTCTGTGCGATTCAGATGCTTTTTGGAGCACTCGTTGTCTTTATTTACAGTTCAATTCGAGGGGATTTGTATGCCGTTGACTTGAATGCTTTGCCTCCCAAAGCTTTCGCTGTTTTTGCCTATTTAGCTTTGATAGGTTCCATGTTTGGATTTTCATTGTTTGGATACTTATCAAAGGCGTGTGATGCGACCTTAGTTTCGACGTATACCTATGTGAATCCCATTATCGCATTGTACTTGGGAAACCTTATTTTGTCGGAACCCCTACAACCTATCCTTTTAATTGCGAGTTTTTTGATTTTATTTGCTGTGGTTTTAATTTCGACCGACAAGCAAAAAAGCTAAACCTTATGAAAAATTTAATCCTAGTTGCTCTCATGTTCGCAAGTATTTCTAGTTATGGTCAAGTTTCACAGCCATTATATCCTGGTGAAATACCTAATTTTATAGCGGGTCCAAACAATCAAACTGAAGCCGTCACAGGAGGTATCTTGCGAATTTCTAATGTTACCGAGCCTCGATATACATTTTATCCTTCCAAGGCGATGACCGCGGTTAATATGCCTTTGGTGATTATTTTTCCAGGAGGTGGGTATCGAATATTAGCGGCATCCCATGAGGGAAGTGATGTGGCTAAAAAATTAAATGAAATAGGAATTCATGCGATGGTAGTTCATTATCGGTTGCCTGATAGTACTAGACAAGTGGATATGAAATTTGCGCCTTTGCAGGATGCCCAACAAGCGATACGAGTTGCGCGCCAACAAGCAGCGAATTGGAATGTAGATGTGAATAAGATTGGTGTTATGGGATTCTCTGCGGGAGGACACTTGGCTGCTTCAGCGGCGACTCATTTTGATGTTGATTACACGAAACAAAATGACGGCATTAATTTACGTCCTGATTTTCAAATTTTGATTTACCCTGTGATAACGTTTAGGTCTTATACGCATCAAGGTTCTGTCAATAGCTTATTAGGGAAAAATAAATCAGACGATCTGTTGAGTTTATTTTCTAATGAGGAGCAAGTGAATGCTTCCACGCCTCGAGCTTTCATGGTACATGCATCGGATGACAAAGCTGTCCCATTGTCAAATTCATTGAATTTTGCAGCTGCGTTGGCCAATTACAATGTACCGGTCGATTTGCATGTGATGGCCAAAGGCGGGCATGGATTTGGCATGAACAACAAGACAACCACCGAAAATTGGTTTGACCGATTGGCGACTTGGTTCAAGACATTCTAAACTTTTTTCTTCATTAAATAATAGAAGGGGATTCCTGCTAAAACAATTACGAGCCCATAAACGGATGTTTCTGTTTTTGTATAAAGTAAATTCACGGATATTAACACAAGCAATAAAAGATAGGTGCTAAATAGTAGTTTATCTTTTATTGCCAATTCTTCCTGCATAATTCGTTTGTTGAAAACGGCCAAAACCGTTAGAAAATAGAATAATAGTATGGCGAAGACAGTAAAATCGAGGAGTTTATTGTATGACCCAGAGAAGCACAGTAAGATTGCCCAAATGCCTTGAATAATTAATGAATAAGCAGGTGCATTATTCTTATTTACTTGAGCAGCTTGTTTGAAAAATAATTTATCATGTGCCATCGCCTCAAATAGTCGGCCACCTGCCAATATAATCCCGTTATTACATCCAAAGGTTGAGATCATAATCAATACAGCCATTACTAATGCTCCCACATTTCCCAATACTGTCTGTAGGGCAGCGGAACCAAGGCGATCTTGGCTGGCAAACATAATTCCTCGTAGGTAGCTCGTAGAACCATTCGGATCCCCTTGTAAAGGCAGTATCGCTAAATAGGCGATATTCGTCAATACATACAGTTCACAAACTAATGCCGAACCGTAAACCAAACCCTTGGCAATCGTTTTCTGTGGATGTTCAAAGTCTTGACTAGCGAAGGTGACATTGTTCCAAGCGGATGAAGAAAATAAGGGGCCAATCATGGCTGCGCCAAAAAGACTCAACATCGTGGGTGTTGAGACGATTTCTACTTGTTGGCTTACTGGATTGATGGTATTTCCTTCGGAAAAGAAATGGGTGAAGTGAATCCATTCATTACTTATTCCCACGTATAGACCGATAATGACAATCAATAAGATGGCTCCAATTTTTGTAATGGTAAATACATTTTGAATAATTGCCGCAAAAGATATCCCTTTCAAATTGGCGCCCGTTAAGATAACAATTAACACTGCGGCCAGGATTTGTTGGCTTGTGATGTATTCTCCTACCAGCGGAACATCATTGATGAGTTCTGGCCAAATGAACCCAGAATATTTAGCAAAGGCAACTGCGACTGCAGCGATTGTACCCGTTTGAATAACGAGAAAGGTTGTCCAACCGAATAAGAAGCCAACCAAAGGGTTGTAGCTCTCTTTTAGGTAGATATATTGACCACCGGTTGCCGGGAATTTGCTTGAAAGCTTACCATAGGCATAGGCCCCTGTTACGGTAAGGAAACTTGTCAATAACCAAGTACTTATCCACCAGATAGGGGAGGTTAGGGAACGGCCAACTTCAGAACTAACTAAAAATATACCTGATCCGATCATGGAACCCATCACGAGTAGGGTAGCATCTGTGGTGTTTAATTTCTTTTGCATAGAGGTTTTGTGCTAATAATACAATTACTGGAATTCCTTACATTTTTCAAAGTTGCACATATTTTACTCAGTATTTAAAGGCGATTTTGAAAAAAGTAAAAATGTAATCGTTTCCGTAATCGTTTACGGAAAAAAATTAAATAAAATCATTGAATTTTAATAAATGCCTTGTCTATATTAGGAAAGGTAAGTTAATGTTGAATCGATCAACGAAACCCAATTAATTGAAAAGTACAAATCCAAGATGATGAGTAAAAAAGTAATAATTGATGAAGTTGCCATTTGGGATCAGTTTCGGGCTGGAGATCAAAGAGCATTTACTGAATTGTATCAGCATTTTGTACAGCCGCTTTATTCTTATTCAATGGGAGTGACGAGCGACAAAGAGTTAATTAAGGATTGTCTACATGATTTATTTGTGGAGTTGTGGCGGAATCATGCGACGATCGGGCCAACGACAAGTGTTAAATATTACTTAATGGCGTCTATTAAACGGAAGTTGGTTCGTCATTTGGAAACCCAATTAAAAAATCATGTACACCATACGAATTACATGATGGATTTCTCGGAGGCAGATTATTCTCAAGAATCTATATTAATTAAATATGAAGATGAGATTCGGACGAATAAGCAGTTGGCTAATTGTTTGAATATGTTATCAAAGCGTCAGCGTGAAGCTATTTCGTTGCGTTTTTTCCAAAATATGGATACGGATCAAATTTCAGATTCCATGAAAATTAATCCGCAGTCGGTATATAATTTAATCTTCGGTGCACTGCGTGTTATGAAGGAGGGATTGATGAGGGAACGTGCAGTTGCTTAAAAATTGGATAATAGATATTTTATTTTGAGTAAATTGTAGTTCTGTGTGGCTTTATAGGGTTAAAGAAAGCTAGCAGGGATGCATAAAAATATAAAAAACAAGTTTGAGTGGCGGTATAAAAGTCGTAAACGTTTATTTAACTTGATTTTAAAGAGATTCTCACAGAAGAACTGGTTGCTTCGAAGAGATACAAGTAATCAAATTAACCAGCTTACTCACGATGAATGCGAAGCGTTGTGGGCCAAGATTAACTTTACTTTGCAAACCTTAAACTAAAAATTTTCATACCTATGAGAAAACAATTACTTTCTAAGGTTCTTTTTAGCATGTTCTTCGTGCTAATGGGAATTCAAATGCTTGCTCAGGACCGAACGGTTACTGGACGAGTGACTGCCTCTGATGACGGATCAGGTATTCCGGGGGCAAGTATTGCTGTTAAAGGTACTACAAAGGGTACATCAACGGATGCGGACGGAAACTATAAAATCACAGTTTCTGGTTCAGCTGTTTTGACGTTCTCATCTGTAGGATTTAACTCTCAAGATGTAACAGTTGGTAACAAATCACAAATAAATGTTGCTTTAGCGGCTGATACCAAGGCCTTAACTGAAGTAGTCGTTGTGGGTTACGGTACACAAAAGAAAAGCCAGTTGACTGGTGCGATTTCTTCTGTAACGTCAAAACAGATTACGGAAATGCCGATTACCAACTTAGGTCAAGCGATGCAAGGTCGTGTTGCCGGTGTGGACGTTGCGCAATCAGGTTCTAAGCCAGGTACTGTTCCTAAGGTTTTGATTCGTGGTCGTCGTTCATTCAACGCGGGTAACGATCCTTTATATGTAGTTGATGGTATTCCATTATCGTCTGGTTACGAGGATATGAACCCGAATGACGTAGCATCTATGGAGATTTTGAAGGATGCGACTGCAACAGCGATCTACGGTGCTCGTGGAGCGAATGGTGTTGTTTTGATTACAACGAAGCGTGGTTCGAAAGAAGGAAAGACGGTTATTTCGTATGATACTTACGTAGGATCGACACAGACATTAGATAAGATTAATTTATTTAATGGTGCTGAGTACGCTGAAATGAAGCGTGAATCACGTCGTACAATTGGTACTTACAAGGATGCGAATGGTAATATCGTTCCTACGGGTGTTGTTGATGCCTTTGCTGATTCGAAATTGTTTACTGCAATCGAATTAGACGGTATCGCAAAAGGTCGTACGACGGATTACCAAGACATGATGGTGAAGAAAGGTTTCCAACAAAACCATGCAATTGGTGTTCAAGGTGGAAATGAGAAAACTCAATTCTCGATTAATGCGGGTTATTTCCAAGATAAAGGTATTATCGAAGGTTTGGATTTTACGCGTTATTCGTTGCGTGTGAACGTGGATCACCAAGTGAATAAAGTATTGAAAGTGGGTATCTCTTCTTATGGAATGTATAGTAAAACTAATGGTGCGAACTTAAATCCTTACGGATATTTGTTATCACAAAATCCATTGGCACGTGCTATCGATGATTCAGGAAACTTGATTTTCCAACAAACGGATGACGCTTTATTGACTAACCCATTGAACGAAATCGTTCCAGGTGCTAAAATTGATGAAACAAATAAATACCGTATTTTCAATTCGATCTATGCTGAATTACAATTGGCTAAAAATTTAAAATACCGGGTAAACTTTGGACCTGACTTTACGATTTCTCGTAATGGTCGTTTCAATGGTGCTTTGACAAACGATATTAAAGGAGGTAACCCAACGGCTACAACGGATAATCGTTTTGGATTCAACTATACGCTTGAAAATATCTTAACGTACAACAAGCAAATCAAGAATCACAATATTGCCATTACGGCTTTACAGTCTATGCAACGTGATAACTATGAGCAATATACGCAAAGTGTAATGGGTGTTCCCGTAGAATCACAAGCGTTCTACAACTTAGCGAATGCGTCTTCTATTCAAGGCGTTGGTTCGAACTTAGTTCAGTGGACAATTGCTTCTTACATGGCTCGTTTGAACTATGATTACAAAGGCAAGTACTTATTAACCGTAACAGCTCGTCGTGATGGTTCATCTCGTTTTGGAGAGAATACGAAATGGGGTAACTTCCCAGGGGTGGCTTTGGGTTGGAATCTACACCAAGAAAACTTCATGAAGAACTTGACTTGGATTGATGAATTGAAGCTTCGTGCATCCATGGCACAAGTTGGTAACCAAGGTCTAACTCCTTATCAGACACAAGGTTTGATGGGTCGTACTTCTTATGCTTGGAATAACAATGCTGCTTATGGATATCGTCCAAACACGATTGGTAATGCTGATTTGAAGTGGGAAACTTCTACTTCAAAGAACATTGGTGCTGACTTCAGCTTATGGAGAGGTAAAGTTGCCGGTTCGATTGAATACTATCAAACGAATACAACTGATTTGTTATTATCGGATCAATTACCAACATCCACGGGTTTCGCAGCTGTTACGCGTAACGTAGGTGAGACAAAGAATACAGGTATTGAATTATCATTATCTACCGTGAACGTAGATGCTGAGAATGGTTTCAAATGGAACACAGACTTCACATTCTACAAGAACACAGAGGAAATCGTTTCCTTGTATAATGGAGCGAAGGACGACGTAGGTAACCGTTGGTTCATTGGTAAGCCATTGAACTCATATTTCGATTATCAATATGCAGGTATCTGGCAAACGGCTGAAGCTGCTGAGGCGAAAGCAAAAGGTTTCACAGTTGGTCAAATCAAGGTAGCTGATACAAATGGTGATGGAAAAATTACGGCAGATGACCGTGTGTTGTTAGGTTCAGATGTTCCAGCTTGGACAGGTGGTATGACAAACCGTTTCTCTTACAAAGGATTCGATTTATCATTCTTTATCTTCACTCGCCAAGGACAGATGATTGTTTCGAAATTCCACCAAAACTCTAACTACCTACAAGGTCGTTACAACCAAATTAAGGTGGATTACTGGACTCCAAACAATCCAAATGCTTATTACCCACGTCCGAACTTTAACCAAGAATTCCCAGCTTACAATACAGCGATTATGTATTTTGATGGTTCATTCATTAAGGTTCGTAACATTAACTTCGGTTACACTTTCCCAGCGAAAACTGCTCAGAAGTTAGGTTTGGCATCTTTACGTGTGTATGCAAGTATTCAACAACCATTTATCTTCTCGAAGTATCGCAGCAAGGAAAATGGTGTTGACCCTGAAACATCAAATGGTAACGTTAATAATGACGTAACTCCAGCAACGCAGGTTTCTACATTTGGTTTAAATATTAAATTTTAATCTCCGAAATAATGAAAAGTTTATATATCAAAAATTCACTTAAAACGTTAGGTCTTGCCTCTGCAATCATGCTAGGTACTGCCTCTTGTAGTGACTTATTAAAGGAGACGGTAGTATCTTCCATTAGTAATGACTACATCGCTACGACGCCAGGTTTTATCGCGGCGACAAACGCAGCTTATACGCCATTGCGTTCATTCTATGCAACAGAGCGTGGTTTGACAATGTCTGAGTACGGAACAGATATTTATTCAGCAGGAGCAGATGGATCATTTAAAGGTTTTCACTTTTATGATTCACAATTGACATCGTCGGTTTCTATCTTAGCCGAATTATGGGATGAGACCTACAAAGGAATCAACACCATTAACGCAGTAATTGATCGTGCTCCTTCAGTGACCGGTCTTTCTGATGCCGTTAAAGCTCAACGTGTTGCTGAAATGAAGTATTTGCGTGCGCATTATTACTTTATTTTAGTTCAACAGTTTGGTCCTTTGGATTTACGTTTGAAGGAAACGACTGGTCCAACTAAAACAGCAACTCGTGCGACAGAGCAAGCCGTTTACAAGCAAATTGAAGCTGATTTATTAGCTGCTATTCCAGCTTTGGAAAACAAGAAAGCGTCGTCTGATTACGGTCGTGCGACGAAGGCGGCTGCTGAGAACTTGTTGGCAAAAGTATATTTGACGCGTGCTTCATCTAAGTTTGCTGAAGCAACGGATTATGCAAATGCTGCTACATTATGTACCAACGTTATCAATAACTACGGTTTCAAATTGTTAGCTGATTTTGATCAAGTGTTTGATCAAGCGAATCAAATCAACGATGAGGTTGTATTTGCCGTTCAATATACATCCGATCCTTTGACGAATGGTTTTATTGATAACCAAGGTAACAAGCTTCACTTGTACTTTGGAATGCAATATGACGTTCAACCAGGTATGCAGCGTGACGTAGCTAATGGTCGACCATTTAAGCGTTTGAAGCCAACTCCTTATTTGTTGAACACCGTTTTCGCTGATCGTGTAAACGATACGCGTTACAAGAAAACATTTAAGGATACATGGTTGTCAAATAAGCCGGGTACTTACAATACTACGTTTGATGCGACCAAAGCTACTGTAACATACAAAGCAGGTGATACGACTATTTTCATCCCAGGATATGAGATGTCTTTAGAAGAACGTAAGGCGAAGAAATACCAAGTATTGGTTCCTAGCTTATACAATTATGCTTTGTTCCCAACTTTGAAGAAGTTCTTCGATCCACTACGTCCAGATATGACGTATGAGAACGGAAGCCGTGATTATTTCGTTCATCGTTTGGCTGATACCTATTTGATGTTGGCGGAAGCTCAATTCAAATTAGGAAAGCAAGCTGAAGCTGTTGCAGCTATCAATGCGGTTCGTGTTCGTGCGGCTGCTGCTGGAAAAGCTGAAAACATGAAAGTTACCTCTGTGGATATGAACTTAATCATGGAAGAGCGTGCACGTGAGCTAGCTGGTGAGCAAACGCGTTGGATGGACTTGAAACGTTGGGGTAATTTGGTGGAGCGTGTTAAGTTGTATAACTCAGATGCTGCTGCAAACGTACGTGATATTCACTATGTACGTCCAATTCCTCAAAAGCAAGTTGACCTTTCTGAGAACGGTGGTTTCCCACAAAACTCAGGATACTAGTCTAGATTTGATTTCTTTATTTTGTAATAATTCCGGAGAAGGTTTCTCCGGAATTTTACTTTAAACACCTTGGTATGAAGCGAATTTGTATTTTATTTTTTTCATGTTTATCGTACTTGGCTTTTTCACAAGAGCCTGTATCCTTCGTAAAAAAAGCAGATAAAGTGGACGTTTTAGTAGGAGGGAAGTACTTTACATCCTATTTCTTTCCGGGAGAAAGTCAGTTAAAGAAAGCAGTTTTGTTTCCTATTTTATCTGCTCAAGGAACTACGATTACCCGCGGTTATCCAATGGCGCCTCGTCCAGGTGAACGCGTAGATCATCCTCATCACGTGGGTATGTGGTTAAATTATGAAGATGTCAATGGCTATGATTATTGGAATAATTCGAACAGTATCGTAGAATCATTAAAATCACATAAAATGGGTACCATCCGTCATGAAAGTGTTGGTAAGATGGTTACTGGATCGAAAGGTTCGTTAGCTGTGACCGCTTCTTGGATAGATGAAGACGGAAAAGGGAAAAAGGTATTAGATGAAACGACATCATATATTTTTTCCGGTTCAAAAGATATCCGCATCATTGATCGGATTACGACATTGAAGGCCGTTTCGGATATCGTTACATTTAAAGATGTAAAAGATGGTATGTTTGCCATTCGTGTCGCTCGTCAATTGGAAATTCCGTCGAATAAGCCGGATGTATTCACAGATGCACATGGCGTGGAAACCAAAGTTCCGGTAATGGATAATACGGGAGTTACGGGGAATTACATCAGCAGCGAAGGTGTTCAGGGTGAGGCTGTTTGGAGTACACGTGCCAAGTGGATGAATTTAACTGGAAAAATGGATAACCATTCGATCAATGTGGCTATTTTGGATCATCCATCGAATGTGACCTATCCGAGTTATTGGCATGCACGTGGTTATGGATTATTTGCGATTAATCCTTTAGGCCTTTCGGTATTTAGCAATGGAAAAGCCTCATTAAACTATACCTTGAAAAAAGGGGAGTCGGTAACCTTCCGTTATCGGACGATTATTGCCGACCGGGATTTAAGCAAAGAGGAGCTTGATGCGGCGCAAGCTAAATTCGCTAGTGAAGTTAAATAATTCGTAATTATAGAAAATACTTGTATTTTTGTAGAGTATTGGGGCCATTCGTGGCCCTATTTTCTTTCTACTTATGAAGTTACAGTTTCTAGGAGCAGCCAAACAAGTTACCGGTTCAATGTATTTGTTGGAGCTCGAAGATGGTTATAAAATTCTGATTGATTGTGGTACCGACATGGAGCGTTCCATTGATTTCGAAGTACCCTATGAACCCGCCCCTTTTTTTCCTTTTGATCCGTCATTAATTAACCTAGTAGTATTAACGCATGCTCATATTGATCACTCGGGTAATATTCCCATGCTGTATCGTGAGGGCTATGAGGGTCAAGTATTATGTACACCTCCCACAGCTGAGTTAGCCGCTTTATTACTGATGGATTCTGCCAATTTACATTTACGTAAACTTCGGGCTGCGCAAGGGGAAAGTAGAAAAAAACATAAGCAAATGGATCGTTTGCTTCGTCGGGGAGATTTATACCTCCAAAAAGACGTCGAAGATTCATTGGGTAATTTTGTGACGCTTCAATTCAATAAAAAGTTTGTCATTAAACCTGGACTTGAATTAACATTTGTTCCTGCCGGTCACCTGTTAGGAGCGGCCCATCTTTATTTCTCAATTACTGAGGATGGCGAAACGAAGACATTAGGTTTCAGCGGAGATATTGGTCGGTACAACTATCCTTTGCACATAGACCCATTTCCGATGCCTCCTTGCGATTATTTAGTCTGTGAGAGCACGTATGGTAATCGGGTGCATGAAGACAAGCAAGAGCCTATTGATGCCTTAGCAGCTGTTATTAAAGAAACCTGTTTAGACAAACCGGGGCGTTTGATTATTCCTGCCTTTTCTGTGGGTCGGACACAAGCGGTTTTATATACGTTGAATCGCTTAATTGAGGAAAGAGGATTTCCGGCAATTCGTGTTTTTACGGATAGTCCGATGGGAAAAAGTTCTACGCGGATTTATTCAAAATATTTAGCCTATTTAAATCCAGAGGCGCGCGCTTTTCAGAAAGAATACGACGATTTATTCGATGTCGAGAATTTAATCTTTTTGCAAAGTGAGAAAGAATCTCGCGCGATTCGTAATTACCACGAGCCTTGTATCATCATTTCATCTTCCGGGATGATTTCTGGGGGACGCGTAGAGCAACATATTGCAGACAATATCTCGAATAGTTATGCGACCATTTTACTGATTGGTTATGCTGCAGAGGGTACCTTGGGCCGCCAACTGATGGAGGGGACGGATTTAATTCGTGTCAAAGATCGAGAATATCGAGTGAATGCAACGATTCGGAAGATTGATGTGTTTTCAGGTCATGCCGACCAAAAAGGATTGTTAAAGTTTGTGGCGGACCAAAAACCTGAACATTTGAAAACGATCTTTTTATCCCATGGAGAGGAGGAAAGTATGTTAGAATTCAGAGATGAAATTAGACGTTTAGGTTTTTCAAACGTTATTTTACCCGATAAGTCTGAGACT
>Ga0228702_1001794_pt1 | contig 13064 bp, 11 predicted proteins | sample McNCre217_Aug_MG_2_FD_178018 | JGI IMG/M metagenome (GOLD analysis project Ga0228702, IMG submission 178018) | Freshwater microbial communities from McNutts Creek, Athens, Georgia, United States - 20-17_Aug_MG | ecosystem: Environmental > Aquatic > Freshwater > Creek | place: USA: Georgia... | reverse complement strand
CACTTTTCGCAAATGGTGCTGGGCATCAGCCTGCTGGGTTTGGGCGTGCTTTACACGATGGTCGGATCATCGGGGCAAGAGGTTTCGACCCAGACCATGATCATGCAAACGCTGATCCCCGGTGCGATTGGCTATTACCTGCCGATTTACTGGGTGACCCGCCGGGTGGGCGAGCGGCAAAAGGAAATCGTCTCGGGCTTTCCCGATGCGCTTGACCTGATGTTGGTCTGTGTCGAGGCGGGTCAATCGCTTGACCAATCGATCAACCGGATTGCCAAGGAAACCCGCCCCGGGTTTCCCGCGCTTGCCGATGAATTTGACATGGTGGCGCAAGAGGTAAAGGCCGGCAAAGAGCGGGTGCAGGTGTTGAAAGACATGTCCGAACGGGTTGGTATTCCAGACATCGCGTCTTTTGTGACAACGCTGGTGCAATCGGCCACGTTCGGCACCTCGATGTCGGATGCGCTGCGGGTGTATTCGGCCGAAATGCGCGACAAGCGGGTGATGCGGGCCGAAGAACTTGCAAACAAGCTGCCAACAAAGCTCACGCTTGGCACAATGATGTTTACCGTGCCGCCGTTGATGATTATTCTGATCGGACCATCGGTTTACGGAATTTCGCAGACCCTTGGCAACTTTGGGGGCTGAAGTTCGTTTGTGACGCGACGTATTGCGCTTTGCCTGATCTGTGCCGTTTTGGCCGCCTGTTCGCAACCGGGCGGCCTTGCTGCATCTGGCAAGGCGCGCAACGTGCCCTATGCCGCAGATGGCCGGGAAAAAGGCGTTGATGGCCTGTTGGTTGGCCACCGTCTGATGGAAGCGGGCGAATACGATCTGGCGCTGAAAGCCTATTACCGGGCGGCGGCGGAACAGGGCATGAATGCCGATGTGCTTTCGGCGATCGGGTCGGCCAACCTGAAACTGGGGCGGCTTAATCAGGCCGAAACCATTCTGCACCGCGCCATTGAAGCCGATGAAACCAACGTGCCCGCGCTGAACAATCTGGGCTGCGTGTTGATGGAACAGTTCAAATACGGCGAAGCCCGGCGGGTGTTTCAGGAAGCCTTCATGCTGGACAGTGGCCAATCGGACGCCATCCGCGAAAATCTGAAGCTGGCTATCGCCCGCAGTGAGGCGGCTGTGTATGATCAGGCGGAAGTTGAGAAACCAGTGATGAAACTCGTGCGGCGGGGCCCGGGCAGCTATGTTCTGCTCTCGCAGCTGTGAGGATCGAGCAGCCTAGACCAAAAAGGACGCAAAATGCGCCACACTGTTCTGATTGCCCTGTGCCTGTCTGGCGCAGTTGCCTTGACTGGCTGTCAGGGAAACTCTGATGCCGCCGCAAAGCGGGCGCTGAAAAGCGTCAATGTGGTGGATGAATCCAACCTGAATGACATCATGCTGACGGTCGGCGACCCGAACGAGGCGGCGGCGTATTTTCAAAAAGCATCGACGGAAAACCCCGACCGGATTGATTTGAAGCGCGGTCTGGCGAAATCATTGATCCGGGCCAACAAACCGCAAGAGTCGATTGGGGTTTGGGCGGCGATCATCGCATCGCCCGAAGGCACCAACGATGACCGGGTGGCTTTGGCCGACGCGCAGATCCGCACCAATGACTGGAAATCGGCCGAAGCCACGCTGAACGCGATTCCACCAACCTTTGAAACCTTCGAACGCTATCGGCTAGAGGCGATGGTGGCGGATTCAAAGAAAGACTGGAAAAAGGCCGACAGCTTTTATGATGTGGCGTCAGGGCTGACCACCAAACCTTCGGGCGTTTACAACAACTGGGGCTTTTCCAAGCTGACGCGCGGCGACAATGCCGGGGCGGAAAGGCTGTTCTTGCAGGCGCTGACCTATGACCCGTCGCTATTCACCGCCAAGAACAACCTGGTGCTGGCGCGCGCGGCACAGCGCAAATACGACCTTCCCGTCATCGACATGACGCAGCAAGAACGGGCGCAGCTGCTTTACACGCTGGGTCTGGCGGCGGTGAAACAACGCGATGTCGAGGTTGGCAAGCAATTGCTGCAAGAGGCGGTTGACACCTCGCCCACCTATTTCGAGGCGGCCGAGCGCAGCCTCAAGGCGCTGGAGGGTTAACATGCTGTCGCCGGTTTCCGCGATTGTGTTTTTTCCATTTGCCTGTGCCATCGCGATCTGGGTGTCGTGGAGCGACATGAAATTCATGAAGATCCCGAACAAGGCGGTGCTGGCGCTGTTGGCGGTTTGGGTGGTGGTTGGGCTGCTGGCGGTGCCGTTTCAGCTTTGGCTGTATGGGCTTGGGCTGGGGGCTGCGGTGCTGGTGGCCGGGTTTATCCTGACGGCTGCGGGCGGCGTTGGCGCGGGTGATGCCAAGTTTGCCGCCGCGATGGCGCCGTTTTTCATTCACGCCGACCTGCGCTTTGTCTTTGGCCTGTTTGCCGCCTGCCTGCTGGGGGCGTTTGCGGCGCATCGGCTGGCGCGGCTGATCCCGCCGTTTCGCGCCGCCACCGAAGATTGGGCCAGTTGGACGCACAAGGATTTTCCGATGGGCCTTGCCCTGTCTGGAACACTGATCTTCTATCTTTTGGCCGCACTCCTGCCCCTTTTCTAAGGCATTTCGATCAGCACTAACCTTTCGGGAGTTTTTCTACCCGAATCGCGCAAGGGTGATGCTGATGAACATGCAAGTTCCGATGGGCGTTCAGGCGCCGCCGCAGCCAAAGACTTTGGCCGAAACCGGGCTGACTTTGGTGATGATGCGCGACATCTTGCTGAAGACCATGTTCCGGATGAACCTTGATCTGGTGTCAGACCTGTCGCGCGCCATCGCGCTGCCGGTGGCGCTGTGCCAAGAACTGGTCGACCTTGCGCGGCAACAGCGTCTGCTGACCGCCAAGGGCACGCTGAACGCTGGCGCGAATTCATCCGAAATGAGCTATGAGCTGACCGATGCCGGCAAGGCGCGCGCCTTGGATGCGCTGTCGCAATCGGAATATTACGGCGCGCTGCCGGTGCCGCTGGATGCCTATTCGGCGCAGATGAAGCGGCAATCGGTGCGCGATATCAAACTGACCCGCACCGAATTGATGAAGGGCATGGGCCATCTGATCCTGCCGTCAGATCTGATTTCCAACCTTGGCCCTGCCGTCACCTCGGGCCGGTCGATTTTGATGTATGGCCCGCCCGGCAATGGAAAATCCAGTATTTCCAACGGTATCCGCGCGGCCTTGGGTGACAAGATCTATATTCCGCGCGCCATCGAATATTCGGGGCAGGTGATCACGGTCTATGACCCCATTGTGCATTCGGCGGCCGAAGCCTCTGTCGATGATCCGAGTGCGCTGCGCCGCACCGGCAACCGCTATGACAATCGCTATGTCTATTGTGACCGCCCGTCGGTGATCACCGGCGGCGAACTGACGCTTGATATGCTGGACCTGAAATACAACCCGACTGCCCGCACCTATCAGGCACCGCTGCAACTGAAAGCCTCTGGCGGTATCTTTATCGTTGACGACTTGGGCCGTCAGGCCGAACCGCCGCAAAAGCTGGTCAACCGCTGGATCGTGCCGCTGGAAGAAAGCCGCGATATTCTGGCGCTGCAATCGGGCGAAAAATTCACCGTGCCGTTCGACACGCTGGTGATCTTTTCCACCAACTTCCACCCCAACGACATCTTCGACGGCGCGGCATTGCGCCGGATTTTCTTCAAGATCAAAATCGACGGTCCCAATCAGGAAATGTTCCTGAAAATCTTCGCGATGATGGCGAAAAAGCGCAAAATGCCGCTGGATGAGGCGACGCTGATCCACATGCTGAAAACCAAATATCCGACGATCAACAACAATTTCGCCAACTACCAACCAACATTCCTGATCGATCAGATGATCGCGGTTTGCGATTTCGAAGGCATTCCCTATCAAATGACCCCCGACCTGATCGACAGGGCTTGGGCCAACATGTTTGTGCGGCAAGAAGAAATCGCAAGATAAACGATCAATCTGATCGCAAACTGCAATCACCAAGCCCCATCCTCTTGGTGAAAATATCCCACGGGGGGTCCGGGGGGTGTGAAACCACCCGGTCGCGCTTAGCCAAACAGCGTGACGCCGGTTTCGGTGACCATTGCATCCAACCGCTGATCGAACTTATCGATCGGAACTTCCGGCATTGCCTGCGCCGAAAATGCAAACCCCACTGCCAAAGTTGGCCGTTTGGCCCGCAAGCCTTGCAAGGTGCGGTCATAAAACCCGCCGCCGTAGCCCAAACGAAAGCCGCGCGCGTCAAAGCCGACCAGCGGCACGATCAGCACTTCGGGCTCAATCCATGCGCCTTCGGCAGGAATTTCGGCGCCAAACGCGCCCATTTCCATTTTGCAGCCAACTGACCATTCGCGGAATTTCAACGGCTGACCGTTGGCAATGATCACCGGCACGCAAACCGGCCCCTGATGCGCCGCCATCGCGGCAAACGGGTCAATCTCGGTGCGCATCGCCATGTAACCGGCCAAGGCCTTGCCGCGATGTGGGGCCAGAAAATCGGCCAAAATCTCGGCCGCCTGCCCCTGCCCGGCGGCAAACGCCTGTTTGCGCGCCGCAAAGGCCGCTTTGCGCGCCGCGGCTTTCAATTCAACAGCCTTCAGATCGTCGTTCATAGCAGCACCAAACTTGCCAGTCCCAGAAACGCCAGATAGCCCAAAACATCCGTCAGCGTTGTTACGAATGTTCCCGACGCAAGCGCCGGATCAAGTTTTAGCCGATGCAAGCCCAGCGGCACCAGCACACCGCCCAGCGCGGCCACCAACTGGTTGGTGATCATCGCCATGCCCAGCACCAGCCCCAGTTTCCAATCACCAAAGATCAAAAACCCGCCCAATCCCAGAATAACCGCCAGCCCGACGCCATTCAGCAAACCGCCGACCAATTCGCGCAGCACCACCCGTTTGGCGTTGGCCGAAGTCAGGCTGCGGGTGGCCAGCGCACGCACCGCCACGGCCAGCGATTGCGTGCCAGCGATGCCGCCGGTTGACGCCACAATCGGCATCAAGGCAGCCAGCGTCACCAGCGAGGCGATGGTGGATTCAAAGCGCGAAATCACGAAAGCCGAAATTGACGCGGTAAACAGGTTTACCACCAGCCACGGCAGGCGCTGTCTTGCGGTGGCAAAGGCACCGTCCGACAGGCTGGAATCGTCGCCCACACCGGCCAAGCGCAGCATGTCTTGTTCATGCTCTTCATCCAGCACGTTCATGGCGTCGTCGATGGTGATCACGCCCACCAGACGGCCATTGGCATCGACCACCGGCGTTGAAATCAGGTGGTATTGGTTGAACATATAGGCGACATCGGCTTCGGTTTCCGTGGCGGGAACGGTGCGGAAACTGTCTTCCAGAATCTCTTTCAGCCGCATGTCGCGGCGCGAAGATAGCAGCCGCCCCAGCGTGACATAACCGGTTGGTTTCATCCGCGGATCGGTCAGGATGACATGATAGAACTGATCGGGCAGATGTTCGGCCTGGCGCAGATAATCAATCGCCTCGCCCACCGTCCAATGTTCGGGGGCAACCACGACTTCGCGCTGCATCAGACGGCCAGCGGAATCTTCGGGGAAGGCCAAGGCCGCCTCGACCGCAACACGGTCGGCGTCTTCCAAGGCATCAAGAATCAAGCCTTGTTGCGGCGGATCAAGGTCTTCCAGAATGTCGACAACGTCATCCGAATCAAGCTCGCGCATCGCTTCGGCGACCACTTCGCGCGGCAGTGATTCGATCACCTCTTCGCGGATCGATTCGTCGATCTCTGACAGGATTTCGCCGTCGACTTCGCCCGACCACAGGCCAAGCAGCGCGCGGCGGTCGCCAGCGCCGATCTGTTCCAACAGGTCGGCGATATCGGCGGCGTGCAGCGGTTCCAGCAACTCGGTCAGGCGGGTGGCGTCGTTTGCATCAACAGCCTGCAGAATGGCTGCAACGCGGTCGGCGTGCACCTGATCTTCGTCCATAAGCGCCAGATCTTCTGCCATGCCCGCCTCCATTTCCCCCTCTGTATCGAAAGCAGTTTCAATCAAACAGGGGGCATGCGTAAATTTACCACGGTGCCATAAGCCGATACTGTTATGGGGTTTGGCAAGCGGAGTATGACATGGCTGACCTTCTGTTGGGGCAAGTACTTTGCTTCGGTGACGACCCGTTCGTGGTGGGGCCGGATGCCGCGCGGCACGAGGCGCATGGCGCGGTGCTGGTTGAAAACGGCAAGATCGCAGCGGTCGGGTCGGCCGAGGCACTGCGGGCCGCGCATCCGCAGGCGCGCATAACCGATTACGGGCGCAAGTTGATTTCGGCCGGATTTATTGATGCGCATGTGCATTATCCGCAAACCGCTATCATCGCGTCTTGGGGCAAGCGGCTGATCGATTGGCTGAACAGCTATACCTTCCCCGAAGAGATGCGCTTTGCCGACCGCGCCTATGCCGACGAGGTGGCAAACCGCTACCTTGACCTTGCGCTGGCGCATGGCACCACGTCGATGTGTTCTTATGCCACCATTCACCCCGAAAGCGTTGACGCGTTCTTTACCGCGGCACAGGCGCGGGGACTGCGGGCCTTTGCCGGCAAAACCTGTATGGATCGCAACGCGCCCGAAGGCCTGCGCGACACCGCCCAATCGGCCTATGACGACAGCAAGCGGCTGTTGCAGCGCTGGCACGGGGTGGACCGGCTGTCTTATGTCATCACACCGCGGTTTTCGCCGACCTCGACCCCCGAACAACTGGCAGCCTTGGGGGCGCTTTGGCGAGAACACCCCGATTGCCTGATGCAAACGCATTTGTCTGAACAAACCGACGAGATCGCTTGGGTGAAGGAACTGTTCCCGCAATCGCGCGATTATCTTGACACCTACGAGGCACAAGGGCTGTTGCGCGAAGGTGCGGTCTATGGCCATGCCATCCACCTGACTCCGCGCGAACAAGACCGACTGCGCGAGGCCGGGGCGTCGGTGGTGCATTGCCCGACCTCGAATACCTTCATCGGATCGGGGCTGTTTGACATGGGATTGGCGCAGAGCCTGCGGGTCGGGCTTGCCACCGACACCGGCGGCGGATCTTCATTTTCGATGCTGCACACCATGGCTGCGGCATATGAGGTGGCGCAGTTGCGCGGCCAAGCCCTGCATCCGTCGCAATTGTGGTGGTTGGCAACGGTGGGATCGGCCCGCGCGTTGCATGCCGAAACCAAGATCGGCAATATTGCGGTGGGGATGGAAGCGGACTTGACGATCGTCGATCTGGCCTCGACCCCGGCGATCGAACAGGCGACGCGGCGCGCTGGCGATATTTGGCAGGCGCTGTTCCCGACCATCATGCTGGGCGATGACCGCGCCATTGCCGCGACCTGGGTTGGCGGCAGGGTGACGAGGTAGTTGCGGCGCGCCCCCGCTAGGGCGTCGGCGCTGGTGGCAGCGTCGAACGCTCCGCGGGGGATATTTGGGCCAGTATGAAAGCGGCTTTTGCGGCGCGGCTTTGCAGGCGCCGTCCGAAGTTGCGCTTATTCGTCAGCCAGTTCCCAGCCGTCAGGATAGAATTCGAACGGCAGCACGACCTCGGTGGCAAGCTTTTCCCAATGCCAGACGGTTTCGGCATCAATGGTGATCGGGCCGATGCGGGCTTCAAGCACGTCGCCCTTGTGGTGGGTCTTGAACCCCTTGGCGCGCAAGGCGTGTTCCACCGCCGCCCATTTGGTATCGACCTCTTCGGCGATGAATTCATAAACCACCACAGCCGTCTTCGGCAGCTTTACCCCACGACCAACCTTGGCAAAGGTTTCGAAGGTATCTGCCCGCTGTTCCCGAAAATCGTGCATCTTGTCTGCTTTCCTTGCCAAACGGCCCCACGCATCCCATTTCGGGAAAGCGACAGATTCACGCAAGCCCGAATCGCTCGCCGCTTGATCTTGCCGCCGTGCGCTTGTATCCCGTGCCATCCCGAATAGAATAGGGGTCAAAGCCGTCAGGCCCCCAAACCGGAGTTCGCCATGTCCTGGACCGATGAGCGCGTCGAGACGCTCAAGAAAATGTGGGCCGAAGGCCAGTCGGCCAGCCAGATCGCCAAAGAGCTTGGCGGTGTGACCCGCAACGCGGTGATCGGCAAAGTGCACCGCCTTGGCCTGTCCAACCGCGTGGGCGGTGGGGCGTCTGAAGAAGAGCCTGAGGTTGCAGTGGCTCCGGCCCCTGCTGCTACCGCCGCGCCGCCGCGCGCCGAGCCAGCGGCCCCCAAGCCTGCCGTGGTTGCCGAAGCGCCGCGCCCGGCCCCGGAACGTCCGGCTCCTGCGCCGGAACGTCCGGCAGTTGCCCCGGCTGCAACGTCAACCGCCGTTGTCACGCCTCTGCCAATCCGCAAAGCCATCATCCCGGCCGGACAGCCGCTGCCGCCGCAGCCTTCGGCCAACGAAATCTCGCCCGAGGCTTTGGCTTCGGTGCGCGAGGTGGAAAAGCGCGCCAAGAAGCTGACGCTGATGGAACTGACCGAACGCACCTGCAAATGGCCGATCGGCGACCCCGCCACCGAAGATTTCTGGTTCTGCGGTCTGCCGTCTGTGCCCGGCAAACCCTATTGCGAAGCGCATGTCGGCGTGGCCTTCCAACCGATGAGCGCGCGGCGCGACCGCCGCCGCTAAGCCAGCCAACAATTGTCAAAAGGGCGCAAGGGGTTCCTAGCGCCCTTTTGCATGGCAGGTATGGGCCTTAACGCCGCCATATTCACATTGGCCCAAATATCCCCGCCGGAGGCTGCAACATCGCCGCCCTCGTGAGGCGTCAAATCTTGCGGCCCTAGTTGCCACCGCCAAGCAGCTTTTCCAACGCCTTGCGCGCCTCTTCATCCAAAGCCTCTTGCGCGCGGCGACGGGCGGCATCTTCCAGGGTTTCACCGTCTTGCTGCACGATGCCCAGTTGCTCTTGCAACTGGGCTTTGGCTTGGGCTTCCAACTCGGCCTGTTTTGCCGCCGCTTGCGCTTTGAGCTCGGCCTCCAGCTTGGCCTTTTCCTGATCCAACCGCTCTTGTGCCAAAGATTCCAGATCCAGCGAGAAGTTCGGCTTGGCCCACGGCCCCTTGATCAACAGCGGTGCGGTCAGCCCGCCCGCGCCGGTGTCATCGGCCAAGGCGGTTGCCTTGATGCGATATTCCAGATCGCGCGCGCCAAGCCCGATGTCACCTGCGCCAGTTGCTGTGATATAGGGCGATTTCAGCAGCATATCGTCGTTGTTCAGCACGCCGCCCGAGATGGTGAAACTGCCGGTGACGGCGTCAAAGATCGTCTTCTGCCCTTCGCCGACATAGGACGTATCAAGGGTGCGCAGCATGCCAGCGATATCCAGCCCCAAAATCTCACCCTTGCGCAGCGCCAAGGTGCCAGAGCCTTCCAGCGACCGCATGATCGCATCGATCGACGAACCCGAGCCAAGAAATTTTACCGCAAGATCGCCGGTGCCGACCAAGCGCTGATAGCCGCCAAAATCGGCCAGCAGCGGCTGCAGCGCCATGCCAGAGAACGCCAGATCGCCACCGACCGACAGGCCCTTGCGGCCATTGACCACGAATTGGCCCGAAATCACCCCATCATAGGCCGCGACTTTGCGGATTTCGGTGACCAAGCGGCCGCGATCCAGCGTCAGCATCAGTTTTGAGGCACCGAATTTGACCATACCCAGATCAAGGCTGTCGGCGGTCAGCGCAACTTCTGCGTCCAGTGCGGCAAGCGCGCTTACGTCGATCTTGGTCTTTGGCCAACCCGCCGCCTGCACACCGCCTGCAGAACCACCGCCCTGCCCGCCCGAAACGGCGGCCAGCGTCAGTGCCCCTGCTGTCACCTGCGCTGACAGTTTTGGGCGCGCGCCGTCGGTCAGCAGATCGGCGTCCACCGTAACCGCGTTGCCATCCAGCGTTACCTGCCCCGCGCGCAGATGCAGCGAGGCTTCGGGCGTCAGCGTCAGTTTGCCGGCAACCTGCACGTCTTGCGCGCCCAAGCCCTGCGGCAGCGACATCGGCGCCCCCATCAGCGCGGACACCGCCGAAAGATCGCCCAGCTTGGCCGTCAAATCGCCTTCGGCCTCGACAGGGCCTTGGCCCGCTTGGCCTTTGAAGCCGATCACCGCATCGCCTGCGGTCAGGGTCAGGTCGGTTGCGACCACCTTGCCATCCAGAAAATCCTGAAAGGCGGCGACGGTCATCGCCGTGGTGAAAGATTGACCGTTCATCACCGCCGCCATGTCCAGTTGCGCCGGGCCAGTGTAGGATGGAATCGAGATTGTGGCGTCGATGCCGGTCAGTTCGTGCCGCGCGCCGCTGGCATGGTCGACGAAAATCAGCGTGCCGCCTTTGAAAACGGCTTTGTCCAAGGTGAAAGGCTGGCCGACACCGGGGGTGGCACGGCTGACAGTACCGCCCGCGTCGCCGCCGAACACCCAGTTTTCTTGCCCCTTGGCGTTGCGCTCCAGCACGATCTTGGGGTTGATGGCTTCGACCCCGGTGATCTTGACCGTGCCGCCCAGCAATGCCGCCATATCGACCGATATCGCCAATGCTTCGGCCTGCAACATCGGGCCTTCTTTCGACCAGTCGGCGTTTGAAACCGAAACCGGGCCGGTCTTAATCCCCAGCACCGGCCAGAATGTCGGGCTGACCGCGCCAGAGATCACCAGTTCGCGCCCGGTCAGGCTGTTGAACTTGCCAACCGCCAAGGCCGCGATCTTGTCGGCAGGGATCAGAAACACCGATGCTGAGGCAAAAACCACCAACACAAGCAACGCGATAGCCGATCTAATAATCCAGCGCATGTGACCCTCGAAATACCAATAGCGAAAGCTTACGCCCCCTGCGGCCCCGCACAAGCCACTGTTGCCAGATGGGCAACACTTCGCCCGAAACCTGCGCGCGGCATCAGGGAAAGCGCAGTGCGCCCGTCACCTGACTGTCACATTGCCGTGGTTTACGCGTGCGGAAACTGCAGGAGCCGCCCGATGTCGAAGATCTATACCCCCAGCACCCCGCCGATGGATTGGCTGGAGGCTGAACTGGCCGACAGTTTCGACGAGGATTACGAGCTTGAACTGGAAGATGCGCAGCTTTCGTTGGAAATCTCGAAGATTTACAAGGACAAGCACCCGGACACCATTGATCGGCATAGCTATTTCCAAACGCTGATCCGGCTGCAATCTGATCTGATCAAGCTGCAAGACTGGGTGTCGTATCACAAGAAAAAGGTCGTGGTGCTGTTTGAAGGCCGCGATTCTGCCGGAAAAGGTGGGGTGATCAAACGTATTACGCAGCGCCTTAATCCGCGGGTGGTGCGGGTGGTGGCGCTGCCTGCGCCATCAGACCGCGAAAAAACCCAGTGGTATTTTCAACGTTATGTGCCGCATCTGCCAGCGGGCGGCGAGATCGTGCTGTTTGATCGGTCTTGGTACAACCGTGCCGGGGTTGAAAGGGTGATGGGGTTTGCCAGCGAAGATCAGGTCGAGCAGTTTTTTAACGACGTGCCGGAGTTTGAACGGATGTTGGTGCGGTCGGGGATTACGGTGATCAAATACTGGTTTTCGATCACCGATGAAGAACAGCAGATGCGGTTCTTGATGCGCATCCATGACCCGATGAAACAATGGAAGCTTTCACCGATGGACCTGCAATCGCGGGTGCGCTGGGAGCAGTATACCAAGGCAAAAGAAGAGATGATGGCGCGCACCAATATTGCCGAAGCGCCGTGGTATATCGTGGAAGGCAACGACAAAAAGCGGGCGCGGCTGAACTGTATCGACCATCTTCTGGCGCAGTTTCCGGTTGAACCGGTGCCGCATGAGGACGTGTTTTTGCCCGACCGGGTGTTCAACCCGAACTATGAACGCGCGGTTTTACCGCCAGAGTTGTATGTTCCAGCAAAATACTGATGCCATGGTGGGTGGACTGGGGGCGGTGCCATGCTGCGACGCGCCCCCTACCCGACGCGCGCAATTTCCTATATATCCGCGCCCATGTCGCAAAATCCGCCGAACCTTCGCCCCGATCTCGCCCCCAAGCCCACCTTTTCCGAGGCCGCCCGCCCCGGACAGCCGACCATTGGCATGGTTAGCCTTGGCTGCCCCAAGGCCTTGGTGGACAGCGAACGCATCCTGACCCGGCTGCGCGCCGAGGGCTATGCGATTTCGCCCGATTACAAAGGTGCCGATGCGGTGATCGTCAATACCTGCGGCTTTCTTGATTCTGCCAAGGCAGAGTCGCTGGAAGCCATTGGCGAGGCACTGCACGAAAATGGCCGGGTGATTGTGACGGGCTGCCTTGGCGCAGAGCCGGAATACATCACCGGGGCGCATCCGAAGGTGTTGGCGGTGACCGGGCCGCATCAGTACGAATCTGTGCTGGATGCCGTGCATAACGCGGTGCCACCCGATCCGAACCCGTTTATTGATTTGCTGCCAGCAACCGGGGTTCGGCTGACGCCGCGGCATTACAGCTATTTGAAGATTTCCGAAGGCTGCAACCACAAGTGCAAGTTCTGCATCATCCCCGATATGCGCGGGCTGCTGCAATCGCGCCCGGCGCATGCGGTGCTGCGCGAGGCGGAAAAGCTGGTGGAAAGCGGCGTGCGCGAGCTTTTGGTGATCAGCCAAGACACCTCGGCCTATGGGGTGGACCGCAAGCATGACATGTCACCGTGGAAGGGTGGCGAAGTGCGCGCCCATATCACCGATCTGGCGCGGGAAATGGGCAAGCTGGGGGCTTGGGTGCGGTTGCACTATGTCTATCCCTATCCGCATGTGCGCCAGTTGATTCCGCTGATGGCCGAAGGGCTGGTGCTGCCATATCTGGATATTCCGTTCCAGCATGCGCACCCCGAAACCCTGCGCCGCATGGCCCGCCCGGCTGCCGCCGCGAAAACACTGGACGAAATCGCGGCATGGCGGCGCGATTGCCCTGATATAACGCTGCGGTCGACCTTTATCGTGGGATATCCGGGCGAAACCGAAGCCGAGTTCCAGACATTGTTGGATTGGATGGACGAAGCGCAGTTGGACCGCGTTGGCTGCTTC
>Ga0228702_1001793_pt1 | contig 13064 bp, 12 predicted proteins | sample McNCre217_Aug_MG_2_FD_178018 | JGI IMG/M metagenome (GOLD analysis project Ga0228702, IMG submission 178018) | Freshwater microbial communities from McNutts Creek, Athens, Georgia, United States - 20-17_Aug_MG | ecosystem: Environmental > Aquatic > Freshwater > Creek | place: USA: Georgia... | reverse complement strand
AAAAGAAGGATGGTAATTACTTAATTTCTTTTAAGACCAAATCTTTAAACTGAACCATCATCGGGTCTCCGCCGTGCAACTGCAGAGCTAAAACACCTTTTTTAGCACCAAAAGCCGTCCGGTCGACAACATCAACGGTTTGCACACCATTAATGAAATGCTGAAGGTGATTTCCTTTGGCCACGATGCGATAATCGTTCCAATCGGCAGGCTTAATCACTGCTTGGATATCTTCTGATTTACCCAACTGACCAACCACTGTGATTTTAGGATGTTTAGCATCGACGCCTTCTTCGATTACCACTTTCTCGCCACGCTTAGCTAAAATCTCGCGGCCTTTTTCTTCATAAAGAATACCAGACCAAGTCGTGCCACATTCGAAGTCTGCTTGATAACCACCCACGACGAAGTGCTTTGGTTCGACAATCCAACTACGATACTGAACGCCCGAGTTGCCAAAGCCCGCTGACTTGCCGTGCTGATCGACGACCTTATATTTGAAGGTTAATTCAAAATCAGCCACATCGCCCCCTTGCCAAACCAAGAAGGTGTTTGATTTGAGAGGACGCTCCGCTGTGCTTTGTCCAGTAATCACGCCATCACGAACAGACCAGTAGTCTAACCCAGCCCAGCCCGTGAGATCTTTACCATTAAAAAGCACCTTGGCTTCAGGAGCCGATGCGGGTGCAGTATTTTGCACAGCGCAACCAACCAAACCAAGCGCCACTGAGGCAATAAAAGCAGTAGTGAATTTCATGTTTAAAAATTATTTAGTACCAAAAACGCGGTGCATGTTCTTCAATCCCTTAACAGGAATGTCATCGCGGTTGGGCTCCATCTTGCGCCAAATCGCAGCGGCACGTGCAATGACCTTAACATCGGTGGTAAAGGATTCGATAACAATATCGCCCTTATAACCAACCTTCTTCAAGGCGGCCACAATCGGTTTCCAGTCTAATGAATCTCCGCCTGGGGTTCCGCGGTCGGTGCCGCAAGCGTGGAAGTGACCAAGGTGTTTGCCCGCACGCAAAATCGCATCCGCTTGATTCTTTTCTTCGATGTTCATGTGGAATGTATCCAAGTGGAGCTTCACCGCTTTCGATCCAACTGCTTTGATTAATTTCAATCCTTGATCGGTGGTGTTCAAGAAATCTGTTTCGAAGCGATTGAGGGGCTCAACACAAAGTTCGATGCCTTTCTTTTCCGCATGCTTAGCTAGCTTCTTCAGATTCTTAACCACTAATTTAAAATGCTTTGCCTTCGTTTTATCATCATGAGCACCAATTAGACCAACGACCGAATAAATAGGGCCGATGATGCGAGGACAGCCCATCTTAGCCGCTTGGTCAACCAGAGCGGTTAGATACTTCATCGAAGTTTTTTGATCTTTCGCGCTTCCACGAAAATCGCGACCAGGGCCCATCGCTGCACAAATCGAACCAATCGCAATCCCAGCATCAGCAGCAGCCTTTTTCAAGAAAGCCGGGTCGACATGCGAAGGGTCTTCGATAGCAATTTCCACTGTATCAAAGCCCCACTTCTTTAATTTCTTAAAGAGTGAAACATCTTTATTGGTGAAGGGAGAAGCGTAAAGGAAGGTATTGAGTCCGAAGCGCATGATGGGTGATAGGTTGGGTGTTAGGGTTTAAAAACTGATGATAGATAAAGAAGCGGTCAAGGCTGGGCTATCGAGAATCCAGTTTCGATCAGGGCAAAATCTCCCCCTTCACCAAAAGGCTACCTGGGTAAAAATAATGCGGAGCATAAACCTGTGGCTTATCGATGGTGATTTTGCGCTCACTCAAGATTTTGGCCTTATCCACCTTTTCGGCGATTAACTCGATTTTCACCTCGTGAACGGCGTCAGGTAAATCCGCAGCAATGGTGAAATAATTCACGCGTGGCTTGTCGGAATAACTATCGAAGCGAGTAAAAATTTTGGGGGGTCCTTTGTCTAATGTGACAGCAACCTTACCCGTGTAGGGAGCAATGATATCGTAAATGGCAACGTGCGTTCCTTTGAATCGGAAAGAAATGAACTGACCTGGCTTAGTTAGCTTCACCACGGTTGGCATGCGACGAGCGTAGTCGCGAAGTTCTTCGTCTTTATCTTCCGCCAGATTCTCGCATTTTAAACCAGGAGAAAACTTCGCTTTCGAAATCGGAGCAATCCGTGCCGCTTCGTAGTTTTTTTCATCGAGCGGCTTATTCAAAGTGTAAGGTTCTTTATTGGTGGAGGCTTTTACAATTTCAGGCCAAGCTCGCTTAAAAGCGTCCATAAATAGATTGTGACCCGTCTCAGGGTGAGGGTGCACATTGTCAGGAGAATAAGCTATTTTATCGCCCAACGCTTCCTTCTCTTCATCAGTCTTAGGCAAAGGAGCTCGCCACAAAATACGCCCCTCTTTGTCTAGACGAGCGACCTCTAGGCCTAAGTGAATGGAGGGAATGCCGTAAAAATCAGCCACTTTCTCCATCGCACTGGCAGAAATCGGAAACTTGCCTTGGACAAGATCTGCGGTGTGTCCGCGACCAATCGTGTAGATGAAGCAGATATCACAGGTTGGAAAAGCTTTCCGCGTTTGGCGGACAATCCCTTCCATGTAGCGGATAATTTGCTGTGGAGGCAATTCACCATCGTTAACCGCAAATTCAACAAACAACAAATCGGGCTCGTAAGCGAGGACGTCTTGTTGCAAACGAAACACGCCGACGTCTGACCCCGTTCCGCCGACCGAGGCATTAATCATTTGAAAATTAGCCTCAGGAAATTGCTTCTTTAAAAAGGCAAAGGTTTTAGTACGCCAACCCGCTTGAGCCGTTATCGATCCACCTAAATAGGCTACTTTAATGGGATGACCTAAGCCTGAAACAATCGCACCTGTCGATTTAGCCTTTTCCAAAACATGAGGCAACCCGTTACGCGGGCGACACTCCTGAGCATCCACCAAAGTAAACTCGGTCGTCGCTTTCTCTGCCGCCAAGGCCGAAAGACACAAAACTGGTAAAAACAAAAAACAAAGAGCGCGCATGTTTCACCTATTCAAACACCTAAATTGTCCCTAAGTTCGAGAAAAAATGGCGTTTAAATAATAAAAAAATTCAGCTTCGACTTCGCTATCTCAAATAATCACATTAATTAAGTTAAAATGGATAATTTAACCCATGCTGCCTTGGGGTTATCGGTCGGTATTTTAACCGTCCGCAAAGGAGCCTCTTTGCCTGCAGCCGCCGTGGCTGCCCTGCTTGCCGCTGAAGCACCCGATTTGGACATCTTCATTCGCAATGCAGATGACCCCCTTGTCTCCTTCCGCTGGCATCGTCATTTTACCCACAGTCTGATTTTTGCTCCTGTTTGGATGTTATTATGTTCGATCTTTACCGCGTGGTTTTTTCGACAAATCAATAAACCAGGCGTCCACTGGAAAGATCTTCTAATCCCCAGTTTTGCCGGCGTGATGACCCATCTTCTTTGCGATGGTTGTACCAGCTATGGCACCATGCTTCTTTGGCCGTTCAACGAAACCCGCTATGCCTGGGATTGCTTACCCATCGTTGATCTCTTTGCCACTTTGCCACTTCTGGCCTGTGTCATCATTGCTCTTATCAAAAAATCCAAACCCCTAGCCTCTGCTGGCCTACTTTGGTTCTGCACCTATGCTGGACTGGGAATGTATCAGCACTATCGAGCAGAAAGTAGCCTACAACAGTGGCTCGCTGAACAGAAAATTACCCCCGAAAGAATCGCGGTCAAACCCACGATTACCAACCTCATTCTCTGGCGCGGCATCTGGCTAAACGAAGGCGTTTGGCAAGTAGGCGCCGTACGCGTTGTTCCTTTTAACGAAGCTCAAATCGCGCCAGGAGATAAGCGTGTCGCTTGGACAGCACAATCTGCAGGCAACCCTCCTCGCGGTTCTTTTGCCGATGACATCATTCACGATTTCTCTCATTTCACTCAAGGCTGGAACGCTTATGAACGAGAGGCCAATGGGATCGCCGTGGGAGACATTCGTTTTAGTATGTTACCCACGAGTGGCAGACCTCTCTGGGCTGTCTACTACGGGCTCGACCCCCAAAGCCCCAAGGAGTTTCAAGTCGAAGTCGTGATGGATCGCGACATTCATGCGGGTGACTGGGATTATCTAAAAAGCCTCCTTCTTGGAACCAACCCTCAGTTTATTCCCGTCTCAGCCCAAGCCTCCTTCCAGCCCAACTAATCGGGCGTGGACATCCAGAGAAGACGCCAAGAACCCCAAGGGTGCCTTGTTTGAGGAACCGCTGTTCGCTCCAAAGCAACTATCGCGGCTTTTCGAAAATAAATACCTTCCTCGCCTTGCTTTAAGCCAAGCAAAAGCCCGACCAATCTCGCTAAATGCGGATTGTGTCCAATAATACATCGCGAACGCCGAGACCGAGACAAAACCTGTGCCGTTTTTACGGCAGAACTCTCAGGGGAAATCCCTGAGAGCGACTGCAGCGGTTGCTTTAGACGAAAGTGCTTCTTGAGAAGTTGAGCGGTTTGACCTGAACGCTGAAGCGAACTGTGCTCAAGGACAGAAACTTCACGAGCAATTCTTTTAACCAAGGAAGGCGACAAGCCAGCCATTTGCTTTTTCCCTTTGGAAGAAAGCGGACGCAACTCATCAGGTTCACCTGATAGAGCATGGGCATGTCGGATGAGGAAAATTTTCATTTTCTAATCATTAATATGCGCGGGAATTTGACTTGCTGAAACAAAAATTTTCCCAAGCACTATTGCCGTGCGCTGGCTTTGCTTCTTTGCTTTTTATTTCGGATGTTTCATCCCCTGCCAAGCACGCCCCAATCAACCAGTCAGTCTTGAAACTGGCGTCTCGATTGATGGAGCCATCTGCATCGAGGCGGAAACAGGCAATGTGCTTCTGGAAAAACAGGCCGATCTTTTAGGACATCCAGCCAGCGTCACAAAACTGATGACGCTGTTGCTGGTTTTAGAAGATATCCAAGCAGGTAAAACATCACTCAACACACCTATCACCATTACCGCCGAAGCTGCCCGTCAGGGCGGCTCTCAAGTATGGCTCGCCCCAGGTGAAACCTTTTCTACCGAGGCACTGCTTCATGCAATGATGCTTCACTCAGCAAACGACGCCTCGGTTGCTCTGGCTCTCCATCGAGAAAGTTCTGTGCAAAGCTTCGTGCAACGCATGAACCGACGCGCCCAACAACTCGGCATGAGTCGCACTCAATTTGTCACACCCAATGGCTTAACTTACGGAGCAGGACCGCATGACACCACGACCGCACGTGACTTAGCCAAACTCGCCCAAACGCTCTGCCAATTCCCCGAAGCTCTCAATCTCTCAGCCAAAAAAGATTATCTTTTTCGGCCTGGTCCACGCTCAGTCATTCTAGGAAATCATAATCGACTGTTAAATTCTTTCCCAGGATGCGATGGTATGAAGACCGGTTGGACCGTGGCCGCCAACGCCTCCATCGTCACGACCGCCAAAGTAAATGGCCGACGTGTTATTGCCGTTGTTCTTGGATGCAAAAGCGAACAGGGGGCAAAACCCTCCCAACGTGCACGCGATCGTTTAGCTGCAGACTTGATGACAAAGGGCTTAACCGAACTCGCCAAGACCGAAGCCCCCAAAGTCGCTCCTGTCGCAACCCCTTCAAGTCCTCTAGTGGTAGCCAAACAGCCTCCCAAGGAAGATAACTTCTGGGATTTTTTAGCCGAACTGTTCTAATTTTAGCTTAAAAACACCGATTTTCCCTAAAAATAGGGATTTTACCTCCTACCCAAACTAGGTGAAATAAAATAGTGAACATTTGTTCATTTTACTTGCCAGCGGTGTATCATTTGCCACTTTGGCATTCTCAACCAAATTACACGTATGTCATCCACCAAGACGGAATCCTCAGCCAAAGAAAAAGCCTCAGCTCAAACCGCTGAACGCAAGACACTCGATTTAGCCCTCTCGGCTATCAATAAACAATATGGCGATGGGACACTCATGCGGATGGGAGATGCCACAAAGATGCAAATCTCCACCGTCTCGACCGGTTCAGTTGCGATTGACTTGGCTCTAGGCGTAGGCGGCCTACCGCGCGGACGCATCGTAGAAATTTTCGGTCCAGAGTCCTCTGGTAAAACCACTCTCTGTCTTTCCATCATTGCTGAAATCCAGCGCCAAGGAGGCAACGCCGTCTTTATTGATGTCGAACACGCTCTCGATCCACGCTACGCCAAAGTTGTCGGAGTTGATTTAGACAACCTACTTGTTTCCCAACCAGAATCTGGCGAGGACGCTCTTAACATTGCAGAAACTTTAATCCGCTCAGGGGCTGTTGATGTCATCGTGGTCGACTCCGTGGCTGCTCTAGTTTCCAAGCAAGAGCTCGATGGGCAAATGGGAGATTCCACCGTCGGCGTTCAAGCCCGCATGATGAGTCAGGCAATGCGCCGACTCACCGCTGCGATTAGTCGCACCAACTGCGTTGTCATTTTCACCAACCAAATCCGCGAAAAAATCGGTGTCATGTTTGGCAGCCCCGAAACCACTCCCGGTGGTCGTGCGCTTAAGTTCTTCTCTTCCGTCCGTATTGATATACGTCGGATTGGACAAATTAAAGAGCCTTCTGGCAAAGTAATCGGCAACCGCACGAAGATTAAAGTCGTGAAAAACAAAGTCGCCCCACCTTTCACTGAGTGTGAGTTCGATATCATGTATAATGAAGGAATTTCCCGCACGGGCTCTGTGCTGGATCTTGGCATCGAGCACAAGATCCTCGAAAAGAAAGGCGCTTGGATTGCTTATAATGGACAACTCATTGGCCAAGGTCGCGAAGCAGCGAAAGAGTATTTAATGAAGAACCCCAAAGTTCTCGATGAATTGCAAAAGACCATCCTCGATAAAGTTCAAGTCGTCGGAGGAATGACGCTTGGAGCTGGAGCTGGCGAAGGCGTAAGCGCCGAATAATTAAATCGTTGTTGGCTGCTATAGCCCGGGCCGCACTGAGTGCGGCCCGTTTTATTTGGCGGCGACGACTTGCTTTTCTCGATAGAAACAGGTAGATTAATCGTCCCCTGCAGTGTTCGACACCCGCGGCAGCCTCCGTACCCTACAAACATAATCAAAGGGAGGTGTAACCCGACCGGCCTCGTCCGAGCCGTGGCAATGTACCGCCCACCTTAATCCAGGAAATACTGGAGCTCCAAATCGGAATCGGCACAGGCGGGGGAACTCTTTTAACGAGGACTTCGTCAAAGTAATCCAGCCTCACCAAAACTAAACCACCCCTTCCCTGTTGGATCGGATTCGGGGCGACCAACAATAACGTGGTCCAAAAGTTCAACCCCCAGAATGCGACCAGCTTCTGCGAGTTGCCTTGTAACGGCACGGTCCGCAGAACTGGGTGAAGGATCTCCACTCGGATGATTATGCGCAACAATCGCAGCGGGCGCACCATAACGTAAGGCCTGACGGAAAACTTCACGAGGGTGAAGCAAAGAGCTCGTCGCTGTACCCGAACTAATCTCCTGCAAAGCAATCAAACGGTTACGCCGATTCAAACACAGCACCCAACACTTTTCCACAGAGAGCCCAGCAGTGATAGGCTCTAATCGTGACCAAACTTTGGCGGGAGTATCTAATTTATCGCCCGGATCTTGAGTACGCTCGCGCAAACGGCGTGCTAACTCCATCGCCGCAGCTAATTCTGCCGCCTTCGCTGGACCCAATCCGCGAACGCGCTTGAAGTCTACGACTTCCCAACCAGCCATAAAAGTTAGCCCACCCGCTTCCATCAAAAGCGAACGTGAAACCTGCTGAGCCGAGGCACCACGTGTTCCCACTCCGATAAGCAGCTCAAACAATTCAGAGTCGAGTAAAGCCCTTGGGCCTAAACGCACCAATCGTTCTCTCGGTCTATCCTCTGCAAGCATCTGGGCAAACAAGCCCCTGCTCTCAGGAAAGCCAATCGCCTTTGCACCCTAATGACTAGGCCTTAGCTCGATATCGGGCTAACACCTCATGATAAACCGATGCAATTTCCTCTTGTTGAGTCACATTCATGCCCAAGTTATTTAAGAGTCCGTCTTTCAATCCATAAATCCAACTATGGACTTTTAACTTTTGTCCACGAGACCAAGCATCTTGAACTATCGTCGTCTGACAAACATTCAACGCCTGCTCGATTACATTTAATTCGCAAAGCGTATCCAACTTTGCGGGGCCCAAAACAGATTCAATAATAAGCGTATGCTTGTCCTGAACATCCCGAATATGCCGTAGCCAATTATCGATAAGTCCGTATTTACGTTGCTCGAGTGCCGCTTGCACTCCGCCGCAACCGTAGTGCCCACAGACAATCACGTGCTCCACCTTCAATACATCAACCGCATACTGGAGCACCGAGAGGCAATTTAAGTCAGTATGAACGACTACATTCGCCACATTGCGATGCACGAAAAGTTCACCTGGAAGAAGACCAACAATTTCATTAGCGGGGACCCGACTATCAGAACACCCAATCCACAAGAAACGCGGGCTTTGTTGCTGGGATAATTTTTGGAAAAAATCAGGGTTTTGCCGATGTAACTCATCCGACCACGCGCGGTTTAACGCAAAAAGTTTTTTCGTTTCGGGCATGAAGTAAGACGTCTAAATCAAGCGGTATTGGCAAGTCCTTTCACCTTGCAAAACCTGCCACAAACCAAAGTGGCACACCCACTTTAGACAATAACGCTTCTAGCAATCGTAAAAGAGCCCCTGACCTTAGTATCTTATTGTCGAGCCCATCGCTGTAAGGTATTTTCCATCACATGAAGAGTTTAATTCTAGCACTGATTTTGGCCACAACAGAAGGTGCATCCCCCGCAGGGAACGCCCCTGCCAGCACTTCTGAATCAGCAGCGAATTCATCAAATAATCCGCCCGGTCCTACAAACAAAGAGACAGAAAATCTTAATCAGGCGATGGATAATCTTGGTGAAGCGCTAAAAAAAGGTGAAAAGAAAAAGGAAGGTAACTCTAAGCGCTCTTCGAAATCCAAAACAGCCAGTGATTCAGAAAAAGAACTTTCCAAAAAAAGCTCAAAGGAAACTAAAGAAGCCGCTAAGCCTCTTGTCGCAGAAGAAATAAAGCCTGATGCTGAAAATCTGCCTGCGGTAACTGAAAATTTGGAGGCAACGATTGATTCTGCTACACAAATTGCCAACGAAGCCACTCGTCTGGCCCTGGAGGAAGTGGCAAAACTCAATGCCATCGGTAGTAATGAAATCAATATGCCACTGCAAAGTGGCAAGGAAATGGTCCAGGAAGCTCTTAAAATCGCCAAAGAGACCCTTCCTTTGAAAGAGGAAAAGCCCGTGAATAGTCAGCCAGCGAGCGAGCCTGCACGCCCCTAAATCCTATCGGTTGAAATTGGGTGTCGGTGACTGAATCTAGTCTCCGAGGATTTCTCGGGGACTCGAACCGTTTTCTGGACCTACGTAGCCTCTTTCATGAAGAATGTCCATAATGCGAGCCGCTCGATTATAGCCTAACTTTAGTCGACGCTGTAGCATCGAAACGGAAGCCCGTCTGGTCTCTTTGATAATAGCCCAACTTTGGGCAACCAGCGGATCATCCCCATCGCCCGCTCCCTCTTCGCCTTCAATTTCGCTCGCGCCTTCTTTAATCGCTTCAACCACTTCTTGGGCAAATTCTGGGGAACCATTCTTTTCCTGAATGAACTCCACAATCGCAGCAACCTCTTGTTCGCCGACATAAGCACCTTGCACGCGTTGCAAGGAAGCGCTTCCTGGGGGAACAAAAAGCATATCGCCACGGCCCACTAAACTTTCGGCGCCACTGCGATCAAGAATCGTGCGCGAATCGATGTAAGAAGAAACCTTAAAACCAATACGTGTCGGCAGATTGGCTTTAATTAAACCTGTGATGACATCGGTCGAGGGACGTTGGGTGGCGAGAACTAAGTGGATGCCTGCGGCTCGAGCGAGTTGGGCCAAACGTGCCACCGATGTTTCAACATCCTGAGCAGCGGCCATCATGAGGTCGGCCATTTCGTCGATAATACAAACAATGTAAGGCAATCTTTCTGTGGGAATAACAATACCATCATCCACCGCACGTTCGGCTGCTTCCTTGGCTGCCGATTGCTCATCTGGACTCAGCGACAACTCTTCCTGCTTTGGCTTGCCCGCTTCATTTTTAATTTTCGTGTTAAATCCTAAGATATTTTTGACACCTACCTTGGCAAAAATTTTGTAACGACGTTGCATTTCGGCGATTAACCACTTGAGCGCCGAGGGAACGCGCTTGGGATCGGTTTCCACCGGAATAAGCAAGTGCGGCAACTTACTGTAAATCTGTAGTTCCACGACTTTCGGATCCACCATGATAAAGCGCAAATCCTCTGGAGTGCAGCGGTAGAGCATGGAGACGATGAAGGAATTAATGCAAACGGACTTTCCTTGACCCGTGGCACCAGCGATTAAGCAGTGCGGCATTTTAGCCAAATCTTGAATCACCGGCTTATTCGTCACGCTATCCACACCGAGAACTACTGGAATTTCCATCGTGGAATTAGCCCATGCAGCCGATTCTAAAATCTCGCGCAAAAGCACATCCTTGCGATGGCGATTAGGAATCTCGATGCCCACCGTTCCTTTTCCTGGAACAGGAGCGAGGATACGGACCGACTCCGCCTCCAAATTCATCGCGATGTTGTTAGAGAGATTCGCTATCTTCTCTACACGCACTCCTGGAGCTGGCTTGATTTCATAACGCGTAATCGAAGGACCCTGTTGGATGCCCACGTCGATACCATTTTCGGGATCTACGGGAACCACCGAAACCTTAAACTGAGTCAAAGTCTGAATCAAATCTTCCGCTCGCTTCTTAAAATCTTCGGCAGGCAAACCAGCATTAGCTGTTGGTGCATTTAACAACTTAATGGAGGGGAATTCGTAATTACCACTGCGCCGCACCGTTGGGCCTTTGGCTTTTTCTATTGGTGCTGGTTTCACAACGACCACCTTTCCTCCCCGGTCGAGAGGTTTTAGCTCACGCTCGGGCTTGGGCTCGGGCTTGGGCTCGATATTTTCAACCGGATTAAGTTCTGGAGTTATTTTTACATCCTTAGCATCAACCAAAGCCACAGTCTCCGCTGGAGTTTCTACGGGAGCTGGCTTGGGCTCAACTTTAGGCGCAGAGACGAGTGCTGGACTAACGGCTACCGCCGCACCCTTAACCTGTTGTTGCACGCGACGCAATTCGGCGAGCTCGGCAATTTTCTTCTGTCTCTCTAAAGCTACCTTCTTCGCGGCGGCACGTCGCTCTGCATTCCAAGCACCCAAAGCATCCCGCCATTCAGAAATCCATGAGGCTAAAGTAGCTTTGGGATCATCGGCCAAAGCACCTAATAAGCAAAATCCATAAGGAAAAACTAAAATCCAAGCTCCGTAATCACCGAGAACAGGCTGAAATAGATTAGAAAATAAAAAAGCACCAAGAACACCGCCTGGGCCACGCGGATCAAAAGCTCCCCCTGTCTGAGAGCCTAACCACAAAGTTAAGATAGGCGTACCGAGAAGAACGCAGGCCGACATCAGGGCCACTTTGGTTGGCCAAAGAGTGTGTGCGCGATGATTCAAAGCAAACCAGGCTGCCGCAAAAAGAAAGACGGGGACTAAGAAAGAGGTGAACCCGAAAAGACTGAATAAAAAAATCGCCACCGTAGCCCCAAAGGCACCACAGGGATTATTTTCTAAAGCAACTGAAGAATCAATAGGGAGACTAAAAGTCTTTTCAATCCACTCGGGGAAAAGATAAACATCGCGTGAATTGTGAAACAACAGTGCAACGAGCAAAAAGGCCCCCACAAGAGCCAAGGTGACGGCCAAGAGAGGTCGGCTCTCACTAGCTGGACGAGCTAAAGTAGTTGAGCGCTTACGAGCAGGGGCAGGCATACAAATTATTCGTTAAAAAGATTTCCTTGTTTAGCAACATCGTCGCGCTTGACGACGGGGTCAGTCTGCAAATGTCGAGGAGGTCGAGTCACCCGGGTTGCTAAAGCATGAGAGCGTTCTTGCACGAGACGCTCAACCATTCCGGCAAGGGCATGCCGAATCCATTTAGGCGTGAAAGAGGTAGGCGAATAATCACAGGGGCCATAGCCATGGACTCGACCTGCCTGCAACAAAGCATCGTTTTGAGCAAACTCGGCCTCGTTCGCCGCCACATAAACAGCGAATGCCTTGCCACCATTTTTACGGATGAGCGAAAACGAGGGAACGTCACTCGGTCCGTCAGCGATATAAATCATATTTGAAAAAGGCACGCGTCGATCTTCGGGAAGAACCACCGCATTGACGTCAATCGCGCTATCTTTATTTGAGCCCTTGTTAATTTCAAAAAGAAACCGAGTCTTAATGGTATTATCTACCATTGCTGCCACTTGCGATATTTCCGTCGGCAACTCTAGTTCAAGTTCATCCTGTTTCGAAAAGTGCGGAGGGAGTGGATGTTCCAAAAATTCACATCCGTAAATGCCATCACAATGTGCTGCCAAAGAGGTGCCACGAATCATTTCCGCCAAACCCGTACTCACGACATAATGTTCGAGTGTAACTTCGATGTTCTGTTTTTGACCCAACTCACGCACGTAATCTTTTAAGGCAGGGAAAAAATCCGGAAGCCCAGGACACAATTCAATTTCTGCTCCCAACTCTCGCAAACGACGATTCGTTAATCCCTTCATCGAGCCATTTTTTACATAGCTTAGTAAATGATTGAGGTAAACCGAGTCCTTCGAGGTACGAATGCCTTTACGAGCATACAAACCAGGTAATAAATTTGTTTCCTTCCAGAATCGCTCCTCATCCACCCCAAAAGCTCGGAAAAGAGGAGTTTGCATATAGCCAGGACAGAGCGTCTTATCGAAGTCCCAAATACAGGTGAGAACGTGGCTGCCACGTAACGTGGGTTCCTTTGAGGACATAAGGGAGTGAAGAAAGTGTTTGGTGTTAAGGGCTTGCGGTGGGTGTCACCATGCATCCATTAGATAAACGA
>Ga0228702_1001791_pt1 | contig 13073 bp, 9 predicted proteins | sample McNCre217_Aug_MG_2_FD_178018 | JGI IMG/M metagenome (GOLD analysis project Ga0228702, IMG submission 178018) | Freshwater microbial communities from McNutts Creek, Athens, Georgia, United States - 20-17_Aug_MG | ecosystem: Environmental > Aquatic > Freshwater > Creek | place: USA: Georgia... | reverse complement strand
ATCCGCTGCCACTTGTCTTTTTTCACGACGCAATAAATAGGGCTTAATTAAGAAGTATAGACGCTTTTTCTGGTCACCATCCGCTTTCTTTTCAATAGGAACTTGGAAATGATCCTTGAAATAGCGTTGTGTTCCCAACAAACCCGTATTCACAAAATTCATTTGTGACCACAAGTCCATCGTCGAATTTTCCAGCGGCGTACCCGTCATCACTAAACGGAACTTCGCATTCAATTTTTGAACAGCCTTTGTGATATTCGCCAATGGATTCTTGATCGCTTGCGACTCATCCAAAATCACATAACTAAAAGCCTGTTTCTCAAACCAATCAATGTCGGAACGAACCATTCCAAACGAACACAAAATCAAATCCACTTTACCGATTTGCGCTTGCAATTTCTCCCTTTGGGGTCCACTGTAAACCAAAACACGCAATTGAGGGGTAAACTTTTTGGCCTCCATCTCCCAATTATACAACAAGGAAGTTGGCATCACCAACAAAGATGGCAAAGTCTCGCCTTGCTCTTTTAAACTCTGTAATAGGCAAAGTGTTTGAACCGTTTTACCGAGACCCATGTCATCGGCCAAACAGGCGCCTAATCCCGCTGCTTGGCGCGTACGCATCCAACGGTATCCTTCTAATTGGTAAGGACGTAAAGTTCCTTTAAAGTTCTTCGGAACCGGGAATTCCTTTGTTTCGAGTTTGAGATCGTTGAGCGTTTTGGTGCGTAAATTCGTTTTCACCAACTCTTGATTCTCCCATTCCTGAATTAACTGGAAGTGCTGTCGACGTAAAAAAACACCATCTTCACCAGGGCGGGTTTCTGAGAAATAGAATAAATCTTGATAATCGTGGAACCAATTATCAGGGATAATCGCAATCGATCCATCAGGAAGATGGAACTCTTTCTTTTTCTGGAGAATTAATTGGCGAATCTTCAGGAATGGAATTTGGAAGCTACCAAACGAAATCACCGCCTGCACATCAAACCAATCCAATTTTTCACCAATTCGAATCTTGATTTCAGGTTTTCCTAAGAAATACCTTGGCGCAGATCCATCTCCTTTAAACTGTACGGAGAAAGCACCTTGATCTAAATCTTGCTTATGTGCCGTAAGCCATTGAACTGCATCCGAACGCGAAATAGTTGCGCGGCCATCTGCTTCCATGGGTAATCCCATAGCCTTCAAGGCTTGAAAAGCACGCTTTTCCTTGGTCAGCGAACGCATGATTTTTTGGAAAGCATAGCTATCACCCTTTTTCTCGAAAAGGACATTGGCCTCCGCCGAAAGCCCATCCCAAGGGAACCGGTTATTACCGTATTGAAAAGAAAGGACAAATTGCCAACGATCGGCGGCCTCTAAAGCTTTTTTGGCAGAGACTTTTTCATCCTCGTCCAGCTTAGGGGTAATCGGGCCATAAGACAATAAATACTGGCAATTTTTCTCGGTATTCGTGATTTCAAAACCTTTGGCATGTACGGGGTAACGCGCAACCATGGCTTTGACAAATTTCCGGAAATAATCTTCTTCCATGTTTCGTGGAATAACCACGAATTTTTTATTCAAAAAGGCACGTAACTTCTTGCCTTCTAATTGCGGTTTGAAATGGTAAAGCTTTTGATTCAACAACATCCAAGCCGGTTCATCACAAAGAATCAGCGCATCTTTATATTGAAATTCAAGCTTATTTCCCTTGTATTTTAGGGTTGGAAAGTAATGTGTATTTTCTTCATTTCGCATGAAGTGAAAAAGCACTTCAACGGCTTCTGCTTGAATCTCCACGCTTTGACGCATCGGATTCCCGTCGTTCCCCATGATGAAAAGCGTCTTATCCGGGCAAATCAATTCAAAAATCTGTGCGCGGCGTTTTTCAACTACGGTATGAACGGCTTCTTGAATCTCCTTCTCCCCTTTTTCTGCATCAAAGGTTTTCAGGAAAAACTCTTCCATGGTTTTGCGTTTGGAAGTATTAAACTTCTCAAAAATCGCGGCAGGTTTCATTCCCTCGACCAATTTCACGGCAGACTCATCTCGTTCATCTAAGCCATGGGCAAACTCATGAAAATTACGTGTCGTTAATGTTTGATACTCCCACGTTAATTGACCTTTGTCATTCAGTTGAACGACAAAAACCTCGAACAAATAACCGAGGCATTCATGAGACAATAAGGAATAAACAACCTGAAAAGGTTTGTTTGGGGAGATCTTCATGCAGCTAATAAAAACTCGATTTCGCGAGTTCTATGAGTAAAACCTTCAAAAATAAGGTTTTTTCATGAATTACCACCAAAAAATGAAAAATAAACTATTATGCCTTTTTCAAGCGGATGCAAGCCCAATCACGCAAATGCGTTTCCGTTTCGAAGGAAAGATCTAAGGGTGAAGCCGCCGCTGTCAAAAAAGGAATATCAGCAGCATAGAATCCGCTCAACAACAAAACACCACCCGATTTTAAACGTAGTGCATATTCTGCCAATTCATCCAAGAGGATATTTCGATTGATATTCGCAATAACAACATCATAAACCGTCAAGGGCTCATCGCGTATTGTTCCCTCCTGAAATGTCGCCGACTCGCAATTGTTCAGCGCGGCATTCTCAATCGAGTTTTCTACAGACCATGGATCTATGTCAAATCCATGGACGCGTGAAGCTCCCAGTTTCAAGGCGATAAAAGCGAGGATTCCCGTTCCTGTTCCTACATCCAAAACCGATTTTCCTTCCAATGAAATCTCAAACATCGCTTGAACCATCAAGGTCGTCGTTTCGTGATGCCCTGTACCAAAAGACATTTTAGGGTTAATAACAATATCCATTTCCACACTCGGATCCGGCTCATGAAAGCTTGCTCGAATATTTACTTTATCCGAAATTCGGATCGGATCGTAATTGGTTTCCCAAACTGCGTTCCAATTTTGTTTCTCGATTTCGGCCTCTGTCACATCTATCACTCCTAAAAAACGATAACGCTCAATAATTTCATGTGCTGCAACAGCATCATATAGATCCATCGGACAATAGGCATTAATACCCGATTCCGTATCTTCGAAAATATCAAAACCGATTTCACCTAGCTCTGCCATTAAAATATCTGTGATTTCGACAGCCGCCGAAATTGTTAATTGCTTAGTCGCCATGCGATGGGTTTATTTATTGCGTTACCGCTTTCGTATCTTTTTTACCGAAAACTGAGAAATGAATGTAGCGCTTCGGCTGTGTGCGGAAGTCAATCAATAGCTTATCCAAATCCACTAAAGATTTATTCAAGCCATTATACAAAGAATCGCTCGTCAACAATTTCCCCGCGCTACCTTGTCCTTGCTCTAGCTTCGTCACAATCTTCTGAAGAGACTGAATCGCTTTGCCTGCTTCTTGTAAGGTTTGCCCTATGCGAACGGCTTGCAACGAATCGGCGACCGTATTAAATTTCGTTAACAATGGCTTCAATTGCTTTTCGGTTTCCGTTAAGCTTTGCGTCAAGGATTTCATATTCGCCGTAATCTGCTTAACGTTCGCCTTATTATCGCTTACGAGTTCCGTCACAGAACCATTGATGTTGGTCACCGCGGAATTCGAATTCTTAATTAACTCGTTTAAATGTGTCCCGGTATGCTCGAATTTAACGCTAATTTTTCGAAAGGATACTAAGAGCGAATCTGCATTAGCCAGAACAGGTAACGCACGCTCTTTTAAAAGGGCAGAAAGTCCTTTCTCCGTCGTTCCTTGAATCACACTTTCCGTCGGCAAAGAACCCTTACCCATTAATTCCAAACGCATTACTTTTCCTCCCAACAAGGCTCCATCCGAAAGTACCACAAGCGTTTTATCTGGGATAATTAAGTCTTTGTTTATGCGCAATGTAACTTTGATTTTATTCCCGTTTTCTGGCAATAGCTCTACTTTTTTAACCTTTCCCACTTCGATCCCATTCAAAAGCACTTGATTGGAAGGCGTTAGCCCATCGACATTGTCGTAGGTTACATAATAGATTTTGGAAGATGAAAACACATCATTTCCTTTCAGGAAGTTAAACCCAAAATAGAGGATCAGGAAGGCAAGGAGAGCCAAAAAACCAACCTTTAATTCGTTGCTTTGAAACATAATGGGTTTATTTTTCGATTTCGTCTTTATACTTTTTGAATGCAGTTGTTATGGCATCGGCAACTTCTGCTTGGCCTTTTTCAGAATTCAAATATTCTTCTTCTGTCGGATTGGTTAAGAATCCCGTCTCAACCAACACACTTGGCATCGCGGTCCGCCAAATCACCAAAAAACCGGCTTGTTTTACGCCAAAACTCTTACGCTTAAAAGTCTTAGAAAACTCATCTTCCACATGTGAGGCAAACTTCACCGAATTAGCCATGAAGGCGCTTTGGTAATTTGCCATCATAATGTGCGCCAGCGGCGAACTTGGGTCAAAGCCGTTATAGGAGGTTTGATAGTCCTTCTCTTGCAAGATAACGGAGTTTTCTCGTTTAGCTACGTTAAGATTTCCATCGGTTTTGTGAAGTCCCATGGTGTAAGTTTCCGTACCATAAGCTGATTTATTAACTGCTGCATTGCAATGAACAGAAATAAATAAATCCGCTTTGTTTCGATTTGCTATATCCGCCCGTTCGAACAACTCAATAAATTCATCCGTCTCACGAGTATATATAACCTTCATATCCGGATATTCCGCTTTCAAACGCTTGCCTAATTCTAAGATGATTTTCAGGGTAACTTTCCCTTCTCTAGCCCCTGCAGGCCCTAAACAACCAGGATCCTTGCCTCCATGTCCCGCATCGAGACAAACCGTTTTGATGAGATTCTTTTTAACCGCTTTCGTGGGCTCAACCGTTGGCATAGTCGCCGACATAATTGACAACGCAAGCCCAATAACAAAAATAACTCGGATGGATGAAAACATTATTTTTAGATTATTACACTTAGGTACCACGCAATGATGTAATTTTGCAAATTCATTACAGAAGACAAATATAATTTTTAAATTCCATTTGGTAAAGAAATCCACATATTACCTTTTACTATGCTTTGGCCTATTCTGCGTCCTACCGACGGCGAATGCCCAACGGGTAATTTTGGCGGATTCTACGCAAAAGAATTTGACAAAATCGGATAGCCTTGCTAAACAACAACAGGATCTCCAAACAACCGTTTTTTATTCTGCCGTGGATTCTACAGTATTGGATGCCGACAAGCAAGTGGTTCATCTCTATGGAAATGCCAAGGTAAAATACGGTGAAATCAGCCTCGAATCCAGCTATATACGCTTAGATTGGGATAAAAATGAAGTCTATGCCATCGGGCAATACGATTCCACTGCACATAAAATGACCGGTTTGCCGGTATTTACGCAAGGGGCCGATAAATACGATTCCGATGAAATTCGATATAATTTCAAAACGAAACGAGCAGCGATCAAGGGGATTGTAACCCAGCAAGGCGAAGGTTTTGTCCAAGGGAAAACAGTCAAGAAGGACGAAGAGGATAATTTATATATTCGAAATGCGATTTACACCACCTGTAATTTAAGTCATCCACACTTTCACATCAAGGCCAGCAAAATCAAGGTTGTGGGAAAAAAGGAAATCATTTCAGGTCCTTTTCATTTTGAACTAAATGACATTCCTCTGCCCATCGGCCTACCCTTTGGTTTTTTCCCTTACTCACAGCCAAAAGAAGCGGGTAAATCGGGAATCCTAATTCCAACCTATGGAGAAGAGCCAACAGGTCGGGGGTTTTATTTACGTGAAGGAGGCTATTATTGGGCCGCGAGTGAACACATCGGGATACGATTTACAGGACAAATTTACTCCAAAGGCGGTTGGGGATTAGGCGCTAATTCACAATACAACAAGCGTTATCGCTACGCAGGAAGCTTCAATGTGGCCTTTAACAGAAATTCCAATGGGGACGAATTCAATCCGACCAAGCGTACCGATTTCGCTTTGCAATGGTCGCATACGCCTCGCAGTTTGGGGAATTCAAGCTTTTCGGCATCGGTCAATATCGCTTCTAATTCATACAATCAATATAATAACTTCAATACCCAGCAGTACCTTTCTAACACAATTGGATCTTCCGTTCAGTATACCAAAAACGTTGGCCAAATCTTTCGCAGTAGCATTAGTTTACGTATCAACCAGAATACAACCACACGAATCTTCGATGCCGGAACGGAGTTTAGTTTAGGTCTAAACCAATTTCAACCCTTTAAACGGAAATCAGCCGTAGGGGATAGATTCATGGATCAGTTCCGACTAGGACTTGATTTTTCAGGAGGAATCTCCATGACCAATCAAATTGCAGATCCATACACGCGATACGAATTTGATGTTTACCCACGTGAGACAAACAGTCAGCGCGGAATTATTCAAAAACCGTTTATCCCAACCAATGCAGACGACCTGCCTCCAGGCGTGGTGGCCGTCAATGCGAATACAATTCCGATGCTTTGGGAAAAAGCACAAACGAAATTCAATTACAGCTTACCTATTTCATTACCGAATATTAAGTTGAATCGATATATCAACATTACGCCAGGAATATCATGGTCGGGAAATATGTACACCCGTTCCTACAAATACACCTACATGAAATCGGATTCTACGGTACGCATAGATACCGTAGGAGGTTTACCAAAATTCAATTCGCAAATCTCGTTTTCAGCGAGTATGAATACGCGTGTATTTGGAACAGCTCGTTTCAAAAAGGGACGCTTAGAAGCATTGCGCCACACGATGGTACCATCGATCAGTGTGAGTTATATGCCTGATTATTCAGATCCTGCTTACGGATATTTCCAAGATGTCCGTATCAATAACCGCAAGTTCATCAATGCAGAGGGCGTAGAACAAGTGGGTGATATTCGCCGATTAAGCACCTTTGACCCGCGCATTTTGTCGTATGGAGGCGCTTCGGGGGCGATAAGTTTTGGGATACAAAATACACTTGAGGCGAAGCTGAAAACCAAGTCAGATACTGCAACAAAGCAAAATGAAAAAATCAGTTTGATTGATAATTTTGGCATCAATGGAAGTTATAATTTACTTGCCAAAGAATATCCTTTGTCCAACATCGGATTTAATGCGAATTCACGTGTGAAGGAGTTTGATATCAATATTGGAGGCAGCATTGATCCTTATTCCTATGTGAAGGATGCTGCTTTTTTTGATATGGGCCGACGAACAAATGAGTACATGTTCGGCAAAGGAGAAGGCCTAGGACGTTTGCAATCGTTTAACTTGTCGATTGGTCGGCGCTTCGCTCCCAGCGCAGCGAAGAAACCCAAGACGAGTGAAATGGGATCAGATGCTCAGCTAAAACAAATCAACCGGAACATGGATGATTACGTCGACTGGAATGTGCCTTGGACATTCTCATTCTCGTATCAATTTAGTTATAACCGGATGGGTTTGGCAGATCCACAGAAAATCAGTGGTCTAACTTTTCAGGGGGATGTGAGCATCAGTGAAAAGTGGAAGTTCTCCGTGAGTTCAGGTTATGACTTTAAATACAGCGGTTTGACCTATACAAACATGTCGGTCCACCGTGACTTGCATTGTTGGGAAATGAACTTCAACTGGACGCCTATTGCGAGTCCATTCTTTGGTAGAGCGAGTAACTACTCATTTGATCTCCGTGTGAAGTCAAGTTTACTACAAGATTTGAAAATCTCACGCCGGAGAAGCTTCTACGATAAGGGCGGTTTTTAATTCAATTTATCCTTAAAAGCCTTCAAGAATTTATCCATTTTGGGCTTGATGACAATCTGACAATAGGGCTCAGTCCCATTTTGATTGTAATAATCTTGGTGGTAATCTTCTGCAGGATAAAACGCGGAAGCATGCGCTATTTGTGTGACGATCGGATTAGGAAAAACATGTTTCGCATTCAGATTCGTTTTCCATTCTTGCGCTAAGCGTAATTGCTCATCTGTATGCGCAAAAATTGCAGAGCGATACTGCGTACCTGTATCAGCCCCTTGGCGGTTTAAAGTCGTAGGATCATGTGTTTGCCAAAAGACTTCCAAAAGCGTTTGAAACGAAATAATTTGGGGATCGTAGGTAATCTGACAAACCTCCGCGTGTCCTGTTAGTCCGGAACAAACTTCGCGATAAGTAGGATTTTTCAATTGACCACCCATGTAACCTGAGGTAACAGTGTGAACCCCTTTTAAGCGCTGATATACAGCCTCTACACACCAAAAACAGCCAGCACCGAACGTAATTGTATCCATTTTTATTGAATTCTTGTTTGTTAATGTAGGGGAAGGTTTTGAAGAACTTCCACATGATATGTGAGCCAATGTGATGGAAATAAGTCCAATCATGGCAATATTTTTGAGCAGCTTATTCATTTCATTTTAAATTTAGCGTAGTTTTGCGCTCCGTTTTGCAGGGTATAACGAAAAAGATACATGAAAGGTTTTGAACAATCCATCGAAGTAAATTGGACTGCCGCGTGGCAAGATAGCCGATTTCGTTGGCATTTGATACTCGCTCTCGCTGTATTTGCCATATTCCCATGGAAGGCTGATGATTATTTTCAATGGATACAGCAGCGGGAGGGCATCGTTATGCAAGATATTGTTTTGGCCTATATTCCAGCTCGGAATGTATCCATCCCGATTTTTGCTATCATCTACCTGAGCGTCATTTATCTGATCGTCCGAATTATTCGTCAACCCAGGCACTTCCTTTGGTTCGCATGGGCATTTAACATCGAAACCTTACTTCGTTTTGCTTGCATTTATGGGGTTGCCTTAAATCCGCCGACAGGTTTGGTGGATTTACATGACCCCATCGCCGAATTGTTTATTTATGGAGAAAACCTGGCCATCACTAAAGATTTATTCTTTTCGGGGCACACGGCAACGATGGTCTTTGTATGTTATTTCTTACCTAACAAAATGGAACGAAATATCGCCCTTTTATTAACTGCGATACTCGTTGTGTTACTGCTTGTGCAGCATGTTCATTATAGTTTGGATATTCTGGCCGCACCGGTGGCAACTTGGATTGCGATAAAACTCGCCAAACGCCTAATTGCTTAGTTTGGTTGATTTACTAGTCGCCGACTTCAAATCAAGCTTTTCGAAAATTGAATTATTTGATTTGTATTCTGGAATGACCTCTTTGATTTTCGAAACCAAATTATTCGCATCACTCGCACTCAGGAGCTGAGCTATTGCTTGCATCTGCGTTTCCATGAAGACATAACTTGGAGAATTTACCTTCGCGATTAGAATTTTAGGATGGTGAGTAGGAAGCGTATTTTCATCCGTATTCAATAATTCCTCATACAGTTTTTCCCCCGGTCGAAGACCCGTATATTTAATTTCAATGTCACGCTCCACTCGTAGTCCGCTCAAGGTGATCATTTTTTTAGCTAGGTTGACAATCTTCACAGATTCCCCCATATCAAACACAAAAACCTCACCTCCTTCTCCCATCGTAGCGGCTTCCAACACGAGTTCACATGCCTCTGGAATGGTCATAAAATAGCGGGTAATATCGGGATGGGTAACGGTAACAGGTCCACCCCGTTCGATTTGTTTTTTAAAAAGGGGTATAACGGAGCCACTTGAACCCAAAACATTCCCAAAGCGGGTGGCAATAAATTTAGTATTTATTCCGTCTACATCATTCAAGGATTGCGTATACATCTCTGCAAAACGTTTGGTTGCTCCCATCACATTGGTAGGATTAACTGCTTTATCTGTGGAGACCATAACAAATTTAGCTACGCCATGTTCAGCCGATAAATCTGCCAAAATTTGTGTCCCCAAGATATTCACCTTGACAGCCTCATAGGGATTTTTCTCCATCAAAGGCACGTGCTTGTAGGCCGCTGCATGAAAAACAAATGCAGGTTTATGCGCTTTAAATATGGCCGCAAGTCGGGTTTTGTCGGTTACATCGGCAATTTTAACCACCAATTCCGTATTCAAAGGAATAAGACTGGATAATTCGTATTCCAAATCAAATAGGCCGGACTCCGACTGATCAATCAGAATAATTTTCGCTGGGAAATAAGCAATTAATTGGCGGACAATTTCACTACCAATAGAACCGGCGGCTCCTGTAACCAAAACAGATTTCGAATTAATTTCTTGGCTAATTTGCTTATTATTCATTTGAATTTCTTCGCGGCCCAACAAGTCTTCAATTTTGACATTATGAATTTGGTTTAACGCAAATTCTCCATTCACCCATTTGTCCACGGGAGGAAGAATTTTCACCACAACACCCCGGTCAAGAAATACATCGGAAATTTTTCGTTTAGCCTGAAGGCCAATGTTATTAATTGCCATGATGACCTGAAGACCTTCGTAATGATCGACAAATTTTTCCATGGCTTCTGACAAGCTAAATACCCGAATACCTTCAATGGTCTTATCGATTTTGGATGCATTATCATCAATAAAACCGAGCACTTGATAATTAACTCCACGGTCGTTTTGGATGACATTTTTCGTCAACATCCCCGAGTAACCTGCCCCATAAATTAAAACCCCTACTGCGGGTTTAAATTCATTAATGAAAGATTCGTAAAACGATTTGACGAAAAACCGCAATGAAACCATCAAGAAAAGACAAATGAAAAAATCAATGACTAATATGGATAAAGGGACATAGAGTAGGGTATTAATACCGAAAGAATAGCGAAGTACAATAGAGATAATTCCCGTAATAATTGTACCCGCACTGACGGCTTTGAGGATTAAAACGGCATCTTCAATACTTGTGTGACGAATGATTCCCATGTAGGATTTAAATCCTAGGAAAACGAATATTCGAATGGTAAATAAGAGGGCAAAATGAAACTGAAAACTATAAAGATCAATCTCGCTATAACGAAAATTCATACGCAAGAGCGTCGATAGCGAAAATGAAAACATGACAATAATCAAATCGATCGCTAGCACTAGCCACCTTGAAAGAAATCGATTTGAATACCTCCGAATGAATAGAGATTGAGTCATTTTCTGGTTCTCTTTATTAATCAACATAAATTTACGAATAAACCGACCGTTGAGGAATCTTAATTTACTAAATGGTCAATTTATTCCAAAGTATAATTGCCCAACATCAGTTTAATTTGATTGGGGTCATTCCACATCAATACATCAATCATCGATAGACCGGGAATAAAATCATTTGATTTTCCTTGCGCATAGGGCAACAAGATTGGCCTGATGAAAGACAAGTCTACCCCCTTAGCAGCGAAAAAATCCTTCTCATAAAGGCTTTGTCCATTAAGCGCATTAATGTATTGTGACGCCCCTAATTTTTTTGTCAAATGAATCAAACGCTCTGCACGACCTTCAGCTTGACTATCCGCTAATTCTGAACTGTAGTGAAAACGCTTTTCCAAGCCCAAATATTGCCAAACCAATTCAATGCTTTTACCGGCTAATTCAGCCATGCTTTCCGGCTTTTGGGCAAAAAGTGCTTCAATGCGGGGCATTACTTGATCAAAAAAAGGAGATTTTTTATAGGCTGCATGCAACTGAACAATCAACTTAGTTGGAAATTCTGGTCCCCAAGCAACATTCGATTCGCGAATAGTTTTATTTTGGCTTTGCTTTTCTAGGGGAATCGTAAACAAGAATTCTTTGCCTTGCATGAGTATACGATTCCGATTAATCCATCCCTTTTTAATAAACATGACGTCATCATAAAACACAAAATCATCCACGGCTTGAACTAACTGAAAGTAGCCCAAGTAAGGGAAGAAATAAGGTTGCATGATCGCTACTGACATGGCTATTAATTAAAACCGGGTGCTGTCAAGTTCACAATTTGGTCTGATTTCATAACCATAACCTTTTCGTTTTTCAAATCGGTCATGTAACCAATCGCCGTCACATCCGCAATTTTTTCCACTTTTTCAAAATCAGCTTGAGACACAGTAAAGACTAATTCATAGTCTTCACCCCCATTTAAGGCAGCAGTTAATGGACTTAAATTAAATTCAGTCGCGGCCAAATAGGTCTCGTCATCAATCGGGATATTCTTTTCAAAAATGCGCGCTCCTGTACCAGACGCTTCACATAAATGCAAAATTTCAGCTGCAAGTCCGTCTGAACTATCGATCATCGAAGTAGGCACAACACCCAAATCCCGAAGCTCATGAATGATGTCAAAGCGGGCTGATGGCTTCAATTGGCGCAATACCACATAACTCTTATTATCCAATTCTGGCTGCATATCTGGATTAGCTAAAAACACTTGTTTTTCACGTTCCAAGGATTGAAGTCCCATCAAAGCTCCGCCAAAATCCCCACTTACACAGATGACGTCGTTTGGTTTCGCATTCGAACGGGTAACGACTTGAGTCGAGTCAACAACGCCATTGGCCGTAACCGAAACAATTAAACCTTGTGGGGAAGCGGTTGTATCACCGCCCACTAGATCGATTTGGTAATCTTCGCATGCGCTTTTGATCCCGGCATACAATTCTTCTACAGCCTCAACTGAAAATCGATTGCTTAGCCCGATTCCAATCATGATTTGTGTAGGAATCGCATTCATTGCCGCGATATCTGATACGGCAAGCGTAACAATTTTATAGCCCAAATGCTGTAAGGGCGTGTAAGAAAGATCAAAATGTACGCCTTCGATTAATAATTCCGTCGAAGTAACCGTTAGTTGATTGGCGGCTTCCAACAAGGCTGCGTCATCTCCGATGCCTAATTTTGTCCAACCTTGATGTTGAGCGAAAGGAGTAGCCAAACGCTTGATTAATCCAAACTCACCTAAGGTGCCTATTTCCGTTCTTTTTTCCATATAATAAAAAAAGCCGCCTCAGGAGACGGCTTACAAAATGTCGAGTTGATTATGGGTTTACCAAAGCTAAGCTAACTTTTTTGTTGCTTGCTTTGATGTAAGTAGTGCTTGTTTCCAAACTCAAGGCAGATGCCGAAGGTGTCCCAACGATATTAAATTCCAAGGTTCCGTTCGTACCCGATGGAGCTCCTTCTGAACTTGTTAGTCCGTTTAAGGTGATTTTTTTATTGTCGGTAGATAATGTATACGTTCCTGTAAATTTACGTCCATCAAA
>Ga0228702_1001789_pt1 | contig 13090 bp, 9 predicted proteins | sample McNCre217_Aug_MG_2_FD_178018 | JGI IMG/M metagenome (GOLD analysis project Ga0228702, IMG submission 178018) | Freshwater microbial communities from McNutts Creek, Athens, Georgia, United States - 20-17_Aug_MG | ecosystem: Environmental > Aquatic > Freshwater > Creek | place: USA: Georgia... | reverse complement strand
AACTTCGCGACAGCGCGGGACAGTATCTGTGGGCAAATCGAGATGCGCTTCGCGATGTAACGTCGGGCACAAACGGCCGGTGCACGAACGCCATCTTCTGTAACGCAGGAACCGGGTTCGATGGCCCTACCGGCTGGGGATCCCCAAACGGTGGCGGGGCCTTCTGACAACGGACAGGCGCGCCTAGATGGCGAGAGCCTCTTCGGTTGAAACCACGGTTGCGAACGAGCCATCAATCGCGGCTAGGTAGGAAGTCTGCACATCGGCTGCAGCAACCGTTACACCCTGGAATTCGAGGTCCCTGGTTGCACAAGCATCGGCAACCAGGGACACCTTGAAACCAAGATCGTTGGCGGCGCGCACGGTGGTGTCGATGCACATGTGGGTCATCATTCCGACAACCACTAGGTCAGTAATTTCGGCAGCGCGAAGCGATTCAAGAAGTCCGGTTTCGCGAAACGAGTTTGGGAAGTGCTTCACGACAACAGGTTCGCCAGCCACAGGCGCAACCGAAGGATGGATCTCAACACCCTGAGTACCAGGCAGAAAGAAGGTTGCGGTTGGGCTTTTAGCGATGTGCTGAACGTTGAAAACCGGTCGGCCCGAGGCGCGGAACTTGGCTTGCAACTTGCCCGCATTAGCCGCGGCAGCCTCGCTTCCAACAAGCTCCATCGCTCCCCCAGGGAAGTAATCGTTCTGGGTGTCCACGATTAGGAGGGCTTTAGTCATGGCTTCAGTTTAAACAAAAAAGCCCCCACCGAAGTGAGGGATTCATTTGTAGCGGAGGCGGGACTCGAACCCGCGACCCCACGATTATGAGTCGTGTGCTCTAACCACCTGAGCTACCCCGCCAAAACCTTTATTGGCTTGCTTGGTCTAGATGACCTTTGCGAGCCCCGAGCCAGGATTGAACTGGCGACCCCTTCCTTACCATGGAAGTGCTCTACCACTGAGCTATCGGGGCGCGTGCCATGCTCTACAACTTGAGGTTTGAAACCGTCAGCCGGAGAGGCAACCTGAAGAGATTAGCACTTTTAGGCACTCGCTGGCAAATGCCAGACGGCAAAACCGAGTTTTTTCGCCGAAAATTCTGCAGATTTCTTGGATACGCGCAGTTTCGCGGCACCGTAAACCAACTTGGCATCGGCCAAACCAATCAGCGCATCTGCAGGAATCTCAACCCCGTCGGCCTTGCCACGGGTAGCCAGAACAACCAGAGTCTCTTTCTTAGATTCGCGGCTGAACACCAAGGTGTCGTCATCGGCGTAAAGGTAACGAAGCGCACCGCTAACTAGGGCTGGGTGCTTCTTGCGAAGTTCAGCAAGCGCAGCGTAAACCTCGATCATCGAAGGGTCCGAAGGGCGCTCGCCATTCCACGGAATTGGGGTGCGCGACTTTTCGCCGATGTCGCCGTCAAGTCCGAACTCGTCGCCCGCCCAGATCACCGGAATGCCCGGGAACGTGAACTGCATACCGGCGGCGAGCTTCTGCGCTCCATCCTGGGTGAAGGTCTTGAAACGAGGGGTGTCGTGCGTGTTCAGCGCGTTCATGCTGTTTTGGCGAACGTGCCAAGGGAAACCAGCAGCAAAGCGAATGTTGGTCTCCATGAATTCGGTTGCCGTCTCGGTACGGCCAACGTAACCGATGTTTTGAAGATCCACCGGCGTCTGCTTGCTCTGGAACATCCAGCGCCACAGCGGACGGGTGAAGTTTGCGTAAGTCATCGCACCCTGCCAGCCATCACCCTGCACCTGGTAGGCGGCATCGCCGGTGTACTCGCCAATCATCAGCGAGTTAGGGTTCACGGCAACCATGGTCTTGCGCACGGTCTTTGCAACGTCCGAATACATGTCTTCGTCGCGCACGCGCCCGGTCATGTTGGCAACGTCAATGCGCCAGCCGTCAAACCCATAAGGCGCCTTCAGCCACTTTGCAACCACGGATGAGTTGCCCTCGATGAAGCGCTTGCGAAGCTCCGCCGACTTCCAGTTGAACTTCGGCAGGCTACGGTGACCGAACCAGCAGTCGTAGTTGGTGTTGCCATCGCGGAAGTAATAGAAGTCACTTTCAGGTGCCGATGGGTTGCCGTACGCGGCCTTGAACCATTCGTGGCCATCGCCCGAGTGGTTTGAGGTGAGGTCGCCCATCACGCGCAGGCCCTTCTTGTGCGCGGCCGCGATGAGCTCACTGAGCGCCTTGTTTCCGCCGAGCAGCGGGTCGACCTTGGAGAACGAGGAAGCGTCGTAACGGTGGTTACTGCGGCCCGGGAAAATCGGGGTCAGGTAAAGAAGGTTAGCGCCAACCTTCTTGAGGTGGTCGAGGTGCTCAATGACTCCCCAAAGGTCTCCACCGAAGAACTGTTCTGATACGCCAGGTCCGCGGCCGATTACCTCGTCACCCCAAGCTGCTGGCTGAGCCCAATCCGGAGCCTTGTGCTTGTCGGCCTGAGCCGAGCGCGCAAAGCGATCTGGGAACACCTGATACATGACCGTGCTCGGACCCCACTCCGGAGCGCTCGAGAAGGTGTTGATTCGGAAGTCGTTAATGTCTGGCTGGTTGGTTTCAAACAGACCAACCGCGTTGTAGAAATACTGGATTCCACTCTTGAGCGTGATGAGGAATTTGTAGTTCACCTGCGGGTTGCTCATGCGAATCTCCGCCTCATACCAAGACCACTTGCCAACACGCTTGACCACCTTTGCAGGCCCGGTGGCAAAGGCCTCACCACTGTCGCTCGCCAAGATCTGCACGGTGGCAACATCGCCAATGGAATCGTGGATGCGAACCCGCGCCTTAACGTCCTCGAGGAGAGCCGGCTTCTGGTTGGCGATGTACAGCGCGGAACCGTCGTGGTGTGGTCGATGCGCGAGTTTCAGCTTGGCAACAGTCGACATTCGGACCTCCGGTTTTTTTGCGGGCGAAGCGGTTAGTTGTGTTCAGTCTAATTTGCTCAGATTACGGCGCTGTTTCGCCTAAATTAGTTGCATGCCTGTAAGCGATTTCATTTCCGTATCCCGTCCTGACGCTGAGTGGTGGCGCACAGCCGTCATCTACCAGATTTATCCACGTTCATTCGCGGATGGAAACGGCGACGGCATCGGTGACCTAGTGGGCATCACCGCCCGCTTGGACTCGCTCGCGAGCCTCGGCATCGACGCCATTTGGTTCAGCCCATTCTTCGAAAGCCCTCAGAAGGATGCCGGATACGACATCAGCGACTACCGCAAGATTGACCCGCTGTTTGGCACCAACGAAGACTTCTACGCGCTGATTGAGCGCGCACACCAGCTGGGCATCCGAATCATCGTCGACATCGTTCCAAACCACACCAGCTTCAAGCACGCTTGGTTCGAGGCCGCGGTTGCCGCACCGGAGGGTTCGCCTGAGCGCAGCTACTACCACTTCTTGGATGGCAAGGGCGAAAACGGCGAGCTGCCGCCAAACAACTGGAAGTCGATCTTTGGCGGTTCGGCCTGGTCGCGCGTTAAGAACGCCGATGGCAGCGATGGCCAGTGGTACCTGCACCTCTTCGACTCGAGCCAACCAGACCTAAACTGGGCCAACCCAGCCGTGGCCGAGGAGTTCGACGACATCCTGCGCTTCTGGCTGGACAAGGGTGTTGACGGCTTCCGCGTTGACGTGGCCCACGCACTGGTGAAGCGCGAAGGCTACCCAGACGCCGACGACCGTGACGCAAATGGCAACGTTGTGCCGATCAGCACCATGACCGAGGAAGAGGCCGAGCGCCGTGTTCCTTACTGGGGCCAGCCGGGAGTTCACGACTTCATCCGCCGTTTCCGTCGCGTCTGCGAAGAGTACGAAGACCGCGCGATGTGTGCCGAGGCGTCGATGAGCCCACTCACCCGCCTTGCCAAGTGGGTTCGCCCAGACGAGTACCACCAATCGTTCAACTTCGACTACATGCACTCGCCATTCGAGCCGGTAGCGCTCAAGAAGATCGTCACCGATTCGCTAGTCGAATACGGGCGCGTTGGCGCTTCGAGCACCTGGGTTCTAAGCAACCACGACGGCGTCCGTCACGCCACCCGTTACGGCTACAAGCACGAAGACCTGCCTGCACCTGGCGACGGCATTGGCCCGAACGACCCGAAGGGTGACGAGGCGCTTGGCCTTCGTCGCGCACGCGCAGCGACCGCATTCATGCTCGGCCTGCCGGGCTCGTCGTACCTGTTCCAGGGTGAAGAACTTGGTCTGCCAGACCACATCGACCTTCCGGGTGAGTTCCGCGAGGACCCTACCTTTGCACGCACCAATGGTGAGCGCGTCGGCCGTGATGGTTGCCGCGTGCCACTTCCTTGGGAGGGCGACGCAAACGCCGCCAATGGCTTTAGCGCTAATGGAAAGTCCTGGCTCCCGCAGCCGGGCTCGTTCCGCGTCCTCGCCCGCGACAAGCAGGAGGGCGTAGTTGGTTCAACTCTCGAGCTATACAAGCGCCTGATTAAGGAGCGCAAGGCTTACGGACTTGGTTCAGGCGCAATGGCCTGGGCTGAGGAGTACCAGGACAAGAACACCCTCGCCTATGTGAACAACGGCGTACTGGTTCTGACCAACTTTGGTCCAGACCCGGTTGTGCTTCCGGCCGGCGAAATTCTTGTAACCACTCAGCACGACCTGCGTATTGAGGGCGAGCTAGAGCACAACGAAACCGTTTGGGTCAAGCTGTAAATGGTAGGGCTTACGCCGTCTGCCGAATGGTGGCGTTCAGCCGTCATTTATCAGATTTATCCACGCTCATTCGCCGACTCGAACGGTGATGGATACGGTGACCTACCCGGTATTACTAGCCGGCTTTCATCGCTAGCCGCACTTGGTATAGACGCTGTCTGGCTAAGCCCGTTTTACAAGTCTCCGCAGCGCGATGCCGGTTATGACGTATCCGACTATTGCTCTGTCGACCCACTTTTTGGCACCATGACGGATTTCGATGCCCTACTCGAAAGGGCCCATGAACTCGGCCTGAGAGTGTTGATTGATTTGGTGCCAAACCACACCAGTGACCTTCATGACTGGTTCAAGGCAGCAATGACGTCTGAGCCCGGGAGTTTAGAACGAGAGTTCTATCACTTTGCGACCGGTAAAGGCGCTGACGGCGAACTTCCGCCAAATAACTGGGTGAGCATGTTTGGTGGACCAGCGTGGACTCGCACCGTCGGCGCTGATGGAACACCCGGCGAGTGGTACCTGCACCTTTTTGACTCATCGCAGCCAGATCTGAACTGGGATAACCCAGAAGTACAGGCCGCCTTCGAAGATATTTTGCGCTTCTGGCTCGACAAGGGCGTCGATGGATTCCGCGTCGATCAACCACACGCGATGGCAAAGGCTAAGGGCTTGCCTGACAACCCATTCGTTGAAGCGGCTGGGGCCGGATTCATCGAGGGCGCGGACTCCCCGCCGATGTGGTTCCAAGAGGAAGTGCACCCAATCTTTAGACGATGGCGCCGCATCCTCGACGGCTATTCGCCGGAGCGCGCGATGTGCGGTGAGGCCTATGTTCTCCCTCTCTCGTTTATGGCTAAGTGGGTTCGACCCGACGAATTCCACCAGACATTCAACTTCCGGTTTTTGGATACCGAGTGGCACGCTCCTCTCATCAAAGCAACCATCGATGAATCGTTTACCGCTTTTGGCGAAGTTGGCGCGCCTAGCACTTGGGTGCTGAGCAACCACGATGTGATTAGGCACGCGAGCAGAATGGGTGGGCTAACTGGCCGTCCTACCGCAAGCGATGGCGTGGGTCCGGGCCACCCTCAGCCCGATCGCGAACTTGGCCTCAGCCGAGCACGCGCTGCAACCATGTTTATGCTCGGGCTTCCTGGATCTGCTTACCTTTATCAGGGTGAAGAGCTTGGACTTCCAGAGCACACCACGCTCGAACCAGAACACAGACAGGATCCGACGTTCGCGCGCACTCAAGGCGAGCGCCTTGGGCGAGACGGTTGCCGTGTGCCACTTCCCTGGGAGGCCGCTGGCGGCAAGAACTTTGGGTTCGGGCCATCCGATGCGAGTTGGCTACCTGCACCAGAGATTTACGGAAGCTACGCGAGAGACACCCAAGAGGGAACCGCCGGCTCAACGCTTGAGCTGTACAAGCATGCGCTGGCTGCTAGAAAGTCTTGGAACCTAGGGAATGGTTCGTTTGAGTGGGTGCCTGGGCTGGTTTCTCCAACAACTTTGGCCTACAAAAACGGTGATATTCTTGTAGTTCACAACTTCGGCGAAGACGCTGTGGCCCTTCCAGAGGGCGAAGTTATCCTGCAGAGCTGGGCAGGGGCGTGCACAGATGCCCTGCCGGCCAATCAAACAGTTTGGCTCAAAAACTAGTGTTCAAAAACATCACCCGAGCGCTCCTCGGCTCGACGATCGTGGTCGCGCTGGCGCTTGGTGTTGCCGGACTCCCCCAGCATCAGGAACTACCGAAGGCACGGACCCACCAAACCGCGCTACCTGAAGTTCAGGAGCCGGTCATTGACTGGAGCAAGTTCACCGGCGCGAGTTGCCTTGTCACGAAGGACAACTTCGGTTTCCGCACCTGCCCGCGCGGCACGAGTACCGGCTACTGGGATGTTGCCTTCATAGGCGATTCACACATGCGCCAGTACTTTGCGGTTTTGGACTACCTTGCGCTGAAGTACAAGTGGCGCGTGACCTTCATTTCGAAGAGCGCATGCCCGGTTGGAAACCACGCGATTCTGCCGGATCACATTTCTGCGAGCTGCCGCGATTGGAATGCTCGTCTCGAGAACTACCTAAACAACCGCAAGGCGTTCGACTTTGTCATCAATTCGAACTCGGCATTCGTAAGCCACGGCAGCCCTCGGGTTGGCGAGGCCTACCGCAGCACTGTGCTGAGCGAAGTGAAGCGTGGCGCCAGCTGGTTCGTCATCTCGGACAACCCGAAGCCGCGTCTAGATTTCATCGACTGCCTCTCGCAGTTTGGTGCAGCAAACGTGCAGCACTGTTCGTTGCCATATTCGCGCTCGATGAAGCCGATTGACATCATGCCAATCGCGATCCAAGGCATTCCGAACACCTACTCGATTGACCTGAGAACCAAGTTCTGCCCGCACAACATTTGCCCACCACTCATCAACGGTCGCATTGTTTACCGCGACAAGAGCCACATCAGCGCGCTCTTCGCCCGCACCCTGGTCGGTTACATCGACGCGGCCATCCCGGCGAAGTTCAAGGGCCTGCCAGACAACCTGGTGCTGCGCCTGATGCGCCAGTAACTCTTCAATAGACTTTCCCTGTCGAAGTTCAGGGGGATTTGATGTCGAAACTCAAGGTTGCCGCGGGTGCAAAGTTTGCAGCCGTAATCGCCATTGCAACGTTAGCTCTTTCAACATTTTCGGCATCCGCGAGCGCCGATGGCGACCCAGTAAATCCCATTCCGGCGGCGAATCGGCAGGTTGTCTGGACTACCCCCGAATACGACCAGCAGGCCATCGCCGCTAGCAACCGCGTCAACTATGGCCTAGCCTTCACCGGCGGCCTGGAGACCCGAATGCAGGGCTCGAACATCCGCGTATTTTCAGCCGATGGCGGCCAGAGCAGAATGTGCGACACTTCGCTTTCCTGCCTCAACGGAAGCTACTCGAATCTTCAGGTAATCGGAGCAATTGACCTCTGTGCTAGCACTCACCAAGCGCCGTGTGTCGACTCACTCGAGTACAAAATCGGAACCGAAGACTTCAAGCCGGCTCAATACGCTTTCACAGTTGATCCGAGCCCGACCGCTGCCGATGTTCAGCAGGCCAAGGCGAACGGCGCCACCTACGTTCAACAGCAAAGCGGCTGGAGCAGCACGGCGATGCCTGGAGTTCCCGGTAGCGCCTCGGGGCCACTGGTATTCCACCTGCCGGGTGCTTTGAATGCGGGTGGAACCGACACCTATGCAATCGAGAGCGCATTTATTTTCAGTTCCGGAAAAGCAACCGCGAACGGAGCGATCTCGCAGTTCCACACGTCTGTGGTCCCGGTGGTGGACGATCCAACTAATCACTGCGAAGCAACCTGGTACGACTACAAGCTCGGTTCGTTGGATATGACCAACGGTGTTGGTTGCGCGGATGACCAGAAGGCTTACTTCTCTAGCAAATCAATCGGCTGGGCAGCTGGATTCCCTAGCGGGATGGCACTCCGTTTGAAACTCAGGCTTCCACAGACAGTTGGAGGTTGGCTTCAGGGCCGTGCCGAATCGCCTAGCGTTCAGATTGCGCCTCAGACAGATGGCAGCAATCTATTAACCATCGAAGCCGCACCGACCTCAATCCCAACCACCGCCACCTCGATTGCCCTTTACGATCCCGCGAATGCCGATTTGGTCAACAGCATGGGACTCAACAACCCGTTCTGGGAACAGTGGCGCTCTCAGGATGGAAAGTCTCCCGGCGTGCTCTACCCGACCGGCGATGGCTGGACCCCAGCCCGAGGCGGATCGTCTTTGATTGGCAAGGTAGCGAGTGCCGTGGGCAACAAGTCCAAGGGATACATCTCGGCATGGGAGTTCAAGCAGCTCAATTCGAATGGCCCGTGCATGAACGACAGGTCATCGTTGCAGGGGCTGTTGACCACCAACGCAATGACCTACCAGCCAGACTTGCCTGCAATGAATGATGGCTTCCTGAGTTACTCGGTAGCCGGATTGCACTACGACAGCAATGGCAACGTGTTCCAGGGAACCTACAACTTCATCATGCGAGATTCGGTTGCGCGCTGCCTCTACGGTTTCAAATCCAACGCGCCAATCTCGGGAACCGTCAATGTCACAAGTTCGGACGGTCAAGAATATGTGGCGAACACCACGGTCGCCGATGACGGCACCTGGCTGAAACTTACCGCACAGGGATTCACCTTCAGCAACCCGGTTATTCGTGCAAAGCTTCAGCAGCAGGCTCCTGCGCCAGCACCGAGCGCAACTCCTGGCAAAACGATCACCTGCGTCAAGGGCAAAGTCAGACGCACCGTCACCGGCGCTTCGCCAAAGTGCCCAGCAGGGTTTAAAAAGGCCTAACACTTCACCAAGACACTAGGCATTGTGCCAGAATGGACACGACTGAGGGGGTCGTCATGAGGCGGACAGTTAAGAGTGCACAGGCACTCATTTTGGCCATTGTTTTGGCACTAGGAATTGCAGTTCCTGCTATTGCCGGGGACGCATATGTAACGCAGCAGGCAGGCGACGGATTCTCTGTAGCGAGCGTGGAAGAAGCTGGTGCCGGAGGAAAAAATCCTCAGCGTGCAGCCTACGCAAATGTGATCAGTTCTGGACAGTTCCAGAGTTGGTTGTGCACCGATGGGGTGAATGACACTTCCTGCAAGCCAGACGCTTCAAATGTCGACTATCAGGCTCGACAGCTTCTGGAGCCATGCAACTCTGCGAGCGCCGAAAACTGCATTGAGTCTCTCGCAATTGTTTCCGCTGACGGAACTTCCAGGCAAGCAAAGCTCCTCGAAACACTGCCTGCGAATCCCCCTTTACCTGCCATTCCGAGTCAAGGACTTTTCGAGTCCAAAGGCATTTCCCTTTACGAGGACGAAAGCACGTCTCCATCGACTCTTTATGCCGTGAGCTTTTGGAATAACTTGCACTACAACCAAAGTGTGAACAAATGGATCACAACCAACATCGATGTAAGTGTCTTTCCCTATCGAGTTCAAGCTGGGTCTTATGGGTTGAATTTCATCAAAGACTCAACAGGGGCAGACAACAAACCGCACCTCGATGACCGTTCAAATCCTAGTTGCGACTGGAACGACGAAAACCGATGCGGCATCAGACAAGACTTCGCGCCTGGAACGAGAGTCAAAGTATCCGCTCGAGTCTCTAAATCAATAACTGGCTGGTTCCGTGGACGCATTACCAAACCCTCGATTAGCCTCACAAGTTTCTCCGACTCAAACAACTTGATCACGGTCGAAGGTGAAGAAGTTAGCGTGCCAAGAATGCGTGCCGTACTTTCTCCTTCGAACTCAACTCCCGAACAGCAGCAGGCAATAATCAACCACGGTGGAAATGGTGGCAACACGGTCTTCCACAATGAGGTGAAATACCCGTTCTCCAACTGGGGCGAATTCAGCTGGATAGACATGTTCCGCGCACTTGCCAATGACACTGCTGCAGGAGTTTCTTCCGTGTGGAGTTTCAGCACTATTGATGGAGCATCCAATAATCAGTGCATGGCGGATAACACGCGCGTTTTGGGTATTGTCTCGACCAATGCAACGCTGTTCAACGGCACTACCCCGAACTTCACCGATGGAATGCTTACCTATCAAGTCGCAGGTATGCACTACATGCCAGATGGCAAAACACTGAGCGAGGGAACCTACGACCTCGTAATGCGCTCAGATGTTGCACGTTGCCTTTACGGCTTCTCCAAAGCGCCGATTAGCGCAACGATCAGCGTCATTGGGAACAATGGTGAAACCAAAGCTGCAGTGACGACTGTTGGTGAAACCCAAGACGGGTGGATAAAACTGGCTGCGTACGGATTCACGTTCTCATCGCCAACAATTAACGTGAAGTTGACCCAAGAAGCTCCGGCGCCTGCGACCGGCTCACCTTCTACAGTCAAATCAACAATCACCTGCGTGAAGGGCAAGACAACCAAAAAGGTAAGCGGAACTTCACCGAAGTGCCCAGCGGGCTTCAAGAAGAAGTAGCGCGCGTTTAGGACTACCCCAAACCCCCTAGAGGTTTGGAATCAGAACGTAACGGGTCTCGAGGTACTCGTCGATGCCCTCGGCGCCGCCCTCGCGTCCAAGGCCACTGTGCTTGACGCCACCAAAAGGTGCCGCAGCGTTCGAGACCAAGCCGGTGTTGATACCAGACATGCCGCTTTCGAGACTGTCCACGAGGCGCATGCTGCGAGCGAGGTCCTGAGTGAACGCGTAGCTGACCAGGCCGTACTGAGTGTCGTTCGCTAGGCGAACAGCCTCTTCCTCAGTCTTGAATCGCACGATCGGCGCGATAGGGCCAAAGATCTCCTCACGGAGGATGCTCGCGCTGGCCGGAACGTTGGCGAGTACCGTCGGCTTGAAGAAGTAACCCTCATCGCCATAAGTAGAACCACCAGTAACCACATCGGCACCTTCGGAAACGGTGAGATCCACCAAGCGCTGCATGTTGTCTTGAGCCGCACGGTTGATGACCGGACCACAGGTGGTGCCATCCGCGATGCCGCGACCCAGATTCAGACTCGACATCTTGTCCGCGAGATGAGCGGCGAAGTCGTCGGCCACCGAGTCGTGCACGATGAAGCGGTTGGCTGCAGTACAGGCCTGGCCGATGTTGCGCATCTTCGCCAGCATGGCACCGGTCACAGCGGCGTCGATGTCGGCATCCTCGAACACTAGGAATGGCGCATTGCCACCAAGCTCCATAGATGTGCGCAGAACGTTCTTGGCCGCCTGCTCGAGGAGGCGAACGCCAACCTGGGTCGAACCGGTAAAGGTGATTTTGCGAAGGCGCGGGTCGGCGATGATTGGTGCCGAAGTGGCAGCCGAGCTCTTGGTGGTGATCACATTGATTACGCCGGCTGGCAGCCCGGCTTCTTCGAGCGCTTGTACAAAGAACAGTGTGGTGAGTGGTGTCAGCTCGGCAGGCTTTACCACCATGGTGCAACCGGCAGCAATCGCCGGGGCAATCTTTCGAGTCGCCATCGCGAGCGGGAAGTTCCAAGGCGTGATGGCAAACGCAGGGCCAACCGGACGCTTCGTGATGAGCATCTTGCCGGTGCCCTCAGGGTTAGTGCCGAAACGGCCACCGATGCGAGCAGCCTCTTCGCTAAACCAGCGAACGAACTCGTTGCCATAGGTGACTTCGCCGCGAGCCTCAGCCAACGGCTTGCCCATTTCAAGGCTGATTAGCATCGCAAATTCTTCAGAGCGCGCGCGAACAATCTCGAAGGTGCGGCGGAGGATTTCTGCACGCTCGCGAGGGCTGGTCTTGGCCCACTTCTCCTGTGCGTCTGCCGCTGCGGTCAATGCGCGCAAGCCATCATCAGCGGTTGCATTCGCAATGGTTAAGAGAGTTTTGCCGGTGGCCGGATCCTCGACGTCGATCTGGGTATCGGCCGAGCCCTGAACCCACCGGCCATTGATGTACAGGCCGGTTGGAACCTTGGCTAGGAGTTCGCTTTCTGTCAGCGTCATTGCTCACCCAATCGTCGGAGTTTTGTAACTTGCGAACAAATCAATCGGCTTAGCGACGTTGTTCCCCACGCGCAAAAGACTGCTCTTGCTCCCTAGTTTAGCCCCGTAGAAATTGCCGAGACCGGTTGGTTTAAGTTGTGGGCAGGCCTCAGATTATTCAATTGCTCGCAGGATGGCCTGCTCTACCTCTAGAGGTGCATCACGGTATAGATCATGTCCGGCGGAAACCTCGATTATGTTCCAGTTTGGCTCGGTAGATATTCTTTCCACAACTTGAGCAAACGGGCCAAGCCCAGCCTCTTTACTAGCAACGACGAAGGTTTTCGGCATGGCATCGAACTTGGCCTCGTCATATGCAATCGGCTGCGTTTTGGTGCCAATTGGATGAGGCTTCATCCGAGATTCGTAAATCAAAAACTCTGCACTCGGATATTGGTTGATCCCATCAATGCACTCTGCCATTTGCTTGTCCCGGAGCCCTGCGGGGACGATATCGAATTCGGCCTGGCCTGACTTTGGAACCGCCGCGTCGAGATAAATCAGTTGGCTGACCTTCGAATCTGCGTGAGTGGGCACTCCGGTGATGACCATGCCACCGTAACTCCAGCCAACCAATGTCACATCAGCTAGACCTTCAACTTCAATAAGTTCGACTATTTGTTGAATGTGATCATCGAGCGTGACCGGCTTTACAGATGGGGAATCATCGCCGAGCCCTAAAAGCGTAGGCGCAAATACTCGATGACCCCTCGAAGTAAGACTTGTGACAAGGTCGCTCCAGTACCAGCCGCCATGATATGTGCCCGCCACAAGGATTATGTTTGCCATTGCACGAGTCTATGGCCCAAAGCAAAAAACCACCCGTGGAGGGGTGGTTTTTCGTGGCTAGTGAGGGATTCGAACCCCCGAA
>Ga0228702_1001784_pt1 | contig 13118 bp, 8 predicted proteins | sample McNCre217_Aug_MG_2_FD_178018 | JGI IMG/M metagenome (GOLD analysis project Ga0228702, IMG submission 178018) | Freshwater microbial communities from McNutts Creek, Athens, Georgia, United States - 20-17_Aug_MG | ecosystem: Environmental > Aquatic > Freshwater > Creek | place: USA: Georgia... | reverse complement strand
ACTAGTCGCTACCCAAAAAGCCCCTAACGGGGCTTTTTGCTTTTCTTCTCTTAATGTTTAGACAATTTTTCGTTGGTTTCCTTAATTTTTTTGAATTATTCCTATAGTTCTTATGAAAATATTTGTTTAATTATTAAGTTTGAAGGTATTCGCAAGGATTTCTCATTTTCAGTAAATAGACTAATCGTGAATCTTGTTACTAGAAGTCCACTTGGTATTCAGTTTTCACGTGATTAACAAATGCTACTAACTGTCGATTGGTTGTGGCAGTCTAAAAATGGGGGTGTTATGCGAGCCAAATTTTTTTGGGCTATTGCTAGTGGAATGCTAATGCTTTTAATGCTTGGCAATATTCCTTCTGTTCAAGCTAAAAGCGCTGATTTTTATTGGAATGCCCATACTTATGGGCGAGGTGTAGGAACTATACCTCCTGGAAGTTGTCCCTCTGGTGAGGTTGAGGATGGTGGTCTTTGCTATAAAGCTTGTAGAGATGGTTACCAAGGTATTGGTCCTGTTTGTTGGGAAAAGAAAGTTGAGAGGCCAAGTTACGGTAGAGGAGCAGGAACAATACCATCTATTAAATGGCGTGACGGTAGGTTTGTGAGTCACTGCCATAGTGGTAAAGAGCTTGATGCTGGATTATGTTACGAGAGATGCCAGGATGGTTACCATGGTGTTGGGCCTCTTTGCCATAACAAAAATGCGCCATCTTATGGCAGAGGCGTTGGTCGTGCGATGCATTTCAACTGTCCCGCTGGCCAGGTAAATGATGCTGGATTATGTTACCCAGAGTGTCGGTCTGGTTATCACGGTGTTGGCCCTGTTTGTTGGGGTGATGCTCCTCCGGGATACCAGGTATGTGGAATGGGATTTGCAAGAAAATCTCATGGTGGTCAAACTTGCGGCATCATTACTGGATCGCAAGTGATTGCTGCTGGATTCCTGGGGTTAGATGCCTACAACGCTTGGGAAGCAAGCGCAGCAGCGAAAGAGATTAAATGGGCTGCATCCGTTAAAAAGGGCTCAGAAGAAGCCGTCATCAATGGTATTAAGCTTGCTGTGGATGATGTTTCTGCCGCGAAAGTTGAGCTCGAATTTGCTGTAAAGCAAGCGGCGGAAAAAGGTGCTCTTGGACCCCTTAAGGAAGCTGTAAGACGGCTTGCTAATAAGCCCAATATTATAAAAGCAGTTGAGGGATTAAAAAAAATGGGCTTAGCTGCTCCGCCACTTATAGCTAGTGCTAAGGGCTATAAATATGCGAAGGGATATGTCCCTAGCACACCGACTGATTACGTAAGGGAAATTTCTGGTTGGATGTCTATCATTCCTGGTAGCGTAGCGTTTAAGCTTGGTATTATTAAGAGCGAGGGACAGATGCAAACATGGGATATGCTGTCTGATTTATGCGGTGCAGTTGCTGCCTATGCATGGGATACATCTGATTTGGCTGATTAAGCAATCACATGAATCTCCTTTTATAAGCCACCTTCGGGTGGCTTTTTTATTGGATACAGAAATATATTGGTTGGTGAAGCGATAAAAAATGAACTTTAAGTTTTTAGTTCAATAGGTAAGCACAACTGATAACCTTTTCCCCAAATTGCCTTGATGATTTCAGAGCTTGATAACTCGGGTTGTTTTTTTAGTTTTGATCTTAGTCTGGAAATAATAACTTCCAAATTTTCTTTTGTAATTGATTCATCCCCCAGTTTTATTTTTAATATTTCTGATTCAATTTTTTGATTCGGGGAGATGGCTAGAATTCTTAAAATATTACTTTCGGTCCAGGTTAACCTCACAAAAGCACCTGACATTGTTATCAATCTAAGAGAGTTGATGTCAAGAATATTTTTTTGATTATCCGTGGTGTTGACAGAGATTCTTTTGAATAAATTGTTCGTTGCAAAAATAAGCTCTTTAGCTCTTGCTGGTTTTGTAATATAAACATCTGCCCCAGATTCATAGCCTTCAATTTTGCTCAGGCTAGTTACGCGGGCAGTCAAAATAATCACCCCAATAGAAGGATAAGCGGCTTTAATGCGTTTTAAGATATCTATGCCATCTTCATCTGGGAGGCTTAAATCGAGTATGACAATAGGAACTGCTTGTACTTTCATAATGCTATCAAGCTGTTCTCCACAGTCAGCCAAATAAACCTCCCAACCCTCTTGTTTAAAAACGTCTTCTAATTCAGAGGATAGCTTTTGATTATCTTCGACGATAGCTAATCTTTTTTGATGAAACATTTTGAAACGGTAACAGAAAATTGAACGGTTTGATTGATGATTTTATTTTTAATTTGTATATCTAGTGTTTTTGACAATTCGTGAATTAGCCAAAGGCCTAGTCCAGAGCTATTCCTGGATGGAATTTCATGTGACGAGTTGAATTTTGAAATGAAAATCTCTTTTTGATTTGCGCTGATTATGTTTTCGAATGTAATTTCTATTTCATGGGTTAAATTTTTATCTAAGACGTTTGCTCTTATATAAATGGGGGAATTTTCCTCTGAATGCTTAATGGCATTGTCTATGAGGTTATTCACAATTATTTCAAAGGTGAACTCATTGGTTACTAAATATATATTTTGTGGGCATTCAAGATGAATTCTAGATAAATTTCTTCTTTTGATAGCGCTTGATAGTAGGGTGGAAAGATTGAATTTCTTTTTCTCAAGTTCTATCTGGTGATTTTCTTTCTCTAACTCTGTTGATTTGGTGATGATCGAGTTAATTTGATCAGCAGAGTCAGCAATATTTTTCAATTTTTTAAATGACTGAGAATTCGAGTTATTAGCCTGAGTATTTAGATTATCTACCGCCAGTTGAATCACGGATAGTGGAGTTTTTATCTCATGCAAAAGTAAACCGATAATTTTTTCTAATTCATTGCGCCTATTTTTTTCATGTTCAGCAATGTATTCTTTTTGTTGGTTTGCTATGGCTAAGTTATTTTTTTCAGTTGCTTCTTGTTTGAGTAGATCCCATAGCATATAAACATAGAAAAAATAGAAGCCAATATTTCTAAATTGAAGAATGTAGAAGTCAAACTCATTTGTGCCAAAGAAGCCGGCGTTTAACAATATGCTATATGCGCCAAATATTAATAAAAGTGTCCCAGGAATTTTTATTTTTAGATTATCGTTAACCGCTACAGTTTTAAAATAAATATAAGTTACAAGGCTGTAATTCAGGATGCCTAAAAATAGTAAAGTTGGGGTTGATACCTCATGTTCGATAATTAAATGGGCTATGTTGTAGATAACCATCAGGATATTTGCAATAGTAATGCCTTTGGCCCATTGGATTTTGTTGAGTTTTGTTTTTATAAATTCCGCTAAAAATTGAGCAAATAAAACTAAAGATACCCCCACTGAAATGGTTGTATATGAGTTTGGGGAAAAATAGAAGAGTGATGGCGCTAAATATTCAATAATGCCTGATCTGAACATCGTGGATACCAATCCCAAAATCACGGCAATTAATAATAGAAAAGTTAACTTGCTTCTGTTCTTGTTGGCAAAACTTAGAGAGAATCCGGCAAGCAGCATCATAATTCCAAGGCCGCAACCAAATATTAAGGCATCATTAAATTTAAGTTGATCCGCTTCCTTGTCTTCTAATGCCGAGACATTAATGTAAATATTGCTTGAGGTAACTATTTTTAAATAATAGGTACTTTCTTTAACGTCATATAACCTAAATCTATAGGCGAGGTCATTTGAGTCGGCTAGGGATCCTAAATGTGTGTCCCCTAGTGTTTTTATGTATTGAATACCATTCTTATTGGATTTGTAGAGCTCAATATGGTCTAAATAGGAGGGCTTTACTCGCAAGATTAAATTTTCTTTATTTTCTGCGTGAATTTTTACTCTTATCCATTGGGGGTGTTTCCCGGGTGGCTTATTGATGATGTGTTTTGAGTCTGAGAATTTAACGTCGGCAAGCTTAGCTGGGGTAATCGAGCTTGTTTTGTCTTCATGATACCCATATTGAACAGCAAGATTCTCTGCCTGGCATGAGAAGGCTAATCCAGCTAAAAGCAAGAAAAATGCCATCATTTTTATATAAAAATGTCTCATGAAAGCAATGATATTCGAAAATTGATGGGTAAATATGTAGGAATTCGCAAGGATTTTTTATGTTCAATAAATAGACTAAGTATGCAATTTGCCATATGAAAGGGAACTTATGCTTAGTCAATCCATTAAAAATAAAAAGCCATTTAGAGTAGCATTTTTTACTTGTTTAATCGGGTTTTCAGTACAAGGGATTGCTGCAACTATTACTCCAGATATGGAAAATACTTTCAATAAGCTAGTTGATGTGGCGGGTGATGCATCAAAACAGTTGCCAAACCTACGCTTTCCCAATCCTATCGCATATCCATTTAAGATTATCAATAAAAACACAAATCCTCCGCAGTTGGAAACCATGGGAATTTTTGACTCGCAAGGTCATACAACACCGGTTGCAGATCAAATCTTGAATACGCAAACTGGGTGTGGAAATCAGCAAGTGACTCTATCAAGATCTCAACTCGTTCATAAAGTCCTGGGTCCTCAAGCGGCTGAGAAATATCTTAAGTCTAGAAATATTACATGTCGATTAGTTGGTGCGGCGGCTCAAGTGAAATATCGAGTAGATCTTCATGCAGAGGCTGAAAAGAACGGCTTATATTTATTTCAATTTAGCAAATCAGAAAAGAAACACTTTCCGGGCAATCGACATAGGACTCTTGCATTATCTGGTGGCATGTTATGGAATCCAAATTATGCTGCTAATGAAGTGTCCGATCAAAAAATGAAACTGATGCTTTATTTTAAATTTAGCGATAACGATCCAATTGATTTGAGAAATGTGGTTCAGTCTTTAAAGAATATGAATCAAGGTGGTGATTCACATAGGGCTCTTTGCCTCCTGGTTGATGGCCAGTTTTACATTGATTTAAGGGAGCATCAGGCTCTTGATAAGATTCAGCCTCAAATTTGCACCTACATTCAAAGCGTTACTGATACAACAGTCAATATGAATGTGTTTGCTAAATATCGATTCTTAGATGATGACAGAACTTACGATTTGGGTGTTGTCCCTGTGCCTGCGCCATTTGGTTACTTGAATGATCTTAATAATTACAAAGCAAGTCTTAAGCAAAACATGCAGACAGAGCTGAAAAACAAAATTGTTAATTTGTTGGGGCTTGATAGTCAATTAATGACATTGTTATCTCAAGTTAAATAAATTTCGTTTAACCTCATCCCTTTGAAAAACCATCAGAGGGATGTTTGGTTAATTTAGTTAGATTTTAGCGTCGTATCGATTTTTAAGATGTTTGATTGGTGACTAAAGTTGATTGAGGTTGAATTCAAATGAATGCAAATAATATATTTTTTAAGAAATTCTTTTTAATTTCTTTAACTTTAGCAACTTTATATTTTTTAAATATTTTCACAAATAAAGCTAGTGCCGCGGAAGAGGCTGGTTCCTCGCAAAATCAAGTTGTGCCTGTTGAAGTTGATAGTAAGAGTGTGAGCCCTGAATCGGTCTCTGGAGAGGCGGCTACCGCGGATAAAGCACAACCCGTTAATCTTATCAATCCAGATGTTGCTAGCGGCTATTTGAAAAATGCGCAACGATTCATAACCCTGCCTCAGATGTCAGAGAGGGAGGTTCAGGATTTAATTGACGATGTGATTTTTGAGTTAACACTCAATCATCAATATAAGCGCGCCCCTATCAAATTAAGTGATGATTTGGTCCCAATTGAGGATGTTTCTTTATATAAGTTAGCAGTTAATAAATCGGGTGATAGGGTCGATTTAATTTATTTTGGTTATATGTTGCGTCCAAGGCGTACACCTCAATTGTGGGTTTATTCAGTTACGCAAGCTGGTGGTATGACCATGGAAAATCTTGGTGCCACAAATGGTCTTTTGGAAACCATTATTTCTACAAGCTTTAATAAAGGCCAAGAATTTAAGTCAAAGTTATCGCTTAAGGATTTAACGGCAAAAGTAGTTAATCTTTCCTATGTTGACGCTGATGGGGCGCTTTATGCCTTAAAGGCAATGGGTTATTCAGTCATTACAGATGATGCAAAGCTTGCTAACGAGGAATCTTTTCAGGGTGAATTTGAGCTGAAGGGGGGCTCAGGAGCGGGTGGCAGTTTTGGTGGTGGATTTCCATCTGGTTTTGGTGGTCCTAAAGCAGATGCTCTTGCTGGTGGTGATCCTATGTCATCTGGTGGAGGCTTGGGCGGGCCAAGTGGTGGAAGTGGTTTTGGTAATAGTTTTGGCGGTGGCTTTGGTGGGTTTGGTGGTGGTTTTGGCGGAGGTTTCGGCGGCTTTGGCAGCGGAGGTGGCGCCAATAGCTTAACTAACTCAATGAAGTATCCAACTGTAAAAAATCTGCCAAATTCAGTTGACTATAAGAGATTGCCATTAATTATCAAAATGCCTACTGCTGACGAATACAGTACAGGTCTAGTTGGAGCAGCTCCCCCTGGTCCAAATGGTGGTTCAGGTTTCGGTGGTATGGGTATGTTGGGAGGTGGTTTTGGTGGTGGGTTTGGTGGTGGTTTTGGCGGGCAGCAAATGCCACCAACTACCAGTGCTAATAATGGCGCTAATGCTTTAACTCCCCCTTTGGCAACGCCGGTTACTCAAGGTAGCGCATTTCAGCTTATGGTTCTTTATGATCCTAATAACATTGAACAATTAATGCGAGTTCAAAAGGCTATTTATGATTTGGTGGATAAGCCCGCTAAGCAGATTTATATAGAAGGTTTGGTTGTTGAAATAAATTCAGATGATCTTAGTAAATTAGGTGTTCAGTGGAACAGTACAACTGCTCAGACTAGCCTAACGCTAGGAGCGCTAGCTCCAATAACAACGGCTTCGGCTGGCTCTGCAGCTGTATTTACGTCAAATAGTACGGGTACGGCTATTAATAAATTTACATCTACTCTTAATGCATTGATTACAGATGGTAAGGCTGAAGTTATTTCTAGACCTAGCGTATTAACTTTAGATAATCGACAAGCAGTAATTAAAGTCGGCACTGATAATCCTATCGCCAGTAGTGTTGCATCATCGGTAGGTTCAACATCAACAAACTTCTCGTATCAGTCTGTGGGTATCTCTTTAAATGTACGCCCAAGGGTTTCTGAAAATAATACAGATGTGAGCATGCTTGTAGATACTTCTGTTACCTCAATTGTTGCTGGAGGGCAGGTCAATATCACGGATTCAAATGGAACAGTGCTTGCTTCTGCGCCAACTATTAATACTCGCAAAATTCAAACATATGCAAGGGTAGGTGATGGCAATCCTTTGATTATCGGCGGATTAGTTAATTCGGTTAAATCGTCACAAAAAACAGGTGTACCACTTCTTTCGAAGATACCTGGTCTAGGAAAATTGTTTTCGTATGAGAGCTCATCAAACTCTAAAACTGAGGTGATTATTGTTATTACACCTTCAGTTATTCCAGAAAATGAACGTGTTGCAAAAATAAATTATCCAAAAGACTCTGAATTGTTTAGCCATCAAAACGATAAATTATTTAGGGATGGATATAGGCTGACTGGCGGCGATTTAATTCCGTTGACACATTTGTATTCAAATCAACGATTCTTGGATTACAAGAAAATTGCTAATAGTCTACAAAAAAGTAGACCGGGTATTTCAAAGAAAGAACCTTTTAGCCTTTGGATCGAAGATAAGATCCCCGGCGAAGAAATATATGCAAGACGAGCTGTTACAAATATTGTTAACAGGCTAAAAATTTCCGATGGGATTGATCTTGATAAATTGACCGTCTTGGAAAAGTCTACAACGCTTGGATTTTCAAAGACTAATATCTCCGAAATTTTGAAAAAATTTGGTAATGGCCGATCTGCGGATAGCTTCTTTGATATTCATTCTGAGAAAGCCTTGGTGTTAACTTATGACATGTCCAAAGATTCCGATGGCTATACAGATATTAGAAGTGAATCTGTACCATCGATTGCTTTAGTTGAATGTAAGAGTTCTGATGAAGCTCTTCAGCTTCTCTGGAAGTTAAATCGACCAATGGATGCAAAGGGGGCTTCTAAGATTTCAATAGTCATTAAAGATCAAAGTGATCTTGCGCTTTTAAAAGCATCAAATGTGGCTAATACAGTTATTTCAATTAATGGTGGAAATGATGCATTGAAGTTATCTAAATATTCTCAGGGAAGAATGTTGCAAATGCCTGTCATTGTTGACTCTCTTGAAAGGTTAACAACCTCATCTGTGGCTAAAAACTTTTATTACTCCAAGTTATATATGCAGGCTTTTGATGTAAATTTTGATTTTCAATTGGATGCATTCAAAACAGCTCTAGATGGTATCGGTAATGAAAGATAAGAGTCTTTATTTGATCTTGGATAGAAAGATCTGAAGGTTGATATGGGGAATTATGTATCTGATGCATTGGAGTCGGGGTATTTAAGGCATCGTTTAGATCAATCTGAAAAATGTTTCGAGATCAAGCTTTTGTCAGCTATTCATTTAGATGATGTGATGCTCGTTCAAGATAAAACATTTCAATCTCTCCAGGATAAGTCTATTTACTATCCAAGCTCTAGGCATGTATTTGAGGAATCCTTGTCTGGTCAGGGCCTAGTTATAGGGTGCTTTGTTGAGGATTCTTTGATTGGATTTAGATCTATTTGGTTGCCAATGGATAGTGAAGACAATCTTGGCATAGATATTGGGATTGACAAAAAAGATCATTTAAGAAAAGTTGCCCATTTAGAACGTGCATGTGTATTGCCGGAATTTACTGGCAATCGTCTTCAGATGCGGATGACGAATCATGCTATAGAGCTTGCAAAGCAACATGGACACTTTAGATATTTATGCTCAACGGTTGCGCCAACTAATTATGCAAGCATGCAGGATAAGTTTTCTGCCGATATGTATATCGTTAGTTTATTAAAAAAATACGAAGATTATTACCGGTACATTTTCTTTAGAGATATATTGAGCCCTTGTATTTTGGTTAAAAATTTGGCTCATTCTTTGAATATTGATGGTGGTGATATAGAAAGTCAAATCAAGTTATTGCATCAGTCACCCCAGTATGTTGGCTACCAGCAGAATCGTCTTGATGGTGCCACTAGTGTGAGTTATGGACTATTGACAAGAAGCTTGTTGGGGTAGGGATGGGCTTCATATTCATTGGTGAATGCGACGAGCAATGAATTTTTTAAGAAGAAAGTTATTTTTTTCAGCATTACTTTCTGGAGTTTATCCAGCATTATCTTTTGCTGAAAAAAGAATCACCCCAATCGATTTCACGCCGAAAACCAACGCCGGTAAACCCTGGAGAATCGCTTATTTAGAAACTAGACCATTTGTTAACTATGCTGCCACATTGGCAAATTTAGCGATAAGGTTAGGTCGTTTGGGGTGGGTTGAGATGGCTAATGGTATGCCATTTGAGAAGGGGCAGGTTGATTCTAGAGTTATTTGGGATTGGCTGTCTCATCGCCATAATCAATATCTTCATTTTGTTAATGATGCGTTTTATTCTTTTGAAAACTTAAATCCTGATGAGGTTAATGATTTAACAGAGAACATTATTTCCAGGTTGGTTGTGCAAAAAGATATTGATTTAATTTTGGTGATGGGCACTGAGTCTGCCCAGAAAATTTCTACAGATCGTCATTCAATTCCAGTTATATCGATGTCAACTAGTAATGCTATGCAGTCAGGCATTGTGAAAGATGCTATGTATTCAGGAAGGGATCATGTTTGGGCTCACATGGATCCATTTAGATATGAACGTCAGATAGATATTTTTTATGATATTTTTAAATTTAAAAAATTAGGTTTAATTTTTGATGATGACAAGGCAGGACGTAGTTTTTCGGCTTATGAAGATGTTATTAAAGTATCTCAAAAGAGAAATTTTTCAGTAATTGCTGAAAATATTGCGCAACCTAAAAAATATGGTGCAAATAAAGATAAATTTGTTGATGATTTGAGGGATCGGTATGCCAAATTATCTCCAAAGGTGGATGCTGTTTACCATGGGTTATTTATTGGTAGCGATCCTAAAAAACTACATTTGGCATTGAATCCACTGATGGAAAAGAAAATCCCAGTATTTGCTCAGCAAGTGGATGATGTGAATGCTGGGGCTTTAATGAGCCTCGCAAGAGCTGATTTTTCAGGGGTGGCTGATTTTGGTGCTAAAGCAATGATTCGCGTGATTAAGGGTGAGAAAGCAGGCTCTATTCCTCAAATTTATGAAAACAGCCCCAATATTGTTATTAATTTAGATGTGGCGAAACAAATTGGATATAAGCCAAGTTTTGAGCTTCTGCTAGGAGCTGATGAAGTTATTCATGAAATAAGGTAAGTATTTTTAATTTATATGGATAGTCTAATTAATAATAAAAAAAGGCGATTTTATTTAGCCTGCCTAGCATCCATACTTGTTGTGGTAATTCTAGCCATTACCGGTTTTTTAAATCTTAGTTCTTTTGAGAAAAATTACATTGACTCTTTGGTTAGCTCTTATAGGGTGGCAGGAGGTGAGGCTAAGAGGACGATTGAGTATTCAGTTAAATTCCATAAGCCATTAGATAACTATGCTGGAATGGGGGATGTATTAACCAGTATTAAGGGGCAGATTCCCACAGTCAAAAATGTTTTTTTGCTCTCTACGGATGGGCAGGTTCTGTATGACACTGCTGGACCGATCTATGACAAGTTAATCCTAAGCGAAAAGTTTAAAAAATTAAATTTTTCACATGATCACCCAGTTGGTACTGAGCAAAGTTGGTTATATATAGATGGTTTTTACCATGCATTGTTACCTTTGTATGCCGCATCTGGTGAGTGGATGGGAACTATTGATATTTTCTTTGATGATGCTATCGTCAAAGAGCAGTTGTTAGATCGTTTCCATGCCACATTGAAAATAATGGCATTAATTGTTGCTATAACAATACTTGCCAATTTAATTATTCTTTTCAGGCTCCCCTTATTCAGGGAGGATGGTCAATTTAATGTCCGTGGTGTCACGATGGCACTAGCTACGGTTTTGACATTCTCTCAATTGGCCTTTGCTGCAAATAATGTCGTCACTCTACGGTCGACTTATATTGAGGTTATTCATTCAAACTTAAATATCGCATCAAATATGATTGCGAGTCGAATTAATCATGTTGTGTCTTTGGGGCTATCTTACCAAGAGTTAAATGGTGTTGATAGTTGGCTTAATAATTTGGTAAGCCCCCTTAAAGAAGTTGATAGGGTAGAGGTATTTTCTGGCGGAGGCCCTCTATTATTTAAATCATCATCTAAAGATGATGGTTCAGGCAAGGGAGATCTAGTTTCAAAAGAATTGGTCGTTGATCGAGTTGGTCAGTCTGCTGCTTTGAAATTAACGATTTCCGAGAAATATCTTCAGGAAAAGGTATTTAGAGTTGTGCTGGATGCGGGTACTATGTTTGTGACGTCACTTTTTTTCTTGGTGGAGTTACTTAATTTTTCAATTATTTTATTGGGGAAATTTGATCATAGAAATGTAAATGCCGAATCAACTTCTCCAGTTAGGCTTTCATTGCTGAGTGGGTTAAGAAGCAGACTTCTTGCCCCGAGAAATGTTTTTCATGATGAAAAAACAGTGAGAGTATTGTCGTTTTTGTTATTGCTTTCTGGGTACATGTCTGTTTCTTTCATACCACTTATTATGAAAGAAATTTACAAGCCATTTTGGGGTGTTACAGAAAGTTTTGCCGTAGGCATCCCAATCATGTCGGAGATGTTTGGCGCATTCATTTCTTCATTATTTGTTGGCCACTTTATTGATCGGTATGGTTGGAGGCCGATTTTCTCTTTTGGCTTATTGCTTATGGCCTCGGGAACAGTTGTATCGGGTTTAACGGACGACCTATTTTTATTTATCTTAGTTCGAGCATTCTCTGGTTTAGGGTATGGTGCAGCATGGATGGGCTTAAGAGGGTTGGTTGCAACAGGTGATTCTGACAGTCAACGTTCAAGGGGTTTCTCGTTGCTAAATGCCGGGATATTCTCTGGCCAGAATTGTGGCGCAGTGCTGGGGGCTTTATTGGCAGAGCGGATTGGCTTTTCTAATGTTTTTCTTATTGCCGGAATGTTAATTTTTTTCGCATATCCAGTGGCTTATTTTTATGTTGAAAATAAAAAACCTTCTAGTACTGGTAGCGGTAAAGGAGGATTAAAGAGAATTGGAAAATTTGTTTTTGGGAAAGAAAATATTTATTTCTTTGTTTTAATTGTTATACCCTCAGCAATTGTGGGAACTTTCTTAAACTACTTCTTCCCATTATTTTCTAAGGCTCATGGCATTTCTCAAGGGGATATTGGTCGTGGGTTTCTCCTATACGGCGTATGTATTGTTTTTATTGGACCTGTATTAGTTAAATTTTTGAGAGAAAAATTAAGCAATCAATATGTCATTGTTTTGGCTAGTTTGATTGCTGTTTTAGGCCTAACAATTTTTGGGGTGATTCCGACATTTGGCGGGGCTTTGTTTGCCATTGTGATTCTTGGGTTGGCTGATGCAATTGGTTTAAGTTCGCAAAATAGTTATTTTATTAATCAGGAAAGTACTAGAGATTTAGGTCATGGCAAAGCGCTGAGTTTATTTAGTGCAGTTAAAAAAGTAGGGCAGTTAAGTGGCCCAGCCGTATTTGGATTGACCGCGTCGCTAGGAGCATCTTTAGGCATTGGTGTTGTGGCAGCCATCTACTTGATTGCAGCCCTTTGTTTTACCTTATACATTCAATCCAGAAATTCTGAAAATTAATAACTCAATCTCATTACGGTATTGATGATGAGTAATTATTAAGATTTACTTGCTGCTCTAGGACCTTTAGAGAAATGCCCAGGTTTTTGGGTATTCGTCTTTCTGTGAGGTTTCTTAGGAGCTGTCATGGTGCCTGATGCTGGCTTTTGTTGTCCGCTACGCTTACTTTGGTTGGTTCCTTTAGGAGCAGATGCATTATGTCTAGGCTGGCCATGACGTTGAGGAGCTTGTTGGCTGCGTAATTGGATAGGCTGAGCAACTGCGTTAGGATCTGGTTCGAAACCTGCAATA
>Ga0228702_1001780_pt1 | contig 13141 bp, 16 predicted proteins | sample McNCre217_Aug_MG_2_FD_178018 | JGI IMG/M metagenome (GOLD analysis project Ga0228702, IMG submission 178018) | Freshwater microbial communities from McNutts Creek, Athens, Georgia, United States - 20-17_Aug_MG | ecosystem: Environmental > Aquatic > Freshwater > Creek | place: USA: Georgia... | reverse complement strand
ATCGCCATCCCGATCTTCTTGGGTCAGCAAGACCAGGCCAAAGACGCAGCAGCAAAGTCAGACCTAGCAAATGCCAAGGTCGCCATGATGTCGTTCTCGGTCGCTAACAGCGGCACCTGGGCAACTGCAACCAGCCAGCTCACCAGCTACGGCTTCGTTCAGTCGACCGGCGTCACCGTGACCATCGACGGCACTCCAGTCGGCGCAGCATTCTGCATCGACGCAACCGCAGCAAACACCCACCAGTTCCACATCACTGACAGCAGTGCTGTCGTGAGCGGCGTTTGCCCATAACGACAAAGACCTAACGAGCGAAGGTGGGGTGTCTGAAATGATGGCACCTCACCTTTGCTTTTTTGCAAAGACTTCACACCCAGAGCGCACCGATTCAATGTCGAATCAAAAGCCAAACAGCGGCCCCCAAGCCGGTTTCAGCCTGGTTGAAATCGTCGTAGCGATGTTCATCTTGGCGCTGGTCGCCGTTTCGCTGGCGCCCATGCTGGTTTCATCGCTAAAACAAACTGCCACAAACGCACTCGCTACCCAGGCCACCCATCTTGCATCGGTGCAAATGGATGCGGTTCGCGCCCAAACGCCTAACTGTGCAGCGCTGACCGCATACGCCAGTTCGACTTTGCCCGTGGCGGCCACCGGCCAGGGAGTTAGCCTCAGCATCACTCAGGCCATTGGCGCCTGCCCCAGCACGTATCCCGGCACGGCACCGTTCACCGTCACCGTTCGTCGCACCGACACCAATGAGGTGTTGGCCAATGCCACGACGCTCGTCTATCTGCAGAGCGCCCAATGATCAGGGCCACTAATGCGAAACTCGACGACCAAGCCGGACTCGGCCTGGTCGAGCTGATGATCTATATGGCACTGATGCTTGTTGCTCTAAGCGCGGTCGCTGGCCTGCTCATTGGAATGTTCAGCGTTAACAACGAGGTCACCGGTTCGGTTGCCTCGGCCGGTCAGGCCCAAGTAACCGCGAACTCTGTGGAATCTGGCATTCGAAACGCAACTGCCGTGAGCGTGCAGACAGTGGGCGCAACGGCTCAGCTCGTCATGGCCAGAACGGCAACACAAACGGCCAATTCGTCGTTTGTTTGCCAGGCCTGGTATTTCGACTCGGCAAGTGGCGGTTCGATTCGATTCAAGCAATCGCAGTCTGCGATTGCGGTTCCCGATGCCGCGACCTTGCAAACCTGGACCCTTTTGATTGACGGCGTTCAGGCACCACAGGCCTCCCCCGTATTTCGCCTCGTTGGGCGTCGCCTAGACCTCAATTTCACCGCCACAAAGGCCAAACAAACGCCCGTGGTCATCAACACATCGGCGTCGGTGCGAGCCGAAACCTGGGAGAGCACGCCATGTTTCTAAATGCAATCAAGCAGCTCCAAAACCGCCAGCAGGGCGAGCGTGGATCAGCACTCGTAGCCGTAGTCGGAATCATGACCATCGGCCTCGTTCTGATCGCACTATTGGCAACCACGCTGACAGGCGCCTTCACGGTGTCGTCGGTTGGCAAGGCAAATCTTCAGGCTCAGGCCGCGGCCGAGGCCGGCGTGGCCGCGTCTGTGGCCGCACTCAACACGTCGGGCGCCTGCGCCACCGCTGGTGGAACGTTTGCCAGCGCCACCGCGCCCATTTATCGGGCGACCATCTGGTGGGCCACCGCGACCTCGGCTTGGAACCGCGGTTGCCCTACCAGCACGGCTACTCAGGTGCGCGTGATCTCGGGCGGCACAGCCGCAACCTCGGGTCTGCTACAGGCCAACGCCGCAAACACCCGATTTGTCGAGGCCACTTACGCCTGGGGAACCACCAGCAATCCGTTCACTAACGTGCAGGCGCTTTACACATACGGTGGTGCCAACGTTGACACATACGAGTTCTTGAGCGGTGGCCAGGGAGCCGCCAACATCAACATTCCATCGGGCGACTTCGAGTGCACGGGCCCAACATTGATCGAGGGCTCGCTGTCGGTTTCGGCCGGCAGCGCCAACCTCACCAACACTTGCCACGTAACCGGCAGCGTCACCGCGACCGGCACAGTCACCATGACTTCGAATTCAACAATCGATGGCGATGCCACCTCGACAGGCGCAGGCATTTCGATGAGCAACTCGACCGTGACCGTGGGCGGCAGCATTTATGCCAACGGCTCAATGACACTAAACGGACGCGTAAACGGCAACATCGAAGCCACGGGTGTGGTGACGCTTGTCGGTGGCAGCTATGTCAAGGGCAACGTGACGACCAACTCGACCCTGTCGATGGATTCAACCGTCGACGGCAACCTGAGCGCCATTGGCAACCTCACCTATGGCAGTGGGCACGTCAAGGGCAATGTTTCAACCGGCGGCACCTTGAAATACGGCAAGTTGACCAATGCAGCGGCTGCTTCGGCGTTGAAGGCCGCTGGCATGGTCGACGGCACGATCGCATACATGCAGTCTGGTTTGCCAACGGTCACCCCAAAGAGCGCGCCTGTAGTGATCAGCTGGGTCGACCTCAACTATTCGTGGGCATCTTGGCAGGCCGCCGGATTCAGCCAACAACTAACCTGGCCTTCTGCGACGGGATGCCGAATCGGCGACTCCAACAGCACCACACCGGGCGGTGCTCTGTATTCCTGGTACCAGCAACTGAAAAACCTGAGCCAAGCAACTGTGGTCGACGGTCGAGGCTGTGGCATTTCGGGTCTTAGCGGCAACATGGATCTAGCGCTCAAAACCGATGTGGCCTTCATCGCGAACACCTTCAACTACGACAGCCTGCACATCACGTCAGCCGACGGCCAACCGCACCGCATCTGGTTCATCGTTCTTGACGGTGATCCAAACACCGCGGGGCCACAATGCCCTCGCCGTGGTGGCACGTTTGCTTTGAATACCCCCTCGAGCATCGGCACAAACGTGATTGGCATGGTTTACACGCCATGCGACATCTCGGTAAATAACGGTTCAACCTGGAACGGCATGTTTTACAGCGGCACGATGACCGGCGGTGGCGGCGTACGACAACTGGTTTATGTTCCGCTAGGCGTTCCCGGCAGCACGATTGGTGGCGGTTCCGTTTTGCCACCAACCGGCGATGGCACGGTGGGGGCACTGATCTCGACCAGAAATCGCACCGATAACGGTGAGTAATTTTCAGTTCCTCATGTTGTGGGTGGCATTGCCCCTAGGTGCCGCGCTGGGCTCGTTTGCGGTGGCCCTTGACTCGCGCTGGTCGCCCGAGGCAGGCTGGCGTGATCTGCTGAGCCGACCCAGCATGTGCGATTCATGCCGGGCTCGTGTCGCCTGGTACGACAACATCCCCATTGTTTCTTGGCTGCTGCTTGGTGGGCGCACACGATGCTGCAAGGCACGAATCGGCTTGCGCGAGCCATTTGGTGAGCTGGCCGGAGCTGTCTTGATGGCGGCCCTTAGCTCGACTCTGCGCGAGCCAGCGACCTATCTGGCGTGGTCGATGATTTCACTCGCAATTTTGACTCTTGCGACGGCCGTGGCGAGCGGTCTTGCCCTTGCGCTAATCGACTCACGCACGAGGTTGCTGCCCAATCCACTCGTGCTGACCGTGGCCGTCAGCGGCGCCATTTTTGCCAGCATGGATGCGCTTCTCAACAACAACGTTGCGGGCCTGCTGGTGCCGCTCAGCTCGAGCCTTGCCTGGTGGCTCGCGTTTTGGGTCTTGCGCCTGACCTCGCGGGGCGGCATGGGCATCGGCGACACCAAACTCGCGGCCGCGGTGGGGCTTTGGCTCGGGGTGTTCGGAATACCGGTTTCACTCGTTGGATTTTTCTTGGCATTTGCCTTTGGCGCAATCCAAGGGCTGCTGGTTATGGCGATCAAACGCGCTGGTCGCAAGCAGCAGTTGCCCTTCGGGCCGGCAATCCTTGGCGGCGGCGCGACCGCAATTATATTTGGCAACCAAATCTGGTTTGGCTATTTGCAACTAGTTACAGGTTTCGCAATTTAGTGGCGTAGGCTACGAAAAAGGGAGGGAACATGGCAAGACGAATCGTCGGTGTTGACATCGGATTCAACATCTTGCGCGCTGCACAGGTGCGTTTTCAGCGGGGGGATCACCTTCCGATTGTTGAGAAACTAGCCGAGCGCCGCCTTCCACCGGGCGTAGTTGAATACGGAGACGTTCTCGATGGGCCAGCACTTGTGCGTGAGCTAGCCGAGTTCTGGCGCGAGGCTGGCTTCAAGAGCAAACACATTGCCCTAGCCGCATCGAACCTGCACGTTTTTGCCCGCGAAATGGCTGTTCCCGTGATGAGCGCGCAACGAATCCGCGAATCACTGCCGTTCATGATGGAAGGCATCCTGCCGGTTGCACCCGACCAGCTCTATCTAGATTTCTACCCCGTTGAACAGCACGTCGACGAGACTGGCCAGAGCTACATGGGCCTTGCTGTCGCAGCCGAGCGCAAGTCGATCGACGACATGACCAAGTGCGTGACAGACGCTGGGCTACGCCCGATGCAAGTCGACTTTGCTCCGTTCGCGCTCATGCGCGCTCGTGGTCTAGCAAGCAAGCAGGATGAAGTCTGTGCCTATATAGACATTGGCGCTGGCTCGAGCATCGTGATCATCGCCCGTGGCCAGGTGCCTTTGTTCGTGCGTATCATTCCAAACGGCGGAAACGACATCGACGACGCACTGGTGTTCAACCTAAAGGTCACGAACGACGAAGCGGCCAAGATAAAGATGGACATGAAAGAGAAGCCCAAGTCGGGCGACGACCTTCATGCCTGGGATCTGATTCAGGCCGCTTCAACCGACCTGCTTTCGGCGGTCAAGAGCACGTTTGATTACTTCGCGCAATCGCACGCCAAAGAGCCGATTCCGTTGACCCAGGTGGTGCTGTCGGGCGGTGGCGCACACACGCCGGGAATCACCGAGGCAATCGCCGCGATAAGCGCTCTGCCGGTCGAGGTCGACGGCAACGTCTCTGGCGTCGAGTGGGCTCACAATCTTCAAAAGGCAAAACACAAGACGTCAGACATGGCTCTGGCGATTGGTCTAGCGTTAGGACGCGGTCAAGATGGCAACTAAAGCTAAAGACCTGCCAGTTCTTGGTGCAGCACCACGCGCCGACTTCTTGCCGCCAAAGATTCGCGAGTTGCACGAGGGCCGAAAGAATCGCCACAACCTGGCTATTGCGTCTCTCGCGGTTGCCAGCCTGTGTGCGATCGCCTCGATGCTCGCAAACGCCCAACTGTTTGCCAGCGAAACTCGACTTTCGATGGTCGAGACCGCGACATCAGACATCCTCACCCAGCAAAGTCACTACTCAGACATCGTCGAGCTCATCAACGACTCGGCAAACCTGAACGCGGCCTACACCGTGGTTAGCGAAAAAGAAATCGACTGGGCAGTCTTAGTTCGCCAGATCAAGAAGGCGGTTCCTGCTGGCGGCAGCATCCTCGAGCTGGCCTTGACGGCACCATCCTCGAACGAGTCACCAACGGTGACTGCTCCCCTGACCGGGCAAGACGTTCTGGTTAGCGCCAAGGTGGGCATGTCGGTTGCCAATTTTCAGGACGTCGAATTTTTCTTGCTCGACGCTCGCCAATGGGCAGGTTATTCGAACGCAACGATCACGAGCATGGTGAAGAAACCGACCGGCTATGTGGCAACCGTCGTGATTAACCTAGGAATCGGAGTGCTTGAAAAGGCAAAGCTGGCGACCGCCGACGCAACTGCAAAGGTGAATAACTAATGACTCCAAAAGAAAAATGGTCGCTCGGCGGCCTGACCCTGATGGCATTCATGGTCGTGCTAACTCTCATGATGGCGATTCTGCCGCCGATGCTTCAGGCAAACGAGATCAACGCTCGAGCCGACCAAATCACCGTCGGCAACATCGATCGCCAACGTTTTCTCGAAGACCTAAAAAAGACCGCCCTCGACAAAGAGAGCTACTTTATTCAGGTTTCGCAGCAGCGCACCCTTATGCCGACGCAGCTGAACATCGTCGAATACATGGACGCGCTAAACGAGCACGCTGCGGCCACCGGGGTGACCTTGGCCAACCTGAGCGTGCAGCCACCTGCGCACTTCATCGCTCCGGCCAGCGTGATCAAGACTGCCAACATTGCGGCGGCTCAGGCTCGCGTTGCTAACGGCGCCTTGTTTGTTTCGGAACTCTCGGTTTCGGCAACGGGTTCAGCCGCGCAACTGGCTAATTTCCTCGATGTGATTCGCAAGGGTCAGCGCTATGCGCTCGTCTATAAAGTGAGTTCACCCGAGGGCGAGGCCGCCAAGGGCGAAATGACTGCCGATTTGTCGATTCAGCTATTTACTTTGCTCAAGAAGTAACTCGACAGGTTCGGCGTCACAAGGCCAAAGGCGCCACACCAGAAAAGTGCAGCACGCAAAGCGTCGCTGAGGCCGCAAGCAGGTGTGGTCCGAGCGCAATTGTTCCGGTCAGGCGCAAGGTGCGCTTTGCCACGGCACGCACCGCAAGCTCGAGCACGCCGCTCACAGATGCGAGCAGCCAAACGACAGGCACGAGCAACGGGTTCAGCCAGCCGAGCACGAGCGCGATGAGCACATACAGTTTTACGTCGCCCATGCCCAGACCAAAGCGCAGGTGCGCCAGCAACGTGAGCACGAACCCTGTGGTGGCGCAGGCAAGGGCCGTAGCGAGGCGTGGACTCAATCGCGGATCTAGGGCCGTGGCGGCCAGCTCGCCGACCAAAGCGACGCCAATACCTGGCACGACAATGCGATTGGGCAAGCGTCTGGTGCTGGCGTCGATCCACGCGAGCCTGGGCGACACGGCCAACAGATAGGCGAGGCCGGCGAGCGCGACTAACTGAGCGCCCGTTAGCGGGGCACTGACGGCGTATGCTGCGGTCGGCTCAAGAAACACGAAGGCAGGCTAGCCCAGTGGCCGCCTGCCCACGCAAGTTATGCACAGCGAATCAGTATTCGCCGACCTTCTCCCACATCTTCGCCATGATCCACCACTGGCCATCCAGGTAAACCAGGTTCAGGTAATCCTGCATGATGCCGCCGAACATCTGCAGTTGCGGCTTGACCCAGGCCAAGGTGTCGCTGATTTGGTCGAAGTCGAGAATCTGGTCGTTACGCGGATTGCCGAGCTCGGCAGGCGACTGACGAGCGGCAACGGCCTCGCGATAAATCGCATACGGGCGAAGGTTGGCGGTGCCACCCTGGGCCGAATAGAGGCAGCAGTCCTTATGAAAGACCCTGTCGAAAAGGTTCATGTCTTGGTTGTGCATGACCTCGAAATAGTCATCCATCAATTTTTGGATGCCGGCGGGCAGCACAATCGCTTGGTTAGTCATGGTGCCACACTAGCGCTAGGCGTCGAGCAAGTCGGAACTGTCGTTCGGCGCTTCTTCTAATACCTGTGCGACTTCCGCAACCCCCAAATCTCCACCTTCGGGCTCAAACGGCGAATGCGACACGCCCGCATCCATGAGTTTCGGCGCTTTGGGAGCCCAGGCTTTCAGCCTTTCAAGGGTCAGATGGTAGCAACTTTCAATGGTCTGAACTACCGAGCCGACGAAGGCTTTGCTGTCCTCACCTGCTCGCTTCGACCCCATTTTTGAGGTGACAGACAACCTAAAGAATGAGATTTCTTTCCCAGGCCCAGGGACCAATACTGTTGAGTCAACAGCGCTTTCGTTGACAATGACCGCGCCGATTGCGACACTGCTCCGCTTGGCATAGCTTTCAACACGAACTTGCTCGCCAGCTTTAGGCGCCAATTGTTTGAGCAGCCAATTGACCTTGGTCTGCTCTCGGCCTTCCCGAGGTGCCTGAACGTCAACAAAACACCGAACCAAACCGGCTTTTAGATCAACGGAAATGTTGATGTTAGAAACCGTTTTAGGAACAGCAATAGCACCTTCAAGAACAGAACTCGAAACGAATTTCTGCAGCTCGTTTATTTGATGTTTTTTCGGATCAAGTTTTGCCAATTTAGGCGCCACTTCCGATGCCTGGACACCTAGTTTGGCGGAAATTCTGAATGAGGCGTACCTCAGCAACGATTCAAAGTTTGCGATTGTTTCACTTACAAAGGGAGTCTTTGCCGAGAGAGTGCCTTGCGCGGCCGCATCACGCAGCGAGACCCACCCAGAGCCCATGTCTGTGAACGACAATGCCCCACTTGAGTCGTCCTGTAGGTAGCGAATTAACTCACGCAGAATCCAAGCCTGATCGGGGTCCGATATTCCTCGGAATTTCTCCTGAACCAACGCCTCGGTTAGAAGCCTGATCCACGAAAAATGCGTCAGGTTCGTCTTCTTGAGTTTGCGGCCGTCGATTCCGGGTGTTGGATGCAAGCCTGTTAGCGTCAGAACCTCGTTCGAAATTGTTAGCAACGAGTCAATGCCGTTTAGCCTGGCGATATCCAAATATGCATGAATTTGATCGAGCTTTAGCGGATTAGTATTTGTCTTGACTTCAACCAGAGTGGTCCAGGTCTTCGAACCTTTCTCAACAACAATTAGCCCGTCAGGCCGTAGTTTCTTCCCGTCGAGCACGAATTCCGGTTCAATGAAGCATGAAATGCGCCCCTTTGGCGCCCCCATGTTTCCGAGGATTGCGAAAGCAAACTCAGGCACAGCTTGCATAACTGCCAGAAAGGCGCTGGTCGTTCGACGCTCACGCTCAAGGTCGCCGTTGATTCCAGTGATTGGAATAAGCCTTGCTGCCTGAAATTTTGACGTGTCCACTGAACCCCCATTACGACAATGTCCTCATACTAGCGCTAGGCGTCGAGCAAGTCGGTGACCAGCGCAGCAATCTTGGAGCGTTCGCTGCGAGTTAGCGTCACATGCGCAAACAGGTCGTGGTTCTTGAGCGACTCGATGACGGCAGCGATGCCATCGTGGCGCCCCACGCGCAGGTTGTCTCGCTGGGCTACGTCGTGAGTCAACACCACACGCGCGTTCTGCCCGATGCGTGACAGCACGGTCAGCAGCACATTGCGCTCGAGCGATTGGGCCTCGTCGACGATCACGAAGGCGTCGTGTAGCGAACGGCCACGAATGTGGGTCAGCGGCAGAATCTCGATGATGCCGCGATCGACCACGTGCTCGACAACCTCTTTCGAAACGAGCGCACCGAGCGTGTCGAAGATTGCCTGCCCCCAAGGGTTCATCTTGTCTGACTCGCTGCCCGGCAGGTAGCCCAACTCTTGCCCGCCGACCGCATAAATCGGGCGAAAAACGATGATCTTTTTGTGCTGCCTGCGCTCGAGCACGGCCTCGAGTGCCGCACACAGCGCAAGCGCCGACTTGCCAGTGCCTGCGCGCCCACCCAGCGACACGATGCCAACCTCTGGGTCTAGCAGCAGGTCGATCGCGATGCGCTGCTCGGCCGAACGCCCGTGCACGCCAAAGACATCCCTGTCGGCATTGACCAGACGAATCTTGTGACCTGAAACCACACGCCCCAGCGCGTCGCCTCGCTCGGATTTGAGCATGAGGCCGGTGTTGAGCGGCAACTTTTCGACCGCCTTGTGTTTGATCACCTCGACCTCCCACAGATCGGCCATTTCGTCGCCCGTGAGTTCAAGTTCGGTAATGCCGCTCCAGCCAGAGTCGACCGCGTTGTCGTTGCGATATTCCTCGGCGTTCATTCCGAGTGCGGCGGCCTTCACACGCATCGGCAGGTCTTTCGACACTACGGTCACGTCGTGACCAGCATTCGCAAGGTTGAAGGCCACGGCCAGAATTCGAGTGTCGTTGTCGCCCAGCTGAAATCCGACCGGCAGCGCCGACTGATCGATGTTGTTCAATTCGACGCGCAAGATTCCACCGTCGCCAACCTCGATTGGTTGATCAAGCCGTTCGTGGGCTTCGCGCAGGTCGTCTAGGTGACGCAGGGCCTGGCGCGCAAAATAGCCAATCTCGGGATCGTGTCGCTTCTTTTCGAGTTCGTTGATCACGACGATAGGAATGACCACCTCTTGTTCCTTGAACCTGAACAAGGCCTTAGGGTCACTCAGCAAAACGGATGTGTCAATCACATAGGTTCGCTTGGCTGGTTGTGGGGTGTTCGGCTTCGACTTGGTCATTGCGCTCCTCAGGTGGCCCTGAGGTCAAGGTAAAACGCGATTGGCTTGCGGCGGCAAATCGACACGCCCGCGGTGGTTATTGTTTACGCAGCGTTATTTGCCGAAGCGGCGGTGTCGCGACTCGAAGTCGCGCACGGCACGCAAAAAGTCGACGCGTCGAAAATCGGGCCAGAGCGCCTCGGCAACATAGAACTCACTGTTGGCACTCTGCCAAAGCAAGAACCCGCTCAGGCGCTGCTCGCCCGAGGTGCGAATCAGCAGGTCGGGGTCGGGCTGACCACTGGTATACAAGTGCTCGGCGATCAGTTCGGGGGTCAACAGGTCGGCCAGCGCCTCGAGCGACTTGCCATCCTTGGCGTGCGCCTTGACAATCGAGCGCATCGCGTCGGCAATCTCTTGACGACCACCATAGGCAACGGCCAGATTCACGTGCAGACCCTTGTTGCGTTTAGTTCGCGACTCGGCCTTGACCAGGCTACCTAGCAGGCCATCGGGCAGCGCCTCGCGGTCGCCAACCAGCTGCAGGCGATAGTCGCTAGTCTCGCTGAGGTTCGTGGCAAGGTCGCCGATGATTGGCTGCAGTGCCTCGAGCTCGGCTGTCGAGCGGCCGGTGAGGTTATCGGTCGAGAGCAAATAGAGCGTGACTACCTTGACTCCGAGCTCGGCACACCATTCCAGAAACTCGGGGATCTTTTGCGCGCCGGCCATATGGCCAACCTTGGCCTTGCTGCCCGTTTTAGTTGCCCAACGACGGTTGCCGTCGACGATGACTCCGATGTGCTTTGGCAGGTCGGCAGAGCGAAGCTGGCTCTCGAGCCGGGCCTCATACAGCCGATAAATAAGGTTGCGCACGAGTCCAAGGCTACTAGAGGGGCTCGACGGGCAAGGCAAGCAATAGAGTTGCCACATGGGCATGCCAATCACACAGGGTTTCCGCGAACAAAACGACGACCGCCCGACTTGGCGCGGCTGGATTCATGCCGGCGTGCTGCCGATAGTAATAGCGGCCGGCATCGTTCTTGTGGTGTTGGCCAACGGCGTCGCAGCGAAGGCGACCACCGCGATCTTCTTTGGCACCTCGGTCTTGCTGTTCGGCAATTCGGCGTTGTATCACCGCTTCAACTGGAAGCCACGCGCCAAGAAGGTGCTCAAGCGCATTGACCACGCCAACATCTTCTTGTTGATTGCAGGGTCGTACACGCCGATCATTTGGCTGGCACTCCCCCGCGACAAGGGCCTGCTGCTCATGATTTTGATTTGGGGTATCGCGTTGCTCGGCATCGGCTTCAGGGTGTTTTGGATCGGCGCACCACGCTGGCTCTATGTGCCTATCTATATCGGCATGGGCTGGGCCGCAATGGTCTACATCATGGATTTCTTCGCTGCCAACGCACCGATGATGATCCTGATTCTGGCTGGCGGGCTTTGCTACACCCTCGGCGCAATCGTCTATGGCTTCAAGAAACCAAACCCTTGGCCAGGCAAGTTTGGGTTCCATGAGATTTTTCACACCTTTACGGTGTTGGCCTTCATGTGCCACTGGGCCGGCATTCTGCTTATTGCACTCGCGCCGGCCGCGGGTTCGTTCGGCGCCTAGCCTCGACAAAAGAAAAAGAGACGCCTTCGCGGGCGTCTCTTTTGTTTTTAAACGGATGCGCTAGTCGCGCTTTGGCTTTGGCGGTGCCGCCGGGCGGGCCGGCTTCGCTGGCGCCGCAGGCTTATTGGCCGCGGGCTTGGCCGCCGGGGTCGGCGCTGCTTCTGGAGCGGCCAGCTGCTCGGCATCAAGCTTGGCCTCGATCTCGGCGCGGTATCGCACGCGGCGCACGCGGCGCACCATGTCAAAAATCAGCGCGATGGCGCCCGCCGACACGAAAAAGGTCATGATGAAGCCGAGGGTGCCAGGGCTATAGAAAGTGCTGGCAGGGTCGGCGGTTTCGGTTGGCACTGGCGTCGAGGCCAACAGGCTAAGCAGATTGTGCATGGTTTAAGTATGTAGCCTTGAAGCTATGAGCTCGACCGAAGACCTCCTCGCCACGCGCTATCGCAAGTCGAAGAAAACCACTTCGAAGTCGCAGCGCGTCTGGATTTGGGTCACCGCGGGCACCCTGATTGTGGCGTTTTTGGGTTGGGCCGCATACACATCGTTGGCCAACTATCTAGAGCCCAAAGCCGAACTGCTCGGTTTCACCGTGGTCGACCAGTGGCACGCCACGGCACGCGTAAAGATTGGTATTTCGGGCAACGACAACCCCACCTGCGCGCTGCAGGCCCAGAGCCAATCGTTCGCGATTGTGGGCTACCGCGAGGTCAAGTTCGACTATGTTCCCGATCAGGTCAAGGATGTCTCGATCAACACCACCGAAAAGGCAGTCAGCGTCTCGGTTCTGCGCTGCTGGTAACCAGCTTTTTCGCACCTCGCCAACTAAAATTTAGGGATTATGACTTCTGCACATGAGGCCACCTGGCTGACTCAAGAGGCCCACGACCGCCTGAGCGACGAGCTCGTTTACCTGTTGGATGTTGCCCGCAAAGACATCGCGCGCAAGATTCAAGAGGCCCGCGAAGAGGGCGACCTCAAAGAAAATGGCGGCTACCACGCCGCCAAAGAAGAGCAGGGCAAGATCGAGGCGCGCATCTCGCGCCTTGAGAACCTCCTAGCCGGCGCTCAGGTTGGCGACGCCCCCGAGTCGAACGGCGAGGTTCGTCAGGGCATGATCGTCAAGATCAACATGCGTGGCAACGAGATGGAATTCTTGCTTGGCTCGGCCGAAATCGCCGAAGGCACCGAGATCGACGTCTATTCGCCCGACAGCCCGCTCGGATCGGCCATCATGGGCCACAAGGTTGGCGATGAATTGACGTTCTTTGCACCGAACGGCCGCGAGATGGCCGTCGAGATTCTTGAGGTTCGCCACTTCGAGGGCTAAAGATGGTTTCTAAAAATGGGGTCGCTCTCGTTAGTGGCTCCATTTGCCATTTCGTGGGGCTTGCGCACCACCAAGGATTAAGTTAGGTTTGCCTTACTTAGGTAAACCTAACTAATCGAAAGGACGACGCAGCTGATACT
>Ga0228702_1001773_pt1 | contig 13164 bp, 12 predicted proteins | sample McNCre217_Aug_MG_2_FD_178018 | JGI IMG/M metagenome (GOLD analysis project Ga0228702, IMG submission 178018) | Freshwater microbial communities from McNutts Creek, Athens, Georgia, United States - 20-17_Aug_MG | ecosystem: Environmental > Aquatic > Freshwater > Creek | place: USA: Georgia... | reverse complement strand
GCAGGAATACTAAGTGTACAACAATAGCAAACCAGAAATCTTCTTTTCTAAGATCTATGGCTTATTTGCCTCTTTTTTCGTCTGAAACAGTCAACTTGTGACGTCCTTTAGCACGACGGTTTGTCAATACGCGACGACCGTTTGCCGTAGACATACGCTCACGGAAACCGTGTTTGTTTTTTCTCTTACGTACAGAGGGTTGAAAAGTTCTTTTCATTTCTTTATTTGTTAAAGCAGCCCATCAAATGGATTGGGGCTTGCAAAGGTAAAACAAAATATTTATTCATCAAGCTTTCGGCTTATAGGCCCTAGCTTGACAGGTCCTTAAACCTTGATTTCTACGTCTACTCCTGAAGGTAATTCTAATTTCATTAACGCATCTACTGTTTTAGCAGAAGAAGAGAAAATGTCAATTAGACGCTTGTAAGTACACAATTGGAATTGCTCACGTGCTTTCTTGTTAACGTGTGGTGAACGTAAAACAGTGAATTTCTCAATTTTTGTTGGAAGTGGGATAGGGCCAGAAACAACTGCTCCTGTAGCTTTTACCGCTTTAACGATTTTTTCTGCTGATTTGTCTACCAATGAGTGGTCAAATGACTTCAGCTTAATGCGAATTTTTTGATTCATAAAAGATGGTTCTTTAAATGATTAAGCAGCGAAAGAACCATTTACTCCGCTACTTAAATTAATTAGGACTGCAAAAGTACAGAATCACTCTTAATTATACAAGGCCTAAAACTTAGTTTTTTCTAGAGCTGCTTGTTTTTCAGCCAGATAGCTTGGCAAAACAGAGCTATATAGACTAGGATCAAGCGATTTTAATTTTTTCATGGCCTCCTCCGCATAAGCAATTTCACCCATTTTGAGTGCTTGTCGCGCATAGATGGGATAGAAGACGGGATTTTGTTCATTCCATTGCAAAGCAGCCAATGCAGACTCGTAACCTTTTTTAGCTGGAACGAGTGGGAGGGCTTGTTGTAGAATAGCTATTTGGAAGGGGTATTTTTCCAGGGCCATAGAGGCTTGTTTGGCATTTGCGATGGCTGGTGTACTACTAGGAAAAGAGGTAGCATATTTCCAAAAAGCCAAAATGCCGGTCATTCCCGAGCCTTGTGTTGTATCAGATGCGATGGATACATTCAGCTGATTTAAGGCCGTTAATGGCTTCTCATGATAAAAGGCTTGCCATGACTTTAGGATCTCTAACTCTGGAAATAAATCGGCAAACGACTTTTGCCAACTGTTCAAGTCATATAAAGGAGCTTTCCCCTTCCAAAAGAAAAGTCCATTATAGAGGTACACTAAATCGCGCAAATCTGGCTTAGGAACAAAAGAAGGACTCATGGGTGCCGTAGGAACATCACTGGCCAGTAGATTTGCTTGGACTGCTAAATCCTCGGAGGTTTGGAAGTCTGGCTTTCGTTTTAGGTACACCTTTTCAGCATATATTTTATTAGCGATGTACAGCGATTTTTCAGGTGCTAATTGAAAGGCACGATCATAAAAATAGGCTGCAGAATCTGGAACGGCCAGTCGCTCGTATTGTAAGGCCATTTGTGTAGCAATGCGCGGGTCAGTTACATTACTTTTTTGCAGGGTAAATAGTGCGTCGAATGGTCGATTCTCGGCTGCGAACACATTGGCTAATGCGACTGCAAGACCTGGGTCTTGCTTTGCGTTTTGACTAGCTGCCACATAATAGGCAAACGTTTCTATGTCTCCAGCTTGTTGTGCCAATGCTGCCAGGCGGAGATTGCTTTTTGAATTTAAGCGGCTATGTAACGTAGCATTCTTATAATGTATTTCGGCCATTTGTGTATCCCCTAAAAGAGTAGACACATCGCCGGCATAGTTTTCTTTCGCGGCCATTCCCATGTGATATGCTCCGGAATTAAAGGCGAAAACGGCACCTATGCTCAGAATAAGTACTCCGATTTGTATTAAGTACAGCGGGAGTAATGCGGCCTTGTGAATCACTTTGTGGATGGGGAGATTTTGGGCCATTAGAGGGCTAAAATTCCGGATGATAAACAAGGGAAACAACAGACCCATTAGTACCTGGTTTATCAAATTCCAACTTTCAATTGCCTGTAAACCAGGGGTATTGGCATGCCACAAGAGTGGAATGAAAGCTGAAACTGCGAGTAGGATAGTGCCTAAAAGGGTTTTGTTCGTTTTGTTTTGGTACAAAAAGATTCCTAGCGCAACAATGACCCAAATAAAGGCAGGAATTGCCGTGCGAATTCCTAGATCAAAACGTTGATTGCCAAAACTGATCAGCAAATTAATTCCCCATACAAATCCTAAAATGAGTCGATTCTTCTTCGAAATTGCTCGTTCACGACCTTGTGCTAATCCCAGTAAAAAGGATGGAATGGCTGCAGAACTCCAGATAGACATTCCGGCCAAAGCGATCAGACTCAAATTGAAAATTTGGCTACTGATAATCTGAAGCAGTGCAGGAAGGGAGGAGTCAGATAAAGTAAACGAAACGATACCTAACCAGAGTGCGGCGCCCAGTACAGCTTGCCAAATAGGCAATAAGGAAACCAGCAACACACTAATCCCAACCAAAGCAATCCCGAATCCGATGATTTCAGGTGTTGCTACTAGCGCATTGGCATGAATTTGGAAGTTTTGGCGAATGAAATAGACGTTTGCATGTAAGTTTTGCCCCGCTCGCGAATCCACCACTTTTTCAAAAGGCATCATCTCGGATACTTCCACCCACTCAAACGCTGCTGTTCCACCCCAAATCCACAGCCCCCAAGCTGCGATTAACAAGCAGGAGCAGGTGTAAAAAATGCTTTCCGAAAAACTGGGGCGAGTCAAGTGCATATTTTGGGGCAAAAAATGAATTCCTAAATTTCACACAAACTATGATTCATTCAAAGAAATTGCCTGATTTTGGCAAAAAATAGTTGAAAAATACTAATTTGTGTTTTGGTAAATTCGAATTTAGAGGCTAATTTTGCAGTCCGAATGTTTTATCATTCGTGAACAAATACAAAAACGTAGTTTTTTAGCTAACAAATTAAAATTCAAATGGCAAACGCAGTTAACAAAGGAAAAGTTGCGCAAGTAATTGGACCCGTTGTCGATGTGAGCTTCGAAGGAGAAGGATCACATTTACCAGCGATCTTGAATGCTCTTTCAGTAACGAAATCAAATGGTCAAACGCTTGTTCTTGAGGTGCAACAACACTTAGGGGAAGATCGCGTAAGAACGATTGCGATGGAAGGAACAGAAGGACTTCAACGTGGACAAGAGGTAATCGATAAAGGAACTCCGATGACGATGCCTACAGGTGAAGGAATTAAAGGTCGTTTGTTTAACGTAGTAGGAGAGGCCATCGATGGTATTTCTCAGCCTAAGTCTGACAAAGGTCTTCCAATTCACCGTGCTGCGCCTAAATTTGATGAATTAGCGACAACAACTGAGGTTTTATTCACAGGAATTAAGGTAATTGACTTGTTAGCTCCTTACGTAAAAGGGGGTAAAATTGGTTTGTTCGGTGGTGCCGGTGTAGGTAAAACCGTATTGATCATGGAGTTGATTAATAATATCGCGAAAGCATACGAAGGTCTTTCGGTATTCGCAGGTGTAGGTGAGCGTACTCGTGAGGGTAACGACTTATTACGTGAGATGATCGAATCAGGCGTTATTAAATATGGTGAGGAATTTAAGCATGCGATGGAAGCAGGTGAGTGGGATCTATCGAAGGTAGATAACTCGGAACTAGCGAAGTCTCAAGCGACGTTAGTGTTCGGTCAAATGAACGAGCCTCCTGGAGCCCGTGCTCGTGTAGCCTTATCAGGTTTAACAGTAGCGGAGCACTTCCGCGATGGTGATGGCGAAGGTCAAGGTCGTGATATCCTATTCTTTATCGATAACATCTTCCGTTTTACACAAGCGGGTTCTGAGGTATCTGCCTTATTAGGTCGTATGCCATCTGCGGTAGGTTACCAACCGACTTTGGCGACAGAAATGGGTGCGATGCAAGAGCGTATCACATCGACAAAGCGTGGTTCGATTACTTCGGTACAAGCGGTATACGTACCTGCCGATGACTTAACGGATCCAGCACCAGCAACAACGTTTGCTCACTTAGATGCGACTACCGTATTATCTCGTAAAATTGCTGAATTAGGCATCTACCCAGCGGTAGATCCATTGGATTCTTCTTCACGTATTTTGTCTGCAGAAGTATTAGGTGATTCTCACTACGATACAGCACAACGTGTGAAGGAAATTTTACAACGTTATAAAGAATTACAAGATATCATCGCGATCTTAGGTCTAGATGAATTATCTGAAGAAGATAAATTAGTCGTTTCTCGCGCACGCCGTGTTCAACGTTTCTTGTCACAACCTTTCTTCGTGGCAGAACAATTTACAGGCTTAAAAGGCGTTCTTGTAGATATCAACGATACGATCAAAGGTTTCAACGCGATCATCGATGGAGAATACGATCACCTTCCAGAAGCTGCTTTCAACTTAGTAGGTACTATTGAGGATGCCGTAGTGAAAGGAGAGAAATTATTAGCTGAGGCTGCTAAATAAAGAAAATTATGTTTGTAGAAATTATTACACCGGATCGTAAAGTTTTCTCTGCAGAAGCATCTGTAGTTACTTTGCCTGGCGTTAATGGTTCCTTCCAAATTTTAAATGACCACGCAGCCATCGTTTCTACTTTAGCTAAAGGAGAATTAACGGCTGATAAAGAGGTCTTCCAAATCGAAGGAGGAGTTGTTGAAGTTTTGAATAATCGAGTACTTGTTTTAGCCGAAGGCGTTAACTAACATTCTCATGAAAAAACTTGCCATTTTAGTATTTGCAACGGTCTTATTTAGCTCCTGCTCGGAGAAGGCCTTTTTAACTGGATCTATTTTAGCTACGGTGAAGGAAAGCAATATTCCTTTGCAAAAGATTCAGTTCTATAATGACAATGGCTTGATTTTAGAAAGAGAGATGAGTTCCACAGATGCAAACGTGAAAGCGGGGGCATTGGTTTTCAAAAATGGCAAGTCGATTAACCGCGTTAGTTTAGAGAAACAAACTCCAGGTGCTTTGTTAAAAGAAGAGGGGGATAAATTGTATGTCTCATTTGATAATCCGGCAAAGGAATCAAATAGTTTGATTTTTGCGCCTGTTTTAGGTGAGCGTGGAGAGTATTTTTATCAGTTAGTAGATGAAACAGGAAATTCTTCTATTTCTCGTTTGAATTTCGAAGGTAGTAAATACTTGGTGTACAATGAGAAATACGAAGGTTTGACGAAATCAGTAACGAAAACTCCTCGTGTGCGGTTGATGATTATGAAGTCTTCTTTGAATGGTTTGAAAGTAAATTCGAAAAGAATGAAGGGTAATCGAGTACAATAATCGATTGCTTTTATTGGAATTTGAAAATAGGATGCTTGCATCCTATTTTTTTTTAGTTCATTTTTGTCCAAAGGTATGTCAGCATACATGAAGGATTATGAAAGCAGAAGAGACGATCGATTTCCATATTAAGACGGGCTGGTATGCCATTAGTCGAATGTATAATACGTATTCCGCTCAGTTTGATATGACCATGGCCATTGGGTATGTGTTATTGCATATAGATAAGGACGGAACGCCAGCGACTAAAATAGCCCCAGCTCTGGGCTTAGAAGCAAGGTCTTTGACCCGAATGCTGAAAACCTTAGAAGACAAGAAGTGGATTGAACGCTCCGCTAATTATGAGGATAAGCGGGTCGTTAAGATTTTTTTGACTGAAATAGGGAAGAAAAAGCGAGATCAAGCGCGAAAAGGGGTTATTGCCTTTAATAAATTGATTTATGATCGTGTCCCGGCGGAAAAATTAGCCGTATTTTTTGAGGTGATGTCGTCCGTAAACCAAGTTTTGGAAGAGGATGCCGGAGAAATTTTAAAAACAATCTAGAAAAAAACGAATTTCGGGATACGGATATTAAAGGAGATCCTTATTTTTGCTCGATAATTAAACAAACACTGCGTTATGAAAAAACTACTTTTGGTATTCGCGATGATGCCTTTCTTATTTACCTCTTGTGTAGGAAAGAAGAAATTAGCAGATTTAGAATCACAATTAACTCAATTACAAGCGTCTAGTAGCTCAGCTTTATCTAAATCAAAAGCAGACTTATCTGATTGCCAATCTTTAACAGCTAGCCTTCAAGGGGAGTTGAAAAAAAGAGATACAGATTTAGAAGCGAAAAATGGTCAGTTAAAAGCATTACAAGATCAATTAGATTACTTCAAAAAGACGAACACGAATTTATTAGATCGTTTATCTGATCTTTCTGTTATCAATAAATCAGGTGCTGAAAGTATCCGCAAGTCATTAGATGCTTTGAACGAGCAAGGAAAATATATCAAAGATTTGAACTCTTCGATCCAACGTAAAGATTCGATGAATTTATCCTTAGTAATGAACTTGAAGCGTTCATTAGCTGATGTGAATGATGAAGATGTAACGGTAGAGGTGAAGAAAGGAGTTGTTTATATTTCGATTTCAGACAACTTGATGTTTGCTTCAGGTAGTGCAGTAGTGAACGCGAAAGCAGTAGCTGTATTAGCGAAAGTAGCTAAGGTGTTAAATGATCACAAAGAATTAGATGTATTAGTGGAAGGTCATACGGATACTGTGCCTATTTCTACGGATTGTATCCAAGATAACTGGGATTTGTCAGCTAAGCGTGCGACTTCAGTGGTACGTGTGTTACAAACGAAATTTGATGTGGATCCAGAGCGCTTAACAGCGGGAGGTCGTGGAGAGTATGAGCCAGCATCAGCGAACAAGACGTCGAAAGGACGTAAGCAAAATCGCCGTACGGAGATTATTGTAACGCCTAAATTAGATCAGTTCTTCAGCTTAATGGCGCCACAAGCGAAATAAGCTTTTAGAAGGTAAAGAAAAAGGGCTTCGATGAAAATCGAGGCCCTTTTTTTATGGAGAATTTAGGCTAATTGCCCTCTAACAAGATCTAGTTTTCTGCGAGAAACGGGAAGTGATTGATTTAGGATTGTTTTAACCGTCTTGGTCTCGTTTAGGTCATGGCTGGCTACATTCACCTTGTTGACTAGATAAGACTTGTGAATGCGTAAGAAGGTGCCTAGGCGTAATTGAGATTCAAATTTTTTCAGCGTTTTAGCCATTAAGATACTTTGGCCATTTTTTAAGAAAATCGTGGTGTAATTTCCCTTGCCTTCAATGCTTACAATGTCGTCTACTGGACATTGGTCAATTCCGGGAATTTTCAAGGTTTTTCTCATGTGCACGTATTTACAATGGTAAACCTAGTGTATTTGAAACTAACCTAAGCGAAAGAATTATTTAGCGGTTAGTCTATTTATTAAGCGGTATGTGTAATGGGCATAAAAAAAGAGGTCTTAGATAAGACCTCTTTCGATGTAGCGGGGGCCAGACTCGAACTGACGACCTTTGGGTTATGAGCCCAACGAGCTACCAACTGCTCCACCCCGCGATATAATTGGGAGTGCAAATATGCACGATTCTTTCAGGAAAAACAAGTATCTTTGTAGAAATTATTCTAGCCTATCCTTTTTGAGGCAGATTTTACATTACATTTCTATGACCCCAGAACACAAAGCAGGCTTTATCAGCATTATTGGAAAACCCAATGTGGGTAAGAGTACGCTGATGAATGCATTAGTGGGGGAGCGACTTTCGATTGTGAGCTCGAAGGCGCAGACGACGCGTCACCGAATTTTGGGGATGCTGAACGGAGAGCATAAGGGTACTGAATACCAGATCGTTTACTCAGATACGCCTGGGGTTTTGTTGCCTAAATATGAATTGCATAAGTCCATGATGCAGTTCGTGAAAAGCTCTTTAGAAGATGCGGATGTAGTGTTGTATGTGACGGATGTATTTGATGAATTCGAAGATTTGGACTTTTTGACCAATTGGAAAGATTTCACGGATACACCTATTCTTGTTTTATTAAACAAGATCGATTTAGTGACCATGGAGAAACTTCAGGAAAAGGTCGCGTATTGGCAGGGAATATTCCCTGGCAAACCGATTATTCCGATATCGGCTTTAGAGTCGGTTCATTTGGACCAAATCTTCAGTCACCTCATGGAGCATTTGCCAGTTCATCCGCCCTTTTTTGATAAGGAAGAGCTGACAGATAAACCAGAGAAGTTCTTTGCGTCTGAAATCGTACGAGAGAAGATTTTCTTGAACTATAAAAAAGAGATTCCTTATTCCTGTGAGGTAGTAGTGACGTCCTTTAAGGAGGAACCTACTATATTGCGTATTGCCACAGAGATTTATGTCGAACGTGTTTCGCAGCGTGCGATTATTATCGGGCACAAAGGGGAAAATATCAAGAAAGTGGGTATTCAGGCGAGGGAAGATTTAGAGAAGTTTTTTGGTAAAAAAGTATTTTTAGAGCAGTTTGTCAAAGTGGAGCCGGATTGGCGTGCGAAGACCGACAAGCTGCGTTCATTCGGGTATTCACTCGATTAATTTAACAAAGAATGTCAAATATTATTGCAATTGTGGGGCGTCCCAATGTAGGGAAATCTACTTTGTTCAATCGCTTGATCGAACAAAAGAAAGCTATCATGGACAATATGTCCGGGGTGACGCGCGACCGCCATTATGGTTACGGTCAATGGACAGGACGTTTCTTTACCGTGATTGATACGGGAGGATACGTGCATGGTTCAGAAGATATTTTTGAGGGAGCGATTCGGGAACAAGTGGAATTAGCCATCGAAGAGGCGGCGGTTCTCTTGTTTGTAGTGGATTGTTCTACGGGATTAACGGATTTAGATAAAGATTTTGCGAACGTATTACGTCGCTCTAAGAAGCCCGTTATTTTGATTGCAAACAAAGCGGATACGCATGAAAAAGCGTATGCAGCTGCAGAGTTTTATGAATTAGGTTTAGGAGATCCGTTTCCTATTGCGGCAGAAAGTGGAAGTGGAACGGGAGATATGTTAGATGCGATGGTTTCTCATTTCAAAGAGGAAGGAATCGAAAATCCAGAATTAGGTATTCCGCGTGTGGCGATTTTAGGTCGTCCAAACGTAGGTAAATCTTCTTTCTTAAATGCGATTTTAGGAAAGGATCGTTCTATCGTAACCGATGCGGCGGGAACTACCCGGGATGCGATCCAAAATCACTATACCCTCTACGGGAAGGATTTTATCATCACTGATACGGCCGGTATTCGCCGAAAAGCACGTATTGACGACAATATTGAATACTATTCAGTCTTGCGTTCGATGAAGGCTTTGGAAGAATGTGATGTGGCCATTATTATCATTGATGCGACGACCATTGATCCGTTAACGGGTTTGGAAGCGCAGGATATGAACATTGTCAGCATGGCGGACAAAGCAAAGAAAGGAATCGTTTTAATGATTAATAAGTGGGATTTAGTGGCGAAAGACACGAATACCGCGATTCAATTAGAGAAAGCGATTAAAGAGCGTATGGCGCCTTTGAACTACATGCCAGTTATCTTTACTTCGGTAATGGAGAAGAAGCGTATCTTCCAGGCTTTGGAATTAATGCTAAAAGTATATGAAAACCGCTCACAAAAGATTTCTACATCGAAATTAAATGATGTGATGTTAGACGTGATCGCCAGTTATCCGCCACCAGCTTGGAAAGGTAAATACATTAAGATTAAATACTGTACGCAAGTATCGACTCCGTATCCGACCTTCATTTTCTTCTGCAACTTACCGCAGTACATTAAGGAAAGCTACGAGCGATATTTAGAAAACCAGATGCGTAAAGCATTCCAGTTAGATGGAACGCCTATTTCTTTATTCTTTAGAAAGAAATAATTGATGTATTTGGGAGAGGCTGATGAAACCGATTTGGCCTCTTCCACCTACACCATATAGGTAATCTCCCACCTGGCAAATGTTGTGGTAGGGGCTCTTGCCTAAGCTAATCCAGCGTTTTTTTTTCGGGTCAAAAGCCGAGCTTTCAGCCGGCCCGGATAAAATCCAATAGGGATTAGCCCATAAAATTTTCTCCACATAATACGCTGGTGCTCCAGCTACAGGTTCCCAGTTTTTGCCTGCATTGCGGCTCTCTAAGACCGGAACTGGACCTTCTTTGATTCTAGCGTAATTTCCTCCTCCGATCCAAGCATTTCTCGCATCGCGGAAGCCTATACTAAAAAAGCCAGTTCCTTCCCCGCCGGGAATGTTAGCAAAGCTAATTTGCCAATTCAGTAAGTCTTTACTGAATAATACCCTTGCTTTATCTCCACCTCCTGTGACGATGTAATATCCCTTTCTGGTTTTCTGTAAGCTGGATCCGCTTGCGGCGAAAGCGGCTTCACCTTTTTGTAGTGCAGGGTGGCTAACAGGATTTATTACTTCATATTTTCTCCCTTTTTCGCTCATGCGAATGAGTCCATAAAAGGGACCAGCAGGGTCTGATAAGAGTAAGCCTTGCTGGCCATCCCATAGCATTGCATCGAAGAAATAGCCCTTTTCTTTTATCTGAAATACTAATTCCCAACTCAATCCACCATTTTCTGTTCGGAAAACTTTAGCGGCTCCATGCTCTGCAGGACCAGCACTCATGAGAAGCACAGTGTGGCTGTCTAGAATGGCTAAGTCACGAAAGTCCAAGGAATCAGCCCCGGGAACGGTATTTACGGTAAAATGGGCGCCCCCATCACTGGAGTGAATGACGGTACCGCGCGTTCCTCCTATCCAGATGTGTGATCCCGAAGAGCGAATGGCTCGAAACGAGGCTTTTGTATCGAGAGGGAGGGGATTCCATTGGCTGAAGCTTTGGAATGCAACGAAATAGAGCAGGGCGTAAAGTAGGATGTGTTTTCTCATAGGGATATCGTGCTGCAAATTACGGATTTTGGCAAATAATGTTTATTTTTGAACCTTACAGCTCAAATTTATTCGTCGACACGAAAAGCATACATGGAAGAATTAAAACCTAAATCCCTTAATTTCTTAGAAGAAATCGTTCAGGATGATCTCGCCTCAGGAAAATACCCGAATGGTATTTTGACTCGTTTCCCGCCTGAGCCGAATGGTTACTTGCACATTGGTCATGCAAAGAGTATTTGCTTGAATTTTGGGCTGGCACAGCGTTTCGGAGGGGCTACTAATTTGCGTTTTGATGATACGAATCCTGTAACGGAAGAGACGGAATATGTGGAATCCATTAAGAAGGATGTTTCTTGGTTAGGATTTAACTGGGCGAATGAATTATATACTTCAGATTATTTTGAGGATTTATACCAATTCGCAGAAAAATTGATTTCACTTTCCTTCGCCTATGTAGATGATTCGACGGCAGTAGAAATTGCCGCTCAAAAAGGTACGCCCACCACGCCAGGTACGCATAGTCCATTCAGAAACCGAAGCGTGGAAGAAAATTTGACCTTGTTTCGTGAAATGCGTGCAGGGAAATACGCAGATGGCGAGAAGGTGTTAAGAGCTAAGATAGACATGGCACATCCGAATATGCACATGCGCGACCCCTTAATGTACCGTATTCGTCACGTGAAACACCACCGTTCAGGCGATAAATGGTGCATCTATCCAATGTATGATTTTGCGCATGGCCAAAGTGATTCCATTGAAGAAATTACACATTCAATTTGTACGCTGGAATTTGATGTTCACCGTCCTTTGTACGATTGGTTCTTAGACAAATTAGGGATTTTCCCCTCCCATCAATATGAATTTGCACGCTTGAATTTGTCCCACACAGTGATGAGCAAGCGTAAATTATTGCAATTAGTGAATGAGAAGGTAGTCAATGGCTGGGATGATCCTCGTATGCCTACCATTTCGGGTTTGCGTAGACGTGGTTTTACACCGGCATCGATTCGCAACTTCTGCGAGCGCATTGGTGTAGCAAAGCGGGATAATTTGATTGATTTAAGTTTATTGGAATTCTGTATTCGGGAGGATTTGAACAAGTCAGCTGATCGTGTGATGGCTGTGTTAGATCCGATAAAACTAGTGATTACGAACTATCCAGCAGACAAAACAGAGGATTTGCAGATTGAAAATAATCCAGAGGCAGAGGTAATGACGAAGCGTTCCGTTCCATTCTCGAATGAATTATACATCGAACGCGATGATTTTATGATCGATCCACCTAAGAAATTCTTCCGTTTAGGCGTAGGATTGCAGGTGCGTTTAAAAGGAGCTTACATTGTGACTTGCACTGATTTCAAAACAGATGCTTCAGGTCATGTAACAGAGGTACATGCTGAATACATTCCAGAAAGTAAGTCAGGACAAGATACGAGTGGTGTTTCAGTCAAAGGAACGATTCACTGGGTGTCAGTGGCCCACGCGGTGGAAGCGGAAGTGCGTAACTTTGATCGTTTGTTAATCGTAGAGGATGCTTCTGAATTAGGGGATGATTTCTTAAAATTCATCAATCCTGAATCACTGGAAATTGTATCGAAAGTGTTTGTAGAGCCTGGTTTGAAATCCGCAGCAGTAGGTCAATCACTGCAGTTTATCCGCAAGGGATATTACAGCTTAGATCCGGACTCTACATCGGATAAGCTGGTATTTAATCGAACAGTAACTTTAAAAGATACTTGGGCGAAAGAAAAGGCTAAATAATTATTTTTTCGCGAAAAGCGAATCCACGAAAGTGGTCTTGTTGAATACTTGGAGATCGGAGATTTTTTCTCCCACTCCAATGTATTTGACTGGGATCTTGAATTGATCCGAAATACCAATCACCACGCCACCTTTTGCCGTACCATCCAGCTTTGTAATCGCTAATGAGGTAATCTCGGTTACTTTTGTAAATTCCTGGGCTTGAATGAAGGCATTTTGTCCGGTAGATCCATCTAATACAAGCATCACCTCATGTGGGGCTTCCGGGATGAATTTTTGAATTACGCGCTTGATTTTGCCTAATTCAGTCATCAAATTGACTTTCGTATGTAAACGTCCCGCTGTATCGATGATCACGATGTCAGCATTCATATCTACGGCTTGCTTCACGGCATCAAAGGCTACTGCTGCTGGATCCGTATTCATTCCATGATCAATGACAGGAATGCCTACACGTTCTCCCCACAATTTCAATTGATCTACTGCCGCGGCACGGAAAGTATCTGCCGCGCCTAACACTACTTTCAATCCATTCTGGTGAAATTG
>Ga0228702_1001771_pt1 | contig 13170 bp, 12 predicted proteins | sample McNCre217_Aug_MG_2_FD_178018 | JGI IMG/M metagenome (GOLD analysis project Ga0228702, IMG submission 178018) | Freshwater microbial communities from McNutts Creek, Athens, Georgia, United States - 20-17_Aug_MG | ecosystem: Environmental > Aquatic > Freshwater > Creek | place: USA: Georgia... | reverse complement strand
GGTCTGGAGTTGCGTGGCGTCAAAGCCGCGGACCGAAAGGCCATTTCCGAGCGCCTGCTGGCGCAGTGCCATCTCAAGGGCTTTGGCAGCCATTACCCCAATCAACTTTCGGGCGGCATGCGCCAGCGCGCCGCTCTGGCGCGTACGCTGGCGGTGGACCCGCTGGTGCTGTTGATGGATGAGCCTTTTTCAGCCTTGGATGCACAGACCAAAATGGTGTTGCAGCAGGACTTGGCACAGACCGTCAAAGCCCATGGCAAAACGGTGGTGTTCATCACCCACGATCTGGCCGAAGGTGTGGCCTTGTCGGACCGCATCCTGGTCATGAGTGAGCGCCCGGGCACCATCGTCGAAGAAATCGTGGTCGACATTCCGGACCGCGACAACCCCTTGCAGCGCCGCAAACACCCCCGCGTTGGCGAGTACGTGGCCCGCCTGATGGACCTGCTCAAGCTGGATGCGCAAGCGGATGTTCACTGAAACCCTGTTCCCTTTCCAGTCCCACCTCAATCCAAGGAGTTCGCGATGAAAACAAGCCTGTCTTTCTCTTTTGCGCGCCGACTGTGTCTGTCCTGTCTGAGTGCAAGTGCCGTGTTGCTGTCCCTGGGCGCCCAGGCGCAGCCACAGGAAATCACCTATCTGCTGCCCGCGCCCGGCACATTGCCTGCTTTTGGCCCGTGGATGCTGGCCCAGGCCAAGGGCTATTACGAGCAGGAAGGCCTGAAAGTGAATTTCGTGGCCGCACGCGGTGGCGTGGATGTGGCCAAGCAGATCGGCGCAGGCAATGCGGTGATTGGTGGCGCCATCGGTGACACGCCGATCATTGCGCGCTCCCAAGGCATCCCGGTCAAGGCCGTGGCTGTGCTGGGCGCAGGCTCGCTCACGCAGCTGGTCAGCCATAAAGACGAGCGAATCGAGAGCCCGCGTGAACTCAAGGGCCGCACGGTGACGGTGCTGGCCTACACCGACACCACTTACTACGCCTTGCTGGGCATGCTCAGCAAGGTTGGCTTGACCAAGAACGATGTCAACATCCAGGCCGCTGGCCCTGCTGGGGTGTGGCAGCAGTTTGCCGCCAAAAAGGCCAGCGCCATGGCTGGCGTGCCCGACTGGACCGTGAGCGCCATGGAAGCCGGCGCACAAGTGGACATCATGCCGGCCGACATCTACTTCAAGAGCATGGCCCAGGCGATTCTGGCGTCTGATGAAACCATTGCCAAAAACCCTCAGCTGATCCAGAAACTGGTGCGCGCCACACTCAAGGGCATGAAGGACATCATGGCCAACCCCAAGGCGGCCACCGAAGTCTATGTCAACCATGTGCCTGCGCACAAAGGCAAGGAGGCCAGCATTGAGAAGGCCTTCGAGATGTACAACAAGTATGTCTATGCCGCGCAGAAAGTGCCGGGCACCATGGACGAGACGCGTCTGCTCGAACTGCAGAAGTTCTATGTGAGCAACGGCATCGTTCCCAAAGAAGTGCCGGTCAAGGACCTCTACACCAACCAGTTTGTGGCGGGCAAATAACGCTGCCTGCCAGCGCCGCTGAACCGTTCACGCACGATTGCCGAATATGCACAAAGAACGTCTTGTCACCACCGCCTGGAGCCTCGCGGTCCTGTTGGTCTTTTTGCTGGGCTGGGAATTTCTGCCTGGTGCGCTGGGTGTCCCTGAATTCGTGTTGCCGCCACTGAGCGCGGTTGTGCAGGAGCTGGGGCGCATTTGGGGCAGCGAGCGCTTGCTCTGGCATGCTGGCATCACGGGCCTGGAGGTGGTGATCGGCTTTGTGTTGGGCTCCGCACTCGGTGCACTCATCGGCTACGCCCTGGGGGTGTCGCCGCGTGTGGAAGCCGTGTTTTCGCCCTACCTGCTGGCCTTGCAAATTGCACCCAAGGTGGCCTTTGCGCCCTTGTTTGTGATGTGGCTGGGTTACACCATGTACCCCAAGATCCTGGTCGCGGTGCTGATCGTGTTCTTCCCGGTGCTGATCAACGTGCTGAGCGCGATGCGTGCCATGGACGGTGACCTGATCAACCTGGCGCGCTCGTTCTCGGCCACACGCTTTCAGGTCTTTCGCATGGTTGAGTTTCCCACCACCTTGCCACCGCTTTTCTCTGGACTGCGGATTGCCAGCACGCTGGCCGTCATCGGTGTGGTGGTCGGCGAACTGGTGGGCGGCAACATGGGCTTGGGTTACCTGCTGGTGTTTTTCGAAGGGCAGGGCAACACGGCGGGCGTGTTCGTGGTGATCGCTGCGCTCACCTTGATTGGCATCGTGGCCTATTACGCTGTGGTGCTGGCCGAGCGCAAGGTGCTGCACTACCTGCCCGGCACCGACCGCGTGGGGGCCTGAAGCACATGGCTGGCATGGCATCTGAAATCCGACTGGAAGGCCGGCGCGTGCTGGTCACCGGCTCTGCACGTGGCTTGGGCGAAAGCTTTGCCCGTGCGCTGGTGGCGGCGGGCGCCCGCGTGGTCATCAGCGATGTGCTGCACGAGCGTGGCAAAGCGCTGGCTGCAGAGTTGGGCGAACAGGCCCACTATGTGCCGCTGGACCTGCTCGATCCGGCAGGCATCCGTGCGGGCGTGGCCCAGGCAGCAGACCTCATGGGCGGCATCGACGGCCTGATCAACAACGCGGCCATCACCAACTCGGGTGGCAAGACGATGGACGAGCTCCAGATCGACGTGTTTGACCGGGTCATGGATGTCAATGTGCGGGGCACCTGGCTGGTCACCCAGGCCGCGCGTCCGCACCTGGCCGCCAGTGGCGAAGGGCGTGTGGTGAATCTGGCGTCCGACACCGCCTTGTGGGGCGCCCCCCGCCTCATGGCCTATGTGGCCAGCAAGGGGGCTGTGGTGGCCATGACCCGCTCGATGGCACGCGAAATGGGCGGCGAAGGCACCACGGTCAATGCCATTGCGCCGGGGCTGACGCTGGTCGAGGCCACCGAATACGTGCCGCAGGAACGGCACGACCATTACCTGCAAGGGCGCGCGATCCAGCGCCCTCAAGTCCCCGAGGATGTCCATGCTGCCGCACTGTTTTTGCTGACACGTGCCAGCGGGTTCATCACCGGTCAGCTGCTGCCAGTCAACGGCGGCTTTGTCATGAATTGAAGGAGAAAAGCACATGGATGCACACGCACGCAAGGTTCTGGAGGCGGCCAACCAGCCCCAATTCAACGCCAACGGTCTGCTCAATGCGCAGATCCCCCCTGAACTGGAGATCCAGGCCGGCATGCTGCAACAGCAGGACCAGTCTTTTGCCGAGTGGATGGAAAGCCGCGTGGCGCGCAAATCCACCCGCCGCTACGACTGGGATGCGCTCAAGTTTCAGGCCGACTACGACCCCAAGTACCGCCGTGCCCAGATGCGCTATGTGGGCACCGGGGCCACAGGGGTGAACAAGGATTCCAACACGGTGCCCTCGGCCCACTTCACTTTCTCCACCATGGTGATTCCAGGGGGAGGGATCGGTCCCATGCACATCCATTACGACGTGGAAGAAATCTTTTTCGTGTTGCGTGGCGCCATGAAAATCATCTGCGAAAAAGACGGCCAGCGCTGGGAGGCCATGCTGGGCGAACGCGACCTGATCTCGGTGCCGCCGGGTGTGTACCGCGAAGAGCACAACATCGGTGACGAAGACGCACTGATGTGCGTGATGCTGGGCGCCCCCAAGCCGATCACACCGGTGTACCCACCCGATTCGCCGCTGACAAAGATCAAGCGCTGAACACCGCCCTGCCTTTCACGGTTTCACCCAGCATGTCCTACCAGGAACACCTGTCCCGTTTCCCCGTCCAAGGCGTGGCGACGCCATCGGGCCCGGTCCAGTACCGGCAAGCCGGTTTGGCTGAGCAGGTGACCCATGTCTTGCTGCATGGCATCGGCTCGGGTTCGGCCAGCTGGGTAGAACAGTTGCGCGCCGCCGATGGCCGCAATGACCTGCGCGTGCTGGCCTGGGATGCCCCTGGCTACGGGGGCAGCACACCGGTCGAGCCGGCATCGCCGGTGGCGGCCGACTATGCGCAGCGCCTGTGGGCCTGGCTGGACGCGCTGGAGGTGCGTGTGCCGCTGGTGTTGGTGGGGCACTCGCTGGGCTGCCTGATGGCGGCCAGCGCCGCTGTGCTTGCGCCTGGGCGTGTGCAGCGTCTGGTGCTGCTCTCGCCTGCGCGGGGTTATGGCGATGCCTCGCCTTCCGAACGCGCCGACAAACTGAACTCGCGGCTGGCCAATCTGCAGCGCCTGGGCCCTGAAGGCATGGCGGTTGCGCGCGCTGCGGCCATGCTGTCGCCCACGGCCACGCTGGAGCAAATCGAGGCCGTTCGCCAGACCATGGCGCAGGTGCATGTGGCGGGCTACACCCAGGCCACGCATTTGCTGGCCAATGGTGTGCTGGCGCGCGATCTGGCGCAGCTGCACTGCCCAGTGGCGGTGGCGAGTGGGGACGCCGATGCGATCACGCCGCCCGTGGCGTGCCAACAGGTCGCGCAGCAAGCGGGGGTGGCGTGGCAGAACCTGGGCGCCGTTGGACACGCTTGTCCGCTGGAAGCGCCAGAGGCGGTCAACGCCTTGCTGGGTCTTGTGGGATCAGCGATTTCGGAGATTTCAGCATGAGCGCTGCCGACAAGAACGACGACCGTTACACCGTGCCCGCGCTGGCGCGCGGCCTGCAGCTGCTGACGCAGTTCAACCGGGATGAACGAGAACTGTCTGGCGCCGAACTGTCCCGTCGTCTGGGTTTGCCCCGGGCCTCGGTGTTCCGCATGCTGTTCACGCTGGAACAAGGGGGCTTCCTGGAGCGCTCGGAAGACGGTGTCAGCTACCGCCTTGGTTTGGCGGTGTTGCGTCTGGGTTTCGAATTGCTGGCGTCCATGGAGCTCACCGAGCACGGGCGGCCGGTGATCGAGGAATTGCGTGACCGCTGCGGTTATTCGGCCCACATCGTTGTGCGCGATGCGCGCGAGGTGGTGTTCATTGCGAAGGCGGCGGGCCGCAGCGCCTTGTTTCACTCCATTCAGGTCGGCGCGCGCCTGCCGGCACATGCCACCGTCCTGGGGCGCCTGCTGCTGGCCGATCTGGACATGGACGGTCTGCAACAGCTGTATCCGGAAGAGCCTTTGCATGCATATACACCTTTGACGCCCACCACGCTGGTGCAGCTGAAAGCCTTGATCGACGAAGACCGTGCGCGCGGCCATGGCATCAGCATGGGCGGATTCGAAACCGGCATCTCCACCATTGCCGCGCCGGTGTTCAACGACCGTGGCGCGGTGGCGGCGGCCGTCAGCATTTCGGTGCCAGCGCAGCGCATCGACGATGGCGCATTGCCTGAACTTGTGGGCATGGTCAAGGCTGCTGCGGCTCAGCTGACCGAGCGCATCAGCCATTTGCCCAACCGAGGCGGTTGGCCACAGAAAAACCAAGAGAAATAAACCCCATGAGCACTCCTCCTCTCATCACCGTCGGCGAACTGGTTGCACGCTTTCTGGAGCAGTGTGGCGTGAAGGCCGCGTTTGGCGTGATCTCCATCCACAACATGCCGATCCTGGACGCCTTTCACCGGCGCCAGAAGATCCGCTTTGTCTCGGCGCGCGGGGAAGCCGGCGCCTGCAACATGGCCGACGCCTATGCCCGTGTGAGCGCCACACTGGGTGTGTGCGTGACCAGCACCGGCACCGGTTGCGGCAATGCCGCTGGCGCCATGGTGGAAGCCATCACCGCCGGCACGCCACTGCTGCACCTGACCGGCCAGATCGAATCTCCCTTCCTGGACCGCGACCTGGGCTTCATCCACGAGCACCCAGCGCAGCTGGCCATGCTCAAGTCGGTGGGCAAGGAGGCGTTCCGTATCCGCAACCCCGAAACCGCACTGGCCACGCTGCGCGAGGCTGTGCGCATTGCACAGACGCCACCCTGTGGGCCGGTGAGCGTGGAGATCGCGATCGATGTGCAGAAAATGACGCTGCCGCTGCCGGCCGACCTGTCGCCGCTGACGGTGGCGCCCTGGGTGCCCAACACCACCGCAGTGGATGCATTGGCTGACCGTCTGCGGCAAGCCAAACGGCCTTTGCTGTGGCTGGGTGGCGGTGCGCGTGGCGCCAGCGCGGCCGTGCAGCGCCTGGTCAATATGGGCTGGGCGGTGGTGAGTTCGGTGCAGGGGCGTGGCATCCTGGCCGAGGACCACCCCTTGTCGCTGGGCTCGTACAACCTGCAAAAACCCACCGAACAGTTTTATGGCACGGTGGACGCCATGCTGGTGGTCGGCTCGCGTTTGCGCAGCAACGAGACACTGACCTACAAGCTCGGCTTGCCGGCCACGCGTTACCGCATCGATGCCAACCCGCTGGCTGAAAACCGGGCTTACGAGAGTGAATTGTTCGTGCAGGGCGACGCCCAACTGACCCTGGATGCCCTGGCCGACCGGCTGGAGGGCCGCATGCAGATCGATCCGGCTTTTGCCCGCGACGTGCAGCAAACCCGCGCCGAAGCCGCATTGCTGGTCGACGCCACGCTGGGCGCCTATGTCCAGCTCAAGAACGCGCTGGGCGAAGCCGCAGGTAAAAACCTGTGGTGGGTGCGTGACATCACGCTGTCCAACACCATGTGGGGCAACCGTGCACCGGTGCTCGACCACCCGCGTGCCGGTGTGCATGCGCTGGGTGGTGGCATTGGTCAGGGCTTGGCCATGGGGGTGGGCGTGGCCGTGGCCAATGCCGAGCATGGTCTGGGCCGCAAGACGGTGTCCCTGTGTGGCGACGGTGGCTTCATGCTCAACCTGGGTGAGCTGGCCTGTGCTGCACAAGAACAGGCCGATGTGGTCTTCATTGTCATGAACGACCAGCGTTATGGCGTCATCCGCAACATCCAGGACGACATCTACGGCAGTCGCCATTGCTATGTCGATCTGCACACCCCCGACTTTGCGCAGTTGTGCGCGAGCATGCGGGTGCCGCACCACCGTCTGAGCGATCCTGCCGCCGCACGTGAAACGCTGGCCAAGGCGCTGGCGCAGCGTGGGCCGGTGGTGGTCGAGGTGGACATGAATGCCTGGGGCCCGTTCGCCGTCAAGTTCGCCGGCCCGCCCAAGAAGAAAGAGGACTGAGCCATGCCTGGCAAGACGCAGGCGGTGGTCCTGATCGGTTTTGGCGCCATCGGTTCGGCCGTGTTCAGACGCCTGCAGTCCCAACCACAGGTGCGCATCACACACGTGGTGGTGTCAGCCGCTTCGCAAGCCAAAGTGCAGCAGCAGCTCGGTGATCTGGCGCAAGCAGTGACCCGCGTGCCCGACGAAGCCACACTGGTGCTCGAATGTGCGGGCCACAGCGCGCTGATGGCCCATGTGCTGCCGGCATTGCGCCGTGGTGTGGAATGTGCGGTGTTGTCGGTGGGGGCCCTGTCCGAGCCGGGTCTGCCTGAGCAACTGGAAGATGCTGCCCGTGCTGGTGCTGCCCAGTTGCATCTGCTGGCGGGGGCCATTGGTGGCATCGACGCCATTGCGGCTGCACGACACGCTGGCATTGATGAATTGGTCTATACCGGGCGCAAGCCGCCTGTGGGCTGGCGTGGCAGTCCTGCGGAACAGGTGGTCAACCTGGACACACTGCACGAGCCAACGGTGATCCTGCAAGCCAGCGCCCGTGAAGCGGCCCGCCTGTATCCCAAAAATGCCAATGTGGCGGCCACACTGTCGCTGGCGGGCATCGGTCTGGACCGCACGCAGGTGCGTCTGATCGCTGACCCCACAGTGAGCGAGAACATCCACGAGTACGAAGTGCGCGGCGCCTTTGGCGAGATGCGTGTGGTCATGCGCGGCAAGCCGCTGGCCGAGAACCCCAAAACTTCGGCACTGACGGTGTTGTCAGCGCTGCGCTTTTTGCACAACCGCGTGGCCCCGGTCACGCTCTGAGGCTTCCATGACCGAACACCTGCACAGCTTCATTGCCGGCCACTGGCGCGATGCCTCGGGGCCGCGCTACACCACCGAATACCCACACGATGGCTCGATCGTGGCCGAGCTGAATGCCGCGACCGCGGCCGATGTGGACGAAGCCGTGCAGGCCGCCGAACGTGCACGCCTGCAGCCGGCCTGGGCCCGACTCAAACACCACGAACGGGCCGGCATCCTGTACCGCGTGGCGGCAGGCATCCGTGCCCGTGCCGAAGAATTGGCGCAGTTGCAGCGGCTGGACAACGGCAAGCCCATCAAGGAGTGCCGCGCGCTGGTGGCCAGTGCCGCTGGGACTTTCCAGTTTTTTGCTGCTGCAGCCGAGACCTGGGAGGACGCCATCACACCTTCGCGGGGCGACTACCTGACCATGAGCGTGCACGAACCGCTGGGTGTGGTGGGCGCCATCACGCCCTGGAACAGCCCGATCGCCAGTGAAGCGCAGAAGCTTGCGCCGGCGCTGGCCGCCGGGTGTGCCGTGGTGTTCAAACCGGCCGAGATCACGCCACGCATGGCGATCGAATTGGCCAAGATCTGCCAGCAGGCCGGTGTACCCGATGGCATCGTCAGTGTGCTGCCTGGCAAGGGCAGTGTGATCGGTGATGCCCTGGTCAAGCATCCTTTGGTCAAGCGCATCGCCTTCACTGGCGGCACCACGGTGGGCATGGGCATTCAGCGTCTGGCGGCCGAAAAACTGATGCCGACCTCTCTGGAATTGGGCGGCAAGTCGCCGACCATTGTTTGCGCCGATGCCGATCTCGACCATGCGGTGGCCGGTGTGCTCTACGGCATCTTCAGCTCCTCGGGCGAGTCCTGCATTGCCGGTTCGCGTGCCTTTGTGCACGAGAGCGTCTACAACGCATTCAAGGCCCGTCTGCTCGAGGGCGTGAAACGCCTGCGTGTGGCCGACCCCGCGCTGGAAGACACGCAAATGGGACCGCTGGTCAACAGGGGCCACCGCGAGAGCGTGGAGCGCTATGTGCAGTTGGGCCTGGATGAGGGCGGGAAATTGCTGGCCGGGGGAGCACGCCCTGCGGGGGGCTATTACGACAAGGGCAGTTATTACCTGCCGACGGTGTTTGAAGGCTTGTCCAACAGCGCGCGCATGTGCCAGGAAGAAATTTTTGGCCCGGTGCTGGCCCTGTTGCCCTGGAAGGACGAAGCCGATCTGATTGCCCAGTGCAACGACAACATGTTTGGTCTGGCTTCGGGCATCTGGTCGCGCGACTTCAAGACCGCCTGGCGCATCGGCACTGCACTGCAGACCGGCACAGTCTGGGTCAATACCTACAAACTCTTCTCGATCAGCACGCCGTTCACTGGCGTGAAAATGAGCGGCTATGGCCAGGAAAAGGGGCGACTGGGCATCCTTGAATACACCGCCCAGAAAAGCTTCTACTGGGGTTTGAACGATGCGCCGCTGCCTTGGGCGGCCAGTTAACGCTGCCATAGGGAGATGGACCGCATGACGTACTTTCTGCCATTGGCATGCACCCGCCGCGCGGCGCTGCGCAGCCTGGCCCTCGGCCTGGCCACGGCACTGTGTGCAGGGTGGACCTGGGCGCAGCCGGTCGCTGCGGTCACGGGGGTGCAAAAGCAATTGGCACAAGAGCGCTTCACTTTGGTGGCCCCGTTTCCGCCGGGTGGGCCGGTGGATGTGCTCTCGCGCCTGCTGGCCGATGGTCTGGCGCAGCGCTATGGTCAGTCCGCCGTGGTCGAAAACTTGCCGGGTGCGGCCGGCAACCTGGGCATCGACAAGGTCAAACGTGCCAAGGCCGATGGCCATACCTTGCTGGTGGTGCCAGCAGGTAACCTGACCATCAACCCCACTTTGATGCCCAATTTCCCGTTCGACATCGAGCGCGACTTCACGCCCTTGACCATGCTGGCCAAGGCGCCCAATGTGCTGGTGGCCAGCCCCTCGGCGAAGTTGCGCAACGTGGCCGATGTGCTGCAACAGGCCAGGCGTCAGCCCGACAGCTTGTCGTATGCCTCTCCCGGTGTGGGCAGCGGCTTGCATCTGGCCGGTGAACTTTTCAAGGCGCAGACCCAGACGGAAATCCTGCACGTGCCCTACAAAGGCACGGGGCCGGCACTCAATGACGTGTTGGCGGGTGTGGTGCCGCTGATGTTCAGCAATCTGCCGGCCACGCTGCCCTTCATTCGCAGTGGCAAGCTGGTCGCACTGGGTGTGACCGACAGCGCACGCAGCGCCGTGGCCCCTGAAATCCCGACCATCGCCGAGCAAGGCGTGGCCGGTGTGGTGGTGACCTCCTGGTATGGCCTGCTGGCGCCTGCCGGCACATCGGCTGCCGTGGCCGAACAGCTGGCCCGCGATGCGCAGGAGATCCTGGCGCAACCGGCTGTGCTCGAGAAACTTCAGGCCCAGGGCCTGCAGCCGACCGCGATGCGTCCTTCCGAATTCGCCGCCCACATGCGCCGTGAAACGGCCGACTGGGCACGCATCATCCGCTCGCGCCACATCACGGCCGAGTGAACCAAACCAGGAGCGGCATTTATGGATTTGGGCATCAGCGGTAAAAAAGCCTTGGTGTGTGGTGCCAGCGCAGGCCTGGGCTACGCTTGCGCCAAAGCGCTGGCGGCCGAAGGCGTGCAGGTGCTGATCGTGGCACGCACCGAGGGACCGTTGCAGGAAGCCGCTGCACGGCTCAATGCATTGGGGGCAGGCCGTGTCGAGGCGCTGGCCGCCGATGTGACTTCCGACGCCGACCGCGCGCGCATCTTTGCAGCGCACAGCGGCTTTGACATCGTGGTGACCAATGCCGGCGGGCCACCGCCCGGTGACTTCCGTCAGTGGGATCAGGCCACCTGGGTGCGTGCGCTGCAAGCCAATATGCTGGCGCCGATCGAGATCATCAAGGCCACGGTGGACGGCATGATGGAGCGCGGTTTCGGTCGCATCGTCAACATCACCTCCAGTGCGGTGAAGTCGCCCGTGGATGGCCTGGGCCTGTCGACCGGGGCACGCAGCGGATTGACCGGATTTGTGGCCGGGCTGGCGCGCACCGTGGTGGCGCGCGGCGTCACCATCAACAACTTGCTGCCCGGCACCTTTGACACCGCCCGGCTGGCCGGCAATTTTTCCAAGCAGGCCGAGCGTGAGGGCTTGCGTGTGGACGAGGTCATCGCACGCCGTCTGGCCAAGCACCCAGCACACCGCTTTGGCCGACCCGATGAGTTGGGCAATACCTGCGCCTACCTGTGCAGCGCGCACGCCGGTTACATCAACGGCCAGAACATTCTGCTCGACGGCGGATCGTTTCCTGGCGTTTTTTGAAGGAAATCCAATATGTCTGGACTCAGGATCGGTGTCGCCGGTGGCGGCGTCGGGGGCTTGTCGGCGGCCATTGCGCTGCGCCAGCAAGGCCATGATGTGACCGTGTTCGAACAATCCGCGGGGTTCTCGCGCGTGGGGGCCGACATCAACCTCACCCCCAATGTGGTGCGTGCCATCGACGGTTTGGGGGCGGGTGAGACCATACGCCGCCTGGGCGCGCGCCCGACCTTCCGCATCAGCCGCGATTGGGACACGGGTCTGGAAACGTCGCGCCTGGGCATGGCCGATGAGGCAGAGCGCCGTTATGGTGCACCACAGGTGACCATTCACCGTGCCGACATCATCACCGCATTGGCTGAGCAGTTTCCGTTGGCGCGCATTCGTTTTTGCCAACGCATCCGCAGCTTGACGCAAGACGATGCTGGTGTGACCTTGGAATTTGAAGGGGGCGGTCGCGAAACATTCGATGTGGTGATCGGGGCCGACGGGATCCATTCGCGTGTGCGCACAGCCTTGTTCGGCGAAGAGCACCCGCGCTTCACCGGTGTGGTTTCTTTCCGATCGGTGGTGCCGACCGAGCGCGTCAGGCATGTGCCGGAGATCGAGGCGTTCACCAAATGGTGGGGGCCCAATCCACACAGCCAGATCGTCACCTTCCCGCTCAATCAGGGCAAGGAAACCTTCATTTTTGCCACCACGGGGCAGGAAAGCTGGACCGAAGAATCATGGACCAGCCCGGGCGATGTCGAGGAGTTGCGTGGCTTCTATAAGAACTTCCACGCCGATGCGCGGGCCTTGCTGGAAGCCTGTGACACCACCCTCAAGAGTGCGCTTTATGAACGCGAACCGCTGCCGCGCTGGTCAGTCGAAACGGTCAGTTTGCTGGGCGATGCCTGTCACCCCATGCTGCCATTCATGGCCCAGGGCGCGGGCATGGCGATCGAGGATGCCGTGGTGCTGGGCCGCAGTCTGGCCGGGGTCAGCAACCGTGCCGATGCCACCAAGGCTTTGCGGGTCTACGAAGATGCGCGCAAAGAGCGCACCGCCAAAATTCAGCTGGGTTCGCGTGGCAACCAATGGATGAAGACCCAGGGCAATGCCGACTGGGTCTATGGCTACGACGCCTGGAACGCGCCGCTGGCTACGCCCTGAGTTCAGAGGTCGAGCACCAGGCGTTCGCTTTTGCAGCCAGAAACGCAGACCATCATCACCTTGTTGCTGGCGCGCTCGGCCGCTGTGAGCACCGAGTCGCGGTGGTCAATTTCGCCTTCGAGCACGCGGGTCTCGCACGAGCCGCACACCCCTTCTTCGCAGCTGAAGGGCACATCGGCCTTGCAGGCCTGCAGCATTTTGTGCAGCGAAGTGTCGGGGGTGACTTCGAAAGTTTTGCCACTGCGGCGCAACTCGACGGTGTAGCTTGCGCGCGCATCGGCGGCAGCTTGAACCTGAACCGCAGCGAAACGCTCGATGTGGGCCTGGGTGTGGCCCAGTTCGGCGCAGACTTTTTCAAAGGTGTCGAGCATCACCGACGGCCCACAGGCGTAGAAGTGGGTGTCGGCCGAGGGCGCGCGGCGTGCGAGCAGGGCGCGCAAATCGGGTGGGCCACCCTGTTCGTCGTCGAAATGCCAGTGCACGGGTGCACCCAGGGCCTCGATCTCGGGCATGAAGGCCATGTGCTGGCGCGATCGGGCGAAACACAGCAGTTCGAAGCTGCGACCCAGTGCCTGCAGCCGACGTGCCATGCACAGGATGGGGGTGACGCCAATGCCACCGGCCACCAGCACACTGTGAGCGGCGTCTTCGTGCAAAGGGAAATGGTTGCGTGGTGCACCGATGGTCAACGGCATGCCCACGCGCAACTGCTCGTGCACGCAGCGTGAGCCACCACGACTGGCACGGTCCTTGAGCACGGCCACCA
>Ga0228702_1001770_pt1 | contig 13170 bp, 11 predicted proteins | sample McNCre217_Aug_MG_2_FD_178018 | JGI IMG/M metagenome (GOLD analysis project Ga0228702, IMG submission 178018) | Freshwater microbial communities from McNutts Creek, Athens, Georgia, United States - 20-17_Aug_MG | ecosystem: Environmental > Aquatic > Freshwater > Creek | place: USA: Georgia... | reverse complement strand
ACTTCAGGAAAAATGGCACGGGCCACGAGGATGGAAGGTTTGTTCACGGCGTCTCGCAGGTTCATTCAAGGATGTTCAGCTGGCGTGACCACCAGGGGGTGATCGCGGGCAACAGGGTCAGCGTCCAGATGACCACCCAGGCGGTCAAGGGCATGAGTTCGGTCATCTGCGGGAACTGAGCCACCGTCATCACGGCCAGCACCACGGGGATCACGCCCGTCTCTCGCACAGCACACAAAAAGAGTTTTTCTTTCAACGAGATGCGGGTGGGCAGCAGCGACACCAGCACCGCCACAGGCCGTGCCACCCCCATGAACAGCAGCGCCACCACCAGCCCCAGCCCAGCTGTGCTGGCCAGGTCAGGCAAGGCCACAAAGGGGCCGACCATCATGAAAATGGTGGGTTTGGCGATGCTTTCGATCTTGGTTTCCATGCTGTGGATCAGCGCGTGGAAGGCCCGGGAACCCCGGTTGAAGTTGCCCAGCAAGCCGGCAATGAACGCGGCCAGAAAGCCGTTGCCATGGATCAGCTGGGCAAACATGAAAGTCACCAACGGCCCAGCCAGCGCAATGGCAAAGTCGTACAGCGGCTCCTCGGCCCCGCTGGCGTGGTGGCTGGCCTTGTAGCGCTCAAACCCGTACATGCACAGCCAGCCCACGATGCCTGCCACCGTGCCCCACAGAAACTGCTGGCCCAGCAGCACCAGGTTGTCAGCGCTGAAGAGGCTGACCGCCAGGCCACCCATGTTGTCCAGCTTCATGCCGCCCAGCACCATGGCCGCGATGGCCGAGGTGAAGATGGCCCCCACCGCGTCGTTGAGCGCACTCTCGGCCACGGCCATGTCCGAGACACGGCGGTACTCGGCTCGGATGGTGAGTTGCTTGAGGGTCGGGATCAGCGCCGCCGGATCGGTGGAGCCCAGAATCGCGGCCAGCAAGGCGGCCGTGTTGCCCTCCAGACCCAGCGCGAGGAGGAGCGCATAGGTGATGAAAAACGTGATCAGATAACCCGCCACCGCGATCATGACGGTCGGGAAAGCGATCTTCACAAACGCTTTGCGATCGATTTCGTCACCACCCGACTTGAGGATGACGGCGGCCAGTGCGGTGCAAACCACCACCGCCAGGGCCAGTTGCACCGACAGGGGTGCCAGCGCATCGTGCAGCACGATGCCGATCAGCAACTGAAGCGTGAAGCTGGGGAAGACCGTCCCCTCGGCCGCCTTGCTGCAGGCCCAGCCAAAACCCAAAAACAGGCTCAGGCACCACAGCGTGGACGCGATGGTCGTTTCGGTTCCGCCCAGCTGGGCCATGCGTTGCAGCAGCCAGGGCGACGCCGCATTGAGCAAGGCCGCGATGGCAAACAGGGCGCCAATTTTGAGGTAGTTCATGGGAGGCTTTTGGACGACTCAGCTGGCCTGGTCGATGTCAAACACCTGCTTGAGGTAAGCCAGGTATTTTTCATCGTCGCACATGCCTTTGCCAGGGGTGTCTGACAACTTGGCGACGGGCTGGCCGTTGCAGCGGGTCATCTTGATGACGATCTGCAGCGGCTCGTAGCCCAGGTCATTGGTCAGGTTGGTGCCCACGCCAAAGGCCAGCTGGCAGCGCCCCCGGAACTGCTGGTACAGCTCGATGGTGCGCGGAATCGTCAGACTGTCGCTGAAGATCAGGGTCTTGGTCTTGGGGTCGACCCGGTTGCGGCTGTAGTGCTCGATCATGCGCTCGCCCCAGATGAAGGGGTCGCCGCTGTCGTGACGGGCACCGTCAAACAGCTTGCAGAAGTACAGGTCAAAGTCACGCAAGAAGGCATTGAGGCCATACACATCGCTCAGCGCAATACCCAGGTCGCCCCGGTACTCGCGCGCCCACGACTCAAAGGCAAACACCTGGCTGTCGCGCAGGCGCGGGCCCAGCGCCTGCGCAGCCTGCAGGTATTCGTGCGCCATGGTGCCCAAAGGGGTCAGGCCCAGCAGGTAGGCAAAGTACACATTGCTGGTGCCTGCGAACTGACCCGAGGGACCGGTGCCCAAGCGGGCCGACAACACGCGCAGCACCTCTTCGTGCCAGGCCCGTGAGAAGCGGCGACGCGTGCCATAGTCAGCGATCTTGAGGGCCGACAAGCCCTCGGCGTGCAACTGCTCGATCTTCTTGTCGAGGCGGCGACGCCCCTCCATCAGGTCGGGCACCTTCTGGGTGTTGCGGAAGTACACCTCGTTGACGATGGCCAGCACCGGGATCTCAAACGGGATGGTGTGCAGCCAAGGCCCCTGGATGGTGATGTCGATCTCGCCCGAGGGCAGCGCCGTGACCTGGATGTATTTTTCGTTGAGCTTGAACAGGCCCAGAAAGTCCACAAAGTCGCTCTTGATGAAGCGCAGCGAGCGCAGGTACTGCAGCTCGGACTCCTTGAAGCTCAGGCTGCACAGCGAGCGGATTTCCTGGCGGATCTCGTTCACAAACGGGGCCAGCGCCACACCCGGGTTACGGCACTTGAACTTGTATTCGACCTGCGCCCCCGGAAACTGGTGCAGCACCACCTGCATCATGGTGAATTTGTAGAGGTCGGTGTCCAGCAGACTGGTGATGATCATGGCTTGTCTCGGTAGCGGCCAGATGCCGCTTTTTTATCTGTGTCAGTGTAAGTGATGCCTCAGCCGCTCAAATGGCCACTGGTGAGCTGCAACACACGGTGCGCATGCCCGGCCAGTATGCGGTTTTGTTCGGCCACCAGCATGGTCACGCCCTCGCCCGCCAGCGCCAGCAAGGCGTCGCGCATGGCCTGCACCAGCACAGGGGCAATGCCCTCGCAGGGCTCGTCCAGCAACAAGAGGCGCGGGCGGGTCATCAGCGTGCGGGCCAGCGCCAGCATTTGCTGCTCGCCGCCACTCATCTGGCTGGCAGGTCGGTCCAGCATGCCCTGCAGGCTCGGGAACAGACTCAGCACTTGATTGAACTGGTCCGAGACACTGCCCAGCTCGCCCGCTCGGGCTGCGATCCAGAGGTTCTCGCGCACTGTGAGGCCCGTGAACAGGCGGCGGTCTTCGGCCACAAAGCCCAGGCCCGCCCGGGCACGTCGGTGGGCAGGCCAGCCTTGCAGTGGCTGTCCGTCCCAGACGATCTGCCCCTCCACACGGGGGCCAATGCCGATGAGGGCCTGCAAGAGCGTGGATTTGCCTGCGCCATTGAGCCCCTGCAACACCACCAGCTCGCCAGAGTTGACGCTCAGGCTCACATCGAACAGTGCCTGCGCAGAGCCATACCAGGCATTCAGGTGGCGCACGTCAAGCATGTGTGGCTCCCGGCACTTCAAAGTCCGAGCCCAGGTAGTTCTGGCGCACCTGCGGGTCCTGAGCAACCTGTTCGGGCGTGCCGTCGGCCACCAGTCGGCCCTGCATGAGCACCAGCACGCGATCGGCCACGCCAAACACCGCGTCCATATTGTGTTCGGTGTAGAGCACAGTGACGCCCGAGGCCACGACGCGGCGCACCAGCGCCATCATGGCTTGACGCTCGGCGGGGGCCAGGCCTGCGGCGGGCTCGTCGAGCAGCAGCAATCGGGAGACATCTGCAGGCGTGCCAGTGTGGGCATCAGGCCAGCCCGCCAAAGCCATGGCCAGCTCCAGCCGCTTCTTGGCCCCATAGGGCAAATCAGCTACCAACGCATGGCGGTGGGTCAGCAGGTCCATGGGTTCGAGCAAGGCATCGGCCGCATTCTTGTACCGCGCATCCAGCCGGTCCCACCAGGAGAGCTGGCCCGCGCTGAGCACCAATTGCAGGTTTTGCAGCACCGTGAGCGCTTCAAAGGTCTGGGCCACCTGAAAGGTGCGGGCCACGCCCCGCTGCAAGCGCTGTGCGGGCGCCAGGCCCAGGAGCGGTTGCCCAGCCCACAGCATCTGCCCGCTTTGAGGCTGCTGCTGTCCGGCCAGACAGGCAAAACAGGTTGACTTACCTGCCCCGTTGGGGCCAATCAGGGCCACGCAGTCGCCTGCAGCCACATCAAAGCTGACGCCATCGAGCGCCCGCACACCACCGAAGTGGCGCTTCAGATCCCGCACCTGCAAGGCCGTCATGCGCTCCTCCTGCGCCAGCGCCGGGCGGCCTGCTGCAAGCCCCCGGCCAGGCCACTGGGCGCCAGCACCATGACCCCCATGATGACCACGCCCAACACGCCGCGCCAGTACTCCAGGCCCTGGCCGAGTTCTGCACCACCCCAAACCAGGAGCGCACTGCCCAGCACCGCGCCCCACAGCTGGTGCACACCGCCCAGCAAGATGACCAGCAAGGCGTCCACCGAGGTCGCCACCGAGGCCACCGAGGGAAACACCGCGCCTTTCACAGCCGCCCAAAGCCCGCCCGCCAGACCTGCCAAGGCGGCGCTCCAGACAAAGACCTGGTAGCGCAAACGCGCCACAGGCAAGCCGCTGGCCGCCGCCCGCAAAGGCGCATCGCGCAAGGCCTGCAAAGCAGCACCCCGGCTGGAGCGGCTGGCCCGGGCCAGCAAGCCCACGCCCGCCAGCACCACCGCGCACAGCGTCAGACCAAACGTCAGCCGCATGTCGTCCGGCACCAGACGCAGACCGATCAAACCGTTGTCACCGCCCGTCAGCACCACCCATTGCGTGACACCTGCCCAGACCATCTGCGCCAGCGCCAGCGAGAGCATGGCCAGGTACACGCCAGACAGGCGCACCACCAGCACGCCGAACACCAAGGCGGCGGTCACGGCCACCGCCACACCGCTGGCCAGCGCCAGCAGCAGGCCAAAACCCCAGTTCAGGTGGGTCAGCGCTGCGGCATACGCCCCGAGTGCAAAAAACGCCGCGTGGCCAAAGCTGACCAGCCCCCCCAGCGCCATCATCCATTGCAGACTCAGGCCAAACAAGGCCATGACCATCACGTCTTCGGCCAAGCTGCGGGCGTAGTCGCCCTGGCCCAAGGCCCATGCCGCTGCGGCCAGCAGCACCGCCCACACGGCCAGACCCAGGCGGCCGCCAGGGGCGTGCGAGAACACGGTCACGCGCTCGCGCTGCGTGGCCTGCACCTGCGCACCTGCCAGTCCCTGCGGGCGCAGCACCAGCACCACGGCCATGGTCAAGAACACCAGCACCAGCGTGGCCTGTGGCACGAAGCTCACACCCAGGGCGTGGATCACGCCAATCAGCAGCGCCGCTGCAAACGCCCCGCCCACGCTGCCCAGCCCGCCCGTGACCACCACCACAAAGGTTTCCACCACCACACTCACATCCATTTGCAGGTTGGCAGGCTCACGGGGCAGCTGCAAAGCGCCCGCCAGACCAGCCAGGGCGCAGCCGAGCATGACCACGCCCAGCATCAGCGCCGCGGGGCTTACCCCCAGCGCATCCAGCATGTCGCGGTCTTGCGTGGCCGCCTTGACGCGCTGCCCCCACAGGGTGCGCTTGAGCAAGAGGTGCAGACCCAGCCAGACCAGCGGGCCCAGCAGCAAGGTGAACAGTTGCCAGGTCGGAAAAAACGCCTCGCCGATCTCGACCGCGCCTTTGAGGCCGGGGAAACGCGGGGCAAACACCTCGTCCGGCCCGAAAAACCAGCGCATGGCGTCGTGCAGGGCCAGGCTCAGGCCAAAGGTGGCCACCAGCTGGTACAGCTCGGGCACCCGCCGCATGCGGCGCAGCAGCAGCACCTCGGCCACGGCCCCGACGAGCGCCGCCACTGTCGCGCCCAGCAGCATGGCCAAGGCGTAGCCCCAGGCGCTGCCCGCCCAGGCAGGCCACCAGCGCGTGAGGGCGTGCGCCGACCACAGCGCCCCCAGCATGAAGAAACTGCCGTGCGCAAAATTGACAATCCGGGTCACGCCAAAGATCAGCGTGAGCCCGGAGGCCATGAGGAACAAGGTGGTGGCGTGGCTCAGCCCGTTGAGCAGTTGCAGCGCCAGACCGTCAAGACCCAAGGTGTCTCCCGATCATTCCACCCAGTGGGTGAAGTCGGCCGCGTTCACGCGGGTGGTCTGGAAGGTGTTGACCAGCGCCGACTCGTCGGCATAGCCCAGCGCCATGCCGCAAACCATCATCTCGTTGTCGCCTGCGCCCACCAGGGGCAGCGCGATCTTGGAGAAGTTGTTCCAGGCCGCTTGCGGGCAGGTGTGCAGGCCACGCGAGCGGGCAGCCACCATCAAGGTTTGCAGGAACATGCCGTAGTCCAGCAGGCTGCCCCGGCCCATGACCTTGTCGATGGTGAAAATCAGGCCCACCGGGGCGTCAAAGAAACGGAAATTCTGCTGGTGCTGCAGGTGCATGCGCTCCTTGTCGCCCTTGCCAATGCCCAGCACGCTGTACAGACCAAAGCCGCACTCGCGGCGGCGGTCAATGAAGGGACTGACCCATTTGGCTGGGTAATAGTCGTATTCCTCGGCGTACTCGGCGGCCAGGGCCGGGTTGGCCGCCATCGCGTCATGGGCCGCACAGGCCTTGGCCACCAGCTCATCGCGCTTGGCCCCTTGCAGCACATAGACCTTCCAGGGCTGGGTGTTGGTGCCGCTGGGCGCGCGGGCGGCGATCTCCAGCACCTCTTGCAGCGTGGCGCGATCCACCGGCTTGTCCAAAAAAGCCCGCGCCGAAAAGCGGCTGCTGATGGCGGTGTCGACGCTGGCCGGGTCTTTGACAACGGCGCTGACTTGTGGGGTGGCAACGGTGAAATTCATGACAGGGTCTCCAGACAGGTTTTGAGTGGGGCAGGCAAAGGCACCGGGCGGCGGGTGTCCTTGTCCACGTAGACATGGACAAAATGCCCACGGGCGGCGGTCAGGGGCTCCCCTTCGGCGAACAGGCCGACCTCGTAGCGCACGCTGGAGTTGCCCAGCTTGGCCACGCGGATGCCTGCCTCAATGGTTTGCGGGAAAGCCAGCGGCGCAAAATAGTGGCATTGCGTCTCCACCACCAGGCCAATGGTCTGACCGTGGTGGATGTCCAGCACACCCCGCTCGATCAGGGTCGCGTTGACCGCCGTGTCGAACCAGCTGTAGTAGACGACGTTGTTGACGTGGCCATAGACATCGTTGTCCATCCAGCGGGTGGTGATGCTGCGAAAGGCTTTGTAGCTGTCCCGGTGGTCCGGCGAGGTCTTGGCGGGTGCCGAAGGCGTGGAGGTGGGTGAATTCATCGCGGTCTCTTTACTTTCGATTGTGCCAGCGTTGCCAGTAGCCCTGCGCCACGCGCCAGGTCTGCAGCTGCACAGCCACAGTGGTCTCGATGTCGTGTCCATAGCCTCCGCCCATGCACAGCACCGTAGGCAGTTGCCGCTGCCAGGCCCAGTCCATGACCACACGGTCGCGCTGCTGCAGCCCATCCAGGGTCAGCTTGAGGCGGCCCAGGCGGTCGCCTTCGTGTGGGTCGGCTCCGGCCAGGTAAATCAGCAGGTCCGGCGCAAAACGCCCTTCCAGCTCGGCCAGGGCCTGGTGCAGGGCCTGCATGTAGGGCTCGTCGGTGCAACCATCGGGCAGGCCCACATCCAGGTCGCCCGCCTCTTTGCGAAACGGGAAGTTTTTCTCACCGTGCAGGGACAGGGTGAACACCGTCGGGTCGCTGGCAAAAATGTGGGCGGTGCCGTTGCCCTGGTGCACATCCAGGTCGATGACGGCCACCTGCAATTTGTGGCGGCGCTCGCGCCAGGCCTCGGCCTGCATCAAGCGGGCGGTGACAGCAATGTCATTGAACACACAAAAGCCTCCACCCTTGTGGGCGTAGGCGTGGTGGGTGCCACCGGCCAGATTGCCTGCAACACCCTGGCTGAGCGCGCTGCGGGCGGCCGCCAGCGAGGCCCCGACCGAGCGCCGGGCCCGCTCGGCCATGGCCGTGCTCCACGGAAAACCGATCTCCCTGTAACACGAGGCGTCCAGCGTGCCCTGCGCAATGCCCTGGATGTAGGCCGGGGTGTGCACCAGCGCCAGCTCGCCGTCGCTGGCTGCCGGAGCTTCCTGGAAGGTGATGCCCGATACCTCGGCGGCCAGCCGATCCCGCAGGAGGCTGTACTTGCGCATTGGAAAGCGATGGCCTTCGGGCAGCGGCAGGACAAAGTGGTCAGCGTAGAAAGCGTGCATCAACAGGTGAGGATGAGAAGCTGGGGCCAATCCCCGATTCTAGAAAACGCTCTCTAAACTGCGCTCAGCAGGGGTCTCAGGCCTTGTAAACCTCGGAGGAAACCCGCATACTTTGATGCATGCTGCACTGCAACATGCTGTATCGGCCCTCGGGCCAGTTTCGGCGCAGTCCCTTTGAACTTTGAACCTTTGGAGATTTTCATGATGACCGCTGAACAAATCGTTGCTTCCCACAAAGCCAATGTCGAAACCCTGTTTGGCCTGACCGCCAAGGCTTTCGCTGGCGTTGAAAAACTGGTGGAACTGAACTTGAGCGCTGCCAAAGCCGCTCTGGACGAGTCTGCACAGAACACCCAAACCGCCCTCAGCGTGAAAGACGCCCAGGAACTGCTGGCCCTGCAAGCCTCCCTGTTCCAGCCCCTGGCTGAGAAAACAGCCGCTTACAGCCGCCACCTGTACGACATCGCTTCCGGCACCGGTGGCGAGTTCACGAAGGCTTTCGAAGCCCAAACAGCCGCTGCCCAAAAGCAGTTCGCCGCTTTGGTTGACAGCGCATCTGCCAACGCCCCTGCCGGTTCCGAGCAAGCTGTGGCCATGATGAAGGGCGCTGTGAACGCTGCCAACAACGCTTTCGAGTCGGTGCAAAAAGCCGTCAAGCAAGCCTCTGACCTGGCCGAATCCAACTTCAACGCCGTGGCCCAGAACGCCACTGCCGCCACCAAGACTTCCAGCAAAAAGCGCTGAGTCTGCCGGGCTGTGGCCATTGAAAAATGGCCTGCAGGCCCGATGTGCAAGTTGTCTCCTCGGATCCTTTTGAATTTCTCTGGGAAACAGGGATCCCTTCAAGGGCTGATCGCCAGATCAGCCCTTTTTTTACGTCATTGCCCCGACTCGAAAGCGGCAATGCGCGCGCGCAGCTGAGGCAACTGCGCCAGCATGGCAGAGCGCCCGGCCTCAATCGAGCGACGGCGCACTGTGAAGTCTGCGCTCTTGAAGCCCGTCAAGGGCGGGCGCACCACGAACTCGGCCTCTTTCAGGGCCAGGCTGTTGATGCTTTTGCCCATGATGGTGAAGGTCTGCAGCAAGATCTGGAAGGTGTCCCCCGATGGGTTGCCCTCCGGGTCGCTGGAGATGTCCACCGCAATGACGAAGTTGGCCCCCATCTCTCGCGCCTGATGCACCGGTACCGGGGCCACCAGACCGCCATCCACGTATTCCCGCTCCCCGATGCGCACCGGCTGGAACACCGCAGGCACGGCGCTGGACGCCCGCACCGCCGAGCCCGTGTTGCCCAGGCGAAAAGTCACCGCATTGCCACTCTTGAGGTCGGTGGCCACGATGCCCAGAGGGATCTTCATCTGCTCGATGTGCTTGCCACCCACCTGGGTGTTGACGTATCGCGCCAGCGCTTCGCCGCGCAAAGCCCCGCGGTTGAGGATGGGCACCATCCAGTCGGTGATCTCGGCTTCCTCCATGCTTTCGGCCACACGGCGCAGCTCCTGACTGCTCTTGCCGCTGGCATACAAAGCAGCCACCAGACTGCCTGCCGAGGTGCCCACCACCAGATTCGGTCGCAGTCCGGCCTCCTCCAGCACCTGGATCACGCCCACGTGCGCAAAACCACGAGCGGCCCCCCCACCCAAGGCCAAGCCAATGCGGGCCTGACGGCGCTCGGGCGCTGCAGCCACATGCTCTGCAGGGACGCCTGAGGCTGTCCCACCAGGCACTGCAGGTGGGGCCATCGGAGCCGAACCGCAGGCGGCCAGCAACACGGCCACCGCGCCTAAAACCACAGGCCTCAAAATGTTATTGATAATGATTCGCATTTAATTTACACTCCCCTCATCGCATTCAGAAATCGTCCAAGCCATGCTCCGCCAACGACTCATCACCTTGACCGCCGCCCTGGCACTTGCCGCTCCGGCCTTCGCCCAGGACAAGGTCCTGAACATCTACTCGGCACGCCACTACCCGACCGACGAAGCGCTGTACGGCGACTTCACCAAGGCCACAGACATCAAGATCAACCGCGTCGATGCCGACGATGCCGGTATTCTCGCTCGCCTCAAGGCCGAGGGCAGCGCTTCCCCCGCCGACGTGATCTTGCTGGTGGACGCTTCACGCCTGTGGCGCGCCGAGGTGGACGGCCTGTTCCTGCCGGTCAAGTCCAAGGTGCTGGAAGACGCCATCTCGGCCAACCTGCGAGCCCACCCTGCGGACAACGGCGGCACGCCCTGGTTCGGCCTGTCGACCCGCGCACGTGTGGTCGTTTTTGACAAACTCAAGTACGGCAAGGCCGATTTCGACAGCTACGAGAAACTGGCAGATCCCAAATACAAGGGCCAGCTGTGCATCCGCTCGGGCTCGCACCCCTACAACCTCAGCCTGTTCGGCGCCATGACCGAGCACCTGGGCCCGCAGAAAACCGAGGCCTGGCTCAAGGGCCTGGTGGACAACATGGCGCGCAGCCCCAAAGGCGGTGACACCGACCAGATCAAGGCCGTGGCCGCAGGCGAGTGCGGTGTGGCGCTGACCAACACCTACTACCTGGCGCGCATGATGCGCTCGACCAACCCGGCCGACAAAGCCGTGACCGAACGCATCGGCGTGGTGTTCCCCAACCAGTCGAGCTGGGGCACGCACCTGAACATCGCCGGGGGTGCCGTGGCCAAAAACGCCAAGAACGTGGACAACGCGGTCAAGTTCCTCGAATACCTGGCCAGCCCCTCGGCGCAAAACCACTTTGCCAACGGCAACAACGAATGGCCCGCCGCCAAAGGCGTGAGCTTTGACAACCCGGCCCTCAAGGCCATGACGGGCGGCAGCTTCAAAAGCGAGCTGATACCGATCAGCGCCGTGGGCATGAACCAGATCAAGGTTCAGCAGATGCTCGACCGCGTCGGTTTCAAGTAAACCCAGCGACCGCCGCAGCCAAGCTGCGGCTCACTTTTCAGCCAGCCACTCACCCCTCGCGCAGGGTGTGATAGCCAGCCATTGCCCTTTTTTGCCAAAACAACATTGGCTTCATGACTGGCGTCACCATGCACACCCTGAACATTGCCCACGACAAGACACCCCTGCTGCCCCTGGCCGCGCTGATGCTGGCGGGCGCAGTCGCCCAACCTGCCCTGGCACAAAGCAACACTGACAAAGACATGGGCACGGTCCTCATCAAGGACAAACGCCTCGAAGACGCCAAAAGCGTGCTGCGCGTGCGCGAGACCGAGATCGGCAAGGGACGCCAGGCACTGCGCGACATTCCGCAAACCGTGACGGTGATGACCGAGCGCCTGATGAGCGACCGCAACCTCGACGATTTCCGCGAGGTGCTCAAGACCACGGCGGGCGTGACCTTTCAGGCGGGTGAGACCGGCGAAGAAGACGTGCGCCTGCGCGGCTTCTCGCTCGGGCAGGCGGGCGACATCTATGTGGACGGCCTGCGCGACGCGCCGCTGATCGAGCGCGACACATTCAACCAGGACCGCGTCGAGGTGCTCAAGGGCTCGGCGTCCATGCTGTTTGGCAAAGGCTCCACGGGCGGTGTGGTCAACCAGGTCAACAAGGCCCCCAAGCTGCTCGATGAGCACGAAGTCAACCTCACTCTGGGCAGTGGCCAGCAGCGCCGACTGACGGGCGACTTCAACTGGGTGACGGGTGAAGACGCAGCCTTGCGCCTGAACGTCATGAGCCACCAAGCCGACAACTGGGGGGCCAAGGTCGACAAGAAAGGCATCGCCCCGACCTTGCGCTGGGGCATTGGCGAGCGCGACGAATACAGCGTGGGCCTGTACCACCTCGAAACCGATGGCCGCCCGCTCTACAACCACCCCTGGTTCATCAGCAACGGCATCATCGTGCCCACCTTGCCCGCCAAAAACTACTACGGCCTGGCCAGCGACTACCTGCGCACCGAGAGCACCTACGGCACCTTGAGCCATGTGCACCGCCTGGACGCCGACAGCCAGATCAAGACCCAGCTGCGCCAAGGGCACTACATGCGCGACCTCTGGGCCAGCACCATCGCTTTTGTCAACCCGATCACCAGCTTGTCGGACATCACGGCCAGCACTGCCCTCAAGCGCACGCCCAAGGGCCGCGTGGGTGAGAGCGACATGACGCAGCTGCAAAGCGACTATTCGGGCAAGCTGCAAGCCTGGGGCCGCCCCCACCGGCTGATCACGGGCGTGGACGCTTACCGCGAAGATGCCCTGCGCAACCAGAGCTTTTCAGGCACCGCCTCGGGTTTGAACACCACCGTAGGCACGCCCAACGACGGCGCCTGGCGTGCCGACACCCGCGGCGCCCCCGCGATGAACCGCTTCAAGGCGCAGGGCCTGGGGGTGTACGCGCAGGACACCGCCGAGTTGGTGCCACACATCCAATGGGTGGCCGGCTTGCGTTTTGACCACTTCACGGGCGACTACCGCGATCCCAGCGGCAACCAGTTCCAGATGAGCGAAAACCTGTGGAGCCCGCGCACCGGCCTGCTCTACCAACCCGACGACACCCACAGCTACTACGCCAGCGCCGGCACGTCCTACAACACCTCGGGCGACACCTACCAGTACGCGCTGGGCAGCTTTGCCGCAGGCAGCGCCAACGCCAAACTGGCCAACACCCCGCCCGAGCAAAGCCGCAACTTTGAGCTGGGTGGCAAATGGGAAATTCTGGACAAAAAGGCCTCGCTGGGCATCGCCTTCTTTCGCACCGAAAAATACAACGAACGCAACACCGACCCGGATGTGGCCGCCACCCAGATGCTGCTGTCGGGCAAGCGCCACGCCAGCGGCATGGAATTCAACCTGGCCGGACGCCTTAGCCCGAAATGGGAAATGTTCTACAACCACACCTGGATGCCGAACGCCCGCATCGACGACAGCAACATCACCACCGGCAATGCCCAACGCCTGGGTGACCGCCCGGCGCTCACGCCCAAACACAGCGCCAGCCTGTGGACCAGCTACCTGCTGAGCAGCCAATGGCGCATTGCAGGCGGTCTGAACCACCGCAGCGAGCAATCTCCCGAGGGCAACCGCAACGTGGTTGCCCCCGCCTTCACCACGGTGGATGCCATGGCCGAATACAGCTTCAGCGAGG
>Ga0228702_1001769_pt1 | contig 13178 bp, 5 predicted proteins | sample McNCre217_Aug_MG_2_FD_178018 | JGI IMG/M metagenome (GOLD analysis project Ga0228702, IMG submission 178018) | Freshwater microbial communities from McNutts Creek, Athens, Georgia, United States - 20-17_Aug_MG | ecosystem: Environmental > Aquatic > Freshwater > Creek | place: USA: Georgia... | reverse complement strand
GCAAGTTTGCGCACCCAAGCCGGGGCGCGGGTCTGGCTGCCAGCGACAAAATCCAAACCGGCGCCAAAGCTTGCAAAGCCGGTGTTGGGGGCAAGACGACGGCCAAGCGCCGCAAAGCTTTCCTGTTTCGGCGACCCCAACGCCACAAGACACAGACCGATGCGGTGGTTGGCAAGATCGGCCAGGATGTTCTGCGCGGCGGGGCCGGTTGGGTCGAAGCCCATCGGCGGCGCATGTTGATAGGTGACGGCAAGCCCCGGAATCTTGGTCTGCAAGTGACGGGCTGCAAGCGCCAGCGTTTCGGGCGAGCTGCCAACAAAAGCCACCGCAACCCCAGCCTGCGCCGCCGTCTGACACAGCGGCACCACCATGTCGGACCCCGGCACCAGATGCACCGGATGCCGCGCCAAGCGTGACAGCCAAACGATCGGATTGCCATCGGCGACCACCAGATCCTGGGCCGCATAGGCGGCACGAAACGGCGCGGAGTGGCGCAGTTTCACCAGATGATCCAGGTTGATGGTGGCCAGGGCAAAGCCCTGCCGCGCGGCAAATCGGTTGGCGACGGTTGCCAGCAAGCTTTGCTGGTCGGAAATATTGACCGCGATCACCGTTGAGCCAAACTGAAACTGCACAGCACCCTCTTTACGCTTTGCTCACGCCTTAGCAACAAACTGGGGCCGAAGTTCGTCGAAGTTCGGGGCAAAATGCAAACACTCTGTTTCACAAAACGCAAAGGGAAGTCGTTGCCTTCGGGGCGGGGTTTGGCATAGCCAAACCCTATGAACACACCCGTGCAACACCGTCAGTCGATGGACCTTGCCCGCTTTATTGCGGCGTTTGGGGTGGTGGTTGCGCATGCGTATGCGCTGGAAAATGACTGGGTCGGGCATTTGTCGTTGGGGCTATTCCTGATCCTGACGGCGTTTTTGGCGGTGCAGTCGATGCAGCGGGCGGGCGGGACATATCCGTTCGTGGCGCGGGCCAAGCGGCTGGTGGTGCCGTGGCTGATCTGGTCGCTGTTTTATCGGCTGGTGATGCTGAAGGTGGTCGATGGGCCTGAAAAATATGCGATTTTGTCTGATCCGTGGAGCCTGCTGACCGGATCGGCGATTCATTTGTGGTTCCTGCCGTTTGTAATGCTGGCGATGGTGATGGTGGAACCGGCGGGGCGGTTTGTGACCAGCGTGCCGTGCTTGGCGGTGGCGTTGACGGGGCTGGCGCTGGTTTCGGCGCCGATGTTGTGGCTGCATCAATTTGCCGGGTGGCCGCAGCCGATGCCGCAATGGCTGATTGCATTTCCGGTCTATGCGCTGGGCTTGGGGCTTGGCTTGGCGCATCCGCTGGGCAAGTCGCTTTGGCCGGTGCTGGCGGCGGCGGTGATGACGCTTTGGGCCTATTTCATTTCGGGGGGCGCGCTGTGGTCGGCGACGATTTTGGCCTCGATCCTGCTGTTTGAAGCGTTTTGGCGGCTGCCGCTGCGTGGTAAGTGGCTGCCGATGCTGGGGCAATCGGCCTTTGGCATTTATTTGATTCACCCTTTTTTTATGCTGGTCACCTACAAGCTGTTTGGCGCGGATGTGATGCGGATGCAGGCGGCGGTTGTTACCTTTTTGCTGTCTTGGGCGGCGGTGTTGCTGTTTCGGAGGGTGCCGGTGGTGGCCCGCTTTATGTAAGCCCGCGTTATCCAAGGCGGTGGCGGCGGGTCGTGGCCGGAGCGATGTTTTCGTGCTAAAATCGCGTCAGTTTCAGTGAAAGTGTAGACCCGCAGTGCCCGCGCCCAACGCCCTTGCCTATATGATGCTGCTGGTTTGGCCGTTGGTCTGTTGGCAGCTTTGGAAACGGTTGGATCCGGGGCGGGCGCTGATTTGGTCGGTGCTGGGCGGTTATCTGGCGATGCCGCCGCTGACGGCGATCAATTTTCCGATCATCCCCGATTTGGACAAGATTTCGATTCCAAACCTGATGGCGCTTTACTGCGCGATTTATGCGGCGGGCGACAGGATCAGCTTTCTGCCCGAAGGCAAGTTGGGTAAGCTGTTGATTGTGTTATACACACTGTCGCCCTTTGCGACGGTGTTAACCAATGCCGACCCAATTCAGTTTCAGCTGAACCAACTGCAAGGCATGCGAATTTACGATTCGGTGGCGGCGGTGACCAATCAGGTCATTGTGTTGATCCCGTTCTTTTTGGCGCGGCACTATCTGCGCGGCGCCGAGGGGGGGCGCAAAGTGCTAGAGGCGTTGGTGCTGGCGGGGCTGATTTATTCGGTGCCGATGCTGATCGAGGTGTGGTTTTCGCCGCAGATGAACGTCTGGGTCTATGGGTTTTTCCAGCATGATTTCTTTCAGACCATCCGGCAGGGCGGCTATCGTCCGGTGGTGTTTCTGCCGCACGGGCTTTGGGTGGCGTTCTTTGCGCTGATGTGTCTGGTGGCGGCGATGGTGCGGCTGCGGGCGGTGACGGCAGAGGCGCGGCCCAAGGCGTTTCTTGTGCTGTGTTACCTGGCGTTCATGTTGTTTCTTTGCAAAAGTGCAGGGCCGATGGTCTATGCGCTTGGGCTGGCGCCGCTGGTTTTGCTGACGCCGTGGCGGTGGCAGATTGTGGTGGCGGCAATTTTGGCGGCGATTGTGCTGACCTATCCGATGTTGCGCGGGGCGCATCTGGTGCCGCTGCAACAGATCGTTGATTTCGCAACCGGATTTAGCGCCGACCGCGCCTATTCGCTGCAGTTCCGCATTGATAACGAAGAGCTTTTGCTGGCCCGCGCGCTAGAGCGGCCGCTGTTTGGCTGGGGCGGCTATGGCCGCAGTTTTCTGCACGATCCGGTGACGGGGCAGATGACAACCATTGCCGACGGGGCTTGGGTGATTGTGTTGGGGATCTATGGCTGGCTTGGCTATATCGGCGAATTTGGCCTGACGGCGCTGCCGCTGCTTGCCTTGGGGCGCGAGGCGGTGGCGAAATACGCGGCAGAGTTCAACCGCTATACTGCCGGCTTGGCGCTTATTCTGGCGGCGAATATGGTGGATCTGTTGCCCAACGCCACCACGATTCCGTTCACTTGGCTGATGGCGGGGGCGCTGCTGGGCGAGGCAGAGCGGATGCACCACGCGCGTTTGGCAAACCGGCGCAGTCAGTTGCGGGCGGGTTTGCACGGCGGCGCGCCCAAGCGCACGGTTATCTGATGCGCCGCGCGGTGGATATTGGCGTCTTTGCGCATAACGAAGCCGAGGGCATCGCCGCGATGGTAGCGCGGTTGCTGGCGCAAGATATTTTGGCGGACGCTGGTATTTCGGCGCGGCTGCTGATCTTGGCGAATGGCTGTTCAGATGACACTGTGGCACTGGCCAGAACTGCGGGGGCCGAGGTGGTTGATCTGCCCGAAGGCGGGAAATCGGGCACATGGAATCGCTTTGTGCATGACCTGTCGCGGCCCGAGGCAGAGGTTTTGATCTTTGTGGATGCCGATATCGAATTTTGCGACGCGGGCGCTTTGCGGCGGATGGCGCAAGATATCGGCGGGCTTTCGGTGCGCAACAGCCAGCCGGTGAAGGACATCGCGCTGCGACCGCAAGGCTTGTCGGCGCTGGATCGCGTGATTGCGGCGGCGGGTGGCGGTTTGGATGATTGGCAGACCGCGATTTGCGGCCAGCTTTATGCGATGCCCGCCGCAAAGGCGCGGCGGTTTCATCTGCCAATCGGCTTGCCGGTTGAGGATGGCTTTCTGCGCGCCATGGTGCTGACCGATGCTTTGACAGGGCCAGAGGATTTTAGCCGGATCGGCGGGGCGGCGGATGTTTTTCACATTTACGCGTCAGAGCGGACGGTGGCGGCGCTTATCCGGCATCAAACCCGGATCGTGATCGGGTCTGCGATAAATTTCTCCTGTTTTTCCGCGTTGGCGGCGGTGCCAAAAGCGCAGCGCCACGATGAACTGGCGCGCGCGGCCGCCAATGCGGGCTGGCTGGCGCAGGTGATTAAAGCGCAGCTTCCGCGCGCGCCCTTTGGCTTTGTGCCGGGGCATTTTCTGACCAAACGGCTGCTGCGCGCCCTTGCCACCCCGCGCGCGACGCTGCGGCCGAAGCGGCTGGCGATCACGGTTTTGGGCTTTGGCTTTGATCTGATTGTTTATCTGCGTGCACAGATTGCTATGTTGCGCGGCACTGGGGCGGGTTTTTGGTAGGCCGCGCGCCTTATTCGACGCGGTTTGATGGCAGCATTGTGTCAACCTTGCGGCATTGTTGCTGCCGCGTGCAATATACAATTGGATAGGGTCTCGGGGTAGGAGATCGGCCGGATTTGCGTTAAAATGCATGGGCTTCTGTCTTGGTATTTGCCCAGAGTCGGGTAGGAAGATTTTACTTATGGGTGATGGTCGTGATTTTTCCGTGGTGGGTGACAGCGATATTGCCGTGATCGGCATGGCGGCGCATTTGCCGGGGGCGGCGGATATTGCGGCCTATTGGGCGAACCTTGCGGCCGGAGTGGAATCGATCCGCGTGCTTGGCGAGGCCGAGTTGCTGGAAGCTGGCGAAAGCCCGGCCAAGATGCGCAAAGCCAACTATGTGCCCGCCGCTGCGGTGCTGGACGGGTTCGAGCAATTTGATGCCGAGTTTTTCGGATTTTCACCGAAAGAGGCGGCGATTCTTGATCCGCAGCATCGGCAGTTTCTGGAAGTGGCGTGGGAGGCGTTGGAAAACGCCGGCCATCCGCCGGAACACTTCAACGGTGCGATCGGGGTCTATGCCGGCTGCGGCATGGGCAGCTATTTCTATTTCAACCTGTGTTCCAACCGCGATCTGGTGGATCAGACTGGCATGTTTTTGTTGCGCCATACCGGCAACGACAAGGATTTTCTGGCCACGCGCGTATCGCATATCTTTGATCTGAAAGGCCCGTCGATCAACCTGCAGACCGCCTGTTCGACGTCTTTGGTGGCGGTGCATTTTGCGACGCAGGCGCTGTTGAACGGCGAATGTGATATGGCGCTGGCGGGTGGCGTAACCATCGAACTGCCGCAGGCGCGGGGCTATTTATACACCGAAGGCGAAATTCTGTCGCCCGACGGGCATTGCCACGCCTTTGACCACCGCGCGCAGGGCACGGTGTTTGGGTCGGGTGCGGGGGCGGTGGTGTTGCGGCGCGCCAAGGATGCGCTGCGCGATGGCGATCATATCTGGGCGATCCTGAAAGGGTCGGCGGTGAACAATGATGGCGCGGCGAAGGCCGGGTATCTTGCGCCTTCGGTGGACGGACAAGCGCGCTGTATTGCCGAAGCGCAGGCGGTGGCGGGCATTTCGGCGGATACAGTGCAGTATGTCGAATGTCACGGCACCGGCACCTATTTGGGCGACCCGATTGAAGTGGCGGCGCTGACAGCGGCATTTCGGGAAACCACCGATGCGGTGGCAAGCTGCAAGATCGGGTCGGTCAAGACCAACATCGGGCATCTGGATACGGCGGCGGGGGTTGCCAGCCTGATCAAGGTGGCGCTGGCGCTGCATCACCGGCAATTGCCGCCGAGCTTGGGGTATGAGGCGCCAAACCCCGCGATTGATTTCGAAACCAGCCCGTTCACGGTGAACGACCGGCTGACTGATTGGGTTGCGGATGCGCCGCGCCGCGCCGGGGTAAACTCGCTTGGTGTCGGCGGCACCAATGCGCATGTGGTGTTGCAAGAAGCCCCGGCGCGCCCGGCGGCCGAGCCAAGCCTGTGGCCGTTTCAGCCGCTGGTGCTTTCTGCCAAGTCGCGCGGGGCGCTGGACGATGGCGCGCGGCGGCTTGCCACGCATCTGCGCAGCCACCCCGAGCAAGATCTGGCGGATGTGGCCTTTACGCTGAAAGAAGGTCGGCGGGCGTTTGAAAAGCGGCGGGTGTTGGTGGCGCACAGCCATGATGAAGCCGCCAGTCTGTTGGAAGGTGGTGATCCGCGCCGGGTGTTTAGCCACGACTATTTGGGCGAAAACCCGGATGTGGTGTTCATGTTCCCCGGCGGTGGCGCGCAATATGCCGGTATGGCGCGCGACCTTTACGCCACCGAACCGGTGTTTGCCGATTGGATGGACAAAGGGCTGTCGGTTTTGCAGCCCAAACTGGATTATGACATTCGCGCGCTTTGGCTGCCCGAACCGGGGCAAGAGGCTGCGGCGCAAGAGCGGTTGAAGCGGCCATCGGTGCAATTGCCGCTGATTATGATCACCGAATATGCGTTGGCGCAGCTTTACATGTCTTGGGGGGTGCGGCCAGCGGCCTTGGTGGGGCATTCGATGGGCGAAAACACCGCCGCCTGTCTGGCCGGGGTGATTGGCTTTGAAGATTGCATCGGCTTGGTGCATCTGCGCGGCAGCTTGTTTGATACTATTGCTGCCGGTGGCATGCTTTCGGTGCCGCTGGCAGAGCCGGAACTGCGGCCCTATCTGGTGGGCGATCTGGATCTGGCGTCGGTTAATGCGCCGGGGCTGTGTGTGGTTTCGGGGCCGGATGCGGCTTTGGTTGCCTTGGCGGCGGTATTGGCCGCAGCAGAGGTGGAAACGCAGCGCATTCAGATCGACATTGCGGCGCATAGCCGGATGCTAGAGCCGATTTTGGCGCAGTTTGGTGCGTTTTTGGCGCAAACACGGTTAAGTCCGCCGCAGCTGCCGATCATTTCCAACCAGACCGGCCTGCTGCTGACAGATGCACAGGCGACAAGCCCGGACTATTGGGTGCAGCATTTGCGCAATACGGTGAATTTTCAGGCCTGCATGGCGACGCTGATGGCCGAACCGGGGCGGGTTTACCTTGAAATGGGGCCGGGGCGGGCGCTTTCCTCGCTGGCGCAGGCCAATGGGGTGGCGGCGGGGCAAGTGATTGCGGCGCTGCGCCATCCCGATCAGGCGGTGGCTGATGATGCGTGGCATGTGGCCAGCATCGCGCGGTTGTGGGCTTGTGGCGTGCCGGTGGATTGGGAGCCGATTTGGGGCGGCGCGGCGCGCAAGCGGGTGGTGTTGCCGAACTATGCTTTTCAGCGCAAAGCCTATTTCATCGCGCCCGGCGTGGCATCTGATGTGGCGGCGCAGGCGGTGCCGCAGCGCATTGATGGCATTGCAAACTGGGGCTGGAAGCCACATTGGCGGCCCGCGTCGACGGGTGTGGATTACGACAGCGATTTCGCCGATGCCGCCAAGCAGACTTGGCTGATTTTCGTTGATGACACCGGGCTTGGGGCAGATTGTGCGGCGCGGTTGCGGCGGGCGGGCCATGCGGTGATGACGGTGCGGGCGGGCGACAGCTTTGGCCGCGATGGCGAGGGTGGTTATAGTCTTGCCGCCGAACGCGGGCGCGAAGGCTATGATCTTTTGATCCGCGATCTGGTGGCGCGCGGCCATGTGCCTAACCGGATTGCGCATTTTTGGCTGGTGACGCGGGGCGAAAGGTTTCGGCCCGGATCAAGCTTTTTCCACCGCAATATTGAACAGGGGTTCTACAGCCTGCTGTTTCTGGCGCAGGCGCTGGCCGAGGAAAATCTGCCACGCCCGTTGCATCTGACGGTGCTGACCAGTGCGGCGGCGCAGGTGAAGGCCGAAGGTTTGGCCTATCCTGAAAAGGCAACGGTGCTTGGCCCGGTGCGGGTCATTCCAAGGGAATTGCCGGGGATGACGGTGGCGACGCTGGACGTTCTGCTGCCCGATGCACCGCGGCGTGGGGTGGCGGACTTGGGCGGGTTGACCGACGCGGTGATGGAAGAGCTGTTGGCCGAACCGCAGAACACCGTCGCGGCACTGCGGGGCGGTAAACGCTATGAGCTGGGCGTTAAACCCGCCGCTTTGCCTGATGATCAGCTGCAGATGCCGCAGGATGCGCATGTGCTGATTACGGGCGGGTTTGGCGGCATTGGCCTGACCATAGCCGAAGATTTGATCCGCCGCTTTGGCGCGCGCATCACCCTGATTGCGCGGCGTAATTTGCCGGAACGGCCAACTTGGCCCAACTATCTGGCCAAGCATGACCCGTCAGACCCGATTGAGCGGCGTATTCAGGCGGTGCAGCGGCTAGAGGCGCTGGGCGGCGCGGTATTGGTGCTGGCCGCTGATGTCTGCAATCTGGAAGATATGCGCGCGGCGGTGGCGAAGGCGACGGGGCAGTTTGGTACGATTCACGCGGTGATACACGCTGCGGGCGTTGTGGATGACGGCCCGCTGATGCTGAAAACCCCGGCCGAGGTGGAAGAGGTTTTTGCGCCAAAGCTGCATGGCACGTTGATCCTGGACCGGCTGTTTCCCGATGGTGCGGTGGCTTTGATGGTGCTGTTTTCGTCAACCTCGACGCTGACGGGCCCGGCGGGGCAGATCGACTATGTTGCGGCGAATGAATATTTGAATGCTTTCGCCAAGGCGCGGGCGGGCGGCAAGACCCGCGTTGTCGCGCTGAATTGGGGGATCTGGACCGGGGTTGGCATGGCGGCAGAGGCGCTTGCCGATCGCGCTGGCGCGCCGCCTGCGCCAAGGTTGCCGATTGCAGCACCTATGTTGGACGAGGCCAGCTTTGACGCGCAGGGCAACCGGATGTTCACCGCGCACTATGGCGTTGATCGGTGGGTGCTGGACGGGCATCGCACGGCTGCGGGGCAGGCGTTGGTGCCCGGCACGGGTTACATTGAAATCGTGGCCGAAGCTTTGCGGGCGCAGGGCGAGGCCACGGCGTTCGAACTGCGCGACCTGTATTTCCTGCGCCCCTTGGCGGTGGCCGACGCGGAAAGCCGGGCGATCCGCGCGCGGCTGATCCGGTCTGACGAAGGCTATGGCTTTGATCTGCGCTCTGCCGTGCCGGCGAATGGCCGGGTGGGGTGGCAGTTGCACGTGCAGGCGCGTGTGGTTCCGATGGGGCAGGTGGCGGCGCAGATCGACGTGGCTTTGATTGCGGCACGGTTGCCTGCGCCTGAATTGGGCGAGGGGCTGCGCAGCCCGCAGGAACAGCATTTGGCGTTTGGGCCGCGTTGGCGGGTGTTGCGGTCACGCAGCCTTGCGGGCAACGAGGGGCTGGCGCGGCTGACGCTGCCTGCGGCCTTTGCCAGTGAAACTCAAGATTGGCTGCTGCATCCGGCGCTGCTGGATTTTGCCACTGGTTGGGCGATGGGGCTGATTGCGGGGTATCAACCCGATCATCTTTGGGTGCCGGTGTCTTATGCCCGGATCGCGGTGCTGCGGCCGCTGCCGGCGGATGTTGTATCGTGGGTGCGCAATACCGGTCAGAACCGCGCAGGCGATGGATCGGCACAGTTTGACATCACGCTGGCAACGCCGGATGGCGCGGTTTGTGTTGAAATAGAAGGCTTTACCATGCATCGGCTGGAGGGGCAGCTAAGCTTTGGTGCCCCCGATTTGCGCGGGTTGGACTTTGACGCAGGCGCAGTGGCAAAGCCGACATCGCCCGCAGAAGAGCGGCTTTTGCAGGCCTTTGCCTTGGGCATTACGCCCGCCGAAGGCGCCGAAGCCTTCAGTCGGGCTGTGGCGCAGGGGGCGGGGCAGATTATTGTGTCGTCCTTGGATTTGCCCGCGTTGATCCGGCAGACCGCTGCGGCAGAGGCGGCGAAGGTGGAAGGCAAATCCTTCGACCGTCCTGATCTGGACACCGCCTATGTGGCGCCGCGCAACGATGTTGAACGCAGTCTGGTTGGCTTTTGGCAGGAATTGCTGGGCGTGGCGCAGGTGGGGGTCGAAGACAGCTTCTTTGATCTGGGCGGCCACAGTCTGATTGCGGTGCGGCTGTTTGCGATGGTGAAAAAGGCGTATCGCGTTGATTTCCCGATCTCTGTCCTGTTCGAAGCGCCGACGATTGCGCGCTGTGCGGCGTTGATCACCGACCAGATCGGCGCGGTGGATGCGCCGGTGAAACTGGCGGCGCCGTTGCGCCGGTTTACGCATCTGGTGCCGATGCATCAGGGCGAAGGTGGGGCAAGGCGGCCGTTCTTTCTGGTTGCCGGGATGTTTGGCAATGTGCTGAACCTGCGCCATCTGGCGCAGTTGTTGGGCGGGGATCGGCCGTTTTACGGCTTGCAGGCGCGGGGGCTTTATGGCGACGCGGCACCGCACCAAACCCTGCCAGCGGCGGCGGCGGATTATATTGCCGAGCTGCGGCAGGTGCAGCCGCACGGCCCCTATGTGTTGGGGGGCTTTTCGGGTGGCGGTTTGACAGCGTGGGAAATGGCGCAGCAGTTGGAAGCGGCGGGCGAAGTGGTGCAGCTTTTGGTGTTGCTGGACACGCCGCTGCCGCTGCGCCCATCGCTAAGCCGTGCTGACAAGGCGTTGATCAAGCTGGCAGAATTGCGCGCCAAAGGGCCGCGCTATGTGGCCGAATGGGCGCGAAACCGCTGGGCATGGGAGCGGGCAAAGCGCGAGCAACCGGCCGAAGTGGCAACCGCCACGCAGTTTCACAATGCCGCCATTGAGGCGGCCTTTCGCGCGGCGCTGCCCGGCTATGATCTGCCAAAGCGGCATGGCCAAACCGTGCTGTTCCGCCCACCGCTTGACCGGCATTGGCAGGTTTCGGCAGGCAACTGGGTGTCGCGCGCCAAGGAATATGTCTTTGCCGACAATGACCTGACCCGCTTTGCGCCTGCCTTAGAGGTGGTTGAAGTGCCCGGCGACCATGACAGCATGGTGCTGGAGCCGAATGTGCGGGTGCTTGCGGCGCGGTTGCGGGCGGCGTTGGCCAAGGCCGAAGCCAGCCCGCCACATGTTGCTGCTTTGGCGGCGGAATAGGTATGGCGCGTTTGCTGACTGTGATCTTGAACTGGCGCAGTGCCGAAATGACCTTGCGCGCGGCTGAAGCGGCACTGCGGGCGTTGGAAGGCATCGACGGGGCGCTGGTGATCGTTGACAACAATTCGGGCGATGGGTCGTTCGAGGTGATGTCGGAAGTGGTTGCGGCGCGGGGGTGGGACAAGGGCGCGCAAGCCGTGCGGGTGCTGCAATCGGGGCGCAATGGCGGCTTTGGCGCGGGCAATAATTTTGGCATCCGGGCCGGGTTGCCGGATGGTAGCAAGCCGGACTTTGTTTACATTCTGAACTCTGACGCTTTTCCAGAATCGGCGGCGATTCAGGCGCTGTTGCGGCATTTGCAGCAGCATCCGTCGACCGGCTTTGCGGGCAGTTTCATCTATGGCGATGATGGTGCGCCGCATCGCACCGCGTTTCGGTTTCCGTCGGCCGCGGGCGAGTTTGAGGCGCAGATCCGCTTTGGTCCGGTCAGCCGTTTGCTGGCCGACAGCATTGTGGCGCGACCGATTCCGCAGGCGACGGGCCGGGTGGATTGGTTGGCCGGTGCCAGCCTGATGATGCGGCAAGCGGTGTTGGACCAGATCGGGTTGTTTGACGAGACGTTCTTTTTGTATTTCGAAGAAACCGACCTGTGCCGCCGGGCGGCCTTGGCGGGGTGGCCCACCGATTATGTGGTGGAAAGCCGGGTGATGCATATCGGGTCGGCGTCAACCGGGATGCGCGATTGGCGGCGTATTCCGCAGTTCTGGCTGGACAGCCGGTTGCATTATTTTGTGAAAAATCATGGTCGTGGCTATGCGTGCGCAGCCACGCTGGCGCATCTTGCGGGCGGTGCGCTGTGGCGCGCGCGCTTGCTGATCCAGCGCAAAGACAGGGGCGATCCGCCATTTTACCTGTGGGATCTGACCTGGCACCATTTGCAGGCTGCGGCAAAAGTGATTTTCCGGCGCGGCGCTGCCCGTGCCCAAACCCGCCCCAGTGTTTAGGGGCAAGGATGTTATGATGAGTTTTTCCGCAATTTTGATCGGCAATGAATCTTTGACCCGCCAATGTGGCGAGATGCTGCTGGCGCGCGGGCATAGCTTGGCAGTGGTGGTGACGCGCAGCGCAGATGTGCGGCGTTGGGCCGAAGGGCGGGCCATTCGGGTTGCGGATTACGCCGAGGATTTGGCCGGGGTGGCGGTGGATTGGCTGCTTTCGGTTGCCAACCTGACCGTGGTGCCCGCCGCCATGTTGGCGCGGGCCAGCAAGGGGGCGGTGAACTTTCACGACGGGCCGCTGCCGCGCTATGCGGGGCTGAACGCGCCGGTTTGGGCGATTTTGAACGGCGAAACCCAGCACAGAATTTCCTGGCATCTGATGGCGGCGGGGGTGGATGAGGGCGATCTGCTGGAACAGCGTTTGTTCGGCATCGCGCCGACCGATACGGCGCTGACGCTGAACACCCGTTGTTTCGAGGCGGCGATTGAAAGCTTTCCCGCGCTGCTGGCGCAGTTGGAAAGCGGGGTGTTGCAGCGCAAACCGCAAGATTTGACCCAGCGTAGCCTGTATTTGCGCGCCGATCGGCCGGCAAATTTTGGCCGGATTGATTTTACCCAGCCGGTTGAGGCGGTGCTGCGGCTCGTGCGCGGGTTGGATCATGGCCGGTATTGGAACCCGATGACCACCGCCAAATTGGCGACCGCCACCCGTGTCTTGAACGTCGGCGCGGCAGAGCGGGACAGTGGGGCTGCGGCCCCCGGCACGGTTTTGGCGGCGGATGATGCGGGTCTGGTGGTGGCTTGCGCGGATGGCGCGGTGCGGTTGATGCGCTTGTCCTGTCAGGACAAGGGGTTGCCGGTTGCGCCCGTGTCGATCACCGATGCGGTTCTGCCGGGTATCGGGCCGGGGTTGACCGAGGCTGCCGCCGCGATTGCACCGCAGGATGCGGCGATGCGGCGGGCGCTTGCCGCGATGGTGCCGGCGGTCTTGGCGGGCACGGGCGATGGCCAAGGGTGGCAGCAGGTTGATCTGCCGCGCCATGATTTGCCGCTGTTGGCGCTTGCGGCGGCGCGGGCCTTGGGGGTTGCGAAGGTGGATGTGGCTTTGGCCGCGCCGGGCCTTCCGGGCTATGTCAGCGCGTGGCAACCGTGGACGGTTTCGGCGGCGGGGTCGGTGGCGGACGGGATCAAACCTCTGCCAAAGCCGCGCGGCTTTGCGCTTGATCTGATGCTGCGTGACCCTGCCCTGGCGGGTATGACCGCGCCGCAGGTTGGCCTGTCAGAGTCGGGTCCGGTGGCGGGCACGGTGGTAACGCTTTGCCCCGCTGCTCTGCACTATGACGCCAGCAAGATCAGCACCGCCGAGGCGCAACGCTTTGCCGCGCGGATCGGCCATATTGCCAGCGCGTTACAGCAGGCGGCACCCGGCACTGCCGT
>Ga0228702_1001762_pt1 | contig 13206 bp, 10 predicted proteins | sample McNCre217_Aug_MG_2_FD_178018 | JGI IMG/M metagenome (GOLD analysis project Ga0228702, IMG submission 178018) | Freshwater microbial communities from McNutts Creek, Athens, Georgia, United States - 20-17_Aug_MG | ecosystem: Environmental > Aquatic > Freshwater > Creek | place: USA: Georgia... | reverse complement strand
CCTTGATCGCAATATTGGCCAGATCGGTTTCATCCGGCCATTCATGCACCAAAGTATCGGCAATCAGCACAATCCGGCCCTTGTTCAACAGTGCAGTCACCCCGACAGCGCCATCAGATGCCTTGGCGTCAAACACATGGTTGATCAACGACAGCACATGCGCCGATTTTCGCGTCACGCCGGTGATCAGGCCGTCACCATGGCCGTGTTGCAGCATAAGCGCCGAAAACACATGCCGGTCGCGCGCGGCCAGACGGTGAACGTCGTGGCGGTCAAAGCCCGACCGTTGCAGCCGCGTATACAGGAAATCCTTGTAGGTCTCCAAATGCCGCGAATTCGCCGCGTTGACGATTTCCAGCTCGCGCACGGCATCGCCAAGGCCGGACGCCTCTAGCTTTTCTTTCACGTCGCCCTCGCGGCCAACAACCAGCGCCTTGCCCAGACCGGCGCGCTGATAAGCCACTGCGGCGCGAAGCACGCGCGGGTCGTCCCCTTCGGCAAAGATCATCCGGGCCTGCGCCTGCTTTGCCCGCGCATGGATGCCCTGCAGGATGCTGGCAGTCGGGTCCATCCGCGCCTTCAGGCTTTGCTCATAGCCCTTCAGGTCAACGATCGGCCGCCGCGCCACGCCGGTATCCATGCCCGCTTTGGCCACAGCGGGCGGGATCACATAGATCAAACGCGGGTCAAACGGAGTTGGGATGATATAGTCGCGGCCAAAGGAAAGCTTGCGGCCATAGGCCATCGCCACCTCGTCCGGCACATCTTCGCGCGCCAGTTTCGCCAAGGCGCGGGCGCAGGCGATCTTCATTTCGTCATTGATGGCGCGGGCGTGAATATCCAGCGCGCCGCGGAACAGATAGGGGAAGCCCAGCACGTTGTTGACCTGGTTCGGATAATCCGACCGCCCGGTGGCCACGATTGCATCGGCGCGCACGGCATGCGCCTCTTCGGGGGTGATTTCCGGGTCAGGGTTCGCCATCGCGAAAATAACAGGGTTGTCGGCCATGCTTTTGACCATCGCGGGTGTCACCGCGCCCTTTGCTGAAACGCCAAGGAACACATCGGCGCCAACCATCGCCTCTTCCAGCGTGCGCAGGTCGGTGTTGGCCGCATGCGCCGATTTCCACTGGTTCATGCCTTCGGTGCGACCTTGATAGATCACGCCTTTGGTGTCGCACATGATGCAATTGTCATGCCGCGCGCCCATTGCCTTCATCAGTTCCAGACACGCAATGCCCGCCGCCCCGGCGCCGTTCAGCACGATCTTAACGTCACCGATCTTCTTGCCGCTGATTTCCAGCGCGTTGATCAGGCCAGCCACGCAGATCACTGCCGTGCCGTGCTGATCATCATGGAACACCGGAATGTCCATGATTTCCTTTAACCGCTGTTCAATGATGAAACATTCGGGCGCCTTGATATCTTCAAGGTTGATGCCGCCAAACGTCGGGCCCATCAGGGACACCGCCTTGATGATTTCTTCCGGGTCTTCGGTATCAAGTTCGATGTCGATGGCGTTCACGTCCGCAAAGCGCTTGAACAGCACAGCCTTGCCTTCCATCACGGGTTTCGAGGCAAGCGCCCCAAGGTTGCCCATGCCCAAAATCGCCGTTCCGTTGGAAATCACCGCAACCATGTTGCCCTTGACGGTATAGTCGTAGGCCGTCGCCGGATTGTCGGCGATGGCCTGCACCGGCACCGCAACGCCGGGGGAATAGGCCAGCGACAGGTCGCGCTGCGTCGCCATCGGCGTCGAGGCAACCACGTCATACTTTCCGGGGCGGGGTTCCAAATGGTAGGCGAGCGCCTCTTCAGGCGTGATTTTCGTTTTGGTCATCAGGGGGCCATCCTGTAATTCTGCAAGTTTATTGGTGATAACGGCCCGCCCCGCCATCGCATAGTGCCTTTTCGTCGCCCCCCCGGTTTTGTAGGGTGTCCTGCGATCAGGGGGATGAATGTGAGCGAAGAAACCGTAACGCCGATGATGGCGCAGTATATGGAAATCAAGGCGCAGAACCCCGGCGCGCTGCTGTTCTACCGGATGGGCGATTTCTACGAGATGTTCTTCGACGATGCCGTGGCTGCAGCCGAGGCGTTGGACATCGCGCTGACCAAACGCGGCTTTCATCTGGGCGAACCGATTTCGATGTGCGGTGTGCCCTATCATGCCGCCGAAGGCTATCTGCTGACGCTGATCCGCAAAGGTTTCCGCGTGGCCATCGCCGAACAGATGGAAGACCCTGCCGAGGCGAAAAAGCGCGGCTCGAAATCGGTGGTGCGGCGCGACGTGGTGCGCCTGGTTACACCCGGCACCCTGACCGAAGATTCCTTGTTAGAGGCGCGGCGTCATAACTATCTCTGCGCCTTCGCTGAAGTGCGCGACGAGTCTGCCTTGGCTTGGGTGGATATTTCCACCGGTGAACTGCGGGTGATGTCCTGCCCACAGGTGCGGCTTGCCCCCGAACTGGCGCGACTGGCCCCGCGTGAAGTGCTGGTGTCTGAGGTGCGAGAGCGTGATTTGGCTGCAATAGTCACTGAATCCGGCGCCGCTATAACTTCCCTGTCGCGAGGAAGCTTTGATTCCACCAGCGCCGACAAGCGGCTTTGTGACTTTTGGGGCGTCGGGTCTTTGGATGCCTTTGGCGCGTTTGAACGTGCCGAAGTGTCGGCGATGGGCGCCTTGGTTGATTATCTTGACCTGACCCAACGCGGCAAACTGCCGCTGCTGCGCGCGCCTCTGCGCGAAAGCCCACACGGCGCGATGCAGATAGACGCATCAACCCGCCGCAACCTTGAAATCACCCAAGCGCTGTCGGGCGGTCGCGAAGGATCGTTGCTGGCCGCCGTGGATCGCACCGCCACCGCGCCGGGTGCTCGGTTGTTAGAGCGGCGGCTTTCCAGCCCATCGCGCGACCTGTCGGTGATCGCGGCGCGGTTGGAATCGGTTCGATTTCTGCTGGAACAGAGCCGTTTGCGCGAAGATCTGCGGGCGGACCTGCGCCGCGTCCCGGATATGGACCGCGCGCTGTCGCGTTTGGCATTAGACCGCGGTGGGCCGCGTGATTTTGCCGCCATTCGCGCCGGTTTGACCCAAGCTGAAAGCATTGCAACCCGCTTGCGCGATGTGCCGCCGCTGCTGGCAGATGCCAGTCAGGCGTTGCAGGGTCATGGCGAATTGATCGCCCTTCTGGATGCCGCCCTAATCGCGGAACCGCCGCTGCTGGCGCGCGATGGCGGCTTTATTGCTGCGGGCTTCGATGCCGATCTTGATGACACCCGGCGGCTGCGCGACGAAGGCCGTGGCGTCGTGGCGGCAATGCAGGCCGATTACATCTCGTTATCGGGGGTGCAAAGCCTGAAGATCAAGCACAACAACGTGCTGGGTTATTTCATCGAAACCACCACAACCCATGCGGAAAAGATGTTCGCACCGCCGCTGTCGGAACGGTTCATCCACCGGCAAACCACCGCCAATCAGGTGCGCTTCACCACGATCGAATTAAACGAGATCGAAACCAAGATCCTGAACGCAGGCAATCACGCGCTAGAGATCGAAAAGCGGCACTATGAGGCGCTTAGAGCCGCAATTTTGGCGGCATCCGGCCCGATAGGCTCTGCCGCGCGCGGCTTGGCAGAGATTGATCTGGCAGCGGCCTTTGCCGACCTTGCCGTGGCTGAAAGCTGGGTAGAACCGCTGGTTGATTCCAGCCACGCCTTTACCGTGACAGGCGGGCGCCATCCGGTGGTGGAACGTGCGCTGCGTCGGCAAGGCGCAGGCCCGTTCGTGGCAAACGACTGCGCCCTGACAGACGATAAAACTCCGGCAATCTGGCTGCTGACCGGCCCGAACATGGCGGGTAAATCAACCTTCCTGCGGCAAAACGCGTTGATCGCCTTGCTTGCCCAAGCTGGTAGCTTTGTTCCGGCATCTGCAGCACATATTGGCCTTGTCAGCCAGTTGTTCAGCCGCGTCGGCGCGTCTGATGATCTTGCGCGGGGTCGGTCGACCTTCATGGTTGAAATGGTCGAAACGGCGGCCATCCTAAATCAGGCCGATAACCGCGCCTTGGTGATTCTGGATGAAATCGGCCGCGGCACCGCCACCTATGATGGGCTTTCGATTGCCTGGGCGACCCTGGAACATCTGCATGAAACCAACCGCTGCCGTGCCCTGTTCGCCACCCATTACCACGAAATGACAGCCTTGGCCGGAAAGCTAGCTGGCGTCGAAAACGCCACCGTGACGGTCAAGGAATGGGATGGCGACGTGATCTTCCTTCACGAAGTCAAAAAAGGTGCCGCTGATCGCAGCTATGGCGTGCAGGTTGCGCGGCTTGCCGGCCTGCCAAACGCGGTGATTGAACGGGCAAAGGTGGTGCTAGAGGCACTTGAATCTGGCGAACGGGCCGGCGGATCGCGGCAAAAAGCCTTGATCGATGATCTTCCGCTGTTTCGGGCCGCGCCCGCCGCTGCGCCGGTAAAGGTGGTCGCGCAAACGTCCGAAGTAGAAGCGTTGCTGCGCCAAGTTCACCCAGACGAATTGACGCCAAAACAGGCGCTGGCTTTGGTTTATGAATTACGGGAAAAACTGAAGCCCTGATGCAAAGTCACATCCTCTTGGCACAAATATCCCACGGGAGGTCCGGAGGGTGTGAAACCCTCCGGCGTTTGCAAGCAGATCAGCCTTGGGTGTTTGAAGACACACCCACCTGAGCCGGGCGCAGCAGACGGTCGTGCAGCAAGAAGCCAACCCCCATGACCTGAATAATCTGTCCGGCCTTGGTGGCAGGTACCGGCGCTTCGAACATTGCCTGATGCAACTGCGGATCAAAAACTTCGCCAATTGCCGGGTTAATCTCGGTCACGCCATGTTTTTTCAACACATTGGTCAGTTCGCGCAGCGTAAGCTCCAGCCCTTCGATCAGGGCCGATGCCTGCGCACGGGTTTCCTCGTTTGCCGCGTCCAGCGCGCGCTTGAGGTTGTCGTAGACCGGCAGCATGTCACGCGCGAGCTTTGAGCCGCCATATTGTTCCGCCTCGCGCCGATCCCGTTCGCCGCGTTTGCGGGCGTTTTCAGCATCGGCCAGCGCGCGCATGAAGCGGTCACGCATGTCGTCACGCTCTGCGCGCAGCGCGTCCAGTTCTTCCGCCGCGATGTAATCCTCGAGCCCTTCAAGCTCTGCGTCTTCGGGTGCGGTGTTTTCCTGCGCCATCGTCGTCTTCCTTACATTCCGTTCCGTCGTTGCCGTGGGGCTTTAGCCTGAACCGCGTTCAGACAAAAGCCTGCCAACCAATTGCGCGGTGTAATCGACGATTGGAACGATGCGGCCATAGTTAAGCCGCGTCGGTCCGATCACGCCCACTGCGCCAATGATCTTCCGGTCAGCGTTCATATAGGGAGAGACCACCAGAGAGGAACCCGAAAGTGAGAAGAGTTTGTTCTCTGAACCGATAAAAATGCGCACACCTTCGCCAGTTTCGGCAAGTTCAAGGAAATCGGCGATGTCCCGCTTACGTTCGAGGTCGTCAAACAGCACGCGGATGCGATCGATGTCTTGGGCTTCGCCGCTTGTTTCGATCAGATTGGCACGGCCGCGCACGATCAGACGCTCTGACTGTTCGCCAGAGTTTTCCCACAGCGCCAGCCCACTTTCGACCAGTTCACGCGCCAGGGAATCGATTTCCTGCCGCCGCCGCGCGATGTCTTGCACGATAGAGCGGCGCAGTTCGGACAGGGTTTTGCCTTCGGCCAAGGCGTTCAGGAAATTCGCGGCTTCTCGCATAGAGGACGGGGTTTGACCGGGTGGCGGGGTGAAGATGCGGTTTTCGACGTGGCCATTCGCAAACACCAACACGACCAACGCCCGATCCTGCGCAAGGCTGACGAATTCGATATGCCGGATCGGCGCTTCGGCCTTTGGTGCCAGCACCACAGAGGCGCCACGGGTGATGCCCGACAGGGTGCCGCCAATATGATCCAGCAGGCTGGCGATATCTTGGTCGGCCGAACTGCTGGCGGTATCCATCAACTGGCGATCTTCTGCGGCGACCGTGCCCACCTCTAGCAGACCATCAACGAACATGCGCAGGCCAAGCTGCGTGGGGATGCGGCCAGCTGAAATATGCGGGCTGTCCAGCAGGCCCAGAAATTCAAGATCCTGCATCACGTTGCGGATCGTCGCCGCAGACAGACGCTCCGTCATGCTGCGGGTCAGCGTGCGCGACCCCACCGGATCCCCCGAGGCAAGATAGCCTTCGACGACGCGTCGGAACACCTCGCGCGAGCGATCATTCATTTCGGAAAGTATTTTGGTGCCGTCGGTCATCGCTTGGTCCCTTGGGATAAGGACATTAAGGAGCCTGCGGGCCGAACGTCAATGAGGGTTGCATCAGGACGTGGCGGAGGACTATCTGGAACCAAGCAATATAAGGAAAATGTGATGCGCCCTTCTGGCCGGAAACTCGATGAAATGCGTGCGGTGTCGATCGAAATCGGCGTGATGAAACATGCCGAAGGCTCTTGCCTGATCAAGATGGGCGAAACGCATGTGCTGTGCTCTGCTACCATCGAAGACAAGGCGCCGCCGTTTCTGAAGAATACCGGCTTGGGCTGGGTGACGGCGGAATATGGCATGCTGCCGCGTGCCACGAACTCGCGGACCCGCCGCGAAGCGGCTGCGGGCAAGCAATCTGGAAGAACGCAGGAAATTCAGCGGCTTATTGGCCGTGCGCTGCGGGCTGGCGTTGACCGTTCGGCGCTGGGAGAGCGGCAGATCGTGATCGACTGTGATGTTCTGCAAGCCGATGGCGGCACCCGCTGTGCGTCGATCACCGGCGGCTGGGTGGCGTTGCGGCTGGCGATGAACAAACTTTTGAAGACCGGGATGATCGTGAGCGATCCGATGATTGATCATGTTGCCGCCGTTTCTTGCGGAATTTATGCCGGACAACCGGTGTTGGATTTGGACTATGCTGAAGATTCGACTGCGGGCACCGATGGCAACTTCATTTTGACCGGTCGCGGCCGGATGATTGAAGTGCAGATGTCGGCCGAGGGCGCGACCTTTTCGCGCGCTGAAATGGGCGAATTGCTGGATATGGCCGAAGCCGGCTCTGCGAGCTTGGTTGCGGCGCAAAAGGCGGCCTTGGGTATTGCATGATGCGGAAGTTTTCGGGCGATACGCTGTTGGTGGCGACGCACAATCGCGGCAAGTTGGAAGAAATTGCCAAGCTTTTGGAACCGTTTGGTATTTCTGTGGTTTCGGCAGGCGATATGAACCTGCCGGAGCCCGCAGAAACCGAGGATAGCTTTGTTGGCAACGCCCGAATCAAGGCGCATGCGGCGGCCAAGGCGACGGGGCTGCCGGCGTTGTCAGACGATTCCGGGATCACAATCGATGCGCTGAAAGGCGCGCCCGGCGTTTACACGGCAGATTGGGCAGAAACACCCAACGGTCGCGACTTTGTGATTGCGATGGCAAAGACCTGGGAAAAGCTGGAGGCGGTAGCGGCACCACAGCCACGGGTGGCGCAGTTTCGCTGCACATTGGTGCTGGCATGGCCGGATGGGCATGACGAAGTGTTCGAAGGTGTGATGCCGGGGCGGGTGGTTTGGCCGATGCGCGGCTCTCAGGGGCACGGTTATGATCCGATTTTTCAGCCGGATGGCTTTGACATCACCTTTGGCGAAATGGATCGCTGGCAAAAGAATGAAATCAGCCACCGCGCCGATGCCTTTCGCAAGCTTGTAGAGGGGTGTTTCACGTGAAACATATTTCAACTGGATCACCATTCGAATCCACGATGGGCTATAGCCGCGCCGTAGTGAAGGGGGGTTGGTGCTTTGTGTCCGGCGTAACCGGATATGACTACGCAACGATGACGATGCCGGAAGGCGTTGCTGCGCAAGCACAAAATTGCTTTGCAACCATTGCGGGGGTTTTGGCTGAAGCTGGCTTTGAAATGGCCGATGTTGTGCGGGTGCAGTATACTGTAACCGATGCGGCCCTTGTTGACAGCTTGGTTCCGGTTTTGGGGAAGCATCTGTCACAGATTCGGCCGGCAGCAACCATGGTTATTGCTGGGCTGATCCGGCCAGAAATGCTGGTTGAAATTGAAGTGACGGCATTTAAGGGCTGATGATGGAAGATTGGCAAAACGGCGGCTTTGGCCTGTATCTGCATTGGCCGTTTTGCGAGTCGAAATGCCCCTATTGCGACTTTAACAGCCACGTTTCCGCCCAAATCGATCAGCGGAAATGGCGCGACGCCTATCTGGCAGAGATAGATAGGGCGGGCCGCGAAACCCCAGGTCGTGTGCTTAACACCGTTTTTTTCGGCGGCGGCACGCCTTCCTTGATGGATCCGGATTTGGTTGCAGCTATTTTGGAACGCGTGCGGGGCACTTGGCCAATGTCCAACGCGCCGGAAATTACCTTAGAGGCAAATCCTGGTTCAATCGAAGCCGGGCGCTTTCGTGGCTACCGCGATGCGGGCGTAAGCCGGATTTCGATGGGTATGCAGGCGATGAACGACGACGATTTGCGTCGTTTGGGGCGCAAACATACCGCCGCAGAGGCGCGAACTGCGTTCGAAATCGCACGCAATTGCTTTGATCGTGTCAGCTTTGATCTGATTTACGCGCGGCAGGACCAAAGCCTTGATGAATGGCGCAAAGAACTTACCAGTGCGCTTGATTTGGCGGTGGACCACCTGTCTTTGTATCAATTGACCGTCGAGGACGGCACCGCTTTTGGCGACAGATTGGCGAAAGGTGGGTTGAAAGGCCTGCCAGACGAAGATCTTTCGGCAGAGATGTTCGAACTTACACAAGAGCTTTGCGACAAGGCGCAGATGCCAGCTTATGAAGTGTCAAACCATGCCAAAATTGACGCGGAATCGCAGCACAATCTGATTTATTGGCGTGGTGGCGATTATGTTGGCATTGGCCCGGGTGCACATGGACGCCTTACGCTTCGGGGCAAGCGTTACGCCACAGAGGCCCCGAAATCGCCCGCAATTTGGCTTGGATTGGCCGAAACCGGGAAGCCCGCAGAGCTTCAACGCAATGCCCTGACGCCCGAAGAACATGGACTAGAATACCTTATCATGTCGCTGCGCCTAACAGAGGGCCTAAACCTTGCACGACTAAAGGCGATCTCTGGAATGGAACCAGACCCCCAAAAGCTAGTGCAACTTATCGAACTGAACATGATATCGGTCGACGAAACCCACATCAAAGCAACGGCTAAAGGGCGATTGGTGCTGAACGCGGTTATCCGCGAACTGGCTGGCGGCTGACGCGACCGTCAGACGCCACCCCTTTGATTAATCACGCATATCGCGAGAAATAAGCGACAACGCCCGGCAAAGCAGGTCAAGATCATCCAGACTGCGATAAGAAATACTTACCTTACCGCCCTGCCCGGCTGCATCGTGATCAATGCGCACCGCCATGCCCAAATTGGCGGAAATATCAGCCTCTAATGCCCGCGTGTCGGCATCTTTGCCACTGCTTTGGCGCAAAGCACGACGTTTCGCGGGATCGATTGTAGATTTCCGCACCAAATCTTCGGTTTCGCGCACTGAAAGACCGCGAGCAACGACCTGCCGCGCAAGCTCTGGCGCGTTACTTGTGGTGATCAGCGCGCGGGCGTGCCCGGCCGACAGCTTCCCCACTTTAACCATGCTTTGAACATCATCAGGCAGCGACAGCAAGCGCAACAGGTTGGCAATGTGACTGCGGCTGCGCGACAGGGCTTCGGCGATTTTTTCCTGCGTATGGCCAAAGCGGTCCATCAACTGGCGATAAGCTTGTGCTTCTTCAATTGCATTCAACTCTGCGCGCTGAATGTTCTCGATGATTGCAATTTCAAGAACTTCCGAGTCGCTAAACTCACGAATAATGACAGGTAATTCATGCAGTTGCGCAATTTGAGCAGCGCGCCAACGCCGTTCGCCAGCGACGATTTCATAGCTGTCACTGTCCGCGATACGCCGCACGATTAACGGCTGAATAACGCCTTTCTGGCGAATCGAATCCGCAAGATCTTTCAGCGCATCAGGTTCAAAATCGCGCCGTGGTTGGTCCGGGTTGGGGATGATTTTCTCGACCGGAACCAGAACATCAAGGCGCCGCATCTCTGGGGTTTGGAAAATCGGTTCTACATTCACATCCGCCATAAGTGCTGACAGCCCTCGGCCAAGCCCGCGACGCTCGATTTTCTTATCCATCACGCTGTCTCCTCATTGAAACGATGCGAAATCGGGTGGCGGGCAAGAACTTCTTGCGCCAGCGCCCGATAGGCCTCTGACCCTTTTGACACGCTATCATACGCCAACACGGGCTGCGCATAAGACGGCGCCTCGCTTAGGCGAACATTGCGCGGAATAACTGTCTTAAACACCAACTCGCCAAGCGTTGTCCGCACATCGCCTTCAACCTGCTGCGACAAACGATTTCGGCTATCAACCATGGTTAAAACAACGCCCTCGATGCGCAGACCGGGGTTTGCGCCTTTTCTGACCTCGCGAATGGTCAGCATCAGCTGCGAAAGCCCTTCCAGCGCGAAAAATTCCGCCTGCAGCGGAACCAAAACCGCGTGGCTTGAAACCAAGGCGTTGATGGTCAGCAAACTTAGCGACGGCGGGCAGTCGATGAGGATAAAATCAAGGTCCAGCGCCGCGACCGTCGATTCTCGCAGCGCGTCATGCAGCAAAAAGCTACGCTTTTCATTTGAAACAAGCTGAATATCCGCCGACGACAGGTCGGAGTTTGACGGGCAGATCATCAGGCCATCGTATTCAGTCTGCACCACGGTTTCGATCAGCGGAATTTCATCAATAAGCAGGTCATAAGTTGTCTTTTTCCGCGACGCAGGCGGCACACCAAGACCAGTCGAGGCGTTGCCCTGCGGATCCAGATCAACCAAAAGCACCCGCGCGCCCTGCTCTACAAGCGCAGCGGCAAGATTTATCGCCGTGGTTGTCTTGCCAACACCGCCTTTTTGGTTGGCAACCGCCAAAATATGCGGCGCAAAGCCGGCGCGTAGATCAGACATGACGAAGACCTTTTAGAACAAGAACCGCCGCGTCGGCGTCGGTCCGGCTGCGCATTTCGGTAAGATCGAACACCCAGGACTTTTTAGCGTCGCGAATTTCGTCTGCGGCAGCGACGCCTTTTGGGAAAACAGCGGCGCCTAGCTCATTCAAGTGACGCGCAGCGTAGCCACAAAGGGTATCAAGCGACGCAAGCGCCCTTGCCGAAACGATATCCGCAGCCTGTGGCGTGAGGTCTTCAATACGACAGGTCGCGACGGCTATGTTTAACCCAAGTTGCCGCGCAGCTTCAGTCAAAAATACCGATTTACGACGATCGGATTCAACCAAAGTCATCCGCAATTCGGGCAGTTTTTCATGCGCCAAAATAGCGATGACGATCCCCGGAAAGCCACCCCCGCTACCCAAATCACACCACGTCTTTGTGCTTTTAGACGCACAATCAAATAGTTGCGCAGAATCCAAAATATGGCGCTGCCAGAGCAATGGAATACCAGATTTTGAGATCAGGTTGATCGCGGGATTCCATTTTTCAACCAATGCAACAAATGACTGCAAGCGCTCTAATGTTTCACGTGAAACATTAAGCCAGTCTGGGCAAGTAGAAATGATCGATGTCATCGCGTGGCGGCCTCGCGGCGCGCTTTGCGGATATGCGCAAGAATCAAGGTGAGAGCAGCTGGGGTCATCCCTTCCACCTTGGCAGCTTGCGCCAAATTTGTCGGACGCACGCGGCCAAGTTTCAGCCCCAGTTCATTGGAGAGACCGGGAAGGCCTGCATAAACAAAGCCTTCTGGAATAAGCGCATTTTCTTCGGCCCGCAGCGCGTCTGCCTCACCCTTCTGTCGCGCAAGATACTGAGCATAGAGCGCGTCGATCGCGGTCTGCTGTTGAACCGCAGGATCAAATTGCGAAAACTCCGGCACCAAAGCTAAAATTTGCTGCAAAGTTACGTCTGGAAAGGCCATGACAGACCGCGCACTGCGCCGCGCACCATCCTGACTTAGCAAAATACCGGCTGCCTGCAATTCCTTTGGCGTGAAGGTACACACTTCCAACATAGAGGCCGCACGCAGCAACGCTTCATTCTTGGCGTCGAATGCCATACGCCGAGCGTCACGCACACAACCAAGCGCTGCGCCGATCGGCGTAAGCCGTTGATCTGCATTGTCCGCACGCAGCGTTAGCCGAAACTCCGCACGCGAGGTGAACATGCGGTAGGGCTCTGTCACCCCACGCGTGGTAAGATCATCCAGCATGACGCCGATATAGCTTTCGCCGCGGCCGAAACGCACCGCATCACCGCCAAGAGAGCGCGCCGCAGCATTCAGTCCTGCAACCAAGCCCTGCGCAGCGGCTTCTTCATAGCCAGTCGTTCCATTAATCTGCCCCGCCAGATAAAGACCGCGGAGGGCTTTTAGCTGCAACGTCAGATCCAACTCGCGCGGGTCAAAAAAATCATATTCGATCGCGTAGCCGGGTTGAGTGATAACAACGCCTTCAAGCCCCTTAATCGACCGAACGTAGGCTTCCTGAACATCTTGCGGCAAAGACGTCGATATGCCGTTCGGATAGACCGTATCGTCGTCTAACCCTTCGGGTTCAAGGAAGATCTGGTGCGATGTCTTATCGGCGAACCGCACAATTTTATCTTCAATCGACGGGCAGTATCGCGGGCCAACGCCTTCAATATGGCCGCCATACATTGCCGACCGATCAAGGTTTTTCCGAACAATATCATGCGTTTGTTCGTTTGTATGGGTAATCCCGCAGGCGATCTGGCGCACCTGCGGCGCCTTGTTCATAAAGGAAAAAACTACCGGATCTTCATCACCGGGTTGGGTTTCCAACTCGTCCCATTTTATGGTTTTACCGTCAAGACGCGGCGGCGTGCCGGTTTTCAGCCGACCGCGCATCAGCCCAAGTCCAGCCAATTGCTCTGCCAACCGAATCGAAGGTGCGTCGCCAACCCGGCCACCAGGGCGGCTTTGATCACCGATATGAATCAACCCATTCAGGAAAGTGCCCGTGGTCAAAACAACGGCCGACGACTTTAGATTGCTACCATCGGCCAACGTAACGCCGGTTACCGCGCCAGCCACTTCTTGCAGCGCAACGACCTCGCCTTCGATGATCTGCAGCAATT
>Ga0228702_1001757_pt1 | contig 13216 bp, 7 predicted proteins | sample McNCre217_Aug_MG_2_FD_178018 | JGI IMG/M metagenome (GOLD analysis project Ga0228702, IMG submission 178018) | Freshwater microbial communities from McNutts Creek, Athens, Georgia, United States - 20-17_Aug_MG | ecosystem: Environmental > Aquatic > Freshwater > Creek | place: USA: Georgia... | reverse complement strand
GCCCTTCGGCGACACAAGCATCGGAGGCAGTGCAAGACCATGCTTTTGGGCATAAATTACTACTTCATCCCAAGACATTTCTGATCCTAGATTCGAAAGGTTGAAGCCTTCGCGCCCTGCTAGATAGACAAGCTTACGCTCGAGTTGCGCCGGGCATTTCATGCCGTTTAGGCAGCGTAAGTCAACGTCGCCGTCCTTTTCCGGCACAAGTTCATGCCCACATTGTGGACAATTTCTAGGCATGACAAAAGGCTGCTCCGTCCCGTTTCGAAGCTCAATAACTGGCCCAAGAATTTCAGGAATTACATCGCCGGCTTTGCGCAAGACAACTGTGTCACCGATAAGCACACCCTTTGACCGCACCACTTCTTGGTTGTGGAGGGTTGCATACTGAACACTTGAACCAGCAACGGTAACCTTCTCAACGACTGCATAGGGTGTAGCCCGGCCAGTTCGCCCAATTCCCAACTGGATTCCGAGAAGTTTTGTGTTTACCTGTTCAGGCGGATATTTGTAAGCAATTGCCCACCTGGGTGCGCGGCTAGTTGCACCCAGTACCCGCTGAGCAGCAAGAGAATCTACCTTGACTACTACGCCATCAATCTCATGCACAAGCGATTTACGCCTCTCCTGCATTTCATCGATATATGCAAGAACTTCGGGGACACTACCCACGACCTTCACATGCTCGCTGGTTGGAAGCCCCCAGGCAGCTAAGAGCTTGTACACGTCACTCTGGTTCTCTACAGAAGAGTTTGGCCAAGCCCCAATACCGTGGACGCGCATCTGAAGCGGACGTTTGGCGGTTACTTTAGGGTTCTTTTGGCGGAGGGATCCCGATGCAGCATTTCGTGGATTAGCAAATGGCTTTTTATCGATTGCCACAAGTGATTCGTTTAGCTCGGCAAAGTCGGCCAGCCCAAAGAAGATCTCGCCGCGAACTTCAACAACCTCAGGAATGCCCTCACCCGAGAGCGAGTGCGGGATGCCCTTGATGGTCTTGACGTTCGCGGTCACGTCCTCGCCGACCACGCCATCGCCGCGGGTTGCAGCCGAAACCAGCTGGCCGCGCACGTAGCGGAGGTTGATCGCGAGGCCGTCAATCTTGAGCTCGCAAAGGAAGCGCACCGGACCGGCGCCAACCCCCGCACCCTCAGCCTTACCCAACCACTCGGTCATCTCCTCGTGCGAGAAGACATTGTCGAGGCTCATCATGCGCTCGAGGTGCTCAACCGGAGCAAAAGTCTGGTTTGCCGAACCGCCAACGGTCTGGGTTGGGCTGTCGCCGGTCACAAGTTCTGGGAACTGCTGTTCGAGCGCCTCGAGCTTGTGCATTAGGTCGTCGTAAACCTGGTCCGAGACCAGAACCGTGTTGCCCTCGTAGTAGGCACGGCGGTGCTGGTTAATTTCGTCGATGAGCGCCTCGATGGCCGCCTGTGCTTGCGCGCGGTCCACTAGCCCACCAAACTCGGTGCGTCCGATGCGGCGGCCGAATCCGCGCCAACAGCCGAAGCCACATCAGCACTCACCGTGCGGTCGATAGTGGTCTGCCCGAGCACGCGAGTACCCACATAAACCACAGCGGTCTGACCTGGAGCAACGCCGAATACCGGCTCGTGGAGCTTGATGACGAGTTCGTTGTCGACGACAGCCGCAACTGCAGGGAGCGAATCGCCGTGCGCACGCACCTGAACCTCGCAGTCGAAGAACTCGGTTGGGGCAACCGGAGCCGCGCCACACCAGCTGTACTTTGAGCCTGCGAGCTCGCTAATTGCAAGCGCGGACTGCGGACCAACCACGACGGTGTTGTCCTTTGGTCGAATCTCAAGCACGTAACGCGGCTTGCCATCGGCGGCCGGACGACCAAGGTGAAGACCCTTGCGTTGGCCGACGGTGAAGGTGTGCGCACCCTTGTGCTCGCCCAAAACCTCACCCGAACGGTCGACAATCACGCCCGGCGCAATCCCGGCCTTCTCGCCGAGCCAGTCGGCGGTGTCGCCCTCTGGAATGAAGCAGATGTCGTAGGAGTCTGGTTTGTTGGCAACGGAAAGCCCGCGCGCCTCGGCCTCGGCACGGACATCGGCCTTGCTGGCACTCGCGCCAATCGGGAAGATCACGCGCTCGAGTTCCTCGGCGGTCAAAACACCCAAAACATACGACTGATCCTTGGCAAGAGCAGGCGAACGGTGAAGTTCCAAACCACCCGATTCTCCTTTGCGAACCTCGGCGTAGTGGCCGGTGGCGATTGCATCGAAACCGAGCGCCAAAGCCTTCTCGAGCAGCGCGGCAAACTTGATGCGCTCGTTGCAGCGCATGCACGGGTTTGGAGTGCGGCCGGCCTTGTATTCCGAGATGAAATCGTCAACCACATCGGCCTTGAATCGCTCCGAGAAATCCCAGACATAGAAAGGAATTCCGAGCAGGTTTGCGGCGCGCTGAGCATCCATCGAGTCTTCGATTGTGCAGCATCCGCGCGAACCGGTTCGAAGAGTTCCGCTATTGCGGCTTAGTGCAAGGTGAACGCCAACAACTTCGTGGCCGGCCTCAACGGCGCGTGCGGCGGCAACAGCGGAGTCAACTCCGCCAGACATCGCCACCAATACCTTCACCAACCTATTAAAACAGGTGGCAAGGACCTTTTACAGGGTAAAGCCGGCTTTCTTTGCGCGTGCCACGGCTTCCGGCAGCGCAGCCAGGAACCCGTCGATGTCGGCCCGCGTGGTGGTGTAACCCATCGACACGCGAACACAGCCCGAAGCCAGCTTCGTTTCGAAGCCCATAGCTGTCAAAACGTGCGATGCACTGGTCACACCGGCGCTGCAAGCAGACCCGTTCGAAATTGCAACGCCCTGCGCGTCCAAGAGGAAGAGAACGCTGTCTCCAGCGCAACCCGGAAAGACGAAGTTCACGATGTTTGGCAGGCTGTGATCCTGATCTCCCACAACGATTGCATCTGGAACCAACTCGAGAACACCGGAAACCAGCGCGCTCTTGATTTCGCGCAGGCGAACTGTCTCCTCAACCTGTGTAGAAACAGCCAAGTTGGTAGCCAGCGCCAGCGCGGCTGCACCAACACCATCCTGAGTTCCCGGACGAAGGTTGCGCTCCTGCGAACCACCCTGGAACAGGCTCAAAAGCTTGGTGCGGCGGCCAACAATCAATGCACCGATGCCCACCGGTGCGCCCAGCTTGTGCCCGGTGAAAGACATTGCGGCCAGACCGCTCGCGGCAAAGTCGACCGGGGTGTGCCCCATTGCTGCAACCGCATCGGAGTGAACCGGAATGCCGTACTTGGCCCCGAGGGCGGCAACGGCTGGAATGTCGTTGATCACACCGGTCTCGTTGTTGGCCCACATCGCCGAAATGAGCGCTACACGCTCGCCGTTCTCGGCGAGGTAGCCATCGAGCCAGCCGAGCTCCAAAATGCCGTGCTTGTTCACCGGAATGGTCACGAATTCGGCACCGCGAGCGCCTTCCAGCCACTCCATCGGCTCGAGCACCGCGTGGTGTTCGGTGCCTACCGAAATCACGATTGGTCGCGAAGCCTCTTTGTTGCGCGACTCATAAAGACCCTTGATGGCAAGGTTGTCGGCCTCGGTGCCACCGGAGGTAAAGATGACCTCGTTGCGGTCGCAGTTGATGGCGGCGGCAATCTCCTCGCGCGCTTGCTCCAGCTGGCGGCGGGCATCCTGGCCGAATCTGTGCACCGATGATGGGTTACCAAACCCCGCCAAACGCTCACTGATCAGAGCGATGACTTCGCTTCTGACCGGCGTGGTTGCCGCGTGATCAAGGTAAATGGACACGCCTCTAGATTATCGAGTCGCCCGTGCAGACCTCGTAAATCGGCAATACATCTAAACCCGCATGTAACACGCCTGTAATCGTTTGCAAAGTAGGATTTAGAACTAATGTCTAATCGAGTTTCAAGCGCTGAAATCAACCCAGAACGCATGGGTATCACCTTTGCCGGTGCAAAGGGAACCTGTCGCGCCTACTCGACAAACGCCACCAGCATGCAGTTGGTAATCCTCGAGGATGACAACCCACGCGTCGCCAAGGAGACCATCGACATGGTCCGCGGCGAAAACGACATATGGGAAGCAACCAGCAACAAGATCAAACCGGGCATCAAGTATGCCCTCCGCGCCGATGGCCCAAAGGGTCCGCGCCACAGCTTCAACCCATCAATCAATCTGATTGACCCATACGCGAAGGCAGTCGAGCGACTCAGCGGCCGCGAGCACTATGGCGTTGCCATCACCGAAGAATTCGACTGGCAGGGCGTAACCAAGCCAAACACTCCGCTCGACAAGACCATCATTTACGAAGCGCACGCTCGCGGTCTAACTCGCGGCAACACAGAACTTCCGGATGACATCCGCGGAACCTATGCGGCACTCGGCCACCCGAGCACCATCGAGCACCTCAAGAAGATTGGCATCACGGCGATTGAGCTGCTGCCGATCCAGATGTTCATCTCGGAACCGCGCCTGATGAACATGGGCCTCTTCAACTACTGGGGCTACAACACCATCAACTTCTTCTCGGCACACCCTCGCTACGCATCTCCTGCGGTGCGCGAAAAGGGTCCCGAGCACATCGTCAACGAGCTCAAGACCGCCATCCGTGAACTTCACCGTGCCGGCATTGAGGTGTACCTAGACGTCGTATACAACCACACCGCTGAAGGTGGCGGCGGCGGCCTGACCCACTCTTACCGTGGACTAGACCAGGATTCTTACTACCGCCTCGACGACCGCGGCTGGTACCAAGACACCACCGGTTGCGGAAACTCGATGAACTTCGCGAACCCGCACGTGGTTCAGCTCACCATGGATAGCCTGCGCTACTGGACCGAGGTCATGCAGATCGACGGCTACCGCTTCGACCTTGCAACCACAATCGCTCGAGACGGCTCGAACACCTTCGACCCGAACCACCCGCTGCTTCACGCCATGGAAAACGACCCGATCATTTCTCAGGCGAAGCTCATCATGGAACCTTGGGATGTTGGGCTAGGCGGCTGGCAGACCGGTAACTTCCCAGACCGCTTCAGCGAGTGGAACGACCGCTACCGCGACAGCGTGCGCAAGTTCTGGCTCACCGACATCGCCAACGCCCGCAACAGCGGCAACCACTGGAACGGTGTTGCCGACCTAGCGACTCGTTTGGCCGGTTCGCAGGACATCGTCGCCGGTGCACAGGGCCCGCTCGGTACCGTCAACTTCATTACCGCCCACGATGGCTTCTGCCTCAAGGACTTGGTTTCGTACAACGTAAAGCACAACCAGGTAAACGGTGAGAGCAACCGCGACGGAACCAGCAACAACTACTCGTTCAACTTCGGTGTTGAGGGCGAGACTCAGGATCAGGCCATCCGCGCCGACCGCCGTAAGGCAGCCCGCAACCTGACCGCTACCCTGCTCTTTTCTGCAGGCATCCCGATGGTTACCGCGGGTGACGAACGCGGCAAGACCCAGCTGGGCAACAACAACGCTTACTGCCAAGACAGCAACCTTTCGTGGGTGAACTGGGATCTAACCCGTCAGCAGAAGGACATCGAGACAACCTTCGGGTACCTGACTCGCCTGCGCGCTGAAAACCCAACACTGCGTCCAACCAATTTCGGTTCGTTCGAACGCTTGGATATGAACCTCGACCGCATCCGCTGGTTCAATGCCCTGGGCGGTCTGATGACCAACGAAGACTGGCAGAACCCAGAGACTCGCACCGTACTTCGACTATCGGAGCACCTCAACGAGGATGGCAGCAAGAACGTGACCTTGCTTCTCATCCACGGCATTGAGAAGGAAGAAAAGATTCACCTTCCGCAGGGCATCGACTACGAAAACTACGAGGTTCTCTGGAACAGCGCGTTTGACCTGCCACCTACCGAGCTGGTCAAGGTTGACATCACATCGCCGCTTACGGTTTCCGGTTCTTCCGTCATTTTGCTGCGAGCCATCTAGGGAATCTCTTGGTGAACAACGGGGGCGTTTCACAACAAGTGGATAAAGCCTTGTCGTTTTCCTGTTCACAGGGGGTTAGCCATCGCTAAATTACAAACTGTGAGCAAAGTGAAGAGCATCAGTTTCAGGTCCCCACAGCCGATTGGGCGAATCCCAATCCTCGCGGTTTCGCCGGTAGTAGACGAGGGCCGCTGGCCTGCTAAGGCTTTTGCTGGCGAGGTTGTGCCGTTTAGCGCATCGGTGTTCCGCGAAGGCCACGATGCCGTTGCTGCCGAGGTACTGCTGACTAGCCCATCTGGCGTGACCACCGTTCACCGCATGAACCCAGGCGCATTCGGCTCCGACCTCTGGTACACCAAGGCTCTGCTGGCCGAGACCGGCAAGTACACCTTCAAGATTCGCGCCTTCGGCGACGACTACGAGACCTGGCACCACAACGCCGAGATCAAGATCAAGGCCGGCATCGACCAGGAGCTCATGCTGCTCGAGGGCGTTCGCCTGTTCACCCGCGCCGCTTCTGAGGCTGGCCGCTCGGCTGCTAACGCAAAGCTTCTCACCGAGACCGCAGAGGCACTCGGCAAGCTCGACATCCCAGCCGGCAGCCGATTCGCTCTGGCCGAGTCGGCAGCCGTTCGCAAGGCGGTTCTCGACGAGCCGATTCGTTCAACCGTCACCCTAAGCCGCGACTTCGTCATCAACAGCGAGCGCAAGCTTGCCGGCGTTGGTGCATGGTACGAGTTCTTCCCTCGCAGCGAGGGTGCCGTCTTCGACGAGAAGACCAAGACCTGGACCAGCGGAAACTTCAAGACCGCTGCCAACCGTCTGAGCGCCGTCAAGGAGATGGGCTTCGACATTCTCTACATGCCGCCGATTCACCCTATTGGCGTGAACTTCCGCAAGGGCCCAAACAACACTCTTGTAGCCGGCCCACAGGACCCTGGTTCGCCTTGGGCCATTGGCTCGGAGGCCGGCGGCCACGACACCATCCACCCAGACCTCGGAACCATCGACGACTTCGTTGCCTTTGTGAAGAAGGCGAACCACCTGGGCCTTGAGATTGCCATGGACCTCGCGGTTCAGGCATCCCCAGACCACCCTTGGGTGAAGGAACACCCAGAATGGTTCACCACCCGCGCCGACGGCACCATTGCCTACGCCGAGAACCCACCTAAGAAGTACCAGGACATGTTCCCGGTCAACTTCGACAACGACCCGGAGGGCATCTACAACGCTGTCTTGGAGATCGTGCTGTTCTGGATTTCTAAGGGCGTCAAGGTCTTCCGCGTGGACAACCCTCACACCAAGCCAGTCGAGTTCTGGGAATGGCTCATCGGCGAGGTAAACCACAAGCACCCTGAGGTCATCTTCCTGGCTGAGGCGTTCACCCGTCCGGCGATGATGCACGCTCTCGGCAAGATCGGTTTCCAGCAGAGCTACACCTACTTCACCTGGCGCAACAGCAAGTACGAGCTCGAGCAGTACCTCACCGAGGTTGCTCACCAGAGCGCGCACTTCTTCCGCCCAAACTTCTGGGTTACCACCCCGGACATCCTCACCGAGTACCTGCAGTTCGGTGGCAAGACCGCCCACAAGATTCGTGCCGCGATTGCCGCGACCGCCACCCCGAGCTGGGGCATGTACGCCGGTTACGAGCTAATCGAGTCGGTGGCCCGCCCGGGAGCCGAAGAGCACATCAACAGCGAGAAGTACGAGTACAAGCCACGCGACTGGAAGGCTGCCGAAAAGAGCGGTCGTTCGATTGCGTCTTACATCACTCGCTTGAACCAGATTCGCAAGGATAACCCTGCTCTAGAGCAGCTGCGCAACCTTGAAATTCACGGCACCGATGACAGCGCCATCCTCTGCTTCAGCAAGCACATTTCGGCGGAGCACTCGCCTACCGGCCTGGCGAACACCATCATCGTCGTTGCTTCGACCGACCCGCACTCGGTTCGCGAGACCACCGTTCACCTAGATCTCGGCAAGCTCGGCCTTCCTTACGGAAGCTCGTACACCGTGACCGACCAGATCACCGGGGCTTCTTGGATTTGGAGCGAGCACAACTACGTGAAGCTCGATGCCTTCAACGAGCCAGTCCACATTCTTCGCGTTGAGCACAACTAACAAAGGAAACCCATGGCCAAGAAAACCGTAGCCGAAGTAGTTGCACCCAACCTTGACTCGCACGTTCTGTGGCGCGTAAGCGTCGGTTCGTACCACGACCCACACTCGATCCTCGGCGCCCACATGGTTGAGGGCGGCGTTGTCATCCGCAGCCTCAAGCCGCTTGCTAAGTCTGTTGTCGCGCACCTCGATGGCGGCCTAAAGATTGAGCTCACTCACCTCGAAAACGGCATCTGGCAGGGCACTGTCGCAACCACCAAGATTCCGGACTACCGTATCGAGGCCTTCTACGACGGCGATGCCACCTGGCAGATCGATGACCCGTACCACTACCTTCCAACCGTCGGCGAGCTAGACCTGCACCTCATTAGCGAGGGCCGTCACGAAGAGCTTTGGACCGTTTTGGGAAGCCACGTGCGCTCGTTCAAGAGCACTCTCGGTGCCGTCAAGGGTGTCAGTTTCGCGGTTTGGGCACCGAACGCTCAGGCAGTTCGCGTGGTTGGCGACTTCAACTACTGGAACGGTGTTGCACACTCGATGCGCGTAATGGGCTCGAGCGGCGTCTGGGAGCTGTTCATCCCGGGCATCGACGTTGGCACCAAATACAAGTACGAAATACTCACCAAGGATGGCCACTGGGTCACCAAGATCGACCCGCTAGCCCGCCAGACCGAGCTACCACCTGCCACCGCCTCGATCGTCACCGAGAGCACCTACAAGTGGAAGGATGCTGCTTGGCTGAAGGCCCGCGCAAAGCGTGACGCACTCAAGAGCCCAATGAGCATCTACGAACTTCACGCCGGTTCATGGCGTCCGGGACTCACCTACCGCCAGCTCGCCGACGAACTGATTCCATACGTTTTGGAGCTTGGCTTCACTCACGTCGAGTTCATGCCAATAGCCGAGCACCCATACGCGCCATCGTGGGGTTACCAGGTCACCGGCTACTACGCCCCAACCAGCCGCTTCGGCGCGCCAGACGACTTCAAATACCTCGTGGACAAGCTGCACGAGGCTGGCATCGGCGTGATTCTGGACTGGGTACCTGCCCACTTCCCGAAGGACGAATGGGCACTTGGCCGCTTCGACGGCCGCCCACTCTACGAGCACGACGACCCACGCCGTGGCGAGCACCCAGACTGGGGAACCTTCATCTTCGACTTCGGTCGCCACGAGGTTCGCAACTTCCTAGTGGCCAACGCCTGCTACTGGATTGAGGAGTACCACATCGATGCGCTGCGCGTCGACGCGGTTGCCTCAATGCTCTACCTCGACTACTCGCGCAACGACGGCGAATGGCTGCCGAACGAATACGGTGGCCGTGAGAACATCGACGCCATCAAGTTCATGCAGGAAGCCAACGCCACCGTATATAAGCGCAACCCTGGCGTGATGATGATTGCGGAAGAGAGCACCTCGTGGGGTGGCGTGAGCGCCCCAACCGATGGCGGCGGTCTAGGTTACGGCTTCAAGTGGAACATGGGATGGATGCACGACACCCTCCAGTACATCGAAAAGGACCCGATGTACCGCAAGTACCACCACGGCGAGCTAACCTTCAGCATGCTTTACGCGTACGACGAGAAGTTCGTGCTGCCAATCAGCCACGACGAGGTTGTGCACGGCAAGGGTTCGCTCCTGGCCAAGATGCCTGGCGACCGCTGGCAGCAGCTAGCAAACCTGCGCGCATTCCTCGCCTACCAGTGGGCTCACCCTGGCAAGCAGTTGCTCTTCATGGGTAGCGAGTTCGGTCAGCTGAGCGAGTGGTCATCAGAGCGCGGACTCGACTGGTGGATCTTGGAGCAGCCAAGCCACCAGAGCATTCAGGCGTTTGTTGCATCGCTAAACCGCATCTACGCCGAGACTCCGGCGCTGTGGGAACTAGACCACGATGGTCGCGGATTCCAGTGGATTGACGGCGGAAACGCGGATCAGAACACAGTTTCGTTCGTGCGCTACGACGAAGCCGGCGAACCGCTCGTGGCCGTTGTGAACTTCTCGGGTCAGCCACACGGCTTCTTCAACCTCGGGTTCCCACGCGATGGCGAATGGCTTGAGATTCTGAACACCGATGCGACCGAATTCGGCGGCTCGGGCGTTGGCAACATGGGCAAGATCACCGTTGAGGGCGAAGGCACTCACGGTCAGCCGTTCAGCGCTCAGATCACAGTGCCGCCACTGGCAGCAGTGTTCTTCAAGCCTGCGAAGCCAGCCGCCAAGAAGGCAGCCCGCAAGGCTAAGTAGCTTTATCCCCTGCCGCAGTGCAAAGCGAAACCCGCGATACCGAAAGGTGGTCGCGGGTTTTGTTTTTTGCCTAACTGCTTGCCGCAGCCGGCACCAAAGTTTAAGTCCGGCTAGTAGAGCAAGTTGGTCAGGCGCGAGCGGGCAGCGGCCACGGCTGGGTGCCCATTGCCGGCAACCTTGAAAAGCTCAAGAAGGTGCGCGCGAAGAACCTCGCGGTCTTCCTTAGTTGCAACCTCAAAGGTGTCTAGCAGGGCCTTGAAAGACATGTCGAAGTGGCCAATTACTGCGAGGCAGTCGGCCTTGTTCAGAACGTCAGCGAGCTCCTGAGCCGGAGCCGCGAGAACCTCTTCGATGTTCGCGTTTTCGGTTCGCTCAAGCAGCTTGGCCTGAGCGATTCCGGTGGCGGCGATTACGTCGCCAGGGGCCTCGTTCAATGCTGCCTCGAACTCCTTCACAGCTGCGGCATAGTTGCCGGCTTCGATGAAGTCGTAGGCCGCCTGATGGCGAGGTGGCAACGATGGCTTGGCCGGCTCAACAGTCGCGTCCGCAACGGCAAGCTGTGCCACTCCGTTTTCCTTGGCCAAAGCAATTACTCGGGTGATGATGTCCTTGATCGCGGCCGCATCCTGGTCGCCCGCAAACATCGGTACCGGCTGGCCCTTGATGAGAGCGGCCACCGATGGAAGTGATGGCAACTGGAATGCGGTAACCATCTCAGGCGCCTGGTCGCCATCCAAACGAAGCAAAACAACTTCGCCGTTGCGCGAGAGCACATCCTCCGCAAGCTTCTGGCTGAGCGACTGGCTGTCTTCGTGGCGCAATGTGGTGAACTCGACCAGCACCGGAACGCGGTCGGAAATCTTGAAGTAGGTGGCGAGGGTGGCCTGCGTCACATCGATGACGAGGCTAGGAACCGCAACTGGACCGCTCGCCGGCTGCGAACCTGGTGTCTGCGAACCCGCTGGCTGTGCGCCCGGAACCTGGCCCGTGGCCTGCGCTCCCCCAGTCGCTCCAGCAGCAGCGCCTCCGGCCGCCTGACCAGCCGCTGGCTTACTCAACTTAGAAAGGTCAACTGCTCCGCGGAATGCGGCACTCGATGGTTCATTCATTAGAGACTCTTGATGCTGATGAGGCTCTGGGTTGCGCCCAGAGTGATGATTTTGTCGGATGAGTTGATGGCAGGCACGTAGAACAGCAGCATCGAGCCGTAGACCGACTTGATACCGGTGGCACTTCCCCCAGAGCCAAGAAGCTTCTTTTCCATGCCGGTAACGGCTACCGCCTGAGTGCGATCCTTAGGCTTGATCACGTAGGTGTCGGTCAGGTAGACCGCAACCAGTGCGCCTGAGTTGATGGTCGCAAGGCTGAGCACGTTGTCGTTGCCAAGCGCGTGCGTAACGGTCAGCTTGGCCTTCTTCAGGCTAGCCTTCTGTGCCGCCTGCGATGCCGCCACCTGCTTGTAGAACTCGTCATTGGTGACGTTGAACATCGGGGCGCCTAGGCTCGATAGACCGTCATCGATGAGGTTACCGAAGGCGGTTGGCAGCGCCTTAGGCGAGATCTTGAGGAACAGCGAGTCTGCTCGAACCGGGATGGCACCAACCGAAGTGGCAGCAACCTCTGGGGTCTGCACACCAGGGAGCATATTGATGTCGTACCAAACCTTGTACTGGTCGCGCGGACCGGCCTGCTCAAGCACCAGCATCTGCGGCAACTCGTTCTTATCTCCGGAAGAGGTGACGGCCATGACCGTGCGAGGCCAGGTTGACTCCGATGCCGGAAGCGCGAAGGTGATCTTCTGAGTGGAAATTGGTGGCAGCTTTGGTGCGAACTTGGTCGCGGCCTGCAACTTGTAGTGAGCAACGCGGGCTTCAAGTGCCGCGCCGGCCAAACGCTCCGAAGGCTTCTTCGGGTCGCGCTTAACATCCGAAGCGTTGATGGAAGCAGCTGCACGTTCTACGATGGTGCGTAGCTGGCCCTCGGTGACAACAGGAGGCGCAGGCTTGGTGACCGCCTGACTGGCGGTAGGGGTTGCCTTTGGCGCGACGAGCGAACAGCCTGAGAGCGAGGTCAAGACGAGGCCGGTAGCCACAACCGCCATCGAGTTGCGCGCACTTCGACGTCCGTGGCTCGGAACGCTAACTGCCTTCTTGCGACGGCGAGTGCGCGGACCCTGCGGTGCCTTAGGGGTGCGTCGACGAGGGCCACGCTCGCGGCGCAGCTTGTACCAAGACCACCAGTTGAGGACCACTGCTGCAAGCAGCAGCAAGCCACCAACGCCGATGAAGATTTTGCTCGGCAGGTCGTTGAAAACAATCGGCCAGCTAATGGTGATGTCGCGCGGTGCCATTTCGAACCCGTTCGAGGCGAGCAGAACGCCTGCTCCGTTTCGCTGGTCTACCTTGAGTTTCCCCAGCTGATCGCTGGTGACCTCAGAGCGCCAAAGGTCTGAACCGTGTGGGTCGGCACGGAAACCCTTGCCAGCAACCGTGTGGCCCTTCAAGCCCTTTTCCTTGCCGTTGCGGGCACCGATGGTGACATGCGGGGTTGAACCCACCCAGGCCGAGATGTCGGTGCTGCGTCCGGCGGCCATGAAGATCTGGCGGTCGCTCTTGGCGGTGATGGTTGGCGAGCCCTCGTACTGGGCGAGTGCATCGTGAGTGATTACAACGATCGGTGATTTAGCGCCGATGTGAATGCTGTGAGATTGAGTGGCCGCAGGGTGCCAAATTGTCTGCTGCGCGATACCTACCAGGATGAGCGTCATCGACAAGACAAACAGAATGGCTGCTGTCAAAAAACGCATGTGAAATCCATTCGGGGTAAACTTGCCACTGGGTTGAAATACCTGCATTTAGTCTACCGAACCCGTCAGG
>Ga0228702_1001754_pt1 | contig 13227 bp, 12 predicted proteins | sample McNCre217_Aug_MG_2_FD_178018 | JGI IMG/M metagenome (GOLD analysis project Ga0228702, IMG submission 178018) | Freshwater microbial communities from McNutts Creek, Athens, Georgia, United States - 20-17_Aug_MG | ecosystem: Environmental > Aquatic > Freshwater > Creek | place: USA: Georgia... | reverse complement strand
CCTGTGGACCTTGCTGGGCTACCACCCGCTCCAGCAAACCTGGCTGGGCCTCAAGCTGGCGCTGCTGGTGGTCTACATCGTGCTCGGTTCGTTCGCCCTCAAGCGCGGGCGCACGCGCGGTCAGCGCCTGGTGTTTTTCATCGCCGCACTGGCTGTGGTGCTGGGTATGGTGGGCATTGCATTGGCGCGGAATCCAGCAGGCTGGTGGGTGTTGGGCTGAAGTCCCGCCTCATACCGTTTCGCATCCAATCTGCGCCAAACCTTGAGTGTTCGCACTCCCCCATGGCCACCGACTGTTGTGCAGTGGGAGCTGCCGATCAACGCAATCGCCGCCGAAGACAGCAACCGGCCAAAAGCGGTCTGTAGTTGTCCTTCCTGATAGAGGTCGCTCGGACCCCACATCTACCCCGTGAAGTCGATGGCTTTAATGAGACGGATCCCAGAATGGCCGATCACTCGGCAACCAAGGGTTGGGCGCGGACCATGAGGTCATGGGCTAGGCGTCTCATGCGTTCTCCCAGCATGGCCTGGCGAGTGAAGTTCAGTCGCGTTGCACTTGTCACTAAAGTGATGGCTGCCACTGGACGACCATCCGATTGCAGCAGAGGCACACCAATTCCCCAGTACCCTTTGACAATGATGCCGGGGATGACGCAGTAACCTTTTTCACGCGTCGTCTGCACTAAATCGCGAACCATTGAGGGCTCGATAGAGGGGTAGTCGCGAGCCATGATGTCGGCTGTCTCATCAAGCGCTTTGTCGATTTCCTGATCGGACAGGGCTGCCAACATGGCAACCCCACCTGCGCCAACGCCGATTGGATGGTGGTCGCCAACCTTGACAGCGGAGGCTGGGTAGGGAATGTCACCGCTCTCGCGAGAAATGCAGATCGCATCAAAACCTTGGCGTACCGTAAAGAAAATCCAATCACCGGTTTCCAAAGCCAACGAACGCAAGAACGGAGCTGCGAGTCGCTGTAACTCGTAAGCAGGCTCTGCTGCCAGACCTACCGCAAATGACTCTGGTCCAAGACGATATCGGCGAGAGGCTGGATCGTGAGTAACGAAGCGCTCTTCAACCAAGGTACGGGTCAAGCGCCCAGCCGTCGCTTTGTTGAGGACAAGTTTTCGACCGATATCGCTCATCCGCAAGCCATCTGGCTGATACAGAGCCAGCATTTTCAGAATAGCCAAACCACGGCGTAGTGTCTGCGCGCCGCGTGTCTCTTCATGCTGAGCATCCGTCGCGCCACCGGGGTTTACCCTTGTGTATTGGTTCATATAGTGAGCATATATCTGCATCGAACTCCATCATAAGGGGTATTGCAAGCGATGTATCTATGCAACCATCACCCCCAAGTTGCACATATTGATCCATTCAGCAAATGAAAAGTCCTCAACATTCCATGCGCGTCGCCTTGGTCACCGGAGCGGCAAGCGGTATTGGCCAGCAAACTGCGTATCAACTTGCCATTGAAGAGGGGGCAAGTGTGTACGTTGTCGATCGGGATGCAGACGGCGCAAAAAGCGCGGTGACAATGATTCGTGAAGCTGGCGGCAGGGCTCAAGAAATGGTGATCGACCTGGCAGACAGCGCTGGGTTGCTTGAGTCGATTGTTGCCTCTACCGAGGTATTTGGCCCCCCCGACATCCTGGTTAATAACGCGGGCATTGCAAAGACATTACCGGCGGCAAATTACCCTCTTGATCACTGGAACAGCACGATGGCTGTCAACCTCACGGCACCCATGCTACTGAGCCAATTCGCGCTGACACAAATGCGCCAAAAAGGTTGGGGTCGGATCGTCAACATTGCCTCTATCAGCGGTGTCCGAGCAGGGACAGGTCGACTTGCCTACGGCACCTCCAAAGCGGCACTCATTGCATTGACAAAACAATTCGCCATCGAATGTGCTGAAGCGGGAATCACTGTCAATGCTGTCGCCCCAGGACCAATAGACACACCCATGGTGCGAAGCGTCCAAGGAGGACACCATCAGTCATCCTACGCCGACATGATCCCCATGCGTCGGTTCGGATCTCCGTCGGACATCGCAAACGCCGTGATGTACCTCGCCTCAGAGCAAGCCAACTACATCACGGGACAGATATTGGCTGTGGACGGAGGATTCCTTGCCAGCGGTGTTCTGGTTCGCGACCTGTTCGATCGGGCATGAGCAACCGCAAATTAAGCCGACATTTTTAATCACAACCACTGGAGACAAAATGACCATCAATCGTCGTAATTTGGTGAAAGCAACCGCTGCCAGCGCTTTAGGTTCTGTCGTGCCTGTCAAATTTGCTATCGCCCAACCTGCCGAATTCACCTACAAGTACGGCAATAACCTGCCCCCATCACACCCCTTGAACGTGAGGGCAAGCGAGATGGCTGAAAAAATCCGAGTCGAAACCAATGGGCGCGTGGATATCCAGGTTTTCCCGGCAAGCCAACTGGGATCAGACACCGACATGCTCAGCCAACTGCGCGCTGGTGGCATTGAATTTATGACTCTTTCAGGATTGATTCTGGCGACCTTGGTTCCACAGGCGGCCGTGAGCGGCATCGGATTTGCATTTCCCGACTATTCATCGGTGTGGAAGGCCATGGATGGCGATTTGGGTGCCTACATTCGGGCTCAAATTGCCAAAGCAAATCTGGTCGCTATGGACAAAATTTTCGATAACGGTTTTCGCCAAATGACCTCGGCGAGTAAGCAAATCAACACGGCTGATGACCTCAAGGGGTTCAAGATGCGCGTGCCGGTTTCACCGTTGTGGACATCTATGTTCAAAGCCTTCGATGCAGCACCGGTGGGAATCAATGCGTCGGAACTCTACACAGCACTACAAACCAAAGTGGTGGACGGCCAAGAAAATGCATTGACTGGAGTAATGGCTCTCAAGATGTATGAGGTTCAGAAATACTGCGCCATGACCAATCACATGTGGGATGGCTTCTGGTTCTTATCAAGTCGCCGTGCCTGGGATCGATTGCCTGCGAATTTACGGGAAATCGTAGCCAAGCACATCAATGCAGCGGCCTTGGCCGAACGCGCAGATTTGGCAGCTCAAGCTGAGACGGTGCAAAAAGAACTGGCTGCCAAAGGCATGGTGTTCAACACGCCCAAACTCGAAGCATTCCGCAGCAAACTGAGAACCGGCGGCTTCTACAACGAATGGAAGGGTAGGTTGGGCGAGGAGGCTTGGTCCGTGCTTGAGCGGTATACGGGAAAGCTGGGCTGAAACAACATGACCTCACCAGCAAATCAACCTGTCCCGGTTATTCCCGCTACACAGGAGCAAGAAATTTCACCTACCCAAGGTGTGTATCGCCTGTGTTCGAAATGGATTTGGCCACTTGAAATTGCCGCAGCAACCTTGGTTGCTGTCATCACTCTACTTTTGCTGGGTGGGGTCATTTCCCGTTACGTGTTCACCTTGCCTGTCATTTGGATGGATGAGGCCGTGTCGATTCTCTTCATTTGGGTATCGATGTTGGGGGCAATACTGGCTGTTCACCGCAATGAACATCTGCGATTAACGTTACTCGTGGACGCCTTGCCGCAAAAGTTTCGTGACTTTGTGCAAGCATTTGCGATCATGGCTGTGGCAGCAGTTCTGCTGGCATTGATACAGCCATCGATCCAATACGCTGGAGAAGAGTGGGTCATTCGTACACCTGCTCTGGATATGCCCAACACATTTCGTGTTGGAGCGCTGGCATTCGGTTTCGTCGGAATGTTTTTTCTGGTGATAGCTTATGCCGCTCGAACAGTGTCTCGTTCCTCGCTGGTGATCGCCGCCATTTGTATTGGTGTCATCACAGCCATTTGCGGCCTGATTTCCCCCGCGCTTGCCCACTTGGGTTCAGTAAACCTACTGATATTTTTAGTGGGATTCGTAGTAGTTTGTCTTGCAGCTGGCGTTCCTATTGCTTTCTGTTTTACTGTTGGCGCAGTGAGCTATTTGACTTTCGCTACTGAGATTCCTTTGCAGATCGTAGTCAGCCGCATGGATGAGGGCATGTCTTCTTTGGTTCTGGTCTCTGTGCCTATCTTTGTTCTTCTGGGATGTGTTTTGGACCATACAGGCATGGGCAAAGCCATCGTGGATTTTCTTGCTTCGCTGATTGGTCATGTGAAGGCGGGAATGTCTTACGTTCTCTTGGGTTCGCTCTTCATTGTCTCGGGCATTTCAGGCTCGAAAGTGTCTGACATGGCCACCGTTGCCCCCGCCTTGTTTCCCGAGATGAAGCGACGCGGACAAAAAACGGGCGAAATGGTCGCCTTGCTCGCGACAGGTGCCGCCATGGCTGACACCGTACCTCCCAGCATTGTCTTGATCGTCTTGGGTGCGGTTGCCGGGGTATCCATCGCCGGGCTTTTCAATGCAGGCTTTCTTGTTGCAGGCGTTCTGCTTGCCGCTTTAGTTATTTTGGCGCGATGGAAAGCACGCCATGAGGACATGAACGGTGCACGCCCATCGCCTTTGAAAACAATCGGGCGTCTGCTATTGCTCGCCGCGCCTGCACTTGTATTGCCTTTTCTCATCCGTAGTGCTGTTGGTGAAGGCGTAGCAACGGCCACTGAAGTGTCCAGCGTAGCCGTTGCTTACGCTTTGGTGATTGGCCAATTCATGTACGGGGGCATTGGTCTGCGAAGGCTCTACGACATGCTGGTCGACACTTCAGCGCTCTCTGGGGCAGTTCTTTTGGTCCTAGGTGCAGCTTCGGCGATGGCTTGGGCGATTACTCAGAGCGGAGTCGTGCAGCAACTGTCATTGTTTTTGAGCACACTTCCTGGTGGCATTTGGGCATTCATGGCAGTTTCGATTCTGGTTTTTCTTCTCTTGGGATGCTTACTCGAAGGGCTTCCTGCCGTGCTCCTGCTTGCCCCCATCATGTTCCCCATTGCGAAGAAATTGGGCATACATGACATCCAATATGCAATGGTGATCGTCTGTGCCATGAACGTTGGCCTCATGCTTCCGCCAATTGGTGTGGGGTTTTACATCGCCTGCCGAATTGGGGATGCGCAACCCAACGAAGTAATTCGAGCCATTTGGCCCTACCTTGCAGCACTCTTAATTGGTGTCATTGTCATTGCAGCTGTGCCGTGGTTTTCTACAGCGGCCTTGTGAACCTATCGGTTACCAACCGTTAACCCCTTGACGTGACCCTATCTGGCCACGCTCTTTGAGAATTGAAGTACATGTCCATAACCACCACAACCTCTATCAAAAGTAATCCCATCTACGTCGCAAACATCCAAGATTTGCGATGGGTCGACGCATCACGACCAGGTCTTCGCCTCGCTGCCGTGCACGAGAGTCGCGAAACTGGGCGATTCCTCGGCTACCTCGGATTTGAGACTTTTTCTTCATCTGGCTTGCATCAGCATGTCGATATCGCTTTCAGCTATATGCTGAGTGGCGGATTGACTGACTACGCAGGAACGACTGGCGCAGGACAAATGGGGATTAACATGCCTGGTGCTACTCACGATGCTACAGCCTATTTGCCTTCACTAATGGCTTCAAGGCTAGACGGTCCAGTGTTGTATGCGCCCGGTATTGATACAGATGATGCGCCTCATCTACACGCAGGTGGCCGCATTGAATCGTTTGTTAATCCAGAACCGGAAGTCTCACCCGACGTGAGCTTAACGCTGTCAGATTTGCCTGCGTGGTCAACAGCAATTGCCGGTTGTACACGTCGAATGATCTGTGACTACAGCAGAACAAAGCATGATTTCCGGAATGTTTGTCTGACACTGATTCCTGGGACAAATATCCCTCCTTTTAAGACACGCAGTCTCATCGAAATGTTTGTGATTGGCGGCGGCATTCAAGTGAACGGAAAACTGGTTCTCGGTGGTGGATTTTGTGTAATCGAACCGGATACTGAGGTGCATATGAAGACAGGGTATGGTGCGCAACTCATTGCGTGGAGCGAAGGTCGAATTGACTGGTCCGATGCTAATCGGCCAGACCTCTTTGGGTTCTGAATCGGATTTCCAGTAAGCGGTAATTTGAGGAAATTAACCAAATGACCGCTTTACCTCACAATGAATGACCGCAGTGGGTGGCGGTCATTCATTCTGCATTTGGATTTTGGGCTCTTGCCATAAGGTCATAGGCTAGCCAGTAAACCATCGCTTCTTTTTAAGTGCTGAGGATTGGAGCTTTAGCAGACGTATCATTCTTCAGACGACGCAGCTGCCGCTCGCAAGGCTGCTAGTAAATCAGTCACTGGACGTTGGGATCGCACACCACGAGGTATCAAGGCTCGGATCTCCACCGGAATCTCGGGTATCAATGTCCGTACATGCAACTGCTCACATCGACTTGCACTCGCTGTAAATGAATCAATGATGGCTGGCCCAAAGCCTTCTTCGGCAAAAACCATTGCAATGTGATGTGTCTGCACTGACATACCAGCAACAGGGGTCAGACCCAATCGTGACCATTGATCAGCCAGCATGGCGCCTAGTGGGTCTCGTTCATCGATTCGGATGAAGGGCTCTCGCACTACATCGCCCATCGCGATGGTCCCTCGGCGGTCTTCCCCGCGCTTTCGGATTCTAGAGACGTGAACCAGTCGCCCCGTAGCCACATGCTCCTCTTCAAGGTTCGCATGCATCACGTTCCCGTAAACGATGCCTACGTCGCCTTCCTGAAGAGCGATCGCTTGCGCGATCTCATTCGAGTGCATCGTTCTGATCGAGATTTCAATGTTTGGATATTGGCGACGAAAAGCAGACATCGCGTCGGGCAAGAGCCGAACGGCAAGTGACGGAACGATCAGGATGCGGAGTGTCTGATTAGCTTCCCCAGCCTTTAATGCCAAGGCCAAACGCCGAACACCTTCGAGTTGACTCATCAAACGCTGTACCTCTGGGTACAAAGCATGGGCCTCTCGCGTAGGTACAAGTCGCCGACTCTGTCGGGTGAATAAGGGATACCCCAATTGCAGTTCGGTTAATTGAATCGTCTGCGTCACTGCGGGTTGTGTCACGTGCAAGAGTCGTGCCGCACCGCTGACAGTCCCCGTGAGCATCAGTGCATTAAAGGCTTCGATGTGTTTGAGTCGCATGTTGAGGCCTGCGCCAGAGATTAATCTATATAAGTCAATCTTATATATTAGCTGCAATTCCAATAACTGCGCAAGCGTCAGACGCCTAACATCCAAATCGTCCAATCCCCCAAACACAGACGACAACCTGGAGGTTTCAGTGCGCATCATTTCGAATCTCAGCATCAACGCCGCGACCATCGGCCTGACCCTGGCTTGTGCTCCTCTTTTGGTCGTGGGCCAGCCCACGTCAACAGTGGAAAAGGCCAAGTCCAGCGGGACCCTTACCCTGGGTTACCGCGAAGCCTCTATCCCCTTCTCCTACTTGGGGGGAGATGGGCAACCCACGGGCTTCGGCTGGGAAATCTGCGGCAAAGTAATCGAGCAAGTGAAGAACGCTACGGGTCGACAGGACCTCAAGGTTTCCATTCAGGCCATCACCGCACAAAATCGTATTCCGCTGCTGCAAAACGGCACGATAGACATCGAGTGCGGCTCCACCACCAACAACGTTGAACGCAACAAGCAGGTGGCATTCGCCACCAACTACTTCTACACAGGTACGCGATTCATCGTGAAAACCGGCTCGTCCATCAAATCGCTAGAGGACCTCAAAGGCAAGAAAGTCGTGTCTACGACGGGCACCAGCAACTATCAAGTACTTCGCAAGGTCAATGCGGACAAGAACGTCGGCTTCGATTTGATCGGTGCCAAGGACCACGGCGAGTCACTGCTACTCGTCCAACAAGGTCGTGCCGATGCTTTTGGCATGGACGACATCCTGCTCTACGGAGTTCGGGCGAGCGCTAAGGATCCGGCTGAATTGGCTGTGATCGGTGACGCCATTCAGGTCGAGCCCTACGCCATCATGTTCCGCAAGGATGACCCGACCTTCAAGAAGCTCGTGGACGACACGCTGGCGGGTCTGATTAAGTCAGGCGAGTTCCAGGCTCTCTACAAAAAATGGTTTCAGTCGCCCATCCCCCCCAAGGGCGTGAACCTGAACTTCCCTATGAGCAAGGAATTGCAGGACAACCTGAAGGCATTGTCGGATAAGCCTGCCATCTGATGCGAGTGATGATTGATTCGAGCCAGTCGAAACGGGGCGAGACTGCGTTGTCCGGACGCGATGCCTTAGTGCACTTTCCTGATCCGTCTCCAGGGTTGGTGGGCGTACTGGGAGGCATGGGCCCCTTGGCCACAGTGGACTTCATGTACAAGTTGCTGAAGGCCACACCAGCCCAAAGCGACCAAGAGCATGTGCCGTCACTCGTGAGTTCTATTCCCCAAATTCCCGATCGCACAGAGGCATTTCGCGGTGAAGGGAGGTCGCCTTTGGCTGACATCGTGGATTGCGCGATGCGTCTGAAGCTAGCTGGCGTGGGCCTAATTGTGATGCCGTGCAATACGGCTCACCTCTGGTTCAACGAGATCCAGGCACAGGTTGGCGTTCCGATGCTCCACATTGTTGATGCAGCAATCGAGGACGCAATTGGAAAGGCGTGCGACAAGCTGCGCATAGGCTTGCTAGCCACGGATGCGACCCTTGCCTCCGGTCTTTACATCAATCGCAAGCCGCCCTCTCTAAGCAGCGTCGACGTGCAGTGGTTGCTGCCGACCGCGCAGGAGATGCTCGAGTTTGTGATGCCAGGCATCATCGCGGTCAAGGCAGGCGATGTCAGTACTGGACGAAATCTTCTGCTTCAAGCGGCGAAGGCCCTGAGTCAAAGGGGAGCAAATGTTCTCGTACTGGGTTGCACTGAAATTCCCATCGTGCTCGATGATTTGAGCGCGCCAGCACCGACGGTGGATGCCACGGCCGCACTGGCACGGCGTGCAGTCGAGTGGTCTATCGCTCAGCGAACTCTTCCGGACTGACGAATCCGCCCGCGCAGCTAGGCCTGCTTGCGATGACGGTGCCTCCTTCTGCACTTTTTCCGCTCCATCACTGTTTAGGTGCCACTGTAGGCGCCAAGGGTTATCAAATTCCAACAGGAGAAAAACAACATGACGGATCATCTTGTCCATGAGCAACAGGTACGTGTCGAAAGGGATTTCCTTGGCACGCGTGACATCCCTGCGACGTCTTACTGGGGGATTCATACAGCGCGCGCCGTAGAGAACTTTCCGATCAGCGGAAATCGCATCGGACAAATGAGTCGGTTGGTACAAGCCTTGGCGCACGTTAAGAAGGCGGCTGCGCGAGTCAACGGGCAACTGGGCGTGATTCCCATGTATGTCTCTCAGGCTATCGAACAGGCCTGCGATGATGTGGCCGTAGGCAATTTGGATGAGCAATTCATCGTCGATGTGATCCAGGGCGGAGCGGGAACTTCGACAAACATGAACGCGAACGAGGTGATCGCCAACCGCGCGCTCGAGTACCTCGGTAGGGGACGAGGTGAGTATGAAACCATCCACCCGAACGACCATGTCAATGCGTCGCAGAGTACCAACGATGTTTACCCTACGGCACTTCGCCTTGCCGCTTGGCATTGCCTCCAAGAGTTGCTCGCTGCGATGGCCAATCTTCGCCAGTCCATCGAGACCAAGGCCACTGAATTCTCGAGCATTCTGAAAATCGGTCGCACCCAACTCCAGGATGCGGTACCCATGACCCTTGGCCAGGAATTCATGGCATTCGCTGTCATGATCAAGGAAGATGAACAACGTGTTAGAGAAGCCAGCGGGCTGCTGCTCGAAGTGAATCTGGGGGCCACCGCTATAGGCACGGGGATCAATGCTCCCGCAGGTTATGCCCAGGCGGTTGTCAAGAAGCTTGAGATGGTCAGTGGTGTCCCGGTGGTCGCGGCGGAGAACCTGGTTGAGGCAACACAGGACACCGGTGCCTTCGTACAACTTTCCGGCGTTCTGAAGCGTGTTGCTTGCAAACTCAGCAAGATCAGCAATGACTTGCGGCTGCTGTCTTCGGGACCGCAGGCGGGTTTTGGCGACATCCGACTTCCAGCGCGCCAAGCCGGATCATCCATCATGCCCGGCAAGGTGAACCCGGTGATTCCCGAGGTCGTGAACCAGGTTGCTTTCGAGGTGATTGGAAACGACATCACCATTACGATGGCCAGCGAAGCGGGGCAACTTCAACTCAATGCGTTCGAGCCCATCATGGGATGGGCCCTGTTCAAGAGCATTACGCATCTGACCCGAGCTTGTCAAACACTGCAGGTTCACTGCATTCAGGGCGTAGAGGCCAACGAATCCCTATTGGCCCGCCGGGTAGCTGAATCCGTGACCGTGGTGACGGCTCTTAATCCAATCATTGGATATGAGAAGTCTGCACTGATAGCCAAAACAACGCTGGCAAACGGCGGCACTCTCGCTCAGACAGCCCAGGGTCTAGGGATCATGCAAGCTGAAGAATTGGAGGCCCTACTGGTCCCCGAGAGGTTAACCCAACCTGCCAAATTACCGGAAATCGTACCCCTGAATTCGACGGAGATTGCACGGTGAGTCTTGCATTTCAAGTTTTCTGCCAGGGCATTGCGTCAGGCGCCTCAACCAATGACTGCTTTGGCACGGGAAGTGATCCTAGTTACCTGCGATGGATGATTTCCGCGTGGGGTTGGACCCTTGCCGTGGCGCTCCTATCACTCATCGTGGCTCTGACATTCGGTTCGGTGATGGGAGTGCTGCGAACCACACCAAACAGGGCTTTGGTATGGATCGGTTCAGCATGGACTGAGCTGTTTCGCAACATCCCCCTGCTGGTGCAAGTGTTCGTATGGTACTTGGTATTGCCTGAAGTATTCTCCTTCCTGAAGGTGGTGCCGGGCTTCCTGATGGTTGTCATGGCCTTGGGGTTCTTCACATCGGCTCGCATCGCCGAACAGGTACGTGCAGGCATCCAAAGTCTCCCGCGAGGGCAAAGGTCTGCCGGTCTCGCGATGGGATTTACGTTGCCACAGACCTATCGCTACGTGCTGCTGCCGATGGCCTTGCGAATCGTCATTCCTCCTTTGACCAGCGAGAGCATGAACATCATTAAGAACTCATCTGTCGCGTTTGCGGTGAGCATCGCCGAGCTGACCATGTTTGCAATGCAAGCACAGGAGGAAACATCCAGGGGGGTCGAAATCTACTTGGCGGTGACTCTCCTTTACTTCGCGTCGGCGTTCACCATCAATCGCATGGCCAGGTTTCTAGAAGGCCAACTTCAGGTGCCAGGAATGATCGGGGGAGGCAAATGATGGAACTCGATTTCTCTTTCTTCGATGGTGCTGCCATCTCCAGCTTCATCGCCAAAGGAATGCTGTTTTCCGTTCAGCTCACCCTGATGTCAATGGTAGGGGGCGTTGTGCTTGGAACTTTATTGGCACTCATGCGGCTATCGGGGCGATCCTGGCTTGCGGTGCCCGCTGCTGCATACATCAATACGATGCGCAGCGTTCCACTTGTGATGATGATCCTGTGGTTCTTCCTGTTGATCCCCTTGGTCCTTGGCCGACCAATGGGCGCAGAACTTTCGGCGATTGTCACCTTCACATTGTTCGAAGCAGCCTACTACTCGGAAATCATGCGTGCCGGAATTCAAAGTCTGCCGCGCGGCCAAATCTTCGCGGGTCACGCCATGGGCATGACCTACCTGCAGACGATGCGGTTCGTGGTTCTCCCCCAGGCCTTTCGCAACATGCTGCCGGTACTGCTGACGCAGACCATCGTTCTATTCCAGGACACATCGTTGGTCTATGCCATTGGTGCCTACGACCTGCTCAAGGGCTTCGAAGTCCTAGGCAAGAACTTCAATCGCCCGATTGAGAGCTACTTGGTGGCCGCCCTCATCTACTTCGCTATATGCCTTTCGCTGTCCATGCTGGTCAAACGCCTGCAGGCCAGGATCGCAATCATTCGCTAAGGACAACTCCCATGATCGATATCAAGAACGTTTCCAAATGGTACGGACCAGTGCAGGTGCTCAATGATTGTTCGGTGAGCATCAACAAGGGCGATGTGGTAGTAGTGTGCGGCCCCTCTGGCTCGGGCAAGTCAACCCTGATCAAGACCGTCAACGGACTGGAGCCTATCCAGAAGGGCACGATCTCCGTCAACGGAGTGCAAGTCAACGACCCTAAGACCAACCTGCCGCAGCTGCGCTCCAAGGTGGGCATGGTGTTCCAGCACTTCGAGCTGTTCCCGCACCTGTCGGTCACCGAGAACTTGACCATCGCGCAGGTGAAGGTGCTGGGTCGCAGCCTGGACGACTCCAAAGTGCGTGGTTTGAAGATGCTCGATCGCGTGGGCCTATCGGCGCACAAGGACAAGTTCCCAGGCCAACTCTCAGGTGGCCAACAACAGCGGGTGGCGATTGCCCGCGCCCTGTCCATGGACCCGATGGTGATGCTGTTCGACGAACCCACTTCCGCGCTGGATCCCGAGATGGTGGGCGAGGTGCTGGAAGTGATGGTCGGTCTGGCAAAAGAAGGTATGAGCATGATGGTGGTCACGCACGAGATGGGCTTCGCCCGCAAGGTGGCCAACCGGGTGATCTTCATCGACGTGGGCGGCCGCATCCTTGAGGACTGCACGAAGGAGGAATTCTTCGGCGACCCCAACTCCCGTCAGCCTCGCACCAAGGATTTCCTCAATAAGATCTTGCAACATTGAGGCCAGAACGGAAGCGACCGCGAATTGGTCTTTTCGCAACATATGTCGTGTGTCATCTCCTAGCCGGATGGGGCTCACGGCAGCGTCCGCTTTGGAGATGCATAGTTTTTAAAAGACGGATTGAGTCAATGACCGGTTTGGAAAACTCTGTAAGGCAGCTTCGGGTCGGCTTCTGCCTGTCACCGATCCCGACCCGATGACCGCTCACAGCGGCGAATTCAACCGTTCAGTGCGATACATTCGCTGAACATCTCAGCGCGTGCATGACCAAAAAATGAGGGTGCAAAACGCCCTCACTCCTCTGAAATCACCTGCCCGTCGTGCTCCACGTAAGGCCGGTACGGCCCGGTGCCGCTGTGCCCGGCCTCGGTGGCCGGCATAAAAGCGCCCTGCTGCGCGTCGAACACATGCACCTCACCCTGCTCGATCACGTAATGCCAGCCGTGCAGTTGCAGGCGCACGGCTTCCACCGCGCGACGCACCATGGGGTATTCGAGCAGGCGCTCGAGCTGCAGCACCACGCTGCGCTGGCCGGTG
>Ga0228702_1001752_pt1 | contig 13232 bp, 13 predicted proteins | sample McNCre217_Aug_MG_2_FD_178018 | JGI IMG/M metagenome (GOLD analysis project Ga0228702, IMG submission 178018) | Freshwater microbial communities from McNutts Creek, Athens, Georgia, United States - 20-17_Aug_MG | ecosystem: Environmental > Aquatic > Freshwater > Creek | place: USA: Georgia... | reverse complement strand
ACAGGGGCAGGGGCAGCCGCTGCAGGCTTTTCCACCACGGGCACTGCAGCCACCACCGGTGCTGCGACCACAGTCGGTTCTGCATATGGCGCTGCTGGGCTTGCAGGTACAGCAGGTGTTGGCGTTGGGGCAGTCACCACGGCCGGGGCAACCGGTGCGGCTACAGGTGCCGGCTGCGCTGCTTGACGGAACCAGTACACACCGGCCACCACAGCCACAAGGAGTGCCCCGCCCAGAACCCAGCCCGTGGCAAAAGAGCCCGAACGGCCGCGCGTCACCGTCAAAGGAATGCCTGCAGACGACGTTGCGCCACCCGCACTGACCTGGCGCTTGTCAATGTCCTTGAGCATTTGGTTGATCAGACTCATTTGAGAATTCCCTTGTTGACCCATAGCCAGACTGCGCCGGCCGCAAGCAGTATCAATAAAAATGCCATCCGCAGCTTGCTCATGCTGAGCTGCGTGGAGGCGGTGTCGTCGGCTGCGGCCTTGACATCCCAATAGCCAACCTGCTTATTGCCTTTGCCGTAGGCGCTGAGCAAGGCTTTGTGGGCAATGATGTTGACCAGACGGGGCACACAGTGGGTGCGCTTGCGCAACAGGCGCAAAGCCATGGGCGTGAACAGGCGCGCGCCAGCATGCCCGGCCATCGCCAGTCGGTGTTGAATGTAGTAGTCGACCTCATCGCGCACCAGAGGCGTGAGGCAGTAGTGAAAGGCAATGCGCTGTTTGAGCTGCCGGATGGAGGGGTGGTTGAGCTTGTCTTCCAGCTCGGGCTGACCAAAGATGATCACCTGCAGCAGCTTGCGCTTCTCGGTTTCCATATTGGTCAAGAGGCGCAGAGACTCCAGCGTCTCGATCGGCATGGCCTGCGCCTCATCCAGGCACACCAGGGCACGCTTGCCCTCCAGGTGGATCGCCATCAGGCGGTCGGTGATGGCCCGCAGCACCTGGTGCCTGGAATCCTCCAGACCAACGGTCGCCCCCAGCTCGCTGGCGATCTCGCGAAACAGTGTGTCGGTGTCGAGGTAGGGGTTGGGCACATAGGCCACCACAAAGTCGGGGGCCAGCATGCCCATGAGCTTGCGGCACAGCATGGACTTGCCGGTACCCACCTCACCGGTGATCTTGATGAAGCCCTCCCCTGTTTTGGCAGCGACCAAAATGGTGTTGAGGGCTTCCTGCGAAGCGTCAGACGGAAAGAAAAACTGCGTGTCCGGGGTGATGGTGAAAGGGAACTCCTTCAGACCGAAATGCTCAAGGTACATACCATCAGTTCCAGCTCATTCAACGCGGTGCGACTTTCAAACCACTGATGCGTTCCTCGGATTCCGAAATCAGATTGGCCCATGTGTCTTCGCTCTTCACCACAGTGGTTTTGAGCAAGATCACCAATTCACGTTTGGTGGACTGTTGCGTCCCAAAGTTGAACAAACCACCTGCCAATGGCACATCACGCACACCAGGCACACCGCCACGTGTGTCGCTGTTGCGCTCATTCATCAGGCCACCAATCACCACCACTTGGCCATCACGTGCTCTGACTACACTGTCCGTCTGATTCATGGTGTTGACCGCAAAAGGCACTGTAGATGAACCATCAGGCAGTGCAATCTTGGTTTTCTCGGACACACGGTTCACCATGGAATGGACATGCAAAATGATGTTGTCATCCGCATCAATTTGCGGCGTCACATCCAGCGCAATACCCGAGAAAAATGGCTGATAAGTCAGCGTAGGTTGCGTCACAGCGAGTGCCGTACCGCCGCCAGCCAGCTGGGATGTACCCCCGGTGATGTTGGTCACGAAGGGTTCTTCGCTGCCCACCTTGATCACTGCCTTCTGGTTGTTCAGCGTTGAAATTCTGGGGCTGGACAGCACATGCACTTGACCCTGTGATTCCAGAAAGTTGATCAGCGCAGCAAAATTAGTCCCTTGCAGGGCAATTCCACCTGAATTGCCAATTGCAGACTGCGTGGATCTACTGCTTCCCAACAAGCCTGCCAGCGTTGTGCCCAACGTGGCAGCAGTGTTGCCCGTTGCGGCCTGCCCCCCCAAAGTCGTTCCACCCACTGCGCCAGCCAGCGAACTGGGTTGATTCACGCCCACACTGGCGGCATTACCCCCCACTGACATGCGCTGCAAGCCACCATTGAATTGGCTCCAGTTGATGCCTTGCTGCGAATCCTTGTTCAACTCGACATCAATGATCTTGGATTCAATGACCACCTGGCGGGAGATGCTCAATTGCATGGCCTGGAGCATCCGCTCAACGGTACGCAATTCGTTGGGCATGCCACGGACCAAAATGGTCCCGCTCATCGCGTTGATGGACAGGGCACGCCCTTGGGTACAACCGTCTACACCACGCATGCGCTCCCCTTGGGCAGACTCGCCTTGCTGAAACACGTCAGCACGCGAAGCATTGTTGCCAGAAGCGTTCGAGGCGGGTCGTGCCAGCAAGGGGTTGACCGCAGGACTGCGTGGAATGTTGCAACCCAGCAGAGTACGCAATGCATCTTCTGCCTCACCCCAAATGTCAGACTTGACCGCAGTGCTGAGGCCGCTGGCCTGCACCGAACCATAGCTGCTGCTGGTGGTCGTTCCCACCGTCGAACTGCCACTCACCGAAGCTCCGCCAATCACCTGGATGTCACTGACGCCACGGCGTTGTCCCAAGATGTAGTTCACGTAAAACAAGCGGGTCTGCAATTCGGCCGGCTGCACCACGATCCGACGCCCCTCGATCGTGTAGTCAAAACCGTACACATCCCGAATCGCATCCAGCGCATCAAACAGGGTGATGTTCTTGAGTTTGAAGCTCACGCGCTGACCCGAAACATCCACCGACTGGGTGCTCACCCCAGCCGCGGCCATCCCCGGAGCGCCAGCGGCAGGAGCAGCCGTGGCGGCCTCGGTGACAGATTTCAGCATGATGCTGTATTCCGTCCCTTCCACCAAGTTCGACAACACCTGGCCAATCGGCGCATCACTCACCACCAAGTCAAAACGTTGTGAAGCACTGCCACGGCTGGCACGACCTGCAGGCAGGGTGACGGTATCGGGTGCTTGCACCAAAGCCCCCAACACCGCGGTGGACACGGCTGCCTGCGGCTTGTCTTTGGACGCGTTGGCCGAATTTTTGGCAGAAGCAGAAACACGGGCCATTTCACCGGAAATGCGCTCCTGCGTAGAGAGGTCAGGCCGTGGATACGACGATGAACAACCGGCCAGCACGGTGGCAACAGCAAGAGCGAGGACATTCCATTTCATGGATTTCTCCTAGGAGGTTTTTTATTTTGCAGAAGCAGAAACGGCAGCAGGCTTCTTGCTGACCGACGAAGTGGGCACTGGCACGGAACGTGTTCCACGGCTGTCTTTGAAAATCACGCGGTTGGACGTGATGGTCACCACGCGCCATTGTTTGATCTGTTCCCCCGCTTGCAGCGGACGCCCATCCACGGTCAGTTTCTGACGCCCACCGACAGGCGTGATGCGGATAACGGACTGGGTGTCAGCCGAAACATCGCTACCTGCGACAGCACCAGCAGGTTTCATCACCCCTGGGGGCGGCGTGGTGGGGTCGCGCAACATAATCTGCGCAGAGGCGATGCCCTGAGTCCATGCACATGCCAGCAAAATCAACCATGGTTTGGGGATTGTCAACATGGCTCCATCACTCACAAGTTAGGCTGCGTGCTCAACATGAACACAGAAGCGCGCAAGGTGTTTTCCGGATAAGTGCCAACAGCCAACACGGCATTCGACCAGAACAAGTTGGAATGGGCATCTTCGAGCTTGTTGAGGTAGCTCAACAAATCCAGATAATTGCCGCGAAACTCAATGTCCAGACCGTGCTTGTAGACCGCCAGGGGCGCTGCATTGGTCTGTCCCACGGCTGGAGCACCGGGCTTTTGAACCCCTGAAACGGGACTGACCGGCAAGGTCTTGACGGCCACGGTCTTGGCTCGCACAGGTGCAGCGCCCAAGACATCCCTGACCAGTTTGACCATTTTGGGAGCCTCTGTGGTGACACCACTCACCACGGCATGGAGTTGAGCAACTTGCTGTTTGAGCAACTGGTATTCACGCTCTTTTTGCTCATAGTCATCGGTACGTATGCGGCCAACAGCGACCAGCTCTTCCGAAATTGTCTTGATTTGTGCCTGCAAAACGGCCTGATTGTTCTGCAAGACCTGCTCGCGCTGCTTCTGAGACGCGAACACGAAGACGTCTACCAAATAATAGATGGCGGCGCCGACAACCAGAACAACCAAAAGTTGTTCTCGCAGGGAAAGCGACCGAAACTTATCGCGCACATCTGACATGAAAAAGTTGGCAAGCATGGTGATCCGGAATCAGAAAATCTTGAATGTCACCGTGGTCAGCTGACGCGACGCAACCGCATCACCAGCCGCGGAATCCTGAGTGATTTCCATTGAATTGAAGCGCACATTCATAGGTTTGAATGCGGCATTGAGCTGTTCGATGTACTGCAGCACAGCGTCCGCCATCAAAGCCTTGCCACTGATGGACACCGATTGCCCCGCCTTGCCGATGTTCACGCCCTGCAGCCAAACCCCATCCACATGCACAGCGGCCAGGGTTTCCAGCCATTGCGAATAGCCCAAGGGGTTACCCAACTCACCTTTTTTCAGCAAATCAACCCAGTCACGCCGCGCGTCCAATTCACCCTGCAGCAAAGCCACTTGCTTGGCCATCGCTTCACTGGCTGCAAGTCCGGAATCCTGGCGTTTCTTGTCAAGGTTGGCCTTCAGCTCCTCGACCGAATGCTGCAGTTGCGCTTCAGCTTGGGACATTTCACGCAAGCGCAACTCCGCACTGATGGTCATGCCCCCCATTCCCAAGACCCAGATGGCCAAAGCACTCGCCAGGCCGAGCGTCGCAGCACTTTTTCGCGTCGGTCCCCGCTTGGAGAGTAAGTTGATGTGTTGGACCATGGCTTCAATCCTTGCTGGGCGAGCGGAGCGCCGAACCCAGCGCGTGGAAACACTGGGCCTGCACCCGAGGCGTTCTGAGATCGGCATCAGCCGAAAAATCAAACACATCGCTCAAATCAAGCGCCTTGACTTCCTCAATCAAATGCGTCTTTAGCATTGGCACCAGACCCCAATCGTCTTCGGTCGGCGCCACAAGCAATGTGTCAATGTTCAGCGCAGGAAAATTGCGCCGCACGAAGTCAAAAGAGCGCTGGATTTCGAGTGCCAAGCGCTCCACGGCTTGCCCCAAGGCTTCCAGCCCCCTCGCCCCCTCTTGGTTCAACAAGGACTCGTTGATGAAACGAACCAGGTAAAGCTCATTGTTGAATGTCACAGTGAGCTGCACCCCTTCAGATTCCACGCAAATCAGGCAAGTGGCCGCCCGATCCGTCTCCAGTAAATGAGAAATATTGCGCTGGGCAGTCTCGCGGATGTCCACCGCATCCAGACGAACATTGGCTTGACCAAACAAGTTTTTGCGCGCCTGGACCACCTCGGTCCGCGCAACCGCCACATACAACTGCTGCACACGACTGCCCATGGTCTGTTTGGCCGGGATATCCAGCCAAGCGAGGCTGGCCTCTGCAACCGGATAGTCGATCATGGCACTGACCGTCAAGCGCAGACTGGCTTCCATTTCATCCGGCTGCACCGCAGGCTTGTCGAGCATGAAAAGCTGGTAATCGCGACGGCCCAATAGTGTGACCACGCTGAATTTATCGGAAGCCAAGGCTCGCCACATTTGGGAGAGCACAGGCGCATCTGGTGCTTGCGATGGGAAAGCCACATGCCGCAACACAGAAGGCCGACCTCCAAACTCGACAGGCTCGCCCAGATTGGCACCAAATACCCCACCCTGCAAATCGATGGCAGACCAGCCATTGGCCCTGAAGAACAGCAAAGATTGGAGTGAAAAGCTCATAAGCGCAATGGGCAACTGCTTTTTAATTGGTTGATGGAGTCTAGATCAAAAAGTAGGGATTTTTATGAATTCTCAAAAATACAACAACCATGTGACCGTAATCAATTTTTTATCATTTTTTAGAATTACAGCTGCTTTTGAGAAGTATATTGACACCTCCCTAACCCTACTGGAGTACATCCATGCAACTTCGCAAACCTGTGCCGCAAAACATGCTTCAAGCCGGTTTCACACTCATCGAATTGATCATTGTGGTTGTCATCATCGGCATCCTGGCCGCCATTGCCATTCCGAAGTATGTCGACCTGACGACCACCGCACAAAACAACGCCACCAAAGCCATGGCAGGTCAGCTGGCATCGGGTGCAGCCATTCAATATGCGGCCGTTGCCGCAGGCACAGCCGCCAGCAGCACCTACAGCTCCAGCTGTCAGTCGGCATGGAATTACACCGCCGCCGGCACAGCACAAGCGGGCTACAGCATCGGTTCGGGCAACAACAATTGCACATTGACGGGACCGAACAGTTCGAGCGCCACATTCAGCATGCCCTGATCATTGGTTGTTGCCATGATCATTGCCCGCCCATCGCTTGCCCGTCTGAAATACCGACAGCAAGCCATGGCGGGCTTTACCTTGATCGAGTCGGTCATGGTGATGGTTTTGCTTGGCATTGTGGCCGCAATGGTCATGCCCAAGGCCTTCAATCCCAACGCCCTTACCCTTCAAGCGCAAGCGCGCAACTTCACTGCCAGCCTGCAAAAAGCGCAATTGCTGGCCATCACCAAAGGGGTGACTGTCACGGTTCGGGTGAACAACTCTGACTATTCCGTGTCAGCCAATGTAGGCGGTTTGCCCTCTCCAGAAACCACGACGTTGGAAAACAACGCCACCTTCATCAGTGGAAACAACACCACCCTTAGCTTTGACAGCCTGGGTCAGCCCTACATTGCGGCCGCCCTTTTGACAAGCAGCTTTCCTTTTCAACTTCAAGCCGCTGGCGTCTCATCTGGCAGCATCGCGATTGAACCCGTTTCAGGATGGATCACGGGTCCCTGATGTCTATGAAACGCCCCCCCCTTCAGCCCTCATTTGGCTTCACCTTGATCGAGCTGGTCATTGCCATGGTGATCCTGGGAATTGCCTCGACCGGCATCATCGTCCTGTACGGCAACCTGTTCTACCGCCGCGGCGATATTCAGTCGATCGAGCAAGGTAATTTGCTGGCTCAATCGTGTGCAGACCTGATCAACGGCAATAAAACAGCCATTTTCAGCGCATCCCCGATCAATTTCAGCACGCTGAACAATCGTTGCCAGTATTTGCCGACACTGCTCAATTCCAGCATGACCTTGGTCGTCGACTCCAGTCAATGGGTCTCGACAACGCCCTCATGCTCTGCCTCTGCTGCCAATTGCATTCGATTCAAGATCCACGCCGAAAATGGCAGCTGGAAATCACAAAACACCGACCTGCTGCTCATCAAGTACTGAACATGAACCACGACAGTGCTTTTGATTCACCCCAACGGGGCTTCACGTTGATTGAAATCGTCATCGTGTTGGTATTACTGGGTATTTTGGGCGTTGTGGGCGGCAAAATGATCAGCGGAAGTGTTTACACCAATCAGGTGATCAGCAATGAGAACCGTGCCTATGCCAGTGCCCGCTATGCCCTGGAGCGCATGAGCCGCCATATCCGTGAGATTCAAAATACCGGTGTATTGGAAGTCACCACGTGGACTTCTACAGAACTGAAATTCAAAATAGCAGGGCCCCAAATAGATTCCACGGTGCCGTTCTATGTTGATTTTTTATACAATCCGACAACAGGCACTTTGTCCATGTCATATGACGGAAAGTTATCCAATGGCGCCGTTTATTCGGGCACTCAGCTGTATACCTTAACCAAGGATCTCAGCAACACGGTGGGCATATTCCGGTATTACTTCGATGTTGGCGTCAATCTTGCCGGCACAGACACCACAGCGGCTTCCAGCACCGCCTCCATCAATTACATTGCCGTCAATCTGGACATCAAACCTGATGCCTCAGTGAATAAATCTTTGTCGCTCTCCACCTTGATTGATATTTACAACAAATGAATATCTCCACCGTCAATCCACATCGATCACGGCAAAATGGTTTTGTCTCGATCATTTCTGTATTGGCATTGGTGCTGGTGGTACTGATCATATTACAGCAGAACCTGAAAATATCTTCTTCCAAAGCATTGACGGGCCTCCAGCAAAGCGACAGTGTGGCGGCCTTGGCCATCGCTCAGAGCGGCACAGAAGTCGTACTCCAAAAACTCGCCATTGCGGCCCGGTCCACGCCGAACCTCACCACCATTTGTGACTCTAGCAAGCTGGGGCTTGCAACCGAGAATGCCAATGTGAATGCAGGGACTCCCAACAGCTTCTCGCTGGTCGATGCCAAACTCTCAGTCAACGGGTACTGCAAAATCCGCGTGAATGGCACACTGCGTTCTGCTTCTCGCACCATAGAAACCTGGGCGCGGTTGAGCCCAGTTTACGGATCTGCAGGTTTTGGAAAATATCCAACACTGCAATTGACCAACACATTGGGTGTTGCAGCCGTCGGTGTTTTCAACCTCGGATGGGGCACCAACTTCAGCCTAGGCCACGATGTCAGTGGCACCGGCAACGCCACTTGTTCCGATTGCCTTTCAACAGTCTGGAACGATGCTGTGCCTGGCTCGGCCAATAACGTGGGTGGCTCGGGCAATTACAGCCAGGCGATGCTGCCGGGTCAATCGGCGTCTTCAACACACACGCTTTCAGATGAAAGAAATTTTGTGATGGTGGGTCACATCCTCGGCGGCACAACGTCGAGCACACCACCAACCGTCTTAATAAACGCCACCAATCCCATACCAGTTACTGCAACAAACAAAAGTGCCAGCCAGACATTAACAACAAGTGCCGTGACTGCCAAATTAAATTCTGCAGACATCTGCAATGCAGACAATAATGCGAATGCCATGATCATCGGCATCTCCGCCAACGGCCCCGACCCAATAAATGGCCAACCCAATCTGACCGGCCACTTCAATTCCGCCACCTTTAATTACAATGGTGGCTCCGGCCCCGGGATATATATGCCTTGGACCTCAATACCAACCAAAAATTATATCCACTATCCCGATTCAAATATAAATTCAGGTCTCAGCACCCCTTTAGCCTGGGGAGATATATTTGTTGAATTTTATTATTATTACCAAGAACCTGTTTTTCTTACTGTAGCCTATTCCTCAGGAAGTAAAACCACATCATCTGCCATCAAGGACAATACCACTTTCCTTGCCGAGGGAAATTACCTTCAAGATCAACTTTTGGGTCGCTACATTCGCCCCAAAAACAACTCTGTCGATAATGGAACTTACATTATCAGCAATACAGCAAGCTTCAATCACCCTCTAGACGCAACAAAAAAAGTCAGCACGATTACACTCAGTAGCCCACTGTCAGGCACAACCCCCACTGGCAACACCATTTGCAGTGGCATTTGTGGTTTTATCCCGGATCCAAAGACGGATATGAAATTCACTTTTGGAAAAGAAAGTACGGCCATCGCTGCCAAATCCTGGATTGCAGGCATGATGTGCCTGAAGGGTGTTAATGACAATAATGTCAAACCACTCACTGCAGACTCTGGCATCACAGTCCTGCTGTGGCACGAAGTTCTTTCGACAGATCAGGTGCTTTTCTGATCGCCCCCCACCAAGGTTTTCCCATGTCCACCATGAACACCACCTCCCTCGGCGAAGCCCTGATCGCCCAGGGCTGGCTAACCCCCAAACAACTGTCGGATGCGCTGCAAGAGCAAAAACGCACTGGCCAAAAACTGGGGCAAATTCTGCTCGACAACAATGTGGTCAATGAGGAGCAAATCGGCAAGGTGCTGGCCGCACAGCAAAACCTGACCTACATCGACCTCAAGCACTACACCATCCAGCGCGACAAGGCCCGGTTGCTGGGTGAGATGCAGGCGCGCAAATACCGCGCCCTTCTGCTGGAGGAACGCCAGGACACCTTCCTGGTGGCCATCTCTGACCCGTTCAATCTGTCCGCTCAAGACGCACTTTCTGCCCTGCTCAAGCGCCCGATCGAGTACGTGGTGGTGGCCAACGACCAGCTTGGCGTCGCGATCGACCGCATCTACCTGAAGGACGAGCAACTCACCGAATTCGCACGCGCGCTCGAATCCGACCTGGACAGCGACACCGACATCGTCAACCTCAATCGTCTCGGTGCAGCCGTCGATGATGCCGATGCGCCAGTGGTGAAGTTGCTGCAAACCGTGTTCCGCGAAGCGGCCCAGCTGAGGGCCTCGGACATCCACATCGAGGCACAGGAAAAGAAGCTGGTGGTGCGCTTGCGCATCGACGGCGCCTTGCATACCCATGCGGAAGCCGACCTGAGAATTGCGCCCCCACTGGTCGTCAAGCTCAAACTCATGGCCGGTCTGGACATTGCCGAAAAGCGTTTGCCTCAAGACGGCCGCATCTCAGTCCGTGTGGATGAATCGCGTCAGCTGGACATCCGCATGTCCACCATGCCCACCCAATACGGTGAATCGGTCGTGCTGCGTATCCTGATGCAGAGCCAAGGCATCCGGGACCTGGAAGCCCTGGGCATGAGCGACGATGTGTACAAACGCTTTCTGACGGCCATCAACACCCCCAACGGCATCGTGTTGGCCACCGGCCCTACGGGCAGCGGCAAGACAACCACACTCTACGGTGCGCTGACCAAACTGAACAACTCGGAAGTCAAGATCCTCACCTGCGAGGACCCGGTGGAATACCGCATTGGCGGCATCAACCAGGTCCAGGTTAATGACAAGATCGGCTTGACTTTCCCGACCGTGCTGCGCTCCTTCCTGCGCCAGGATCCGGATGTGCTGCTGATCGGTGAGATCCGTGACGGCGAAACTGCTGAAATTGCCACGCGCGCAGCCATGACGGGACACATGGTGCTGTCGACCCTGCACACCAACGATGCGGTGAGCACACCTGCACGTTTGATGGACATGGGTATTCCTGGCTATTTGATCGCCACCACACTGCGGGCCGTGCTTTCTCAGCGCCTGCTGCGTGTGCTCTGTCCCGACTGTGCCAAGCCTTACACGCTCAAGGCCGATGAGCAGGAATGGATTCGCCATTACTTTGGCGACATCCCCCAGGATGCCAAACTGCTGCACGGCGCAGGTTGTCAGCATTGCAATGGTTCGGGTTACAGTGGTCGCATTGGCATCTACGAGTTGCTGGACATCACCCAGGAACTGGCCGTGGCGCTGCACACAGGCGACCCGATTCAGTTCGAAGCTTTGGCCCGCAAGCAGATTGGCCAAAGCAATTTGATGCACCAGGGTTTTGCACTGGCTTTCCAAGGCCGGACCACCGTGTCCGAAGTCATCAAAAACAGCCTGATCACCGATTGAGATCGAGACCACCATGGAACTCTATCAATACAAGGGCCGCAACAAACACGGCGACCTCATGGAAGGGACGGTGGATGCGTCCAACACAGAGGGCGTGGTCCGCTGGATGTTGGCCTCGGGCATTTCTCCCATCTCGGTCAGACTCAAGACCGATCCACTCAAGGACCAACCGAACTGGTTGCGTACCATTCAAGGACATCGCAAGCTCAACAAGACCGATTTGCTGATGCTCACGCGGCAAATGGGCGCTCTGCTCAAGGCCGGCATTCCGATGTTGCAGGCCGTCACGGGCCTGAAAAATGGCAGCCACCTTCCAGAAATGACCCGGCTGCTGAGCTCGCTGCACGTTTCGCTCGACAAGGGTTTGGAATTGAGCGCGGCCATGGCCAAGCACCCCGAGTTTTTTGATGATTACTACATCAACATGGTTCGCGTCGGTGAAAGTGCCGGCAAATTGGATGAAGTGTTTGCACGCCTGTACGAGCAACTCGACTTTGACCGCCGCATGCGCCAGAAGGTGAAGGCGGTTCTGCGCTATCCCGCTTTTGTGTTCAGTGCCATCGTCATCGCCACCCTGATCGTGATGGTGTACGTGATACCTGCATTCACAGGCATTTACGGCTCCATGCATGTTGAGCTGCCACTGCCCACACGGATCCTGATGGGCACCTCTACACTGATGGCGCGCAACTGGACGGCCATTCTGATTGGCATGGCCTTGTTGATCCTGGGGGTACGGTATTACATCTCCACCCCCGAAGGTCAGTACCGCTGGGATCAGTTCAAACTGCGTTTTCCGATCATTGGACTCATTTTGGCCAAAGCCACCACCGCACGCTTTTGCCGCAGTTTTGGCATGGCCATGAACAGTGGCGTACCCATCGTGACGGCATTGGCTCTGGTTTCTCGCGTGGTAGACAACGCCTATTACCAGGAGCGCATCATGGGCATGCGCGATGCGGTCTCGCAAGGTGACAGTCTGTTGCGCGCCTTCATGGCCTCGGCCATTTTTTCACCCGTTGAGTTGCAGATGATTGCAGTGGGTGAAGAAACCGGTGACATCGAAACCATGGTTCAGCAACTGGCCACCTTGTACCAGGACGAAGTGGAGTACGAGGCCAGCCAGCTGTCGGAAACCCTCGAGCCCATTTTGCTGGTGTTCATGGCTGCACTGGTGCTCACGCTGCTGCTGGGCATCTTCCTGCCCATGTGGAACATGACCCAGATGGTCAAGATGTAAGTGGCCAGTCCAAGCCAACAGCCCAGAGCACATGCCTGGGCTGTTTTCTTTTGGATTTACCGGCTCTTCAGCCAATCCGCAAACTCTGCCCCCACCTCGGCGTGCTGCACACCCAGGTCCACCGTGGCCTGTAAAAAGCCCAGCTTGCTGCCGCAGTCGTAGCGCGTGCCTTCGTAGCGGTAGGCAAACACCTTTTCGCGGCGCAGCAGCTGGGCAATGCCGTCCGTGAGTTGAATCTCTCCGCCTACACCGCGCGGGATGTTCTCCAGCTCGTGGAAGATGCCCGGTGTGAGGATGTAGCGCCCGGCCACAGCCAAAGTGCTGGGGGCCACGTCAGGCGCGGGTTTCTCAACGATGCCGGTCACATCCACCACACCGTCGCTGACGGTCTGACCGCTCACAATGCCGTAGCGATTGGTTTGTTCGCGTGGCACATCTTGTACGGCCAGGATGCTGCAACGCCAGTGCGCGAACTGTTGCACCATCTGCGCCATGATGGGTGTTTGCCCCACCATCAGGTCATCGGCCAGCAACACCGCAAACGGTTCACCCGCCACCAGCTCCTTGGCGCACAACACGGCATGGCCCAGACCCAGGGCACGCGGCT
>Ga0228702_1001751_pt1 | contig 13239 bp, 12 predicted proteins | sample McNCre217_Aug_MG_2_FD_178018 | JGI IMG/M metagenome (GOLD analysis project Ga0228702, IMG submission 178018) | Freshwater microbial communities from McNutts Creek, Athens, Georgia, United States - 20-17_Aug_MG | ecosystem: Environmental > Aquatic > Freshwater > Creek | place: USA: Georgia... | reverse complement strand
TCAATTTAATCAAACTGTGCATGATTTCTTGAAAAGCCCCTACCGGAAGATTGAGAAATTTGCCAAATTTAACTAAACCATGAAAAAACTAATTTACAGTTTACTGGCTGTCGCTGTTCTTTTGGGCAGTTGCCAAAAAGACGCTCCCAAGGGGACGGAAGAACACATCGCCGATATCACGGAAGCGGTGGATGATGATGCTTTAACGAATGCCCAAAATGCGCCAGGGGACTGGATGTCCTATGGCTTGAATTATTCGGAGGACCGATTTAGTCCATTGACGCAGATTAATAAGGATAATGTGAGTCAATTGTCTTTGGCTTGGTCGACGGATTTGGGGACCAATCGGGGTATCGAAGCCACGCCATTGGTGGTGGATGGTATTATGTTTTTGAGTGGACCCTGGTCGGTCGTATATGCCTTAGATACCCGCACGGGGAAAATCCTATGGACCTACGACCCGGAAGTACCGAAGCAGACGGGAATCAAGACCTGTTGTGATGTGGTCAACCGCGGTATCGCGATGTACAAGGGTAATATTTTTGCCGGTACGTTGGATGGTCGTTTGGTATCGATCAAAGCAAGCACGGGTAAATTGAATTGGGCCGTTCAAACGGTGGACACGACTCGTGCCTACACGATAACCGGTGCGCCGCGTGTCTACGATGGAAAGGTAATTATTGGAAATTCAGGTGCGGACCTTGGAGTGCGTGGGTATGTAACGGCTTACAATGCGGAGGATGGCAAGGAGGCTTGGCGATTCTGGACGGTTCCGGGAGATCCGAAGAAAGGATTTGAGTCGAAGGCCATGGAGGACGCTGCCAAAACATGGAACGGAGAATGGTGGAAGATTGGTGGGGGAGGAACGGCCTGGGATGGCTTTGCGTATGATTCGGCCTTGGGATTGGTGTATATCGGGACGGGAAATGGTTCGCCTTGGAACCGGGAGATTCGTAGTCCAGGCGGAGGTGATAACCTTTACTTGTCTTCGATTGTGGCAGTGGATGTGAAAACGGGGGAATACAAATGGCATTACCAAACGACTCCCGGAGAGACTTGGGATTTTACAGCTGTGCAGCAGATGATTTTGGCCAATATTCAGATAGGCGGCAAGGAGCGTAAGGTGATTATGCAGGCGCCGAAGAATGGTTTCTTTTATGTGTTGGATCGGGAGACTGGGGAGTTGTTGAAGGCGGATCCGTACACCTACGTCAACTGGGCTTCGCATGTGGATTTGAAGACGGGACGTCCGGTAGAGACTCCGTATAGTCGCTATGAGAAATTTAATAAATTGGTGGCACCTTCACCGATTGGCGGGCATAATTGGCAGGCGATGGCCTATAACCCGGTCACGAAATTGGTTTACATTCCATCGCGTGAGTGGGCTTATCCGCATGGGAATCAAGCGGATTTCAAGTACGATCCGAATACCTGGAATACGGGTTCGGCACCGAATCCGAATAACAAGATGTTGGACGACCCGAAGGCACACAAGGTAGAAGGACGTTTAATCGCTTGGGATCCGTCAACGGGCAAGGAGGTTTGGCGTTCGCCGGGTGCCTCGGTTTGGGATGCGGGTGTCTTGACGACAACGGATTTAGTATTTCAGGGAAATGCGCAGGGTAAATTCAGCGCTTATGAGGCGAAGACAGGCAAGAAGTTGTGGGAGACTGATTTGAAATCGGGCATCATCGCGCCCCCGGTTACTTATTTGGTGGATGGCGTTCAATATGTGACGGTTGCCGTAGGTTGGGGAGGCGTCATGGGTATGTGGACCAAATACACGGAGACCATACAACCGGGTCGTGTATTTACCTTCAAGATAGGTGGAAAAGCTAAAATGCCTGCTTTGGTTCAGGAGGAGAAGAAGGTGAAGGTGAACCAACCGGTAACCGCGACAGCCGCGGAGTTAGCCAATGGCGCTCAGTTGTTTAAGGTGAATTGTGGTTCTTGCCATGATTTAGGCCAAGGGGGTACTATTCCGAATTTGACCTATTCAAAACCAGAGATCTTGGCGATGATTGATGATATCGTTCGGAAGGGAATATTCTTACCGAAGGGAATGCCGAAATTTGGCGATCGATTTACGGCACAGGAAGTGAAGAATATCCAGCAGTATATTTACGCGGAGGCGAAGAAAAAATAAAATTTTAATCTATTTACGTATGGCAAACCATGTAAGTTTGCCATACGTAAAATAAGATTTATTGCATGATCTCGTTGATACCCTTCGTATCATAACGCAACCATTCTACGACTTGCTTGCCGTCTTTGATTCCATCTACTGTGTGAATGACAACTTTCTGTTGCTTATCCCCACGAGTCAAGGTAAATACCGCATAAGCATAGACAAAATGACTTGCACCATAGTAGGATGGCTCATTGGTTACTTCTTCGTGGATATCCAGTATTTTATCCAATTTCATGGTGATTCCTTTCGCCTTCAATGCACCCATAATCGCGATGTTTTGATTGAGACCCATCGAATCTAAATTGTCATAAAATACGGCATCCTCTGAATAGGTCGAGCGATAGGTCGCTGAATCGAGGTTAGTCAAAGCTGTCATGGATTTGATGCTCAAATCGATGTTGTCTGATTTAGAAAGAATGTAACCAACAGCGCCTTCGGGTGCTTTGTTTTCTTCTTTGGAACAAGACATGATTCCACCTGCGATTACGCAAGCAATGATTAATAATTTTTTCATGAGTTTTTGTGTATAAAAAAAGGCCGACTCACCGAGCCGGCCAATGATTAGAACTAGTTAAATGTACCCACTGCGTATTGTAATAATACAGCTTGATTGATTTTACGTAAAGAATCAGCCTTTTTAAGGTATTGGTCAGGAGTCAAATTCATGTATTTTTTGGCGCCATTAACATAAGATTCAGTTGAATCTTCATCAAGTTTAGACAAATCTTTATAGAATGTAACCGCTGTAAATTGGCCTTTTCCATCGTCTGACATAGGAGCCAAATGTTGCCAAAAAGCCCATTCTTGAATATTCCCAGCCTTAATACGATCCATGTGAATCGATTTCACTTGTTTTTCGAAATCAACATACGCGAAATAATTAGTTGTTGTTGTTTTCATTGTTTCCATCAAGATGACAGAATTCATGTCATTCGAACTTCCTGTGTATTCCAATGCTTTTGTAATAATATTACGAGCGACATACTGAATTTTTTCAGTATCCTCAACCAATGTGAACAAACTTGGATCTTCTTTGATTAATGATGCTCCCATATCTGCAGGATATTGCGTGATCTTATTCAAGTCATCCGAGGCATTCATGGATACGTAATCGTAATCTACCGATTCAGATTTGTATTGGTTTAAGATAGGATATACAGCCCATCCGGTAATTAAGCCTAGTGACTTACGTTTCAGGTGAACAGCTTTCCAGCGCTTTTCGATTGCCATCGCCTCATCAATCGTATGACCAGGTTTCAATTTGTGAAATGCGATGTTAATGTAAATGGGTTTGTTTTGAGCGAAAGTACTCGCGGTGATTGCAAAGATTGCAATGAATAATAGCGTAAGTTTTTTCATGGTAATTGAGGATTAAAAAATTGTCCGTGTGCGATATGCACACGGACTAAATCAAGTTATTTTTTTGTTTTTTCTCTAGAGAATTGTTTTACGGAATCAATTTTCCCGTCCAAGTTGAATCCAAATAATTCAACCAAATTTTTGTCCCAAACGGTACCGTCTTTTAAGACACGTTTCTCATTTGAAAATACGATGATTCCAGATGCAGGATCCGTATCTTTCACTTTGAAAGGAAGAATGAATCCAGGTTTCCAATCTAAAGACTTGTATTCAGCAAACATAGCAGGAATCATGTCTTTGGTTAATTTGATATTTTCGCCATTGAATCCTTCGATCATGATGGCATCAGCCATCAATGCTTGCACGCCTTTCACGTCCATGGCATTGTAAGCCTTCGCGAAGTTTTCGATCGCTTCAATCTCACCTCGGTTGGTGAATTGAACCGACTTACCATTTAATTCAGAACCTTCTTTGTAAGAAATGAATTTTCCCCCATAGGTCTTCCCGTATTCGTTTGTAGCTGGAATGGAATAATATTGGGTGAAACCGGCGATTTTGCCCGACTTGTCTACCTGGAATAACTCGAACAAATTCAAGTTTTGCTTCGAACCATTCTTGAATACACGCTCTTCCGTAGATTGTAATAAAACAACTTCATTTTCTTGGCCTTCTGCATATAATGGGAGGATTGCCATCGGCTTGTTGGTAACAGATTTGAGAGCTTCATGACCTTTTATATTTGCTTCTCCGTTTTTCTTTACCATTTCGGCAGACCAGGTGGCTGTTTCAGCTGCGGAGTTATTGGCATTATAAGCCTTAACAGCTTCCAAAACAACATTGGCACTCTTTTCAGACCCGAAACGGAATTGTTTTCCTTCACTGGAGCCAACAAAAATTTTACCGGCTTTTTGAGCATTCACCATGAATGCGGAGGCGACAAATGCACCTAATAGGATAATTTTTTTCATGTGTTTTTTGATTAGTTATTTTTAGGAAAGCAAGAAAGAAAGTTTGCTTGGTGTTTGGACTAAAATTGAAAGTCACTTTGTACCCTTTTTACATTTAGGGAACAGATTGAAATGGGAGAATAATTGTTTCGGGGGCGTATTGCTTAGTTTTGAATTGTTAACCCAATCGTACAATCATGAAAAAATTAGTCATCGCTCTAGCGGCATTCACCATGTTATTTTCCTGCAAATCTGTTAGCGAGGAAAATGAAAAAGTAGAAAATGAGAATATTGCATTTTATTCAAGAGTCTGGGAAGTAGCCATCAATGAAGGCCGGACCAATATCTTAGATACAGCTTATGCGGATAATGTAGTTTTGCACACGGTTCCTGAGATCAAAGGGAAAGTGGCGGCAAAGGCGTACTATGCAAATTATGTGACGGGTTTTTCTGATCGTCAATTTATCATCAAGGAAACATTTGCCTCAGGAAACAAACTTGTAAAGTATTGGCAATTTAAAGGAAAACATACTGGTGATTTCTTTGGCATACCAGCTACAGGAAAGTCGGTAGACGTGATTGGTTGCACCATAGCAACCATCATAGATGGAAAAATTACGGAGGAACAAGACTTTTTTGATAACCTTGAGTTTTTCAAACAGTTAGGGTTGAAAGCTCCTTAATTTTAAGATGAAGTAGGTAGTTCGGAAAGCCTGACGCAGATTGCGTTAGGCTTTTTTGCTTTTGATGTAGGCCGAAGGCGTTTGGCCAATCCGCACCTTGAAGGCATCGATGAACTTCGATCGCGACAAGAATCCCGCATTCGTAGCTAATGCTTCAATCGTATAGCGTTCTGCGTGGCCTGTGTTAATGAGTTGCACCACATATTCAATACGCAAATCGTTTTTCCATTCCCCAAATGTCTTATTCAAATCTATGTTGAAATAAGCCGAAAGTGTTCGTTCCGGAATTTTCAGGTCAAAAGACATTTGTGATAGGGTGAAATCCTTTTTAATGTAAGGATGATCCTGCAGGTAATCTGCCAATTGCTGTGCGAAGTCGCCCCCCGTTTCATGAATTTTGACTGGTCGGGCAATACTCGATTTTAATTTTTGCAAGGTACTTGTCGAATCAAAATCCAGCGAATAGGAGATATTTCCATAAAGTATATTCGGAAATAGAAAAAGAAAGAAGTTCTGGACGAAGAAGCCCCCGCCACAAATGCGGAAGAAATGCGATTCGCTAAACAACTCTGTGGACTTAAAGCCAAGTATGTCGAAGGGTTCGAAATAAAGCGTAATCATGTGTCCCAAACTAGTTCCCGCAATGACGACTTGTAAGGTGATCAGGGTGAAAAACCAACGTTGGATGATGCGATGGTTGGTCGGGATCATTCCATATTTGGCCAATAAATGTTTCTTGTTCCAAAAGAAATAAACAATGGATACGATGGCATATATGATTACATGAATGGACCGACCATATAGCAATTGTTCAAAAGTTACCCAGTTGAAAGGCAGATTGTAATCCTCCGTGATGTTCACGATTTCATGCGCCATTTTCGTTTTCGTTTCCAAAGGCAGGGTCGTGAAGGGGAGCGTTGCGATGGCGACGAAAACGGCGGGGATCAAATGCAAGTAGTCGGTGAGCTGAAATTCCTTCCGTTCCGAAACCGTATGTTTCACGTAATAAAATAGGGTAGGGCCGAGTAAAAAGGAAAGCGGCAAGAAGTGTACGAAACAAATACCCTCCCAAAACTCCATTTTACTGTAATGTAGGCCAAAATAGACCATGACCACTAGATTGCAACACAAGAAAAAAAGCGCCAAAAATATGTTCGATCGGTTCAGCGAACTCAGGTAGTATAACAGAATAAAGGACGTAAAAATCCCAAATACAGGCGCAAGTATTTCCAAAAGAGTGAAGTAAATTAAACCCAAGATAAACAATTGGATTTAATTTCTATATGAACAATACGTAAAGCTTTTGAATTTATCCGATGGCGAAACAACTCGAATTTTCGAAACCTAACCAATCGACTTTCCACAGGGCTCCATCCAGCGCACTGATTACTGCAAAATCAGTTGTCTCTTGGTCCTTGTATTCGAGCCCCTTGGAAACGATGATATCGGTGAAATGTTCCAAGTCTCGCCAGTTCATACAACCAAAACGAATAAGCTGTTCATCTTCGCGCATTGACCTGTTCGGTATGTCTTGTTTAAACTGTGCTAATCCTCCTTGGTATTTCTCCTCCAAGGTGCTTTTGCGGATTACTAAATTGATAAATTCGAGTTCGATTGCCATGTGGCAAAGATAGGATTCTTTTATTGCCGACCGTTTGATAATTAATTTTTCATTTTGTCACTTGGGTTAAATTGTAAAGAATTGATTATCATTTAGTTGTATTTGATATTCTAAAATTTGGACTTAAAATTTGTCATAATAATTTTTCCAAAATGCGTAAAAGGCAAGAAGAAATTGCACATTTGCACTCGCTAAATTGACATCTCCATGAACCCGATTACGGACCGAATTAAGAATCACTTCAAGGGTGATATGCACATCTTATTGATTGTCTTTTTTCTCAGCGTTATGGGTGTTGTTATTCAGTTCTCTGCCAAGGGTCGATTAACCATGGATGGTCCATTTGCGCCTTTATTTCCACTGTTTAAATCGCTCATGATTTTAGTGGTTGGCTTTTGGTGTATGGGTCGAATATCGCAAATGGATTATTTGAAATCGACAAAACGCATGGACCTTCTCTTGTATGGTTCCTGGATTCTGATTGGGGTGGCCTATCTTTTTGGCCAGAAAGCGGGCGGGGCGAGTCGATGGATTCAATTGGGTCCCTTAACCTTCATGCCTTCCGATATGGCTAAATTGTGTTTGACGATTTCGTTGTCGAAGATGTTTGCTGCCCGACAAGCCGATCCGAATGCTTATAATCCCACCGTCATTTTTGCCTTGTGTTTTAAAATCGGGGGAACTTGTTTTTTGATTTTTCTTTCGAATTTCTCGACGAGTGTGATTGTTTTTGGAACGTCCATTGTGTTGATGATTTTTGGTCGAGTGCCGTGGAAGAAAATAGCTTTGATATTCAGCATATTCGTGGGACTGGCCGTTGCGTTGATCTTTATGCGGGTTGGCCAACGGGCTGAAACGATCGTTAATCGAATAGAGGTATACTGGAATCGCATCATGCGCCACCAAACCAAGGAGGAAATTGAAATTGCCGATCAGGGCTCCGATTTTCAGTTAAAGCAAAGTCTTTATGCCATTGCAACCGGCGCTTTACAACCCAAAGGGCCGGGAAATAGCCAGTTTCGCTTTCACTTATCACAAGCAGAATCTGATTTTGTCTATGCGATCATCATTGAAGAATGGGGAATTGTTGCCGGTATTTTATTGCCGGCTATGTTTATTGCCCTTTTTTGGCGTGGAGCCCTTGCCATTAGTTACAGTGCCAAACCTTTGGGAGGATTGATGTCGGCCGGACTAACGTTCTCCATCGTTTTGCAGGCCTTTTTGAATATGTTCGTAGCCATCGGGGCAATCCCTGTAACGGGCCAACCCATTCCCTTGGTCTCCGCGGGAGGTACGTCATTAATCTTTACGTTGATTAGTATCGGCTTTATTTTATCCGTCACACGCGACAAGGATAAAAATAAAAAAGTAAATCTATCTTCTGAAATGCTATAAGGTAGGTTGCTCTGCGTATCTATCGAACGGTATCCTATTTCCAAGTGATTTCTGCTACCTTTGGTTCACAAACGCTGTTTACCAAAGATTATATCATTTTGAAATATTCGATAATCCTTTTATTTCTACTATCATTCCATCTTCAGGCGCAAAGCCCCTTGGATTCACTCATGCAACATGCGGAATCTTTGGGTCTTCAGAGAAACGATTACCTATACACTCCAGGAGATACTTTAGGAGCTAGAAATGCGGTACAGCGATTCATGATGGACCTCCGTTTTGGTGCACAGCCCAAACTGCGTTTCCAAGGTTATGATTTCAAATTACCCAAAGATGCCTATCGAATTCGGTATGGCCAACTATGGAATTCGCCAAAAATTAAACAATTAGCTTATCGTCTAATTAATGAAAATGAGGAGATCCTTAAAATATTGAAGATATTAAGGGATTCGACCCAATTGACTGCTTCAGACAGGAAATTGCTTGTAAGGGCAGCAAATGAATTCCGCTGGTTGGCTGCTGTCAAGGCGAATCGCTCGATGGTGGTAGTGAATATTCCTTCGGCTCAGTTAAGGGCCTATGAGTCCGGCCAACAAGTTTTAAAAATGCGGGTGGTGCTCGGAAAACCGAGTACGCCGAGTAAAACGCTCAGCAGTCAGTTGAAAACCATCATCGTTACCCCGTATTGGAGTGTCCCTCGGTCGATTTGCATCGAGGAGTTGGTGCCCGAAATTCGAAAAAACATTCGCTATTTCTATGCGAGTCATTTGGAGATCTTTGATCGAAATAATCAAAAGGTTACTCCAGAATCGGTCCCATGGCATCGCTTAAATGCCAATTATTTCCCGTATTCCATGCGTCAACGCAGTGGAAAATGGAATACATTGGGTATCCTGAAAATCACGTTTGATAATCCTTTCAAGATGTACCTCCATGATACTTCCGAAAAGAAATTATTTGCAAAAGAAAAGCGATTTTACAGCCACAGTTGCATCCGATTAGAAAAACCACTTCGCCTGGGTTCTTGGCTAATCAAACCTGCCTCTGCTACGATTGATACGCTCGACGCCAAGGCTGATTATTCCGACAAAACACCGACCTACCTAACGATCAAGCGGGATACCCCGCTGATCATTTGGTATAGTCAGGTAGATTTTGATGACAAGGGCCAACTGAAAATCTACCCCGATATTTATCGGAAAAATTAGATTTTATAGTATTGCTCCCAACCTTTTCTTGGCGCAGGACCCACGAGCAATTGATTCGCTAATTTATTATTCGTGATCAATTTTGTCTCCCGATTAAATTCCAATTTCGCGTTTAGTTTCTGCGCCAACACACCCAATGAGAATACTTGGCTCAATGGACCCGCAATCGCAAATGGCGAACGTGTCTTCTCCTGACCCATGCAGGCCTTAAGGAAGTTGGCATAGTGATTCGAAGGACTCTTAGGTACATCTGGCAATTTTAAATCTTTTGCGGCGTCGCCTAAGATCGATAGGGTAGAACCATGTGATCCGCCCTTGAAGGTCAAATCTTTACTATAAATGATCTTACCCGGATTCAATTTCGCGGGCTGAATTTTGCCATTGCTCGCGGGTGGAATGTTCGGATCTAATTCCGTCGTTCCATAATTTGCAGGTACCGGAGGAATATTATTCAATCCATCGTACCAAGTAATATCCATCGCAGGCATCTCTTTCCGTGCCGGGAATTTGAACTGAATGGTGGATGACATCGGATAGAAGAAGTTGTTGTGGCCATCGGCACGCAACATGTTGATTTCTGTTGGCAAGCCTAAATCCAAAAATTCATGCGCCGTATCCATAATGTGTGCACCCCAGTCGCCCAAAGCTCCTAAACCATAATCGAACCAGCAGCGCCATTGTCCATTCACGAAATCTTTTTGATATTCATGCGGTTGCACAACTCCTTGCCAGATGTCCCAATCCAAAGTACTTGGAATCGCTTCTGCTGGTGGGAAACTTTTGATATTGGGATCCCATCCATGCCAGCGGCGTGGTGAGTTCATGTGTGCGGTCATTGAAGTCACATCCTTGATGATACCTGCTTCTTTCCAAGCTTTAAATTGAAAGTAGTTAGCCTCCGAGTGACCTTGGTTACCCATTTGCGTCACCAAATTCGGATGTTTGCGCGCGGCTGCCATCATCAGTTCTACCTCATGAAAGGTACGGGCCATCGGTTTTTCTACGAAAACGTGCTTGCCCATTCCCAAGGCCATCATCGTAATCGGAAAATGGGAGTGATCAGGTACCCCAATGGATACCGCTTCGAATTGATTTCCCATCTTGTCGAATAGCTGACGGAAATCTTGAAAACGTGGTACATCCGGGAATTTCTCCAAGACCTTCAGGGTCTGAGGGGCTCCCATATCCACGTCACACAATGCGACGATATTACATAAACCGGTATTGTACAAGGACATGACATCCAAACCACCCTGATTTCCAATTCCGATGCAGGCTAAATTCACTTTGTCCCCCGAATTTTTCGAGATGAAGGACGGGAGTACCGCCGCTGAGCTTAATAAGGCCGCATTTTTCAGAAAGGTTCTGCGGGAAGATTCATGTAATTGATTCATAGCGATTTATAGGTTTATATCTGTTAAAGGCAATGCCTGAAAAATTATACTGAAATTAGATTTCAATCGAGCAGCGTTCCTCCGCACATTCCTCTCTCATTTCTGGTAAGCCTAAATTGGACTTTAGAATTTCCCGCTTTTCTTGCGAAAGTTTCCGTATGCACTTGCCCTCATAAAAGCGTCTTACTTGCTGTTCCGTCCGTAGTTTCAAACCGGGCACCTCCGTTAAATTGCCATGCTCGTCTTTGGCCGCCATCGTAAAATAGCAGGAATTGGTATGTCGGACAATCCCATCCCGCGGATTGAAGGACTCTACGCGCATGCCAATAATCATCGTGGTGCGCCCCACGTAATTAACCGATGCCTTAATTTCTACCAAATCCCCCACTTCCACCGGACTTTTGAATTCGACACCTTCGACGGAGACCGTGACACAATATTGATGGCTGTGTTTGGAGGCGCAGATGTAGGCTACTTTGTCCAACAAGGATAAGATAATTCCCCCGTGGACCTTGCCTCCAAAATTGGCATAAGACGGAATCATTAATTCCGTGTACGTGGTTTCCGATTCGTATACTTCTTTTAATTTCATGTTACATAATTAAGACGAGGCCAAGTATCCCAAGGAGGTAGACCCAAAGAACTAAAAAGGAATCTATGCCCATCCGCAAAATTTGTTTATGCGAAGGAATCAACATGCCCACCATGTATATTCCAGTCAGGATAATCCCCAATGTCGTTAAATACAAGTCGGTCGGTTTTAAACTCGGCAGAATCGCATCTCCGCCTATTAATGACGCAAACAAAAATAAAATTGGTAAAAAGGCATTGCCTCCAAATATATCACTCACGGCCATGTTGTAATCCCGTATTTTCGCTGAGGCAATGCCCGTCGAAATCTCGGGTAATGCAGTACACAAGGCCAAAATCGTGCCTCCAAAAATCACGCCATTAATTTGATAACGATTCGCGACGATTTCTCCGGATGCTTCCAATAACCATCCTGCGAATAAAATCGCGATAGCGCCTACCGTTAACTCCAATAAGGCCTTTGCCGTGCTTCCTTCGTAACGATGCGTTGGATGTCGGGAATGGTGGATAAGCTCTTTTGATTTTTCATGCGCGGCATCTGCTTTACCGATTCGGGAGATGAAATACACAGATCCTAGCCAAATGCCAAAGATCAACCATTCAATGGGGCTGGAACGAAAATAAAAAAAGCTTTCGGGAAATTGCTTGCCCATGAGGACGAGCGTCAGAATGAAAATCAACGCGAGACCTTCCAAAATGAGGACCCGCGCATGACCTTTCCATGTTAATGGGGCGGAATGACCCACCCCAAAAACATCGATTAAGACGAGCACAACCGTTTGAATCGCAATCCCGCCCAAAATATTACTCACCGCGATGTCGTAATTTCGATGGGCCGCAGCCATCAAGGTAATCGCGATTTCAGGCAAATTGGTAATGATTGACAAGAAGACCATGCCCCCGAAGGCTTCCCCCAAATCAAATCGAATGGTCACAAAATCCACCAATTTGGTGATTCGAATTCCCATCCACCAGATTAGGGCGGTTGAGCAAAAGAAGAGGGCCAACAGGCTGAAAGTCGAATAGGCTTGCATGCCCAAAGCTATCAATTTTTAGATGAATAATTGAAATTGTAGTGTTAATGTGTTCAATCGATCACCTGCTTTGATCACGTCACTTTGTACCTGATAGCTCGGTCGGTTCTGGAAGTCGAGGCTCAACTTCGATTTATTGCCTTGGATATAATAGTTGATTCCGAGGTTGTAGGTATTCGTCGACAAGCCTTGCATCCGATCGTATTGCGCCAGGGTGGCTGATGCATAAGGCATCCAGCGTTTCGAAGGGAACAAATAACCGAATTGACCGTATATCACATGTCCCGTTCCGAACATCGGATAAGCATTTCCATAGGTAGGCCCTTGTCCAATAATCGAATTGGATGCGGTCAATGTTGTTCCGTTCGCCGGATTCATAATCCCATTGTAGCGCAAGTAGTTCGTTCCATAATTGGTATTGAAATAACCCAGATAGGCGTTGATGGCACTTTTGTTCGCCAGAGGCATATCCAAAAACCCTTCCACGGCCCAGTGCATCAAATCGTGATTCGTCGTATCTCCCGCGGCGGTTTTGCTCCATAAGGCATTGGATTGATGTATCATCCCAACAGCGATGTTAGCGATTTTTTTTGTTCCTAAGTAGGACCCTGACATATAAGGTGTTGTGTGATTTTCATGTTCAAAAAACTGATACATCACATAGGCCTGTTGTTGTAGGCTATGACCTTTTGTGCTGAAGTTAGCTACTCGGCTCAAAGCCGGTGGCGTTTGCCCATTTGAATTGATCGGAAATGGGTCACTTAAGATAAAACGGTAATCCCACTTACCCACTTGTCCTCGGGCGTAAACGCTTAG
>Ga0228702_1001748_pt1 | contig 13261 bp, 16 predicted proteins | sample McNCre217_Aug_MG_2_FD_178018 | JGI IMG/M metagenome (GOLD analysis project Ga0228702, IMG submission 178018) | Freshwater microbial communities from McNutts Creek, Athens, Georgia, United States - 20-17_Aug_MG | ecosystem: Environmental > Aquatic > Freshwater > Creek | place: USA: Georgia... | reverse complement strand
CTCAGCCGCACGTGCCGAAAGCTCAGCATCACTGTCGGTTGCCGCAGGGGCCGGAACATCCACACAGTCGATGACAGCATCGGCGAAGATGCCGACCTGGTTGGTGGTCTGGTTCGCGCCAACTCCACGCAACTCTGCAGGGCGGTCGGCGGTGAGCAAAATCATCGGAACGCCCGCGTGATGGGCTTCAAGCACCGCCGGGTGAAGGTTGGCGACCGCGGTTCCCGAGGTGGTGATCACGAGAGCTGGGAAACCGCTGGCCAGACCAACACCGAGCGCCTGGAAGCCGAGCGAGCGCTCATCCAAACGAACGTGAAGCTGGACCAGTTCGGCGTCGGAAAGCTGTCCGGCAGCAATCGCGAGAGCCTGCGAACGAGCACCCGGAGCAACGAAGATGTGGTCAACGCCGTTGGCGACGAACTGGGCCAAAAGGTGGGCCGCGAAAACCTGCGAAGGCGCGTTAGTCATTGCCCTTGCCCTCCTCGCGAAGACGCTTGGCAAGGTTGCGCAAAAACTCCGGGTCGTCATCCGGAGCCGTGGTTCGACTCTGAGCCGAAGGCCTGCCCGGTGCGTTGGCGCGAGGGCTGCCATCTGCGGCGCTAACTGGACGACCGAGCGAAAGATAGAGGATGCCGCCAACCGGGGTTGTAAGAATGCACAGCGCAACCCAAACCCACTTTGGAAGCAGGCGAACCCTGGTTCGTTCGGCGCTGGCGGCAAACACGGTTACAAATACCGTGAAAATAACCATTGCGCCGAGGGCGAAGAGTGCATAACGCATTCTTCAAGCCTACTTAGGATTAAAGAATGAACAACCCGGTATTGAACTACTTCCTGCTTCGCCTCGGCATCTTCATCGCTGTGCTCAGCGTGCTTTTGCTCACCCCGATGGATCGCATCCTCGCCGCACTATTTGCAGCGGTTATTTCGTTCGCGCTATCGATCATTTTCTTGCGCAAGCAGCGCGACCGCGTATCGGAGTTTGTTTACAAGCGTTCGCAACGCAAAGGCCCTAAAGACCCTGCCGCTAACGCGGAAGACGAGCTACTGGATGGCGAATCCAAGTAGCACCAAAAGCGCATAGACCAGCGCGGCCAGGCTGGTCAGCTTCAGCACGAGGATGAGCTCCTTCGGCGTTTTCGCCATGACGAAGATGACAGTTGCAGGCGCGACCAAAAGAACTGCCAGCCACGCGAACACCGCCGGCTGGTAGACCACTGCCACAATCGAAGCGATTACAAAAGGCAGCCAAAGCATGGTCAAGAACAGCACTCGAGACCAAACCAGTCCAACCTTCACGGCAAGGGTGCGCTTTCCAACCTTCGCGTCGTTTTCGCGGTCACGGATGTTGTTGACCATCAGAACCGCACTCGCGAATAAACCGACTGCGCCTCCCATCAGAACAGCGGTCTGGTCTAGGAAGCCAACCTGGATGTACGAGGTGCCCACGGTTGCCACAAGGCCAAAGAATACGAATACCGCTAGCTCGCCGAGCCCCGCGTAGCCGTATGGGCTCTTACCACCGGTGTAGAACCATGCGGCCACGATGCATGCGATGCCAACTGCGATAAGCCACCATTGCTGGGTGATTAGAACGATGGCCAGGCCAGCCAAACCGGCCAGACCAAAGAACAAGAAGGCTGCAAACTTGACCGCCTGCGGCTTGGTGGATCCCGAGCCGGTTAGACGCAGTGGGCCAACCCGGTTAGCGTCGGTGCCGCGGATGCCGTCGGAGTAGTCGTTGGCATAATTGACGCCAATCTGGAGGAATAGAGCCACTGCAAGCGCGAGCACGGTCAGCGCAGGCTTGAGCGGAGTGTTAGTGGCGAGAACCGTTGCGGTGCCCAGTGCTACCGGCGCAATCGCCAACGGAAGCGTGCGCAAACGAGCGCCTTCAACCCAGAGTTTTACGGTTTGCTTGCGAGATTTTTTGGCCACAGTTAATGCTAACCGACGGCTTGCGCGCGGGCTTCCCGAGAGGACTCCCTAGAGGACGGCCCAGCACTGCTGAGTGGCCTAGCTCAGGTAGCCGCGAAGCCCCTGATAGTCGGTCTTGCCGCTGGAAAGGCGCGGAATGGCGTCGACGCGCACAACTCGCACCGGCTTGGCGGCCGGGCCAAGCTGACTCAGCGCGTCTGCCGCGATGAAATCTGCCACCTCGGGGCTGCCAATGTAAACCACCGCAGCGCGCTCGCCCCATTGGAAGTCGGGAACTGCAATCACGGCAGCCTCGACGACACCACCGATGCCGCGAACAGCTTCCTCAATCAGATCGAGAGAAACCTTCAGGCCACCCGAGTTGAGCACGCGATTCACCCGGCCGAGCACGCGCACCTTGCCACCCTCGATCACGCCGAGGTCTGAAGTGGTGTACCAGTCGTCGGAGTCAGCAACATCTTGCGCGAGGGTTGGGCCGGAAATCTGAATGCGGCCGTCTTCGGCAATCCGGACCGAGACGCCGTCGAGCGGTTGACCGTCGTAAACGCAGCCGCCCGCGGTTTCTGCCATGCCGTAAGAGCGGACAATCGCGAGCCCCTGCCCCTTGGCTTCATTCAAAACTGCGGCGTCAATTGCTTGGCCACCAACGAGGATCGCGTCGAAGCGGCGCAATTTGCTGAGCAGGAAGTCATCGGTGCGGGCTTCAACCAAAAGGCGCTGCAACTGTGTTGGCACGAGCGAAACATAGCGGCGCTCCGCGCGCATGAAGTTGGCCGAGTTGGCGAATGCGGCGGCCGTGAACGGGAGCGAGGTGTTCATCATCACCGGAGCGGTGTCGGCGACCAGTGAGCGAAGCAAAACGTTGGCGCCGGCGATGTAGTTGATTGGCAGCGCGAGCAGCCACTGCCCCGGGCCGCCCAGAGCCTTGTCGCTGGCCTCGCAGCTCGCAAGCAGAGCATCGCGGGTAAGCGTGATGCGCTTCGGAGTTCCGGTGCTGCCGCTCGACTCAACGATGAGGGCGACGTCGTCGGCAACCTCATCCGGCAGGCCGTGAACCTCAGGCATTAGGCCATTGGTTTCGGGTGGAGTTATGAATACCGCTTGGCGGCCGGCGAGCGCGTCACCGAGCGCGATTAGCGCACTCACGGTGTCGTTTGCTGCGACCAGCTTTAGCGGAATTGTCATTTATGCCTGGCGATTACCGGGTTCGGGGTGGCTACCGGGCGCGGCCTAATAGTGCCAAGGGAACGGCGACCAGTCTGGTTCGCGGCGCTGCAGGAACGAGTCGCGGCCTTCAACGGCCTCATCGGTTCCATATGCCAAGCGAGTTGCCTCGCCCGCAAACAACTGCTGGCCAACCATGCCGTCATCGGTGGCGTTCATTGCATACTTGAGCATGCGGATTGCAGTTGGGCTCTTGCGCAGGATTTCAGTGCCCCACTCAACGCCCGCCTTTTCGAGCTCTGCGTGAGGGACAACCTTGTTCACCACACCCATCTCGTAGGCGCGCTGGGCATCGTAAGTTTCGCCAAGGAAGAAGATTTCGCGGGCAAACTTCTGGCCAACCTGCTTGGCGAGGTAGGCACTTCCATAGCCGGCATCAAACGAACCAACATCGGCATCGGTCTGCTTGAAGCGGGCGTGCTCGGCACTTGCGATGGAGAGGTCTGCGATTACATTGAGCGAGTGGCCGCCACCTGCAGCCCAACCTGGAACGAGCGCAATGACAACCTTTGGCATGAAGCGAATGACGCGCTGAACCTCAAGGATGTGCAGGCGGCCGGCACGCGCAGGGTCTGCCGAAGATGCATCCTCACCATCGGCGTACTGGTAACCGCTCTTGCCGCGAACGCGCTGGTCGCCACCGCTCGAGAATGCCCAGCCGCCATCCTTGGCCGAAGGACCATTTCCGGTTAACAGGACAGCGCCTACGGTCGAATCCTCGGCGGCATGAGTGAGCGCCTTGAGCAGTTCGTCAACAGTCTTTGGACGGAACGCGTTGCGCACCTCAGGGCGGTTGAATGCCACACGGACGATGCCCTCTGAGACGTGCTTGTGGTACGTGATGTCGGTCAGCGACTCAAACCCTGAAACCTCGCGCCAGATGGATGCGTCAAACAACTCAGAAACCATGCTCGTCATGCTTCTAGACTAATCGCTATGGCAGTTGCGCTCGAAAGCATCCTTGCCACCGCAAAGGTGGTCAGCATTGACATGCGCACTCGCTTCCGCGGGGTTACAACCCGTGAGGCACTGCTTTTCGAAGGCCCAAACGGATGGGCCGAGTGGTCGCCGTTTACCGAATACGCCGATGAAGAGGCAGCCGTCTGGCTGGCCGCGGCGATTGAGTTTGCATTTGGTCCCGAGCCCGCGCTGGTTCGCACCGAGATCGGAATCAACGCGACCTTGCCGGCAGTTTCGCCCGCCGAGGTTGCCGGTTCACTTGCCCCGTTCGGCAAGTTCCACACCGTAAAGGTCAAGGTGGCCGAGCCTGGCCAGGACCTGAACGATGACCTCGCACGCATTGCCGAAGTGCGCCGCCTTTACCCGGATGCCCGCATTCGCCTCGACGCCAACGGCGGTTACGAGGTTGAGCAGGCAGTGGCACTTGGTCGCGCCCTATTTGAGAACGGCATGCCGGTCGACTATCTCGAACAGCCAGTAAAGACAATTGGCGAGCTTGCCGAAGTGCGTCTCAAGTTGAAGCATCTGGGCATTCTGGTGGCCGCCGATGAGTCGGTGCGCAAGGTTAGCGATCCGCTCGCGGTTGCTCACGCCGGAGCCGCAGACATCCTCGTAATAAAGGCCGCGCCGCTCGGTGGAATCAGTCGCGCGCTTTCGGTAATCCGCGAGGCCGCACTTCCGGCCGTAATTTCGAGCGGACTCGAAACCTCAGTGGGCATCAGTATGGGCTTGCACCTAGCCGGTGCTCTCCCCCGCCTCGAGCACGATTGTGGCTTGGGAACGGTTGCGTTACTGGTTGACGATGTGTGCGACGAGCCGCTCATCCCAGTGGACGGAATGCTACCGGTGAAAAGAGTTGTGCCGAGCGCAGCAAAGTTGAAATCCCTCGCGGCTTCGGCCGAGCGAACCAAGTGGTGGCTCGAGCGTCTAGAACGCTGTCACAAACTTTTGTAGTTCGTTTACTTCAGGCCCGAGTAAACGTGCAGGCCCTTGAAGAACAAGTTGACGATGGTGAAGTTGAAGATGATGGCCGCAAAGCCAACCACAACAAGCCAGGCCGAGCGCTTTCCACTCCATCCGCGAGTTGCGTTTGCGTGCAGGTAGCCGGCGTAAATGGTCCAGATGATGAAGGTCCAGACCTCCTTGGTGTCCCATCCCCAGTAGCGGTGCCAGGCACGCTCAGCCCAGATGGCGCCGGCGATGAGGGTGAACGACCAGAGGATGAAGCCGATGATGTTGAAGCGGTATGAGGTCTGCTCGAGCTTCTCCATCGGTGGGAAGAGGTCGAGAATGCGCTTCATGAGCTTGAACAATTTGTTATTCGCAACGCGCTGCGAAGGCTCCTGAACCCACTTCGCACCCTTGAATAGGTAGGCGATGCTGAGCGCCGCGGCGATGTTGAAGAATGCGGTACCGAGGATGGCAACGCTCACGTGAATGAGCAGCCAGTAGTCCTGCAGGGCCGGCATCAGGGTCTTAACCTGCACGTACCAGAGGGTGGTTGCGAGGCCAAGCGCGAGGGTGACGAAGCCCGAAATGAACAGGCCGATGAAGCGTATGTCCTTGCGGAAGATCTGAGCCACCAGGAAGATAACTACCGCAACGAAGGTGCTTGTGATGGTGAACTCATACATGTTGGCCCAAGGCACACGGCTTGCCGCGATGCCTCGACCAATCACACCGATGCCCTGGAAGAACGCAGCCACCGCGATGACGGCGATGCTCGCGGTCTCGAGCTTGCTGGCGCTACTGGTGACTCCGGACTTCTCCGAGGCTGCGCGCGCGAGGTTCATCGAGATCATCACGAAGGCGGCTGCGTAGAACAGCATCGCCGCATAGATGCCCAGTTCGGTGAGCTGAGAGAGCTGTTCGTTTAGAACAACGGTCATGCGTTTTCTCCATCAGATGTGTTTGCAGAGTTTGAAGTTTTTGGTTGCGAATCCGAAGTATCGCCGAGGTCCTTCGAGAGGTCCCGAATCACTCGCTCCAGCAGCGGGTCGTCGCCACGGGCAAGTGCCGCGATTTCGAATCCGCCATCGGTTCGCTTCACCCAGACACGGCGACGAGGAACCAGCAGGCTCATCATCAAGCCGGCAAGTGCGAGCAGTGCGAATAGCAGCACCCATCCCTGGCCAGGGTTGTAGTCGATGTCCAGCGAAGCGTAACGACGCAGGCTATCGAACGACACAGAACCTAAACCGTTTGGAAGCTTCGCCGCTTCCCCAAGGTGAAGCTCGATGCTCGGCACTCCGGTCTTACCGCCGGTGAGCTGGTTGAGGCCGTGCACGGCCAACTGGAATACGTTCGATGGGATGCCCGAGTCGAGGCCGAGGTTACCCGAGTATATGTTCATGGTGACAAGCGGGTTGGCGTTGGCCGGGAACACCGATGTCAACGCTCCGGTGTGAAGCTTGCCCGCGGTCGGATAGAAGAAAGACAGGATTCCAAACTGCTGCGGCTTGGCATCCGGCACCTTGATAACGCCGAGCGAGGTCATGTTGGCGTCCTGCGGCAGATAGATGACCGGGCCGCTGTAGGCCACGTTTCCCTTGCCATCGCGAACGGTGATTACCGGCGCATAACCGTTACCGGTCAGGTAAATCTTGCTGCCAGGTATCTCCGCGGGCTGGTTCACCTGAATCACGTGGTGGGTTCCAACTAGTTCGCCGCGCTGACGGATGGACACGTAAGCCTTGAACGAAAGTGGCGTGCCGGTGTTGGTTCGGTTGGTGTAGTCGTACTTCACATCGAAGCGGTTCAAAGTGGCACTGAAGGCCGGCAACTGCGCCTCATTGAATGCGATTCCCGGGCTGAACGAGTCGTAACCGGCGAGGTTGTTCACGAAGGTGTCGCCCTCAACCAGCACGCGCTGGCCGCTGTATGAGTACGCGCCGCCAACGCCGACGGCGATCAGCAGGCCGACCAGCGAGATGTGGAACAGCAGGTTTCCGGTCTCGCGCCAGTAGCCGCGTTCGGCGGCCACGCTGGTCTTGGTGCGGACCACTCGGTAGCGACGGGCCTTGAGGAGAGCGAAGGCATTGGCGAGAAGTTCGGCGCGCTCGTCTTCTGGAAGCTCAACAACGCGGTGTGCCGGCATGCGACTTAGGTTGCGAGGGGTGGCCGCAGGTGGCGCGAAAAGTGCGCGGTAGTGAACCACGGTGCGCGGCAGCACACATCCGATTAGCGAAACGAACAGCAGGATGTAGATGGCGCTGAACCAGGCCGACGAGTAGACGTCGAATAGCTGGAACTTGTCCAGAACCGGGGCCAGCTGAGGGTTCTGCTGGAAGTAGGTGGTCACGCCGTTCGGGTCGGCCGAGTGCTGCGGGAAGATCGAACCCGGAATCGCGGCGGCGGCAAGCAAAAGCAGGAGCAACAGCGCGGTGCGCATCGAGGTCAGCTGACGCCAGATCCAGCGAGCCCATCCCCCAATGCCGAGGATAGGTTCGTTGATGCCCGAGGCCGCCGTCACATGGTCGGCCGGGCGTCCGGTGGCAGCTGCCTTTTTAGAGCGCGGGGAGGTAGCCAACGATGGTCTCCTGAACTTGAGCGATGATGATGTTCCATAGACCCAGAGCCATTAGCGCTCCGAGCAAAATCAAAAGGCCGCCGCCAACAAGGTTGAAGGTGCGGATGTGCTTGCGCACGAAGTTGACCGAGTTGGTGGCCCAGCCGAAGCCCGCCGCGATAGCCAGGAAGGGCAATCCGAGCCCGAGCGAGTATGCGAGCGCGAGGAATGAACCGCGGGCTCCAGAGCCACTCTGGGTTGCGAGCGAAAGCACGGCGGCGAGGGTTGGGCCAATGCAGGGCGTCCATCCAAGGCCAAAAGCTACGCCCAAAAGCGGGGCACCGATGAGGCCCGCACGGACGCTGAAACTCGGCTTGAAGGTGCGCTGCATCCAGCCAAACTGGCCAATCATGACGAAGCCCAAAACCACGATGACAACGCCGAGGATGCGCTGCATGATGAGCGCGTTGTTGCCATAGAACAGCTGTCCGGCAAGACCGAACACCGAGCCGAACGAAATGAATACGAGGGTGAAGCCCAAGACAAATAGCGCGGTACCGCTTAGAACGCGGCTTCGCATGACTGGCACAGGCTTGCCATCCGCGGAAGTAACCGACTTACCTGCCATGCCCGAGACGTAGCCGAGATAGCCCGGCACGAGCGGCAAAACACAAGGCGAAAGGAACGAAACCAAACCGGCGAGCAGCGCCAACGGGGTCGCTACCAGGAGAGAACCGTTGAGGATGACGTTTGCCGGATTCATTACTTCTCGTCGACAACTCTCTGGATCATCGCGCGCAGAATGCTCGGCTGCATGCGTCCGAGAACGCGAGCGGCAACGCGACCCTTGCGGTCTACCACGAGGGTGGTTGGAACGGCTTGCGGGCTAACCACACCGGTGAAGGCCAAAACCACGGCACCGGAGTTGTTGTCGATGATGCTCGGGTAGGTCATGCCGAAGGCGCGGTCGAATGCCAGCGCGGTTCCAGCAGTGTCGCGAACGTTTACGCCGACGAACTGGACCTTGTTTGGCAAGAACTGCTTGTACATCGCCTCGAGGTCTTTGGCCTCGGCACGGCAAGGAGCGCAGCCCGCGTACCAGAAGTTCAAAACGGTCACCACGCCCGAAAGATTCTGGCTGCTAAGAACCGAACCATCCTCGGTGACACCCTGCCAGGCAACCGGTGCGAGGCGGTCCGATGCCGCGTATTCACTCACGGTTCCGTCGCCGGCGATGTAGTTCTTGTTGTCGCCGCTCTTGAACTGGTTGGCCAGACCATCGTTAGCACTGCAGGCAGAAGTTGCGAGAGCCGAAGCCACTAGGACGAGAGCTCCGGCGGCACGAAGGGTGCGAGTTTTCAGATTCATTGCTGACCTAGCTTGGTTGGAATTCTTCATTAGACGGCACCCACATCGATGGCCACACCGCGAAGAGGGGCGCTCGGGTCGCGATAGTCGACCTCGACGAGCTCGCCATCCTTGATTTCAAAACTGGTGATGCTGCTGAGAGCGCAACGACGCTGAGTTGGATTGTGCGGAAGTGGAATTCCGGCGGTCGCCGAGTGCAGCATCCAGATTGGAAGCTGGTGACTCACGATGACCACATCGCCTTCGGGGGTGTTTGCCGCCGCTTCGAGAACCGCCGCCTTAACGCGCGCCACGATTGCCTCATAAGGCTCGCCCCACGACGGGGTCTTCGGGTTGCGGAAGTGGAACCAGAGGTGTGGGCGAAGCAGGATCTTGCCAGGCTTCATGACCTTGCCCTCGAAGAAGTTCCAAGGCTCGATTACTCGCTCTTCGATGGTTGGCTTGAGGCCAAAGATTTCGGTGAACGGCTTGGCCGATTCCTGGGTGCGCTGCAGCGGCGAACAGTAAAGCGCGGTTACCTTGCGACCGGTCGCTTTGATTTCTTCTGCTGCCGCGAGCGCCATTTTGTGACCGAGGTCGGACAAGCCAAAGTTGGGAAGTCGACCGTAGAGGACGCCGTTTGGATTGTGGACCTCGCCGTGGCGAACAAGGTGGATTCGATCGGCAGCCATGGGTTCTAGTTTACCCTCCGCTAAACTGATTTCTAAGCGCCAAAAAGGCTGACAACAGCCTGAGAGTTGGCTGGATTTCCAGCCGCAAAACCGGCCCTAAAGCCAAGCCAGAAAGACCCAAGATTTCATGTCGAATCGTGTCCTAATCAAGAACCTCGCTGCCAGCGAGGACGGCCCAGTATCGCTCAGCGGTTGGGTTGAAACCCTTCGCGACCAGAAGCGCATCCAGTTCGTCGTTTTGCGCGATGAGAGCGGCTCGGTTCAGGTTACTTACAAGCGCGAAGAAGAAGACCCACAGGCAGAGATCATCTCGAGCCTGACCCACGGTTCGTTCGTAACCGTCGAGGGTCGTCTCGTGCACGACGAGCGCGTGAAGCTTGGCGGCATCGAGATTCAGCTCGACAAGCTCGAGGTCGTCACCCTTGCAGACCCAGAGACTCCAATCGCTGAAGACACCAGCATCGACAAGCGTCTCGACTGGCGCTTCCTCGACATCCGTCGACCAGAAATGAACCTGGTATTCCGCATTCAGACCACCCTCGAGCGCGCTTGGCGTGAATTCTGGTATGAGAACAACTTCGTAGAGCTTCACACCCCGAAGCTCATGGGTTCGCCATCGGAGTCGAACGCCGAACTATTCCAGATGGAGTACTTCGAGACCACCGCTTACCTTGCACAGAGCCCTCAGTTCTTCAAGCAGATGGCGATGATGTCGGGCCTAGGTCGTATCTTCGAAATCGGCCCAGCCTTCCGTGCCGACCCTTCGTTCACCTCGCGCCACGCAACCGAGTTCACCTCGATTGACATGGAAATCTCGCACATCACTAGCCACGAAGACGTCATGAGCTTCCAGGAGCAGCTACTTCAGCGCGGTCTCCAGGCGGTCAAGGATGCTCACGGCGAAGAGATCAAGGCCCTGTTCGACGTTGACGTTCAGGTTCCAAGCATCCCGTTCCCACGCATCCCGCTTTACGATGCAATCGACATCATCAAGGAGCGCGGCCACATCGTTGAGCGCGGTGGCGACCTCGACCCAGAGGGCGAGCGTCAGATTGCTGCTCACGTTGCTGAGACCTTCGGCCACGAGTTCGTATTCGTAACCGACTTCCCATCGACCGTGCGCCCGTTCTACCACATGCGTCACGCCGACAACCAGGAGCTAACCAACAGCTACGACCTGATCTGGCGCGGCACTGAGATCACCACCGGTGCTCAGCGCGAACACCGCATCGACGTTCTAATCGAGCAGGCGAAGCAGAAGGGCCTAGACCCAGAAGGCCTCGAGTTCTACCTCGACTTCTTCCGCTACGGCGCACCAACCCACGGTGGTTTTGGAATGGGCTTGGCCCGCGTGCTCATGCTCATGTTGCACCAGCCAAACATCCGCGAGGTTACCTACCTGTTCCGCGGACCAAACCGCCTAAAGCCATAGTCAAACCAAATGCGAAACCCCGACCATTTCCCGGTCGGGGTTTCACTTTTTAACGCTGTTTTAGTTGCGCTCTCCACGCATGCCCCAGGACAGATACTTCTGGATCACAAAATGGCCAATCAAGAATTCAAGGCCAATCACCGCCTGCTCGATTGAGCAGTTGAAATTAAGCGCTCCGTTTGGCAGCGGCCAGAACATATTTTGTGCGGTCATCGAAGTGGTCCATTCCCAGGAACGCACCAACATCAATCCGAGTACCAACGCCAGCACCCAGCCACTTCGCTTATAAGCCCGTCGGTATGCCCGATTTCGTCGAGTGTGCTGATATTCGTCAATTGTGCTGTCGTCGTCGAACGCGAAACGTACAGACAACTTTTGCAAGAGCACGGCACCGAAAATGAGAACCGGGTAAATGTAGCCGGTTACCCCCTCGGTGATCCAGGCATAAACGCCGTAGCCGTAGAGCGTGCCCACCGCGATAAGGGCGAGCATCCACCTTGCAGGCGTATTACGCAAAAAATCGAAGAAATGGTCGTTGTTTACCCAATTGATAACCCCGCGCTCGATTTTTTCTTCGAGCTGCTTGGATAGATCATCAATCTTGTCTGTTGCGGATGACATAGTCACTCCCCTTTTTCCAGGTTGAAAACCTCTTCAACTGGATGCCCAAGTGCGGCTGCGATTTTGAGAGCCAGCACCAGGCTCGGACTGTACTCGTCGCGTTCCAGATATCCGATGGTCTGATAGTGAACGCCAACCCGGTCGGCGAGCTCTTGCCGACTCAGGCCAGCTTGGGAGCGCAGCAGCTCGATTCGGTTTGCAACCCGTTCTTCTTCATGCCTTGGTTTACGACCCATGCTTTATAGCATAAATACTATGTAGCAATAATGCAACAATATTTCGAAACTTTTCGAATTACGGGATGCTTGCACACAGGCAAAGCTGTGAAAACTAAACGCCAGCCGCTTTTGAAAGCGCTGCAGTTAGGCGCGGGGCATCGACGTGCCAGTAGGAGTGCATCTTGCCGTTAATGAGCACCACCGGGATCTCCTCTGAGTGCAGCAGAGCGAGCTTTTCATCCTCGAGGATGTTCTTCTCGGTTACCGCAACCTCTACCCCGTTGTGACCGGCCTCAAACGCCTGAATGACGCGAGACAGCTCGGTTCTGGCGTCGTCACAGAGGTGACAGCCCGGCTTGCCGATGAGGGTTATTTCAATGCGATTTACCACGCATTCAGCCTAGGGCAATGTGTTGGCAATAAACTTGGGGCGTGTCCAACCCTGTAAAGCCAGCCAAGATCGAAGCGGCGTTTTTCGACGTCGACAACACGATCATCCGCGGCTCGTCGTCGTTCCTGTTTGGAAAGGCCGCCTTCCAGAAGGGTTTCTTCACTCGCAAGGATGTCTGGCGCTTCGCCTGGCACCAGTCGCGCTTCATCAGCAAGGGCGAGACTCAGGACATGCTCACTTCCATCAAGGATCAGGCCCTAGCGCTCATCGCGGGCCACAAGTCGGCCGACCTTGAGGCAATCACCGATGAGGTCTACGACCTACACCTGAAGCCGAAACTCTGGCCGGAGACAGTGCGCCTCGCAAAGGAGCACATCGCCGCCGGACGCGAGGTTTGGCTGGTTACCGCTACCGCTCAGGAGATTGCAGACGTACTTGCAACCCGCCTAGGCCTCACCGGCGCGCTTGGCACCAAGATTGAGCGCAAGGATGGAGTGCTCACCGGCAAGCTCATCGGACACACCCTGCACGGCAAGCACAAGCGCAAGGCGATCAAGGCTCTGGCCAAGGAGCGCAACATAAGCCTGCGTCGTTCTTACGCATACTCAGACTCAAACAATGACCTACCGATGCTGACATTGGTCGGTAATCCTGTGGCCGTGAACCCAGACGTTGCGCTGCGCGGATATGCAAAGGCCGCAAACTGGCCGGTGCTGGAGTTCAAGAAGCGTGCACTCCGCGTGAACAAGGACGCCGAGTACAAGGCTGCGCTGCGCATCAAGAAGGTAAAGAACAAGACTTCGCGTAAAGCCGCCTAATCCACCCTTAAACAAAAAACCCGCCATCTCAGGCGGGATTTTGTGCATATGAAGCAAATCGAATCGATTTACTTCTTATTGCGACGCTGGTGGCGAGTCTTACGAAGCAACT